>Ga0210389_10004752_pt1 | contig 10532 bp, 4 predicted proteins | sample IncBWH28OmetaG_FD_160127 | JGI IMG/M metagenome (GOLD analysis project Ga0210389, IMG submission 160127) | Forest soil microbial communities from Barre Woods Harvard Forest LTER site, Petersham, Massachusetts, United States - Inc-BW-H-28-O ... | reverse complement strand
TGTCATCCGAGCGTGGGCCAACGCGACGTCGTCACCGAATCGGTCGGCAGCCCGTAGGGCATCTTCGATCTCGCGCACCACGCGATCATCGGGCGTCAGTACGCCATTCGGTATTGCCGGGCAGTAACCACACGAAACGGGACATCGGTGGCGTGGGACTCGCAGAAGGTGGAAAACACCTCGACCCTTCGGGCAGTGGCGAGCGCGCTGACCTCGCGCACCAAGCGGCTTTTGCCGATACCGGGTGAGCCCACCACGCTGACGACCGCGCCGTGGCCATCGATGGCGCGCTCCAGTAGGGCCTCGATGGCAGCCATTTCCCAGCGCCGAGCCACCAGAATCGACTGCGCACCTGCGGCACGGCGATCCCGTTCCGGTACGCCGAGTAACCGCCGAGCGGCGACCGGCTGATCGCTGCCCTTGATGTGGACCATTTCTGGTTCGCTGAGGACTGCATGGTGTTCGACCAGCCGCGTGGTGGATTCACTAAGCATTACCGCGCCCGGTTGCGCGACGGATTCCATCCGCTGCGCCATGCCCACCTGCTCACCGACGGCGGTATAACCGAACGGTCCCGAACCGATTTCACCGGCGATCACCTGACCGGAGTTCAGTCCCACGCGCAATTGGAGGTCCACACCGTCGCGCTCTTGGATGTCGACGGCAAGCCGCTTCCCCTCCTCCTCAACGGCCAAGGCCGCCAGGCAGGCGCGGATGGCGTGGTCTTCCAACGCCACCGGCGCACCGAACACCGCCATGATCCCGTCGCCGGTGAACTTGTCCACCGTCCCGCCATATCGCTGCACCACCACCGACGAGCGGTCAACCAGCTCGGCCATGATCTCGCGCAACCGCTCGGCACCTAGGGCCGAGGCGATCTCCATCGAATGCACTACGTCGGCGAACAAGACGGTGACCTGCTTGTACTCGGCGGGTTTCGTGCCCGCCGAAATCGCCGCACCGCACTCGCTACAGAATTTGGCATTCTCGCTCAGTTCGGTGCCGCACGATCCGCATGAAAGCCCCGTCGCTGTCATCTCACCCGGAGCCCCGCTGCCGCTCACATCAATATCGTGTCACCGCTCGTGAACCAGCGTGAGTCAATCGTGGCGGCAGGCCCGGCGGCGCGACTCCGGCGCGCACTCAGCGATTGCGGGGGCACCGTGCTTCTGGTTGCGCCCCAGCAAAGGTTGTGGCCGAGCAGCTAGTCCAGCAGCGCGTCTATCCGCGCCGTATTTGGCGTGGCCCGTCTGCCTCACGGGCCATCTTGCGAATCGCGAACAGCAGTCCGAGTCCGGAGTCGATTACCACGAGGTCGCGCATATGCGGAGCTTAGGTTCGTGCGCGGCTGGCGTCACACCGCTCGGGCGACGCTGCGTGCGCCGGTTCCAGTGACGGCGCGACGGCCCGACACGAGTGGGGTACTGCCTTTCGAGAAAATTCGAGTAGTCGACTACGCATGCCTACCTGCTGTGAGCCCTCCACACTCGGCTTATAGCGCCTTGCGGGGCACCGACGCCCGAAGACCCACAGTCCGACGACCCCTCGAGACGTAGGTGCAAGATGCTCGGTTTGCAGACAACTGATCCAGGTGCTGGCCGGCAGGGCCAGCGCCGGTCCCACATCACCTTTCTCGCGGCCACATCGGGGCTTGACAGCGGCACGCGCGCGACGGTCGGGGTTCGGACCGGATCGACCATCAGGCGCGGGCAACCGGCCCAAGAGAGATGACACCGATGTCGAGCCACCGTTGGTCACGCCGTTTAGGCAAGCATGACGGCGTCATGGGGCGCAGGTCGGCGGTGAACCAGAGTCGCCGCGATGTCGACGGGCTTGTGCCCACCGGCACGGTGACGCTGCTTGCGGCCGAAGTCGAGGACTCATCGCGGCCGCGGGAGGCTGAGCCTGACCAGATGAGCGTCGTCGCACTACTTGACGACGCCGTGTGGGGCATCGTGACCGCCCATCACGGTGTGCGGCCGGCGGACGGGGGCGAGCGCGACAGCTTCGTGGCGGCCTTCACACGGGCCAGCGACGCGCTGGCCTGCGCTGTGAACTTGCAGCGGATGGCGTTGCCGGCGCCGATCCGGCTGCGCATCGGCTTGCACACCGGCGAGGTGCAGCTGCTCGACGACGGCAACTACTTGGGTCCAACGATGTGCCGCACCGCGCGCCTGCGCGACTTGGCGCACGGCGGCCAAATCGTGCTGTCGGGCACGACCCACGATGTGGCAGCCGACCGGCTCCCGGCTGATGTGTGGCTAATGGATCTCGGCAGGCACCGCCTGCCGGATCTTTCGCGCCCGGAACGGGTGGTGCAGGTTTGTCACCCCGACCTTCGCAACGAGTTTCCGCCCCTTCAAACACTGAACGTTTGTGCTGAGGAACCTTTTTCAGCGGAGCTGACAAGTTTCGTGGGTCGCGACGCCGAGATCCGTGAGGTGCGTCGAATCCTGGCCCACAATCGACTAGTCACCCTGACCGGAACAGGCGGCGCAGGCAAGACACGCTTGGCGTTTCAGGTCGCAGCCCAGCTCGCCCGCGAGTTTTGCGACGGCGTGTCGTGGGTGGACCTGGCGCCTGTGACTGATCCTCACCTGGTGCCGGTGACTGTTGCCCGTGCACTGGGTCTAGCCGATCAACCGGGCCACTCCACGTTCGACACAGTGACGAGTTTCATCGGCGACCGCCGGATATTGTTGGTACTCGACAACTGTGAGCACCTGCTCGACGGTTGCGCGCCTCGCATCGTTGGCCTGCTCGGCATCTGCACAGGGTTGACCATGCTGGCGACCAGTCGCGAACCGATCGGAGTGCCCGGCGAGGTCACCTGGCGGGTGCCCTCGCTGTCGCTGGCCGACGAAGCCATCGAACTGTTCACCGACCGTGCCCGCAGGGTTCGCCCCGATTTCGCCCTCAGCGACGACAACTCCGCGGCCGTGCGGGAGATCTGCCGGCGCCTAGATGGAATGCCGCTGGCCATCGAATTGGCCGCCGCGCGGGTGCGCGCATTATCGCCGAACGACATCCTCGACGGTCTTCAAGACCGTTTCCGGCTGCTGACCGGCGGTGGGCGCACGGCAGTGCGTCGTCAGCAGACGTTACGCGCCTCAGAGGATTGGTCGCATGAGTTGCTGAGCGAGTCCGAGCGGATCTTGTTCCGCCGGCTGGCCGTGTTCCTGGGCGGATTTGATCTCGAGGCCGCCCAGGCGGTCGGGGCCACCGGTGCGCTTGACCGCGACCAGGTGCTCGAGCACCTGACGATGCTCGTCGACAAGTCGCTCGCGATGGCCGAAACCCACGGCCCCCGGATGCGCTACGGGCTCCTGGAAACGGTGCGCGCCTACGCGCTGGAAAAGCTCGCCGAGTCCGGCGAGGAGAACGCCGTGCGTGCGCGTCATCGCGATCACTACACGTCACTTGCGGCCGAGCTGGACGCCCCGGCGCGCGCCGGTCACGAGCGGCTGCTCGAGCTGGCCGAAATCGAGATCGACAACCTCCGCGCCGCATTCGCCTTCAGCTGCGACAATGCCGATGACGACCTTGCGCTACGGCTCGCGTCGTCGCTGCAGTCGCTGTGGCTCACCCGAGGTCGGGTCAGCGAGGGATTGGCCTGGTTCGACGGTGTTCTCGACCATCCGGGCGTCCAGCACGGCGAATTGGCGCCCGCGGTGCGGGCTCGGGCGCTCGCCGACAGGGCCGTGCTCCATGCGTCGTGCGCCAGCCGCGAGAAGGCCGATCAGGTCCAACAAGCGCTGGCGATCGCACGCGAAGTCGGGGACCCAGCTTTGCTGGTCCGCGCGCTGATCGCGCGCGGGAGCATCGCCTCCTATGACGTCGATGGGGCTCGACCCTTCTTCGCCGAGGCGATGGAGATCGCGCGGGCACTGGGAGACGGGTTCACGCTGTGCCAGATCCTGGCCTGGCAGGCGTTCGCGGCACACGTCGCAGGCGATGCTGGCGCGACGCGAATGGCTGGCGAGGAAGGGCGTGACCTCGCCGATGCCATCGGCGCCCGTTTGCATTCCCGTCAATGCCGCTGGTGTCTCGGCTCGGCACACATGATGAATGGCGACGTGAGGACGGCGATTGCCGAGTTACGCGAGGTGACGGACGAGGCCGACGCGGCTCACGATCTTCTGTTCAGGTGGTGCGGCCGGGTCAATCTGAGCCACGCGCTGGCCTACCACGGTGAGACGGGCCAGGCGCGGTCGACTGCCGAGGCGGCCGTCGAGGCAGCGGCACAATTCGGGGGCTACAGCGAGGGCTACGGCTATGCCGCGCTGGCCACGGCGGCCCTGGCCGCAGGTGATGTCGCGGCCGCGGCGGAAGCGAGCGCGGCCGCCCGCAAGCGGCTGGGTGCTAAGCAGGAACTCGCGTTGTACGACATCAATTCACTGGCTCAGGTCGCACTGGCCCATGGTGACCTCACCGCGGCACGTGAGTGGGCGGATATTGCCGTGTCGACAATGAGCGGGGGGCACCTGGCGGCGGCGCTGGCCACACGTGCCCGCGTCGCGATCGCTGAGGGGGACCCGGAGGTGGCCGAACGCCACGCCCGCGCCGGGCTCACGTGCGCCGCGGAGGTGCAGGCGCTGCTGGCCGTCCCCGACATCCTCGAATGCCTCGCCGGGGTGGCCGCCGATACCGGCAGTCAGCGGGAGGCGGCGCGCATGTTCGGGGCGGCGGAGGCTATCCGCAACCGCACGGGCCTCGTGCGGTTCAAGATTTACGACGCGGGGCACCAGCGCTGGGTGGCGACAGTGCGAAATGCGCAGGAGCGGAATGCGCAGGAGCGGGACGAGTTAGACCGCGCATGGGACGAAGGGGCCGCGCTGTCCACCGACGAAGTGATCGCGTACGCAGTGCGCGGCCACACCGGTCGCAAGCGACCCGCCCGCGGCTGGACATCGCTCACACCGACCGAGCGCGACGTGGTGCGGCTCGTCGCGGAAGGTCTGACCAGCAGAGACGTCGCCGCGCGGCTTTTCGTCTCGCCGCGCACCGTGCAAACCCACCTCACCCACATCTACGCCAAGCTCGGTGTCACCTCCCGCGTCCAGCTCGCCCAAGAAGCGGCCTGCCACGGCTGAGGTCGTTAGCGGGCCCGCCGGTTGAGACGATTTGGCGCGACGACGACGGGGCGACAACGGCGGAATCATCCGCAGTGGGTGAGCGCAGCGCGGCGTACGTTCCGCGCGGACGTCGGCACGAAGCGTTTCGTCTCACCCGCGCCGTCCGGGCGGCTGGCGCGCGTCGACACCGAACTCGAGGTGTGCGAGCCTGCACACCCTACGCATTGCAGCTCAAATTACGCAGGTCGCGGGAGGCGAGATACGCACATTCGCCGATGTTAGGCAGCAGCAGCCCACCCCATGCTGGACGAGAAGGAGTCGCCGGCAAAACGCGTTGATACGAGGATCGGACGCACAAACGTCAACGCCGGCAGGCGTCGCCGATTAGCCAAACCAACTTAGGACACGAATGCCATGGAAACGAGTGACGACACCCTGAGCTCACCGGCACCGCTCCCCCTGGAGGACGCCACAGAAAACGCGACGCCCACGACACGGTCGGCAGTGCCGCCTGCGAAGCCATCCTCCGCTGAAGTTCTGATCACCGAGCATCAGGTGATGTTCGGCACCGCGGCCGCCGCGGGGTTGCGGCCCGAGAACCGGCTGATGGCTGCCCTGGGCCGAGTGTTCGCGAGCTCAACGACCGAAAGACGCTCACGGCGACAACACAGCGCGCAGCGTCGTATGTACTACATCGAGAGCGCCCGCATGGGACGCGAGATGGATAGGTTGTAACGCCGTAAAAGCGGCGCCCTTCGGCCATCGGCGCTGGCGTACTAACCGTTGATCTGTCGCGTGTGAGGTCACCAAGCCGGGCTTTAATTGGATTCGCCTTCCTCAAGGAGGAACACATGTCATATCCGAATCAGGGTTGGCCGTCAGCTTCGCTACCTTCCCTGGTTCGGGGTGCAAGTTCGTGGTCACGTTCTTAGAACTAGCCTTTGCGGCGATAATCTTGACATTGATCCTGCAACCCTCAAGCAGGGACTTCTTCGGTGCCCCGTGATGGGCGAATACGCCATTAAGGCCTTCAGTCGTGCCCGACGGGTTAGCGGCGCAATTTCGGGTAGCGAGGCTTTTCAGTTAACCCCTTGCTCTAGTCGGGATTGACTACCCCGGCTCTCGGCTGGGTCGCGTTTCAAGAGGCGCGGCCCGGCCACCAAACTTCTAGGCTTTGGGTGATCGGCTGATACGGGCGACTACCAACTCAGTTGCCCCTGGCGGGCCCAAGCAAAGAGAAGCGGCCACCAGTCTCGCGGCGCCTGTGACAACCGCGTGTTGAATCCGTTACGGACCGACGGTCTGGACGCCATTGTGTTCATCCCGAAAGAGACCCGCTACACTATTGGTCTTTTTTTGACCGTAGTATCATGCTAATTTCCTGAAATAGGATGTAAATACTGTCATTCCCCCGAGAAGAACCAGTTTTTCCTCTCCTTCGGCGTGGTTTTGGGGAAACGGGTTTGGCACAGCAGCCCGTTTTCTCGAGCCGGGTCTCCAATCCCGGCGAAATGGCCCAGGGTGCGGCGAGCTTCCCAAGACAGCCGCTCGCCCCCCTGGGCCACCCAAAAGACTTTCCCCCTGTTTGGGGAATCTGGGGGTGCCCGCCGCGTCTGATCCTCGTAACTCGACCGGCAACGCGCCCATCGGCCCTCAGCGACTTATCCTGGGAGAGCCGTGAAACTCGGGGGTCGCGATCAGCGGAGGGTCGAGATGACGGCCGTAAGGGCGTGCCCTGCGTGTGGCACCGTATCCGAAGAGAATGCGCGCTTCTGCCATGGATGCGGCGCACCGGTCGCCGAGGCCGCTACACACGCGGAGTACAAGCAAGTGACGGTGCTGTTCGCCGATTTGGTGCGCTCAATGGAGATCGCGGCGGCGGTCGGGGCGGAGCGATGGCGTGAGATCATGGCCGACCTCGCCGATCGGAGCGCGGCGGTGGTGCAGCGCTTTGCCGGGACGGTGGACAAGTTCACCGGCGACGGCATCATGGCGGTGTTTGGCGCACCGGTGGCGTTGGAGGACCATGCGGTGCGCGCTTGCCTTGCGGCGGTAGGGGTTCAGGACGAGGCGAAGCAGGTTGCCGTCACCGTCCGAGAACGCGACGGTGTGGACCTCCAGTTACGCGTGGGACTGAACTCCGGCGAGGTGATTGTCGGTGAGATCGGTTCGGGTGCTTTAGGTTACACAGCGATTGGCGAGCAAGTCGGCATGGCGCGGCGGATGGAGTCGGTGGCGCCGCCGGGCGGGGTGATGCTCGGCGAGTCCACCGCGCGACTGGTCGAGGGTGCGGCGGTGCTGGGGGAGGCGGAAATGGTGCGCGTCAAGGGCGTCCAGGATGCGGTGCCGGCGCGATCGCTGGTGAGCATGGCGGCTCAGTCCTCGCGGACCGGTGCCTCGTATTCGAGGTTGGTGGGTCGCGACTGGGAAGTGGCCATGTTGGCGGCGATGCTGGATCGCTGGATCGAAGGGCGCGGGTCGGTGGTAGGCGTGGTCGGTCCTCCCGGTATCGGAAAGACCCGACTGGCCCGTGAAGCCGTGCAGCTTGCGAAGAGTCGTGGCGTCGAGGTGTTTTCCACGTTCTGTGAGTCGCATGCCACCGACGTTCCGTTTCGGGTGCTGGCGCGACTGCTGCGCGCCATAGGGCAGCTGAGCGGTCTGGATGATCAGGCGGCGCGGGCGCGCGTGCGGACGCAGTTCCCCAAGACCGATCCGCAGGACGTTGTGCTGCTTGATGACCTGCTGGGCATCGCCGATCCCAATGTGGGGTTGCCTCGGATCGACCCGGATGCCAGGCGGCGGCGGTTGACCGCGTTGATCAACACCGCGCAGCTGGCCCGCACCCAACCGGCGATCTTCGTCGTGGAGGACGCGCAGTGGATCGACGAGGCCAGCGAATCCATGCTCGCCGACCTCATGGCTGTGGTTCCACAGACCCACTCACTGGTGCTGATCACCTACCGCCCCGAATACCACGGAGCCCTGCACCATGTCGCCGGCGCGCAGACGATTGCGCTGGGTGCCCTGAGTGGTGCGGAAACCTCATCGCTGGTCGCTGAACTGTTGGGCCAAGATCCGACCGTGGATGAAGTCGGCGCAATCATCGCCGGGCATGCGGCCGGTAACCCGTTTTTCGCCGAGGAGATCACTCGTGAGCTCGCCGAACGCGGCGTGCTGGTCGGACAGCGCGGCAGCTACGCCTGCCATACGGATATCGGCGAGGCCCGAGTGCCGGCCACGCTGCAGGCCACCCTCGCCGCGCGCATCGACCGGCTCGGCCCGAAGGCGAAACACACGCTTGCCGCCGCGGCCGTGGTCGGGTCTCGGTTCAACTGTGAGCTGCTGGCGGGCCTGGGAATCGATCCCCGCGTCGACGAGCTGATCAGCGCCGAGCTCATCGACCAAGTTCGGTTCACGCCGCGCGCGGAGTATGCGTTTCGACATCCGCTGATCCGCGCGGTGGGCTACGAATCGCAACTGAAAGCCGATCGCGTCCAGATGCACCGCCGACTGGCCGCCGCGATCGAAGCCCGCGAGCCGCAATCGGCAGACCAGAACGCTGCCCTAATCGCCCAGCATCTCGAAGCCGCCGGTGATCTGTACGCCGCCTACGGCTGGCACATGCGCGCTGCGACGTGGGCGAGCAACCGCGACATCGGCGCGGCGCGACTGGGTTGGGAGCGCGCCCAACAGATCGCCGACGGCTTACCCGCCGATGACCCGAACCGGGCAGCAATGCGCATCGCACCGCGCACCATGCTGTGCGGGACCGCTTGGCGAGTCCACGAACGTGTTGCCGGCGCCCGCTTTGATGAATTGAAGGAGTTGTGCGCTGCCGCCGGAGACAAGGCGTCGCTGGCCATCGCCATGGCGGGCCTGGTGATCGATCACGCCCATCAGGTGCGGCTGCGCGAGGCGTCGCGGCTGGCATCGGAGGCCTGGGCCCTCGCTGAGTCGATCGGCGATCCGGACTTGACGGTGGGGCTTTCCACCGCGGCCATTTACGCCAAGGGTGAAACCGCCGAACAATCCGAGGTGCTCCGCTGGTCGGAGAGAGTGATCGACCTGGCCGACGGTGACCCCACTACAGGTAGCTTCATCTTCGGGTGTCCGTTGGCACTGGCCTTGACGACGCGAGCTATTGCCCGGTATTGGCTGGGTCGTCCCGGATGGCGCGACGACCAGCGGCAGGCCCTCGCGATGGCGCGCAGCACCGACCCTGCCAGCTACCCCGGGGTTGTCACCAACGTCTACTCCTCGGGAATATCGACCGGGGTGCTGAGGCCAGACGATTCTGCGATGGGCGAAATCGAGGACGCCGTACTGCATGCCGAACGATCCGGCGACGATCTCGCGTTGGCCCTCACCCGGATGACTCTGGGCGTCGCGCTGGTCCACCGGCAAACGGCTGCCGAGCGAAATCGCGGACAAACGCTCCTGGGCGACGTTCGCGACGCGTTCCTGCGCGGTGGACACAACCTGGCCGAGTTGCCGATCGTCAACGTGTACTTGGCGCGCGAGCGGGCTCGGGATGGAGATGGCGATGAGGCGGTAACGCTAATGCGAGCCGCCGTCGACGATTTGGTCCGCGAGGGACAGCTCCTGGGTTGGGGCGTTCCTGCGACGAGCGTTCTGGTGGAGACCTTGCTCGACCGCGGCGCCGAGGGCGACTTACAAGCTGAATTAGACGAAGCAGAGGCCGCCATCGATCGATTGGCTGCGGCGCCGGCCGAGGACGGTCTGGTGATTCGAGAGATCTATCTGGTGCGGCTGCGGGCTCTGCTGGCGCGGTGTCGCGGCGATGCCACGGCCTACACGCACCTCCGGGATCGCTACCGGGCCATGGCGAAAACGCTTGATTTTGATGGACATATCGCGTGGGCCGAGGCGATGCCATGACCGCCACGGGATTGGTGTGCGGATCGTGCGGCACCGAGTTGAGCGCGAAGGTCAAGTTCTGCAGCGAGTGCGGGCCGACTGCGGTGTCGGGCGCGGCGGAGTACGAGCAGGAGTGGTTGCGGGAGATCATGGCTCAGTTAGCCGAGCGTTCAGCGTCGGTAGTGCTGCGCTATGGCGGCGCGATGGACAAGTTCACCGGCAACGGGATCATGGCGGTGTTCGGCGCGCCGAATGTGTTGGAGGATAATGCTTTTCGTGCCTGGCTAGGTGGGTTGGACCTCCAGGCAGAGACGGCCGAGCTGGTTAGGGAAATCGAAGGGAGCGACGGCATTGGCTTGCGCCTGCGGCTCAGTCTCAATTCCGACCAGATTGCTAGTGAGATCGGTTCGGGTGCTGCGGGTTACGCCGCGGTTGGTCAGCAGGGGGATGGCGCAGCGGACGGAGTTTGTCGCTCCGCCGCGTGGGGTAAGCTCACCGAGTCCATTGCGCGGCCGGGCGAGGATGCAGCGGTGCAGGGGGAGCGACAGATGGTACGCATCAAGTGGGCGCCGAGGGTGC
>Ga0210389_10004751_pt1 | contig 10535 bp, 12 predicted proteins | sample IncBWH28OmetaG_FD_160127 | JGI IMG/M metagenome (GOLD analysis project Ga0210389, IMG submission 160127) | Forest soil microbial communities from Barre Woods Harvard Forest LTER site, Petersham, Massachusetts, United States - Inc-BW-H-28-O ... | reverse complement strand
AGAAGGCGGAAAACCCCTTAAATTGACTTAACCCTATCTATGCGGAGGAAACTGTTATGAGTGCTGTTGCTGAAAAGCTGCCAAAAACGATGGCGGCAATCATGTGTCACGGGCCGAAGGATTATCGACTTGAAGAGAGGGCCGTACCTAAACCCGGTCCCGGGGAAATGGTGATTCGAGTCAAGAGTACTGGGATCTGCGCCAGCGATATCAAGTGCTACACGGGTGCTGCGCTCTTCTGGGGCGATGAACACCGAAAAGGCTACTGCCAGGCGCCGGTAACGCCCGGACATGAATTTGTCGGTGAAGTGGTCGCTTTAGGTGAGGGAGCGGCCGAGAAATACAAACTAAAGATCGGCGACCGCGCTATCAGCGAACAGATTGTTCCCTGTTGGGAATGTAAGTATTGCCGGATGGGCGCGTATTGGATGTGCGCCGTTCACGATATTTACGGGTTTCGCCAGCGCACTTTTGGATCGTGGGCGGAGTACATGCTATTCCCTGCTGGGTCGCTGAATTACAAAGTCCCGGAAACGATTCCTTGGCATCACGCGGTTTTCATTGAGCCGCTTGCTTGTTCTATCCACGCGGTCGAACGCGGTGATATTAAGTACCAGGATACAGTGGTTATCGCCGGCTGCGGACCGTTAGGTCTCGGAATGGTTGCGGCGGCTAAAATGAAGGGACCGGAGCGAATCATTGCATTAGACCTGAGCGATGAGCGCTTGGAAGTGGCTAAAGGCTGCGGAGCCGATATCGGGATCAATCCGAAAAAGGAAGATGCCATCGAAAAAGTCCGTGAACTTACCGATGGGTACGGATGCGATGTTTATATCGAGGCGACCGGCCACCCGAGTGCAGTCGAGCAAGGACTCCATATGATCCGCAAGCTTGGCACCTTTGTGGAGTTTAGCGTGATGCGGGAAAAGGTGACCGTCGATTGGACAATCATCGGCGACACAAAAGAACTGAACGTCCACGGCTCTCATTTAGGTCCTCACTGTTATCCGGTTGCCATCCGGATGATCGAACAAGGATTGTTGCCGATGGATGAAATTGTGACCCATCGCCTCGGCATGGGCGATTACCAGAAAGGTATCGACATGGTCATTTCGGGGCTGACCTCAGTAAAAGTCACGTTGGAACCTTAGAAGCGGCCCGCTCGACACAGGGATCGGGGGTAGGACTACAACCGGTCCCTTTCTGTTCATAAGAGCACACTCGTGCTCACCCGTTTGTCATGGGACGGGTCCGCAGGTCTGTAATTTCTAAATTTACTGTACCTGCCACCGGGCTTTTTGTTAGCTTGCCCGCTTAGTGAAATCACGAGCGATACTTGTCATCGCTTCGCTCTTACCTGCTTCTGTCTGTCGGGCGCAGGATCGTCCGTTCCTGTTGGCATCTGTTTCCCTCTCATCAGACCCGACGAAGGGAAGACTCAGCTACCGGCATTTATCAACGCCGAGGGAACACGTTGGGAAGTTAGCACAAACCACCATCTGATTACGGATTTGAAGAAAGAACAAACACAAATGCCATCTCAAGACTTGCGTGAGCAACTAGAGCTCATTCGCTCGATTCAGCCGGCGGTCCATGTTCCCCAAAACTGGAACTACGAAAACACGGGCCCTATGTACAAGGCCTATATGCACCCGCCACACGACGTGGGCGGTCAGTTCGATGTCCCAATCTATTACGAAGAAAAGGAAGAGGAGGAGTGGGAACTCAACACTTACGTCACTTGCGAAGTACTCGGCTGGAGAGGTGCTTGGACCGCCGAGGAGAGAAGGCGCAGGGCGGACAACGATTTGGGTTATACGCTCTACCTTGGTATGCCGTACTACGCACGTTGGATTTGGGCGGCCGCTAAGATGCTTGTCGACAAAAAGCATATTTCACTAGCCGAACTGCAGGAAAAAATTGCCGAGGTTAAGTCTCGTTATGAAAAAAAGTAACACTTCTCCTGAGAAGGGCACGCTATTTAAAGTGGGCGACAAAGTTTGTGTACGGGATATGCCTTACATGTTCTACACTCGTTCGCAATTGTACACGCGTGGTGTGGTGGGGACGATCGCTGCTCTTACCTACAAAGACCTCATTCCTGAAGAAGAGGCCTTCAACTTCGACGGGCGCGTCGAACAATACTATATAGTGCGATTTCGCCAGAAGGATCTTTGGCCGGGGTACCCCTTCGACAACGATACGTTACAGACTGAGTGCCCTCATCGATGGCTCGAACCTGCTACCAACTGACCGGTCAGAACCAACAAACAAAAGTATATGAGCCATACACACACTCACGGAAATAAGGATGATAGCCATCACAAAGCGGCGCCAATGGTGGAAGAAGTAACTGACTACGAAGTCTTAGAGATTGCGGTGCGGGAGCTCGCGATCGAGCACGGGCTTTTCACAGCGGAGGATCATCGCAGGTTCACGGAGTGGGCGGAATCAATCGGACCGGCCGCGGGTTCTCGACTGGTCGCGAAAGCATGGACCGACCCGGCTTACAAGACCCTTGCCTTAACGGACGGCCTGAAAGCCTGCAAGGAAATTGGGGTCGATTGGGCAGAACCGACGGGAGTCGGTACTCCCAGCGACTACATGGAATTTCACGTGCTTGAAGATACGCCGACCCTGCATCATGTGATTGTATGCACCCTCTGCTCGTGCTATCCGCGTCCTTTGCTCGGAATGTCGCCTGAATGGTACCGCACAACTAATTACCGACGAAGGTTAGTCCGCTGGCCTCGTCAGGTCCTGGCAGAGTTTGGTTTGATTCTTCCGCCGGAGGTAGAAGTGCGTATCGAGGACTCGAACCAGAAGTGCCGGTTTATGGTTATGCCGGTGCGGCCTGCGGGGACCGAGAATTGGACAGAGGAGCAACTGGCAGAGATTGTCACCCGCGATTGCATGATTGGAGTGGCACTGCCGAAACCGGGACGGACGGCAGACGTTCATCCAATCCAGAAGGCGCGCCGGCCAGTCAAAAGCTCGCATCAGGAGGCCGCCCAATGAGTGGGGATCGGATCCCGCTATTGGAAGCTACCCGCAGTCAAGACAAAACATGGGAAGCGCTCGCTCCACGTTATGGCGTCACCAACCCCAATCCACCCTGGAAAACAAGTCTTACCGCGATGTGCGACTGCCTCGCGGTCAGCGGAGCACTTCCCGCTTTGGAGAGGCGGAACGCCGAGGATGAGCTCGCGGATACCCTATATAATGATATTCCCTCGCCAGAACGTGAGTTGCTCGCACTTGTCCATACCATGGTGAGTCGCGGTCTGGTGAGTGAGGCCGATCTGGTCAGCCGAATGAAAACCGTTCGAGCGCGGCTCGAAGAGGTTTAAGGCGGCGATACCGCAGCCGATCGAGACACTCGAGACCTAGTCTTAATTTGCCGGATGTTGCTGGCGCACCGTCAGCCGTTCCTGAACGCGAATCAAACATGAACCGCGGATGAACACGGATTTACGCGGATAAATCTCACGTAAAGACGCGAAGGCGCAAAACTTGAGAGATGTATAACGCTAGGGATGAGCTCCTGCTCATCCGGTCATTCACGCAGGTTGCCTGGGGTCCCTCATCCGCGCAAATCTGCGTTCATCCGCGGTCGGTTTTTAGAATGTTTGCGCTCTGGGATTCAAAATGATCTGGAGGCAATTTAGACAGGTTTTCAAGGACCAGGCAGTTGATCTCCGGGCTTCGATCCTCGGCGTCTACTTTATTCTGTTCGGGCTGAATCTCGCGGCATGGGCCTGGGCATTCGCCGCCTTTTATTCTCATCCCGTCCTGTTGGGGACCGCCTTGCTTGCTTACAGCTTCGGGTTACGACACGCCGTGGACGCGGACCATATCGCCGCGATCGATAATGTTACCAGGAAGTTGATGAACGAGGGTAAACGGCCAGTCTCGGTTGGCTTCTTTTTCTCGCTCGGGCATTCAACCGTGGTTTTGCTAGCGGCAGTCGGGGTTGCTCTAACCACGACGGCTCTCCAGAATCGTTTTGCCGGCTTTCAGAGGATTGGCGGGATTATCGGCACTTCTGTATCCGCGTTTTTCCTTTTCGTCCTGGCGGCCATGAACATTCTAATCATGACCAGAATTTGGCAGACCTTCCGACGGGTGCGGTCTGGAGGATCCTACGTCGAGGAGGATATGGACATAATTCTGGCTCGGGGTGGTCTGCTGGCCCGCCTTTTTCGGCCGCTGTTCAGACTGATCAGGAGAAGCTGGCACATGTATCCGCTGGGGTTTTTATTCGGCTTGGGGTTTGAGACCGCCACCGAGGTTGCGCTGTTAGGCTTGTCAGCGTCAGAAGCCGCCAAGAATCTCCCGATCTGGTCGGTGTTGGTATTTCCGGCCTTGTTTACCGCCGGCATGTCGCTTGTGGATACGACCGATGGTATTCTGATGCTTGGCGCCTACGGTTGGGCGTTTCTAAACCCGCTCCGAAAGCTGTTTTACAATCTAACGGTTACTGCCGTTTCGGTTCTGGTGGCGGTGATCATCGGAGGTATTGAGACGTTGGGACTTATCGACGATCAATTCTCTTTTTCTGGCTGGTTTTGGGATATCGTCCGGTCCCTCAATGACAATTTTGGCACCATCGGCTATCTCATTATAGGCCTGTTCGTTGTAAGTTGGTGCTTATCGCTGCTGATCTATCGGATAAAAGGGTACGATAAAGTCGTAGTGAACAGTTGAACTGTGGTTTTGCCGGCTTCAGGAGAACCTTCGTCAATCTCGAGCAAAGTAAGTGACTCTTGTTTTTGAGGCCGATTTTTTTCACAAACTGTCGAATTCAGCCGCCCCTGTTCGACTAGATCACTGAAAACTGGTTAGAATCAAATCAATCCATCTAGCCAGCAGAAAGAACCTACTATGCAATACTTGCTACTGATCTACGAGAACGAGAAGCGCTTTGCCACTGGATACGACCCAGCTGAAATGAAGGAGTATATGGCGTTTGGCGAGACCTACGGGAAAGCAATTAAAGGCGGGAACGCCCTACGAGCGACCACGACTGCCACCACGGTTCGAGTGCGTGATGGTAAGCGGCTCACCACAGACGGACCTTTTGCGGAGACCAAAGAGCAATTAGGTGGTTTTTACTTGGTTGAAGCCAACAACCTCGATGATGCCATTGAAATGGCAGGGAAAATCCCTGGCGCACGCTTTGGCTGTGTCGAGGTTCGACCGATCGAGACATTCTCGTGAGTGAACTCGAAGACGTCTTCCGTACGGAATGGGGGCGGATTTTGTCCGCCCTTATCCAAACGCTGGGCGACTTCGATCTTGCAGAGGAAGTGCTGCAAGAGGCTTTCTCCTCGGCCGTCGTCCAGTGGACTACGGGCGCACCGCGCAATCCGCGGGGCTGGCTTTATGCGACGGCCAAACATCGAGCAATCGATATCATCCGGCGCCGGACCAACTTTGCGGAAAAGCAGACGGAGTTGGTAATTCGGGAAGAGTGCCGCACTGGCAATTTCATTGAAGAAGACTCTGCTGTGCCTGACGAACGCCTACGATTGATTTTCACCTGCTGCCACCCCGCGCTACCGGCTGAAGCGCAAATCGCACTGACCTTGCGCACCCTGTGCGGTCTGACAACGGAGGAAATCGCACACGCTTTCTTGTTACCGACCGCCACGATTGCCCAACGTCTGGTCCGCGCGAAAACCAAGATCCGGAAAGCAGGCATTCCATATCGAGTCCCCTCCGCCCCTGACGTATCTGAGCGCTTAGCCGTTGTGATGGCGGTTGTTTATCTTGTATTCAACGAAGGGTACTCGGCAGCACTAGGGGATACGCTTGTTCGTCAGGAGCTTTGCGCTGAAGCGATTCGGCTAGCGCGATTGCTGCAAGCACTCCTACCGGAGCCGGAACCAGAGTTGGATGCCCTGTTAGCTTTGATGTTGTTGCATGACTCTCGGCGTAGCGCTCGAGTACAGGCTAACGGCGAGCTCGTACTTTTAGCCGAACAAGATCGTACGCGTTGGAACCGCGCCCAAATCGAAGAAGGGTGCGCTCTGGTCCAATCGGTGTTTCAGCGTGGCCCGGTCGGCGCGTATGCGATCGAGGCGGCAATTGCCGCACTACATGCAAGTGCTCCACGGGCGGAGGAGACTGATTGGAGGCAAATTAGCGTGCTTTACGGGAGGCTATTCGCACTGCATCGCTCGCCGGTAGTCGCGCTCAATCACGCAGTCGCACTTTCGATGGCGAAAGGGCCGGAAGCGGCATTGCCACTGGTGGACGCTCTGCAGTCGTCACTTGAAGACTATCATTTATGGCACGCGACCCGCGCAGACCTTTTACGCCGGATCGGACGAACGGCCGAAGCCGTTAGCGCTTATCAACGGGCCTTAGAGCTGGCGCAGAATGAAGTGGAGAGAAAGTTTTTGAACCGGCGGCTGGAGGAGTTGGCTTCTTGATTGTCCCGAAGGGCGCTGAGATACGACAAAGACAGGGATAGCCGCGAGCAAAACGAAAGATCGCAGAGAAAAGGAATAGCCGCGAAAAGGCACAAAAAGCGCAAAAAAATTAGTCGTGCCAAATTCAGTATTGCGACTATCGGCTCAAGGCTCGCATTAGAGTTCCCACCCGCTTCAGCAAATTCTTACCCCGCCTTTTTTTGCGATCCTTGCGTTTCTTTTGCGGCTATCTCCATTCCCTAGCCTGGCGCCTACATTTCTCATCCACCCTTTTTGCGCCTTTGTGCCTTTTTGCGGCTATTTCCGACTTATGTTTGCACCTACGGGTTCAAGCCTGAGGACAAGTCCTTGCTTAGAGCTTCGAACCGCCGTCGACCGGGATGCTGGCGCCGGTGATCCAGCGTGCATCTTCCGAGGCCAGAAAAGCAACCACGCCGCTAATATCGTCGGGCTTGCCAATTCGTTTCAACGCCTGCATTCCCAAAGTGGCCTCGCGTCCCGCTTCCGTCTTCGCAAAATTCGACATATCCGTGTCGATTACGCCAGGTGCAACCGCGTTTACGCGTATGCCGCGTGGGCCGCGCCGTCCGGAGTTCCCAGGTCCGCCGAGATCGCAGCCGCGCTTCCGCCGTTTGTTTTAATCGAAGCGACCAGAGATCGTGCTTCCTGCTCGGAGCGGCCATAGTGAACCAGGACGTGCACGCCAGTTCGCGCAAGTGCCGACGCGATGGCGCGCCCAATTCCCCTTGATGCGCCCGTCACAAGCGCAGTTTTGTTTTCAAGTTTAGTCATTGTTTTCCCTACTTCGCTGTCCAATGAACAACCGGGTAGTTCTTCTGCGCGTGCTTCCAACGTGATTGCGGATCAAGCGTTCATACCGCCATCGACGGTCAGGTTCGCGCCGGTGATGTAAGACGCTTCCGGACCGGCGACGAATGCCACCATCGCGGCGATATCGTCAACATGTCCGTAGCGGTTGAGGGCGGTGACTGCCTTCTGCGGCGTCGCCCAATCACTCGTGGCGGGATTCAAATCCGTATCGATTGGGCCGGGCTGGACGTTATTGACGGTAATGCCCCGGTTCCCCACCTCTCTGGCTAATCCCTGTGTGAAAATCTTCACGGCGCCCTTTGTTGCCGCGTAGGGCACCAGGCCGGGCGTCAACACACGTTCACCCACGGCCGAGCCGATCGTAATGATGCGACCGCCGTCCGCCATGTGTTTCAGCGCCGTCTGCGTCGCCACGAAAACCCCGCGCAGGTTGATGTCAATTACGCGGTCCATCTCCTCGAGTGTGGCCTCCTCGAATGGTTTCGGAATGGCCGTGCCGGCGTTGTTCACCAGAATATCCAGCCGGCCGAAGGTCTCGACGGTCTTTTCGACCGCAGCCTTGACGGCTTTGGCATCGCCTGCATCCGCTTGAATCGCGATCGCCTTTCTGTCCGCGCTTTCAATCTCTTTAACAACCGAAGCGGCTGCGTCCACGCCCTTTGTGTAAGTGATGGCCACACTAGCGCCGTCAGTTGCCATCCGCTTAGCGATCGCTGCGCCAATTCCTCGCGAACCGCCAGTGACGAGTGCGACTTTGCCTTCCAGTTTTACTGCATTGTTCTTGTTCACCTGTTCTAGTCCCCTTTGGTTATAGAATCTGGTAGCCAGCTAAGTCATCTAATTCAGGCATGACCGAGACATCTGTTGGGTCTCCCGGAGCTAACTCAGATTCATTTTCTGTACAGGATACTTAGCTTGATATAACGCTATCTAAAAATACCTTGTAAGCTGCTGGCCATGCCTCAAAAGCATGGGCGTTGGAAATGGAACTAAGACATCTTCGCTATTTCGTTGCCGTGGCCGAGACGGGAAGTCTGACGGTGGCGGCACGGAGAATACTACACACGTCACAACCGTCGTTGAGTCGACAGATCCGAGACCTTGAAGACGAGGTAGGCGCCCAATTGCTGACGCGGAGCGCTCGCGGGATTGAACTGACACCTGCGGGCTCTATCTTCCTCGATCACGCCCGCTCGGTGCTATCCCGGGTCGAGGCAGCGGCCGAGGCGGCCCGACGGGTCGCCCATCCGTCCAAACCTTGCTTCGCCATGGGTTTTCTGACCGGGCACGAACTGACGTGGATGCCGGCCGCCTTACAGATCCTGCGCGATGAGCTGCCTAACATCGACGTGATGATCTCGAGTCAATACTCACCGCAGCTCGCAAATGCCCTTTCGAATGAAAAAATCGACGCGGCTTTCCTTCGACGTGAAGAAGGGTTCCCGGATTTGGCGTTTCACCCTCTCGTCAAGGAACCATTGGTCGTCATCCTGCCGGCTGACCACCGCTTGGCCGCGGGCAAGGCCGTGAATCCCGAAGATCTAGTGGGAGAGACATTCGTGAGTGTGTCGGATACGGCTCCCGTACTTCGTGCGGTCATCGACGATTTTTTGAAGCAGTCCGAAATCAACATCACGCCGGATCACGAGGTGGATCATCTCGCTATGGCAATGTCTTTGATAGCGTCGACTCGCGGAGTAGCGCTGTTACCTGCTTATGCAGAGAACTTTCTTCCCTCACCTGTGACCAGCCGCCCACTGCAGGGCGAAGCACCGACTATCGATCTGGTGCTTGGCTGCAAGAAGTCGAACCGATCTACTATCCTACAGCTTTTGCTTTCGAGACTGGACCAGCTGGTTGCTCGTGTCTCGAATAAGGCACGTTAAAAACCGGCGAAGGGCGAGAGGCACTCACCGAAAATTGACCTGCGGTTTCCAGCCCGAATTCCGGAGAAACAACACCAAGCAGCAGACCAGGAATAAAATAGCCGCGACCGGCTGAATCGTCAGAATCCAAAGCCCCTTCTGGCTCGGCAAAAGACTGGTGCGAGCGACTGCCAGCACCATTAGAAGACAAACTACTACTAGACCGGTGCGCAACCAAAGAGGTCGGGAACTAGGCAACACATCGATTAGCGTCAGCACGACAGCGGGCGCTAGAAGTATGTAGGTTTGGAGCTCGGTCGCGGGCCCGCAAAGTGTCATCCAGATACATACCAGGGCCAGTATCCCGGCTAATAACCGTTCTTTGGGCCAAGCTTTCCAAACACCAACCAAACAGAACAACGCGATCGCTCCGCCGCTCAGCATCTGAAAAGCGCTATACACAAACCCTGGAATTGGGAGATGCCCCAATCGCACCAGGAGAAACCAAAGGTCCAAAGGCACATCCTTTATCGGGTAAAGGCGGCGGTCATCTGTTGAACGCGTCGAAATCCATTCGTGATATTGCTGGGAGACATAAGACCAGTGCTGAAAAAGAAATGGCAAGATCCCAAGTAGGACTAACGCTAGAAACAGGCGCCAGCCGAATCTCCGAGGCGCCATTAGGAAGAGAATGAGGCCAACTGCGAGCGGATAAATCTTGAGGTAGGTGGCGGCGGCAACGCAAAGAGTGGCCACACTCCAGCGTTCGGCCGGCACCGCCGCAACCGCTAAAAGCACGAGACCGATTACGGTTGGATTGGCCTGCCCCGTGTCCAAATTGCCGAGTACCAACGGCACCAGTAAAAGATAGATGATGCCGTGATATCGCGACTTTATACCGGGATAGATGCCGCTACTCAGGAGGGCGCGGACGCCGAGCAGGAATATCGCGGCATTCAACCAGGTCCAACAGAGATTGCCCCACCCCGGCGACAGCAATCCGAAAGGAGTAAAGAAAACGGCTGCCAGCGGGCTGTAAACGAACCCTCTCCAATCCCCATACAAATGCTGACCGTTTAGCCAATGGATCCCTGTAAGGCGATACACGGTGAATGCGGTGGCACGATTTGGATTGGCGAGTGTGCGCACGGCCAACCCTAGGAAAATGATTATCCAAACCGCGAATGCACCGATGTTCCACGCGCCTAAGCTCTTAAGCCGACTTGGAAGCCCGGCCGAACGACCTTCCGAGACTGCGATCATTGGCGGCAATCCGAGGGCTGGTTTCTATCTGCCGGGCTGACAGACGGTAAAACCCATGCTATTTCCGGGACACGACATGAGTAGGTTACCGATAAGGCGTGCGAACTAAGAAAACCGTGAAACATTTTATCTTCGGGAA
>Ga0210389_10004750_pt1 | contig 10535 bp, 11 predicted proteins | sample IncBWH28OmetaG_FD_160127 | JGI IMG/M metagenome (GOLD analysis project Ga0210389, IMG submission 160127) | Forest soil microbial communities from Barre Woods Harvard Forest LTER site, Petersham, Massachusetts, United States - Inc-BW-H-28-O ... | reverse complement strand
GCGCATTGGTTTTATTTTCCAAAAAATCTACTTCAATGGGGCGGCTGATGCCAGTAAAGGCCGGTATCTCCTGCATTTTAGTGGCCGAGGTCAGTATCCGCTTTTTTAATGCCGGCAATTGTTTGATGATATAGGCCATATCCTCCTGGAAGCCAAACTCCAGCGACTTATCGAATTCATCCAATATCAGCGTCGTGATGGTTGCCGTACTAAAACTATCCCGGCGCAGGTGGTGCGCCAGCCTGCCCGGCGTACCGATCAGCACCGCCGGGGGCTGCGACAGGTTGTTGCGCTCAATTTTTACCGGGTGGCCGCCATAGCAGCAGTTTACCTTAAAGCCGGTGCCCATCGCCTTAAACACCTGTTCTATCTGCAATGCCAGTTCGCGCGAGGGCACCAAAATAAGCACCTGCACGGTAGCAATTTTAGCATCCAAACTATCCAGCAGCGGCAGCAAAAACCCCAGCGTTTTGCCCGAACCCGTTGGCGAAAGTAAAATTACATCCCCCTTTTTGGCAGCGGCCAAAGCCGCGTTTTGCATTTCGTTAAGGGCGGTAATTTTTAAGTTAGTGAGGGATTGTTTGAGCATGGAACGGGGTGCGGGTGTGTGGGCAAAGATAGGTTAAATATGGTTAGCGGGGTGACGAGGTTTAGTATCTGTACTTTTCGTTCTGCAGTCTCGGGTTGCGGGCATAGTTAATTCGCAGACAGTTTGCGAACAGCGGAGTAGTAAAGGCGCTGAAAATAGGTTACCAGCCCCGCAAAGCGTTCCATTTTTACACGGAACAAAGTGGAACATTGTGAAACACGCTCATTATCAGCCGATTTACATTTTAATAAATCAGCAAATTTAGCTAAGTATCTGATAATAAACGCTTTCACAAATATACTTTTTGACCACAATCGCTGGATCGGTTGATAATCAGTATGTTTCACTTTTGAGAAACTCCCAAATTTGATGATTTTTCATTGACATACGCCGGTTCAAGCATCCTGCTTGAACCCGAATAAGTGTAAGCGTCCCGCTTACATTAACCACTTTACGAAATCGGAAAAACGCGATGAAATCAGTGCGATACGTCAGCGGGACGCTGACACGGGTTTGGGTTTAAGTGGGACACTTGAACCGGCGGAGGGGTAGTGTCTTACATACTTGTCGCCCTACCAGCCCCGCAAAGCGTTCCATTTTTACACGCGGAACCCGTGGAACATTGTGAAACACGCTGATTATCAGCCAATTTACATTTTTATAGGTCAGCAAATTTAGCTAAGTAACTGATAATCAAAGTTGCCGGAAATATGCTTTTTGACCACAATCGATGGAGCGATTGATAATCAGTATGTTCCACTTTTGTGAAACTCCCAAATTTGATGATTTTTCATTGTTTTGCCGATCTACGCCGGTTCAAGCATCCTGCTTGAACCCAAATAAGTGTAAGCGTCCCGCTTAGATTAACCATTTTACCAAGTCGGATAAACGCCATGCAATCAGTGGGATACGTCAGCGGGACGCTGACACGGGTTTGGGTTCAAGTGGGACACTTGAACCGGAGGAAAGTCGTACAGTTGGTCATGTCCTGTTTCAAGTTTACACTTTTAATGATTAATCCTGTTTCAAGTTTACACTTTATTTTTTCGGAAGTTCAACACAACATACCGCTAGTTGAAATTAATGTCGCAGGAGGCGCGATGCATCGCATTTCTACACAAAACATTTTCTCCTTTCCGCTTGTATTTATCCTATCATGAAAACTTTATTACTCATCCTCGCATTATCGGCGCCCGGCGCAGTTTTCGCCCAGGCAGTGAATGAATATCATGCACCCAACGGTAAAACCTATCACAAGGGTGATTCCCTCAGCGTTGGCCTCGGCTCCATGCCCGACGGCACTTTCAAGTACATCCAGATCAACTCCTTAATACCCATGCCGCCCGACCCTCGCCGGGCCAATAGTATGAATGCCCGGAAAGATATAACAGGCAGTAAATATTATATCAAAAAGATCGTGAGTTCGGCACAGCCAAACGGCGGCAATAAAGTGGTGATCACCATAAAAACCGGTGGGTTAACTACCTGCGATGTTTGGATAGATGAGGCAATAGCCGCTTGCGAAGTGAAGCCTTGCGCCGATGCAAAAGATACTTCCGGCAAGTATAGCGTGGCAGACGAACTGCTCAAACTAAAAAAGCTGCTCGATTCGGGTGGTATTACGCAGGCGGAATATGACGCGCAAAAGAAAAAGTTGTTGAATGAGTGAAGTAAGTCTTAAGTCGTCCCGATAGCTATCGGGAGTCTTGAGTCCCAAGTCAGAAGAGGATAAATTCGACTTAAGACTTTCGACTCAGGCCTAAACTTCTTCGACAACCATCGTTTTATCGGTGATCTCTTCAATCACTTTATCAAGCTCATTTGCCGATAAAAACAAATATTCAAGCATCTTTTCCCGTTCGGTACGGCTTTCTTTGGCTTCATTAATCAGCGGAATAAGTCCTTTAATACGAGCGAGCGGCGCACGTATCACGTGTGATTGCAACCATGATATTTCCTTCAATTTCTCATTTTGCCTTTCAAGTACTTCAGCATGCTTTTGCCGCTCGGCATAAAGCTGGGCCTCCTTTTGAAGTTCGGCCAGCTTAATGGTTTGTAAAAGCTGTATTTCGTTATACTTTTTAAGCTGGTAGGCCCACAGGCCGCAAATAAAAAATATTACGGCAGCCAGCAACACATGGATTATGAATGCCTGGAGGGTGAACGATTCAAGCTGCGTAAAATAAACTTTCGACACGCCAATATCCTGCAGGTATCCCAGCGAAGCATGGTGAATAACCACTACTATCGTTAACGGGATTTGCAATTTCCATTTTTGATAGGTAATCAGTATGGCGCTGCCAATAAAGGCAAAAAAATGCATTTCAAAAAGCCCGTGCATCTGGTATATAAATTGCGCCATAAATACGCCGTAAACCACGCTCAGCACATATTGATACAGGTCGGAGTCGGGTAAAATTAGCTTTACCGAATAGTATGCCGCCAGCAAAAGCCCCCCAACGCCAAAAGCGATGAGCCAGGTATCGTAAAAAAAGGCCAGTGCCAGGCCCGCCAAAAAATGGCCGATCAAAAAATAATTCATCAACCTGTCCGACCGTTGTTTAACCTGGAACAGGAAAGCATTAGTTTGATCGTATTGAAGTATGCGTCCGGTAGTAGTCATTGTTATCTTCCTCAATTGGTACAGTTTGGCAGCCGGCACCCGTAGGCCTTTAACGCCAGCTGGCTAAAAACAAGTTTAGTATTATCATTCAGCAGGCCTTGTATGGCTATTTTTGCATAGCTGGTTTTTTCGTCGGTGCAATAGCGGCTGCTGTTATAATTTCCGCGATAGTATAATTTATCATGCGCATCTATAAGCACGGCCTGCGGTGTGGAATAAACCCCGCACGCTTTGGCTACTGAGGCATCAAACAAAACGGGTACGTTTAAATCGAATTTGTCCTGTATCTGTTTAGCGGTGTAAAATTTATTATTCATCACCATGATCACGAAATTCACCTGGCCTTGATATTGCTTTACCAGCGACTTAAAATTCGCAATATTAAAGCGCGAGCAGGGGCAATCCGGGTTAAAAAAATGCAGAAAAAGGGGATGTCCGCTATATTTTTTTAATGGCTTTGTTAATGCAATCGGTTGTCCCCGGTAAACTGGTTTGTAATCCGTTGGAACGGGAGTTGGTAAATGAAACACCCATTCGTTATACCAGAATAATGCGCCGATGGCCGAAAAAAGCACCATCAACCAAATAATTACGATAATTTTTTTCATGCTAACCGGGCATTTTACGAAAAACGACGAGAAATGTTTTAGTTACAGTTATTAGAATTAACTGCGGAGGTGGTCTTAAGTCCCTAAAAGGGACCCGGCGCTGTGCCTCACGCATAACGTACAGCGCAGGGCCCTCTTCGAAAGACCCTGCTGAGACGGAAAACTTACCAAGCCTGTTCGTGTAATTCGAACTAATTCGTGAAAATTCGTGTTTGTGTCTCATGCATCACGTACAAAGCAGGATTCTCTTCGAGAGACCCTGCCGGGACGGAATTCGTGTCTATCCAACCTAATTCGTGTAATTCGAACCAATTCGTGAAAATTCGTGTTTATTCAATTCGTGCAATTCGAACTAATTCGTGAAAATTCGTGTTTATCAACAACTTTTTCTGAAATTCGCCACCGATGAATGTTGAGCTCTTTATTCCCTGTTTTATCGACCAGTTATTTCCTGAGACTGCTTTTAATACCATCAAGGTGCTTGAGAAGGCCGGCTGTGCGGTAAGCTATAACCCCGCACAAACCTGCTGCGGGCAGCCGGCGTTTAACGCAGGTTTCTGGGACGACGCCAAAGAGGTGGGGCGTAAATTTTTAAACGATTTTTCGGCCGACAGCGTCATTGTCAGCCCATCGGCCAGTTGTACCGGCATGGTAAAAAATTATTATAACGATCTGTTTACCAATACCGCCGCCCACAATAAATGCCGGGCCATACAGGGCAATATTTATGAACTGTCGGATTTCCTGGTCAATATCCTGCAATTCGACTATTTCGGCGCGGAGCTGGACGGCAAAGCCGTTTACCATGATAGTTGCGCCGCCCTGCGCGAGTGCAAAATTAAAGAAGAACCCCGCCAGCTGCTTTCAAAAGTGCTTGGCCTGGAGTTGATGGACCTGAAGGACAATGAAACCTGCTGCGGCTTCGGCGGCACCTTCGCCGTAAAATTTGACGCCATATCCACCGCAATGGCCCAGCAAAAGGTAGATAATGCCATCGCCGCAGATGCTGATTATATCATCTCCACGGATACCTCCTGCCTGATGCACCTGCAGGGCTATATCGATGCCAATAACCTGCCGCTAAAAACCTATCATATTGCCGATGTACTGGCAATGGGGTGGGGGAACGTATGACCGCAGATGGTCTGAACCGTTGATTAAGCTGATTGGATTGATTAAATTGATTTTTATCAGCGTCAATCATGTAAATCAGCTTAATCAACGGTTCAGACAATCAGCGGTCGTAGCCCCACTTCCTCAAAAAATCCCCCTGCACCTTTTCCATTTCTCCCGACGACTTGGTATCCAGCCATAACAGGTGGCTCGCGTCATCAATAGGGTGAAAAGATATGGGGTTACCTGCATCCTTTATCAGCGTGGCTACATGCCGGGCTACTGCATAATCCTCATCGGCATCTTTCCGGCCATGGATGATGAGTATCGGCGGAAGCCCTTTTTTAACCAGGTAAAGTGGTGAAATATCTCTCAGCGCGTTTTTATCCCTGGAATACTGCATTATCCATGCGTTATTCATATCCGTCAGGTCATACAGCCCGGATGTAACCATTATAAGGTTTGGTGCGGGGCTAACGCGCAGATCATCGGATTTTTCGTTGTATTTATCGGCCATGGCGCAGGCCAGCGCCAATTGGCCGCCGGCGTCATAGCCGTTGGCGACGATCCTTGCGGTATCGATATTGTATTCGGCAGCATGCTGCCGAAGCCAGCGTATGGCCGAACGTGCATCCTTTACCGCCTCGAAAGGCAGCGTACCCGCGCGCGAAAAAGTGCGGTATTCTACCGTGCAGGCCACCCAGCCTTTGCGGGCCCGGGCTTTGCAATCGTCAAAATACCAGTCGGGTTTGCCTTCGCGCCAGTCGCCGGCGTGGAAATACACCATCACCGGCTTTTTGGCTCCCCTGGCTGCGCTATCCGGCAAAAATAAATGGATATCCAGCGTATAGCCGTTAACTGTTTTATATATCTTGATCAAATGGCCCTGGCGTCGCCGGTATTCGTATTTGTAAAGCGCATTCACGCGGCGCAGGTAGGCCGTATCCTTGCAGGTTTTTATAAAAGTTTGGTAAATTTTACCCGCGTTCTCGATGCCGTTATTGGTTATCCCGTCGTACAAATAATCGTATTGCCAAAAATCGCGGCATTTTTTGTTGGTGATCTGCCGGTTGATCACGTTAAACACAGCGATCAATAATTTATTATCAACATTTTGATAAGCCGGCGTTTTCAGCTCGCCGGCCAACTCCCAGGTAAAATAAGCATGCACGTAATTCCTGAACATGACTTCGTTCAGCAGGGTGGGGTCATTCAGGTCGGGGAGGTGTTTGCGCAGCCGGGCGGCTATCAACGCCGCATCGGGCAGCGGCTTGGCCGTATAGCTGGTAAAATTTGCAGGGTAATCGGCGAGCAGCTTGTCGAAATAATAGTCTATCTGTATATGCTGTTCCTTTATAAATTCAGGTTTCAACGCAGCCGAATATTTAGTTAATGCGGTGGTCAGCAGCGCATGGGCCGAATCAATTTCCCTGATAAAATCCGTTTCAGGCAGCGAATAACTTTGCACAAAATTTCGCCGGAGATTACCCACAAAAGGCTCGCTGAATTTTTTTATTTCAGCAAAATATTTGATCTGGGCGCTGTCGGGTTTGGTTTGGGCGCCCACCATACCCACGCCCCAAATAAACAACACACAAATGGCTGCGATTATTCTGGAAACCTTACCATTGATACCCCGGGAAATTTGCAGGCGCAACATCATTCGTCAATAATAGCAAACTTTATGCGGCTGGCATAACACCGGTGCGACAAGCCGATAAACTACTACCTAAGTTCAACAGCGCCGCGTTTACCCTGCAAACTTTAAAATCGATTCCCCTTGAAACCTACCCAAATTTTTCATTTATTGCCCCTTATTCAGTAACATTGATAAATACTACGGTATCTAACTACAAACCAACATTTAAAAACAAAAAACCAAACATTATGAAGATCACGAAGTTCTTGCTGGTGCTGCTAACGGCTGTATTCTTTGGCTTCAGTGCAAAAGCGCAAACGGCTGATGATATTATCGGAAAATATGTCGACGCGATTGGCGGAAAGGACAAACTGGCCCAGATAAAATCGATTTATACGGAGGCCTCCCTCAACGTGATGGGAAGCGATAATCCTGCATCGATCACGCTGCTTGTTGGAAAAGGGTATCGCACCGACGCCGAGGTCAACGGTTCAAAAATAGTACAATGTTATACCGATAAAGGCGGCTGGAATATTAACCCCTTCGCAGGCAGCACCGATGCAGCCCCAATGCCTGACGACCAGTACCAATCAGGCAAGGACGATATTTGGGTGGGTGGCGCGCTGCTGAATTATAAAGCCAACGGCTACACCGCCGAACTGCTGCCTAAAGACGGGAACAATTATCCCATCAAGATCACCGCCGGCAAAAAGGTAACCATCTATTATATTGATGCAAACACTTACCTGGCAAACAAGGTAACCAGCACCGTCTCCATGCAGGGGCAGGACGCAAACGTAGTGACTACCTTATCCAATTACCAGAAAACGGATTTCGGATACCTGCAGGCCTATAAAATCGATCTCGACCTGGGCCAAATCCAGTTAAGCTACACGATAAAATCGGTAACCGTTAATAAGGATATCGATCCCAAAATATTTGATATGCCGGGTAAGTAGCTTACGCTGCTTATCTGTTGACCTATCGGTTGCGCAGGATACCTGCAAGACCGGTACAGTAGGAGGCGCAGGTCGGTTAAAGAACAAGGAAGACAAATATAGCTGTAGGTGCGGAACCTCGCAGATTGCCCGACTCAACAGATTTATACGTATTTAAGAAACCAGCACAATTTATGCCTGTAACCGTACAAGAAGCAATAAGGAAGGGCCACCTGGCGGTCAACCTGCCGTCCGGGGGATTTGTCCTGGCGGCGCTGGTAGTGGCTGTCGTTTTAGATAATGAATATAACTGCCCTACATGGGTAATTGCCGTTACAGCAGGCGCGGGCTTTCTGCTGGGCGCTGCTTACTGGAGCATAGCCACCACCAAATGGAAAATATGGGCCTATCAAAACGTGGACCATATCCATGAGTTTGAAAATAAAGCCAGGGAGGCAAGACTGATCGATACGCCTTCAGACTTTATGGCCTATGAGTCCCGTACCGATAAACAGCAGCTGGAACAACTCAGACCGCGTTTTGAGCACAAGGATGTGTTTAACAACGATATACTCGTACCTGCGGAAACAGTGATCCGCTTTTCAAAAAAAGCCGATGGGGCGATGGCTATCGCAGGCATGCTGGTAGCCGCTTTTGCCATATTCGCGTATCAAAAAAATTACAGCGTTTTGGGCCGCGTGATATTCGGCGGCATTGCCGCTTATTTTATTTTCACCGGGTTAAAAGAGTACTTCACAAAAAAGCCGCAAATCATCATCAGCGACAAAGGGATACAAACCGTAAAAACACCTTTTCACCCCTGGAGCGATATAAAAAACGAAGACGTACGCACCATCGTAACAGGCAGCACCCCCCGGCACAGAAACAGCAATACTTATTTGGTATACGATTATCCGGGCGGCGCCGAGCAGATGAACCTGGATGACCTGGCAATCAGCGACGAACAATTGCAGCATTTGCTGCACGTATACCGCACCCGAAGCGAAAAAGCAGCGCAATGAAATAGCCAGCGCGTGTGAATAATGATAAATTTTTTTTGTCTAAATAGGTTTCAGAAGGGCCTCTGCGCCGTGTGCTTAAAAGGGTTTACTTTTTAGCTTCTTTCGGCTTTTTTCGCAGCGCATACAAAACGATTGCAAAGATGGAAATACCCAGCATCATGAGTGGCATTTTATACCGGTCTTCTTCAATAGTATCATTCACACAATCCATGCCCAGGTAGTTTATTCTCTGCGAGCTAAGATCAGCCACCATTGGAACAACAAAAGGCATTGACCTCCTTAAGTACAACTGTACCGGCTGCCCCGGCTGTACCGCGTCACTAAAACTTTCAGCTAAAAAACAATGCGCCCATTCCGCTGATATTCTGTAATCGTTATTGCTTTCGGTCAGGTACAACGCATAGCTAACATCGCCTTTGGCTACGTCTTTACGCAGCGACCGAAAATGCCCGGATACATAGGTCGAGTTTTGCGGACTAACATACGAGGCAAACAATGCGCTGATACCAAACCCCAGCATAATCGTCACGAAAATGATAAGCGCTATTTTTTTCAGATCCATTTAGGTTGAAGATAGGAAACCGGTAGTAATATACGTGATTTTTTGTATTCATAAATAAGCTATCGCACGCAACATAAGCCAAAAGCGGGGAGATACGGCGCTGGGTCCTCTGCGGGGGCCCTCAATACTATTAAGTTAAGGGAACTAATATCGAACACCGAATTTTGAACAAATTGTTTATTTTTTGTGTTCAAGAGGGCTTCGCCGTTTCGAATGTTGAATTTTGAAGTTAAAACTTCGACGTTCCATAGTCAACATTCATTATTCGACATTAAAAATCCGATGCATCGGTCTTAACTTAATAGCATTTTAGAGACCCTGCGGGGACGGGAAGTTGCTTAACCCTATTCGGGGTAAAAAACCAACGCCTGGCCATACAAATCAGGGAATTCAACAACCACGCCCGCGCATTGCCCGGTTTCAGAATTGAAAGCAACCACTGTATCCTTAGCGACGCAATAGAGAAGACCGTCCGGCCCGAAACGCAGCCCCCTGGGCTTGCTGAACTGGACGTTATCACCAGGACGCATAACACGGACTAAGCGACCATCTTTAGCATCATATTCCCGCACACTGGTAATGGCGTCCGGAGAGCCGAATGGCTTTTCGCTGCTAACGAAGATGTTGCCATTGGGCCCCACCAGTAAATCAAGCGGGCTGAGTTTGGGATCGTCTACCTTCCACGGGAGCTTAGCTGATCCCGTTGAAGCAAACGCGAAGATGGCATCGTCACCAACCCCGTCCGGACCAACGCCCGATGCCAAAAATAGTGTACCATCTGATCCGAAACCAAACCCACGGGGGAATGGCACGATGTGTACCGGAAGAACATATTCACCGATCGCGTCGAGCTGCTTCGGGAATGCCATTATGGTTCGTGCAGTCCGCGAGCCGACATAGTATCGGCCATCAGGTCCGAAGACACCTCCTCCGGGGTTTAATCCGGGCAGGGTGGAAGTTGCACGAACAACGTGGCCACCAGGGTCCAACGCAACAATGCAATCAGTCCCGCTGTTCACAAAAAACAGCCGCTCCGACGGCTCAATTCCCAATCCGCGGGGATCGGCAATCCGGTCGTCATCGCTAAATGAGCCGATCAATTTTCCCTGCGGATTGAACGCTAAAATCTTTCCAAGCCCTGAACCATTAGTGCCTGAGGCGCTAGTCACAAGAAGAGTCATAAGCGTATATGCCCGGCTTTCCCGGATTGTTTGTCATAAAATAATAGATTTAGTTTGAGTTACCCCGGTCTTCGTAGATGCCGACCATTAGCAGCCATGCCCCAGAAATAAGGAACGCGAATAAAACAACGATTCCGATAGCGGCAATGTAAAGCCCTATGCTATTGCCGAAAATAAGCAACGTCCCACCTATAACTTCAGCCACGTAACATATGGTGCCACCTGCAAGTCGCGGCGCGTTCAACCCGATCGAACTCGCA
>Ga0210389_10004749_pt1 | contig 10536 bp, 8 predicted proteins | sample IncBWH28OmetaG_FD_160127 | JGI IMG/M metagenome (GOLD analysis project Ga0210389, IMG submission 160127) | Forest soil microbial communities from Barre Woods Harvard Forest LTER site, Petersham, Massachusetts, United States - Inc-BW-H-28-O ... | reverse complement strand
GGGCGCACCGCCCCGGACATCGACGGCGCCGACCGTGCCGGGCGGCGTCAGCACGACGGTGACCCCGCTCGCCCAACCGGTATCCATGGTCGCGTCGGGGTCCAGCCGGTGGTGGTGGCCGACGAGCATGCCCGCGACGTCGGTGATCGAGCTCATCGGGATCCCATCAGCGCCAGCACCAGATACTCCTGCAGGAAGGTCAGCCACTGATAGACGTCGAGGTGCGAGGACATCGGATGCTCGTCGGGCAGTTGATCGGGACCGCCGGGACGGATATCGAGCATGGTCCCCAGCGCCAGGCGGATGTCGTTGACGGCTGCGATCCAGGCGTTCGCCGCGTCCTCGGTCAGCTCGAATCGGCCGCCGTCATCCGGGACCGTCGCCAATAGCTGTTGCGCGGCAATGCGTTTCGCCTCGATGATCTCCGGCTCGTGCAGGCTGCGCAGCGCGGCGTTCAGCCTGTCGGTCGCCTCCGGCACATCGTCGTCGGGCTTCGAGAAGTCCGGTAGCAGCCGCTGCATCGTCGCATTGTCAGGGGGTTCGGAGTTACCGGTCTTCATGCCGGTGATTTGCTCGAGTTCGTCTGGCGGCGAAGACGATTCCCGCTCGTCGAGCAGTCCGATCATCGAAGCGACCAGATTCTTGAGCAAAGCCGCCTCATGCGAGTCCAGAGCGGACCGGAAACGGGGACCGTCGGCGGTCTCAACCCGCTTCCACTTGCGCACGTCCGAACCCGGATGCCCTTTCAGCGGTCCTGCTGCATGGTGGCCCACAACCCGGCGGCATGCAGCTTGGACACGTCGGTCTCCATGGATTCCCGACTGCCCGCCGACACCACTGCTTTGCCTTCGTTGTGTACCTGCAGCATCAACTTGGTGGCGTGCGGCTCGCTGTAGCCGAACAGCTTCTGGAAGACGTACGTCACGTAGTTCATCAGGTTAACCGGATCGTCCCAGACGATGGTCACCCAGGGAGCGGCCGTGGCTTCGACCGAGTCGGCTTCCCGTTGCCCGGTGGTACCCGGTTTGGTCGGGGCTGACGCAACCATGGGTCCTAGGATACCGAGCCGCAGCCATCCACCCGATACCGTTGCAGTGTGGATGACTCGGTGTGCGCCGGGCTGCTGACCGACCGCTACGAATTGACCATGCTGGCAGCGGCGTTGCGCGATGGCACCGCGGATCGCCGGACCACGTTCGAGTTGTTCGCGCGCCGGCTGCCCGACGGACGCCGCTACGGCGTGGTCGCCGGGACGGGCCGGTTCGTGGAAGCCTTGCCCGAATTCAGGTTCGACGACGTGGCGTGCGAATCGCTGGCGGAATTTCTCGACCGGGACACGTTGACGTATCTGCGCGACTTTCGCTTTGGCGGCGACGTCGACGGCTATGCCGAGGGCGAGCTGTATTTCCCCGGATCGCCGGTGCTGTCGGTGCACGGCAGCTTCGCTGAATGTGTGGTGCTCGAGACGCTGGCGTTGTCGATCTTCAACCACGACACCGCCGTTGCGTCGGCAGCCGCCCGGATGGTCTGCGCGGCCGGGGGGCGGCCGCTGATGGACATGGGCTCACGGCGTACCCATGAGCGCGCCGCCGTCGCCGCGGCCCGCGCCGCCTACATCGCCGGCTTCGCCGCGTCATCCAACCTGGAGGCCCGTCGCCGCTACGGGGTGCCGACCGAAGGCACCAGCGCGCACGCATTCACCCTGCTGCACGCGGGCGACGAACCCGACGAGCCGGCCGCGTTCGCAGCGCAGGTCGACGCGCTCGGTGCCGGCACCACGCTGCTGGTCGACACCTACGACGTGACGACCGGTGTGGACAACGCGGTCGCGGCCGCCGGCACCGGGCTTGGCGCAGTGCGCATCGACTCTGGGGATCTGGGCGTGCTGGCGCGTCAGGTCCGGGCGCAACTCGACCGGCTGGGGGCGACGCAGACCCGCATCGTCGTCTCCGGCGACCTCGACGAATTCGCCATCGCAGGGTTGCGGGCCGAACCGGTCGACAGCTACGGCGTCGGCACGTCGCTGGTCACCGGATCGGGTGCGCCGACGGCGAGCATGGTCTACAAGCTGGTCGAGGTGGACGGAATCCCCGTCGAGAAGCGCAGTGTGCGTAAGGAGTCGCACGGCGGCCGCAAAGAGGCGCTGCGGCTGTGCCGCGCGACCGGCACCATCACTGAAGAGATCGTGCATCCGGCGGGGCATCCGCCGCAGACCAGTGAGCCGTCCCGGGTGGTAACGGTTCCGCTGGTGCGCGATGGCAAGGCGGTGATCGACGTGAACCTGGGCGTGGCGCGCGACCTGGTGGCATCGGGCTTGCGAAGCTTGCCGTGGGAGGGTCTGATGTTGTCGCACGGCGATCCGGCGATTCCCACGACGCACATCCCGGTCCGACGCCGGCCCATCGACCACCAGGAGTAGCCACGCCCGACGAGTTGCCGGTGTCTGTGCCCGACCTGCTGGCCACCGCGGTCGCAGCGCTGGGCGGCAGTGAACGCAGCGGCCAATTGCGGATGGCCACCGCGGTTGCCGACGCGTTCGAAACCGGAGAGCACCTGGCGGTGCAGGCGGGAACCGGGACCGGAAAGTCGTTGGCCTACCTTGTTCCGGCGATTGCCCGCGCGGTGTCCGACGACACCCCGGTCGTGGTGTCGACCGCGACGATCGCCCTGCAGCGCCAACTGGTCAACCGCGATCTGCCCCAACTGGTCGACGCACTCACCGCTACGCTGCCCCGCGCGCCGCAATTCGCCCTGCTGAAGGGCCGCCAGAATTACTTGTGCCTGAACAAGATTCACAATGGTTCGGCGGCGAGCTCAGATGACGGACCGCAGGACGAGCTTTTCGAGCCACAGGCGGTCAGTGCATTGGGTCGCGACGTGCAACGGCTCACCGCCTGGGCCTCGACGACAGACTCCGGCGACCGCGACGACCTCAAGCCGGGCGTCGCCGACCGGTCCTGGTCGCAGGTCAGCGTCTCCGCGCGGGAATGCCTTGGCATGGCACGCTGCCCGTTCGGCACCGACTGCTTCGCCGAACGCGCAAGAGGAAGTGCCGCCCGGGCTGATGTTGTCGTCACCAACCACGCGCTGCTGGCCATCGACGCCGTCGCCGACTCGGCCGTGCTGCCCGAGCACCAGCTGCTGGTGGTCGACGAGGCGCACGATCTGGCCGACCGGGTGACCGCGGTGGCCACCGGCGAGTTGACTTCGACCGCACTCGGAATCGCCTCGCGGCGCATCACCAGGCTGGTCGAGCCCGAGCTCATGCAGCGGTGGGAACGGGCCTCGGCCAACTTCACCATGGCGATCCAGAACGCCACTGCCGGCCGTATTGACCACCTCGACGACGAACTGGCCACGCACCTCACCGCGCTGCGCGATGCGGCCAGCGCGGCACGCTCGGTGATCGACAAGGCGGCGGCCGATACCAAGGCCGCCGCGGCGCGCGCCGAGGCCGTCGCCAGCCTCACCGAAATCGGCGACACCGCATCGCGGATGCTGACGTCGTTCGCGCCGACGATCCCCGACCGCACGGATGTGGTGTGGCTTGACCAAGAGGACAACCGCGGTTCGACGCGTGCCGTGCTGCGGGTGGCGCCGCTGTCGGTGGCCGGGCTGCTGCGCAAACGGTTGTTCGCCGGCGCCACAGCGGTGTTGACGTCGGCGACGCTGACCGTCGGCGGCTCCTTCGACGCGATGGCGACCGCCTGGGGTCTGGCCGACGCACCGGATGACGTCGAAAAGCGTTGGCGTGGAATCGATGTTGGGTCACCGTTCCAGCACGCCAAAGCCGGGATCCTCTACGTCGCCGCCCATCTGCCCCCGCCCGGCCGCGACGGCACCGGCTCGGCCGAGCAGCTGAGCGAGATCGCCGACCTGATCACCGCGGCCGGCGGGCGAACGCTAGGGCTGTTCTCGTCGATGCGCGCGGCGCGCGCCGCCGCCGAGGCGATGGCCGAACGACTTTCGACGCCGATGTTGTGCCAGGGCGACGACAGCACCGCCGCGCTCGTCGAGCAGTTCTCCGCCGACACGGCGACGTCGCTGTTCGGCACGCTTTCGCTGTGGCAGGGCGTCGACGTGCCCGGCCCGTCGTTGTCGTTGGTCATCATCGACCGCATTCCGTTTCCGCGGCCCGACGATCCGCTCCTCGGCGCCCGGCAGCGTGCGGTGGCCGCACGCGGCGGCAACGGATTCATGGCCGTCGCTGCCAGCCACGCCGCGCTGCTGCTTGCGCAGGGTGCCGGGCGGCTATTGCGCGGTATGGACGACCGCGGGGTGGTCGCGGTGCTGGACTCCCGGATGGCGACCGCCCGCTACGGCGGCTACCTGCGTGCCTCCCTGCCGCCGTTCTGGCCGACGACCGATGGCACCGCCGTGCGCCAGGCGCTGGAGCGATTGCGAACAGCCCAGGACGCCCGCTCAGCGGGCTCGGCTGAATAGCCGGCTTCTCCCCCTCGCCGCTACGCGGCTGGGGGTGTCCCCACAACGGGCGTTCGGCCCGCATCGTCAGCGGGCTGAAGCCAGGGCGACCAAGCCGAGCTCGGCCCCGGAGGCCAGCATCGGATGATTCGGCAGCACCCGCACGGTGTAGCCAACCGAGCCGGCGACCGGCAGCGTCGTCGTCGTGGAGAAAACGTGATCGCCGCCGGCCGCGGTGCCGGTGTATGGCATCTCGACGGTGACCGGGTCGACCAGCGCGTCGCTGGTGTCCACCCTGCCGACCACTGCCTGCACGGTGACCTCGTCGGGCCGCAGCCCGGCCAGCTGGACGGTCGCGGTCAGGGTCAGCTTCGATCCGAGCACCGGGGTGTCGGGCAGCCCGGTGCTGTCGACGTCGGTGACCTCGATGCGCGGGAACGCGTTGAACGCCCGTCGGCGGTAGTCGGCCAGCTCCCGAGCGGGGTCGAACGCCGCCTGCCCATCGTCGTCAAACGTCACGGTCCGGCGCAGCGACGCCGCCGCCGGCACGTAGTAGCGCTCCGTGTAATCGCGAACCATCCTGGAAGCCAGCACTTTCGGGCCGAGCGTCTGAATGGTGTGGCGGACCATTTCGATCCACCGGCGCGGTACGCCGTGCTCATCGCGCTCGTAGAACGTCGGCGCCACCGACTTCTGGAGCAGGTCATAGAGCGCCGCCGCCTCCAGGTCGTCACGACGGCCCTCGTCTAACACGCCGGACGCCGACGGGATCGCCCAGCCGTTCTCGCCGTCGTACCACTCGTCCCACCAGCCGTCGCGGATGGACAGGTTCAGCCCGCCGTTGAGCGCGCTCTTCATCCCCGACGTGCCGCAGGCCTCCAACGGGCGCAGCGGGTTGTTCAACCAGACGTCGCAGCCCCAATACAGCAGCCGGGCCATCGACATGTCGTAGTCAGGAAGGAAGGCGATGCGGTGGCGCACCTCGGGCCGGTCGGCGAACTGCACGACCTGCTGGATCAGCGCCTTGCCGCCGTCGTCGGCGGGGTGCGACTTGCCGGCAACGATCAGCTGGATCGGCCGGTTTTCGTCGAGCAGCAACTGTTCCAGCCGATCCGGATCGCGCAGCATCAGCGTCAACCGTTTGTAGGTCGGGACCCGTCGGGCGAACCCGATGGTCAGCACGTCTGGATCGAATGCCGTTGCAATCCAACCTAATTCGGCATCTGTTGCGCCACGTTCGAGCCACGAACGACGCAGCCGCGCCCGCACATCTTCGACCAGCAGCGCCCGCAGCTGCGAGCGGATCCACCACAGGTGACCGGGGTCAACCTCTTTCAGTCGCAGCCAGACGCCGGGGTCGCTGAAGGCCGAATCCGGCCCCGCCAGTTCACGACCCAGCTCCAACCATTGCGACGCCGCCCAGGTGCGCGCATGAACACCGTTGGTGATCGAGCCGATCGGCACCTCGTCGGGGTCGAATCCGGCCCACAGCTCGTTGAACATCGCGCGACTGACCCGACCGTGCAGCAACGAAACGCCGTTGGCGCGCTGGGCCAGCCTTAGACCCATGTGGGCCATGTTGAACTTCTCCGGGTCGTCCTCGGCGCCCAGCGCCTGGATCCGCGCCAGCGGCACGCCCGGCAGCAGCGCCTGGCCGTCGGCATCCGCGAAGTATTGCTCCACCATCTCCATCGGGAACCGGTCAATACCGGCCGGGACCGGCGTGTGGGTGGTGAACACCGTGCTGGAACGAACCACGGTCAGCGCAGTGTCGAAATCCAGCCCGGCATCGACCAATTCGCGGATGCGCTCTGCGCCGAGGAATCCGGCGTGGCCTTCGTTCATGTGGAACACCTCGGGCGCCGGCAGCCCTTCGATGGCCGTGAACGCCCGGATGGCTCGCACACCACCGACGCCGGCCAGGATCTCCTGCTGCATCCGATGCTCTTGATCGCCGCCGTAGAGACGGTCGGTGACGCCACGCAGTTCGTGCTCGTTCTCCGAAATGTCGGAGTCCAGCAGCAGCAGCGGAACGCGACCGACCTGGGCCACCCACACCTGCGCGTGCAGCCGGGCGGCGTCCGGCAGTGCCAGCTCAACCAGCGCCGGAACGCCGGCACCGTCGGTGAGCAGCCGCAGCGGCAGCCCTTGCGGGTCGAGCGCCGGGTAGGTTTCGTGCTGCCAGCCATCGGCGGTCAGCGACTGCCGGAAGTAGCCGGAGCGGTAATACAGGCCCACCGCGATCAGCGGTAATCCCAGATCCGACGCGGACTTCAAATGATCGCCGGCCAGGATTCCCAGGCCACCCGAGTAGTTCGGCAACACCTCGGCGACGCCGAACTCCATCGAGAAGTAGGCGATGCCGTTGGGCATGGCAGCGCCGTTGTCTTGTTGCTGCTGATACCACAGTGGGCGGCTCAGATAATCGTTCAGATCGGCCGCCAGGTGATCGAGCCAATCCAGGAACCCGCCGTCGACCGCCAGCTCGTCGAGCCGCGCCGGTCTCACCGCGCCGAGCAGCGCGACCGGATCGCGACCGCATTGCGCCCAGAGCTCCGGGTCGATCGCCCCAAAGAGTTCCTGCGTCGGCGTGTCCCACGACCAGCGCAAGTTGATCGACAGCTGCTCGAGCGCCCCCAGGCGTTCCGGAAGGTGAGCACGGACCGTGAACCTGCGGAGGGCTTTCACGCGTCACTACCTTACTGACGGTGTGCTCCACGCGCTCCCCAGGGTTGCGGCTGGTCATAGTGTTTTCGTCGCCGAACGTGTGTGCTAGTTCGCTTGTCGTGCCCACAATTTGCCCACATTCTCCGCCACCGAATCCAGGACCGCAGGCCACCGACACCCAGCAGCAGCACAAGCGAGTCGTTGGCGCTGAGAAGGGAGCGGTCGAGTGGCCAAGAAAGTTGATCCAGTAGCGAAAGCGATCCATGACGTGTGCGTGGCGGCGGGGGCGGACTGCCCGGCGGCGCGTAAGGCGGACGACACGAACGTGAAGCGCGTGGCCCAGACTTCCAGCCGCAGGCGCAATCTCACTGTTCGTGAGGCTGAGGCGATGGGCGCTAGGCGCCCGCTGACCCTCGCGGAGGCTCAGCGGATGCGCGGGCATTAGATGAGTTTGGTGGCGCCGGTTGAGGAATATGACTCCCCGTGTTCCCAGTGCTGCGGGTGTTCTCCCGGCGCCGCCATTCCCCCCGAATATTGGACTTTCCCGCAGGCGTGGAAATTGTCCACGGCGCTGCTCGGTCGCAATCGGTCGGGCAGCGGGGGGGTGGGTCCCGGGTCGCCTCCGTCAGACAGGGCGACCTGGGGCCAACCACCCAAATACGTTGAAAGGAAAGCAGAATGCCACGACGACACCGCCTCACCGGCCTCCGGTCCAAGCACTCGGGCGGCCGCCGCAAACGCCGATACGAGGGCCCACCCCTGCCCTACCCACCCGTGTTGGGCGGCACAGTCGAAGACATGTACGAGCCGCGGTCAGTCGATTACGCGTACACGCCGCGATGCCCAGCGGCCCCGGAAGCGTGCGAGTGCGCGGCCGAGCCCGCCGGACCTCGTAGCGACCCATAGACGCGACCGCGCCCGACGCGAACTTGCGTCGGGTTCGGGACCTGCCGACGGTGGTTAGATTCTTCCGTGCCTATGGACGTCCTGTCGTCACTCGGGTTGAATTAGATACCGAGCAGATGACGCCGAAGAATTGGAAATCCTGCCGTGCGCACCGGCATCACCAGCCTTGCAGACGCTCTGGTTAGCGCCTCGGTGGTGCTGACCGCCGCAATTATTTGCGCTGGCGCGGCAAGCGCCGACCCGAGCCAGCAGGATCAGTTTGTGGCGCTGCTCGAACAAGATCAGATTCCCCTCATCGATAACTTACCTGCTCTCGTCGCCCGAGCCCATCAAATCTGTGGCGAACTCAATGGCGGCGCCTCGGTCGCGACCGTGGTAAACGAAGAGATGAACGGTATTTTCGAGGAAAATCCGGCTTACCACCAAATTTCCGATCGGGTTAGAAGAACCGCGGTCAGATTCATCGCCGTATCAGCGGACGTCTACTGCCCAAGCCATCTTCGCGATCCGCTTGAAGGCGACCTCGGCTCCGACGTCGGCTTCTCTATCCTTGGTCCAGTGTCAGGGGTACGTCACCAGACGTAGACGCCGGATTCGTTGTGGGGCAAGAGAATCCCAGCGACACATGTTCGACATGCATTGTTACGGAACGTAAGCTTGATATGCAATTTAATGCGGCTCAACTTTGCGGAGACCGCATGACTGACGAAGTGCAAAGCGCGAACCAATTGATGCAGCAGTTCAGCTAGTTCGATGAATCCCCGGCTGAAGCGCCTCAGCGAATGGGCCCGGCACAGCAGAGTTGTGGCGGGCCGAAAAGTATTACCGGGCCTGGCGATCGGGTTGAGATGCCTGCATATCTCCGCCCAGATAGCGGCGGTGCAGACGAGTGATGTGGGCCTGCGCTTCATTGACATCTCGCCGCAATGCTGCGGCTTCTGATTGCGCGCCGTGTCTTTCCAGCCAGGTCATCCGGCTGATCATCTTGTCCCGCACATCGCTCAAAGCCCGCATCAGTACCGCGGCCTGAGCTGCATCGCGTTCACCCATCGCCACCGTATACCCATTCAGACGTGGACTACGTCGATCCGGTTCCCGACGAAGTAGTTCGGAAAGTCGTCGCGCCGCGGGCAGGCACCGGTGCGTTGTACCAGGCCCCCACTGACCATTCGTCGGCCACTTCTCACGGTCCACCGTGAAAAGACTGTTGGGTGCCCCTACAGGGTCCGGGTCCGCGAGGTGACCACTTTGTAGATCACCAGTAGCAGCACGGCGCCGACCAGCGCGCCCAGGAACGAATGCTTGATCGGTGGGTGGATGTCGAACTGGTGTGGCGGGAACACGACGCTGCCCAATGTGCCGCCGACGTACGCGCCGACAATGCCTAGCACTGCGGTTGCGATCCAACCCATGGGCTGTCTGCCGGGCACGACAGCTCGCGCAATCAGACCGACGACGAGACCGAGAATGATCAACCAGATGATGTGCAGGACCATGATGAATCTCCTCTGATAGCCGATTGTCGGCAGCATTGCCCGGGCGCCGCGGGTGGCGACAGTCTCGAAAACCGCGTGGGCGTAATTCCAAACCAGCCTTCGCCATCACCGAGGTGATGTAGGCAGCCTGACCTCCAGGGTGAATGGATAGAAGGTTGATCAACGGGTTCGGCTCGGTCACACCCCCGTAAGCAGCGCGGCGGGTAGACCTGTGCGCCAGGGAACTGCGGCCCTGATGGAGTTGGGATCTGATATCCCGGCGATGGTGATGGTGTCGGGTCGGCGCCGGCCGTACCAGCCGACGCCACCATGGCCGCGGCCGCGGCGGCGAGAACGATGTTTCTCACTGTGTTCATCGCCTCATCCCTTGTTTGGAATCCTGTTGGTGAGTGTCCCAGGCATGGCCGACAACGGATTCCAGCCGCCGCCCGGGCCTTCCGCGTTTTGCGGGAAGTCTTTGGTTAGGGGCGGTGCCGTGCCCACACCGTGCCCACAATCTGCCCACAGTCACGGTTATCCCCCTTGAAATACCGCGATGTCTTTTTCGCAGCTCAGGCGCGGTTAGGCCGCTGAGCAGGGCGGACGAGGACAGTACCTTACTGACCGCAGACCGGGGTTCGCTCCCCTAACCAAGAGGCGCATCCCGTCTCCGGGTGTGGTCCGACACTACGGTGGGTATTGGGCGCAAGAGCTTTACGCCCGAGCAGCAACTCGCGAACCGGAAGGAAGTGGCGGTGCCCGGTCGGGTCGAGATCGATGACGTCGCGCCCGTCGTATCGTGCGGCGCGTATCCGGCAAAAGCTGTCGTCGGCGAGGTGGTTCCGGTCCGGGCCGCGGTGTGGCGGGAAGGCCATGACGCCGTCGCGGCGACGCTGGTGGTGCGTTACCTCGGACCCCGGTACCCGCTCGCCGGCGAAACCCGGCGGCTCAAGGCGGTGCAGGCCCCTGCGGTGGCCGAAACCGTCGCCGATCCACTCCCCCGAGTCAAGCCGCTGCTCCTGTCGATGCAGATGGGCGAGGAGCCTTACGTGTTCCATGGTCAGTT
>Ga0210389_10004748_pt1 | contig 10536 bp, 5 predicted proteins | sample IncBWH28OmetaG_FD_160127 | JGI IMG/M metagenome (GOLD analysis project Ga0210389, IMG submission 160127) | Forest soil microbial communities from Barre Woods Harvard Forest LTER site, Petersham, Massachusetts, United States - Inc-BW-H-28-O ... | reverse complement strand
GCTTGAGGTCGCCCGCGGCAATTTTGCGTTGGATATACGCATAGGCCCGCTCACGCATGGAGCCTTGCGAAACGGAGGTCGGGGAGTTCTTACGGCTCATAAATGTCTTCTTGTATATAGTATCCGTCTCAAAAAGACAATATGTATACATAATGTTGACAATCAGTATTCGCAATGCATATATTTGCCCCCGCTCGTAATTACCCCAGATTGTTCGGCGGCTAATCTTGCCTGAATCTCAAGAAAGCCGGGAGGCGCAAAAATGTTCTGCTTAGAGGTAAAAGCCAACAAAATCAGGATGGGTGCAGCACTCGGCGCGAGACCCAAAATACTAAAAGCCGGACGGTCCCTGTTGATGATTTGGCTGCTCCTTTCGGGGTTCGCTGGAACCGCCGTGCTTGCTCAGGTCCAGGCCAGCGGAACGATTTCAGGGCACATAACAGATGTCAGTGGCGCCTCCGTGGCCAAGGCATCCGTTCTAATCATCGAGACACAAACAGGCGTGACGACATCGACCACGACGAGTGATGGCGGGTTCTACTCGGTCACGTTATTGAAGCCGGGCATCTACTCGATTCAGGTGACCGTTCCGGGCTTTAACGCGGCAGTCCGCTCAAACTTGACGCTCGAAGTTGCCCAGGTATTGCAGCAGGATTTCCAGTTGACCGTAGGGGATGTAAAGCAGCAGGTGACGGTCACCGGCGGTACTCCGCTCTTGAACACGGAGACAACCGACCTCGGAAACGTGATCTCGCGGACACCGATGCTTCAGTTTCCTCTCAATGGCCGCAACTTCTCTCAACTTGCTCTTTTGGTTCCAGGAACCAACGGCGGCGAGGTCAACGGAACCCGCAGCACAGGCTCCGGAAACGAGACCGCAAGAAATGGCGCGAACATCGTGGCAGACGGCGCGCGCGCCACCTTCAACACATATTTGATCGATGGCTTGAATGATAATGATCAGTTGATTGGAACGATCAAGGTATTTCCCAACATTGAAGATGTTCAGGAATTCAAAGTTCAGATCGGCAACTACGACGCCGAATACATGAGCGGCGGCGCCGTCATTAACGTCACCACAGCGTCCGGTTCAAACCAACTGCACGGCTCTGCATTTGAGTTTCTACGCAACTCTGCGCTCGATACGCGCCAATACTTCGACGCGCCGAACAGCATTCCCCCTTACAAGCAGAATCAGTTCGGCGGATCGCTCGGCGGCCCGATCCGCAAAGACAAAATGTTTTTCTTTGCGGACTATCAGGGACTGCGGATACACCAGGCCTTCAGCGCAATTCTCTCCGAACCGACAGAGGCTTTGCGCTCTGGAGATTTCAGCGCATACCCGGCCGTCATTTACGATCCAACGACCTATAACGCAGCCACCAACACACGGCAACCCTTCGCGAACAACCAGATTCCTCAGAACGAGCTGAACCCTGTAGCCGTCGCCTTATTGGCGGCCATGCCGCTGCCGAATTTGCCCGGACAAGTAAACAACCTTCGGCTGAATACTCTTCAGGCAAATGCGCAGAATCAGTTCGATGTCCGCGTGGACGATGTGTTTTCCAGCAAGGACAGCATGTTTGCCCGATACACCTATGGAACAGCGGACATCACTTATCCCGATACGCCCGTACTGATCAACGGCCAACTCAATCCTCTGGCCTTCGCCATACCTTCCAGCAACACGCTGCGCAATAATTCCGATCCCAGCCAGCAGGCGACAGTTCAGGAAATCCATATCTTTTCTCCAACTCTCACTAATCAGGCTGCTGTGGGGTATACGCGCGAAGCCCTCAATGTCACGCCTTTGGATGCGGGCTTCAACACCTCTCAAAAGCTGGGGCTGCTTGGCTCTGATTCACCCGGACAAGGGTCAGGATTGGCCAGCCTGAGTATCACGGGTTTTTCTGGCTACAGTTCCGCCAATATGCCAGAGGTCGTGCCACAGAATACGTACGAGTACAGCGACACACTTACTCGGGTACACGGTGCGCACGTCTCCGCCTTCGGTCTTGACGTCATCCACAACAACTTTGGCTTCCTGCAAGTCACAAACTTGTATGGCTTGCTTTCGTGGACCGGGAACTATACGAACAATCCAGCAAAATCATCTGGAACCGGCTCCGGCTTTGCAGATTTCATGCTCGGACTACCAGCATCGTCGAGCAAAACTTCTCTATCGCAGGGTGCTCCCGTTCTCAGCTACAACGAAATCGGTGGCTTCGCGCAGGATACCTGGCGCATCACACCGCGTCTTACTCTTACGGCAGGCCTGCGGTATGACCTGTTCACGAATCCTGTCGAACGCGAAAACCGGCAATCCAATTTTGTTCCCGGCTCACAGGGTTTCGTGGGGATTGCGAATCAAGGATCTTCGGTAGCGCAGGCCGGACAGGGCGGTGTTTCTTCCGGCATCCTGAATACGCAAAGCAAGAATTTCAGTCCGCGCGTCGGTGTTGCGTATCGCATCGGAGAGAAAACAGTCGTTAGAGGCGCCTACGGCCTCTTCTATTTCGACGAGCAGGGCACTGGCGGATCGGCGCGCCTATTCCTCAACTATCCCGACATTACGACTAACACCGCAAATTGCACGAGCACAGCTCCATGTCTGAACACATCTACGGGGATTCCGAACACGCCTGGCGCGGGCGTTCTTCCGCAGATCACTTACATGCCTGTTTCCAATCCAACTTCACACATCCAGCAGTGGAACCTGACTCTGGAGCGACAGCTATCATCCGCTTTGGTCGTCAGAGGTTCGTATGTCGGATCGCATGGTGATGACTTGAATATCGCACTCAATCCCGACACCGCATATCCCGGCCCTGGCGCAGTTGCCGCGCGTCAACCGTACACTGCATATGCATCCATCTCCGGATGGGAGCCGCTTGGAATCTCGAACTATAACGCATTGCAGCTTTCTGCTGAAGAGCGCATGACGAACGGCCTATATTTTCTGGCGGCGTATACCTACAGCCGAAGCCTGGATGATGGCCCCGGCGGAAATTCCTCCAGCAGCGAGTCGCGTAGCAATGTACAGAATCCCCGGGATGTTTCTGCTGAATACGGCATGTCGGATTTCAACTACTCTCAGCGCTTTACGGACAGCATGATCTATCAGTTGCCTTTTGGACGCGGACGCAAGTTCTTATCCAACGATGGCGCCGTTACAGAAGCACTTCTGGGTGGATGGGAAGGCACGGGCATTCTCACACTTCAATCGGGAGCGCCATTCTCCGTTTCCATGGCGACCTCGCAGGCAAACACCGGTACATTTACGCGGCCCAACCGTCTATGCAACGGCAACATATCAGGCTCCCAACGGACTCTTCAGCACTGGTACGATACATCCTGCTTTGTCAGCCCTCCCCAGTATTCTTTTGGAAACACCGGCCGCAATATCCTGATTGGGCCTTCCTTGAAGACTCTGGATTTCAGCCTCGACAAAAACTTCCAGATTCTCGAAAGGCTCGGAATGCAATTGCGTGTCGAGTCCTTCAATTTGCTAAATCATCCTAACTTCGGAATTCCAGGAACAAGCATCGGCTCAGCTACGCAAGCAACGGTGACCAGCGTCATCACGAATGCCCGCGAAATTCAATTTGCAGTCCGCTTCCATTGGTAAAACAAGATAACTGAAAGATAAGAGGCCGCGTAGAATGCGACGCAGAAATTTCCTGAAACTTGCTGGTGCTGCCATGGTCGTCCCTCCCTGGATGGGAGCCGAAACAGGGACCGAGCGAACGGATCTCCGAGACTGTGCTGTCGTTATCAGCGACGCAGCAAGCGCGCGTGAATCCAAAGCAGCACAAGTGCTTGTAGAAGAAGCGGCCAAGCGCTGCGGCATTTCCTGGCCGGTCGCGAAATCCAGAAAAGGGAACCCGCGAGTCACAATTTATCTCGCAACGAGGCAATCGGCAGCCAAACTCGCGCAGCATAACCTCGTGCCGGAGTCCATGCTTCATGGCCTGCAGACGGATGGATTTCTTCTGCGCAGTGGACAAGATGACGCGAATCCATGGATCGCAGTCTTCGGCGCCGATGAGCGCGGTCTTCTATTCGGCGTAGGCAAACTGCTTCGTCTGATTGACTTCAACCGGCAATCGGCAACGCTGGCAGGAGGTCCGTTGCATCTCGAAAGCAATCCGGAATACAAGCTGCGCGGACACCAACTCGGATATCGCCCGAAGACGAACGCCTACGACGCGTGGTCGGTCGAAATATGGGATCAATACATTCGCGATATGGCGATCTTCGGAACCAATGCCATCGAACTGATGCCTCCGCGTTCGGACGATCTTCCCGATAGTCCTCACTTTCCCATTCCTCCTGCTCAGATGATGGTAGAAATGTCGCGGATTGCCGACAGCTATGGACTGGATGTGTGGATCTGGTATCCCGCCATGGATAAGGACTATGGCGACGCAGCAACGGTAGAAAGTGCGTTGAAAGAGTGGGCTGCCATTTTCGCTATGTTGCCGCGTGTGGATGCAGTGTTAGTTCCAGGAGGCGATCCGGGACATACTGATCCGAAATATCTGATGCCGCTTCTCGAAAAGCAGAAGAAAAGCCTGCAGCAATATCATCCGCATGGACAGATGTGGGTATCGCCGCAAGGCTTCAGCGAAGAGTGGATGCAGTCGTTCCTCAGTATCGTTCGCCAGGAGAACACCAAACAATGGCTGGACGGGATTGTCTATGGTCCCATGTCTCGCTTGTCCATCACCGAGCTTCGTCAGGCTTTGCCGTCGAACTATCCCATTCGTTGTTATCCCGACATTACGCATAGCGTGCAATGCCAATATCCTGTGCCCGATTGGGATGTTGCCTACGCATTGACGGAAGGCCGTGAGGTCATCAATCCGCGGCCGCAAGGCGAAGCCAATATCTTGCGACGCATTCTTCCGGGAACGGTCGGCTTCCTCACCTACTCCGAGGGCTGCAATGACGACGTAAATAAATTCGTCTGGAGTGCGTTGGGGTGGGATTCAAAACAGTCCGTTACCGACGTGCTGCGCGACTTTGCGCATTACTTTATTGGATCGCATGAGGCCGAGGGATTTGCGGAGGGACTTTTGCAGCTGGAATCGAACTGGAAAGGTCCATTAGCAACCAATAACGCCGTTGAGATTACACTCGAACGTTTCCAGGACATGGAGCGAACCTGCTCGCCGGCGGTGATGGAAAACTGGCGCTTTCAGCAGGCGCTGTTTCGCGCATACTTCGATGCCTTCGTGCGGCGACGCTTGTTGGATGAGACGGCGCATGTCGAACAGGCGCGCAGCGAGCTCGCGACTGCATTGAGCATTGGCTGGGGCCCTGTGCCGTTAGGCATAGGCGCACCACCTTCCGACGCGCCTCCCAATGGATTGGACCCTGAACCGCTGCTTGCCCATGCGCAGTCGGTTCTTGAACAAGTGATCGTGCATCCAGCCGCGGCCGAGCTACGGACGCGAGTCCTTGAACTGGCAGCGGCGCTGTTTCAGAGCATCCGGATGCAGCTTGCCGTCGAGCGATATCAGGGCGAGGCGGTGGACCGTGCAGCAAATCTGGATACTCTGGACGCGCCCGTGAGCGACATGATGTGGCTGCGGCGGCAAGTCTTCGAAATAAGAAAGCTGACCGATCCGATGGCGCAGATTGCTGCAATCCACACCTTATTGTTCCGCACCGACCCAGGTCCCGGCGGTTTCTATGACCAACCTGGAAATATCTCCAACCGTCCGCATCTGGTACTTGGTCCCGGAGCCATGGAAGACCCCGATTTCCGCAAGTCGCCGCTCATTGGCTTCAAATATCCGGATCGTCTGCAGGACAAAGCGCCGATTGCCTGGAAGTCTTGGGCGGAGTCTCTGTCCGATGCGCCCCTCACCATGCACTATCCAAACCTTGATCGGCAGATGCGATATCGCCTGCGCGTAGTCTATTCGGGAGACGCGCCGCATATGAAGCTACGCTTAATGGCGAACGAAACCATTGAAGTGCATCCGTATATCTTGCGCTCATGGCCGCCCGCCCCGCAGGAGTTTGCCATTCCACCAGAGGCAACAGCGAGCGGCGAACTCAAGCTGTCGTGGACACGCGAACCAGGTCAGGGCGGCAACGGTCGCGGTTGCCAGGTAGCGGAAGTCTGGCTGATGCCAACGCCCACAACGGAGCCTTCCTGAGATGGAAAATGCAGACACCACGATCAAAGGTTGGGCGAATAATCGGCTGCGGGCGCGTCTCGAAGCCGGCGAATATGTCATTGGGTTGACCATCACAAGCAGCAATCTGGAAACGGCTGTGCTCGGCGCGAAGCTTGGCTTCCATTTTTTATGGGTAGAGATGGAGCACTCGCCGGTTTCTCTCGAAACACTGCGAAGCATCGTGCTGGCGACACGCGGGCTCGAAACTGCTGTGCTTGCCCGCGTTCCGGTCGTCGCCTTATGGACCGCGAAACGGGTGCTCGATCAAGGCGTCAGTGGCGTCATTTTCCCGTTCATCTCTGATTCTGAAATGGCGCGAACCGCCTCTCTCGCCTGTCGCTATCCGCCCGCAGGATTGCGAGGCTCTGGCGCAGGTCTCGCAGCATCGACATGGTTCGAACCTGGAAATTATTACGACTCCGCCGACGCACATATGCTGACCGTGTGTGTCATCGAAGAAGAACGCGCTCTCACGCAGGTGGACGCGATAGCTGCCACTCCTGGCGTCGACGTGCTGTTTATCGGAACCAGCGACTTGTCGTTTTCACTGGGATTGCGCGGACGGCAGAACGAACCCTTGCTGCAGGAAGCGATCGATACGATCCGCGCTGCCGCACAGCGGCATAAGAAATTTCTTGGCCGACCCGCAGCCAACGCCGAAGAAGTTCTTCGTTATCACGACGAGGGTTTTCAATTCTTTCAGTCTGTAACAGATCTGGGGCTCATGCGGTTGGGAGCGGAAAAAATTCTTCAGCCACTAGGCATCGATCCATCACAGGCCGACAAAAGCATTCTTTACTGAATACAACCAGATCATTGCGAATGGCCTCGATCTAAAGGAGCAAGTATGAATACACCAGCAGAAAAATTGCGTCCTCTCCGCGGCATCATCCCTCCTCTGGCCACTCCATTGGCTTCGATCGATGCGTTGGATATTCCCGGCCTGGAGAAACTGATTGAGCACATTCTAGGTGGAGGCGCGCACGCCCTGTTTATCTTAGGGACGACAGGAGAGGGCCCAGCTCTAAGCTATCGATTGCGGCGTGAACTGATTGAGCGCGTCTGCACGCAGGTTGGCTCGCGCGTTCCGATTCTGGTTGGCATCAGCGATTCGGCCTATGCCGAGTCGCTGCATCTCGCAGAATTTTCCGCGAAGGCTGGCGCTTCGGCTGTTGTCGCGGCAACGCCATTTTATTTTCAGCTCGGCCAAAGCGATCTTTTGCGGCTGATCGAGAGTCTGTCACAGGCTTCTGCGCTTCCTTTGTATCTGTATAACCAGCCTGCACTCACAAAGATTAGTTTCCATCCGCAAACCGTCGCGCGTGCAGCGGAGATGCCGAATGTCTGGGGCGTGAAGGATAGCTCCGGGCAGATCGGCTATATCAAAGAGGTGCTCGCACTCGTGGGCAAAAAGCATCCGGGATTTTCCATTCTTGTGGGCCCGGAACATTTATTGTCTGAAGCGCTTCTACTCGGCGCGCATGGTGGTGTCCCCGGCGGAGCCAATATATTCCCGACGCTTCCGGTGCGCCTCTATCAGGCTTTTCTCGATGGAAACCACGAAGAGATGCAGAAACTGCAAGTGCAGATGGTAAGCATCGGTGAGCCAATATGGACCGTCGACGAAACAGAACCAGGCTATCTGCACAGGCTAAAATGTGCGCTGTCGTTGATGGGGCTTTGCAGCGGGCTTCCGACATGGCCCTATCAGCCATCTACAGAGGAAGAACGAAAGCAAATCGCGGAGCACCTTAAGAAATACGGAATCCTGCCTGCATAATGGTCTGTTCCTTCTATCCAGTTGCCGCAATAGAATGGCTGGTGGTTCCAGCCTGGAGTGAGTTATGTCGACACAATCACAATCTCCCATTTATCTGGTTGCCAGTGGCGATCTTCGGCCTTCCGCAAATCAACTCTGCTGGCCGGCGCAGAAAAGTTTTGAAGATGCTCTGACGAAAGCAGTCAACTCGCTTGGGCGAGAGGTCATTCGTGCGCATCCTTTCAATCCATCAAAACAGCACGGCTTCATTGACAGCCAACGCTACGGAATGGAAGTCTTCGCGAATATTCCGAAAGATGCTCTGCTCATCGTAGCCGAGGCCGTGTGGCAATATACGCATCATGTGCTTGCAGGCTTGACGCATCACAAAGGACCGATCCTGACCATCGCCAACTGGAGCGGACAATGGCCTGGCCTGGTAGGTCTGCTCAATCTGAACGCCTCTTTAACGAAAGCCGGAGTGCGCTATAGCAGTCTGTGGAGTGTAGATTTTCAAGATAGCTTCTTTCTCGAAAAATTGAAGAGCTGGCTGCAACAGGGATCTCTCGATCACGATCTTTCTCACGTCCGATCCTTTCAGCCTGATTCCATCTCTGCTTCCGCGCGCTCTGTCGGTTCTGCCGTTGCAGAACACATTCTTCAGCGCAAAGCCATCCTCGGTGTCTTCGATGAAGGTTGCATGGGCATGTACAACGCCATCGTTCCCGATGAGCTGATGCATCCGATGGGAATCTTCAAGGAGCGTCTAAGCCAGTCGAGTTTGTATTACGAGGTAACGCAAACCTCCGACGACGAAGCGGAAGCGGTCTATACATGGCTCGTCGAAAAGGGAATGCGCTTCGAGCTTGGCTCCGACGAAGAAACGCAGTTGACGAAAAAGCAGGTCCTTCTGCAGTGCAAGCTTTACATCAGCGCCTTAAGGATCGCGGATGACTTTGGTTGCGATGCAATTGGCATCCAATACCAGCAAGGATTGAAAGATCTTTTGCCTGCCTCCGATCTTGTCGAGGGGATCCTGAATAATGTAGACCGCCCGCCGGTAAAGGATCGCAGCGGCAGCCGCGTGCTTTTTGAAGGCGCCGCACTGCCGCACTTCAATGAGGTAGACGAATGCGCGGGAATCGATGCCCTGATCACCAATCGCATCTGGACGACACTCGGCATGGCGCCCGAGACGACGCTGCACGATCTCCGCTACGGAGAAGACTATGAAGGGGAATTCGTCTGGGTTCTCGAAATTTCAGGCGCAGCTCCGCCAGCTCACTTTGCGGATGGCTATCGTAGCGCCGTCAGTCAAAGGCAGCCGCCAATGTATTTTCGTCTCGGCGGCGGAAGCCTGAAGGGAATCAGCAAGCCCGGAGAGATTGTCTGGAGCAGGATCTACGTCGCGCAGGGAAAATTGAAAGCCGATCTGGGCCGCGCGCGAGCAGTCGAGTTGCTGAAAGAAGAAGTCGAGCGGCGTTGGAGCATCACCACTCCGCAATGGCCCATGATGAATCTGGTTTTATCGGGAATCACACGCGATCAGATGATGGCGCGCCATAAGGCGAATCACATCCAAGTCGCTTATGCTAAAGATGCGCAACAGGCTGACACAGCTCTCGCAGCCAAGTGCTCCTGCTTTCACGCTCTCGGCATCGATGTTTCCCTGTGTGGAACAACATCGATATGAGAGAAGGGCTCTCAAGCTCAACCAAACTCGAACCGGGAGCACCACTCGTAACAACCGACGTGTACCGGTGGGTGGTCGTCCTTTTTCTTTGGCTGGTCTGCTTCTTCAGCTATGCCGACCGGCAGGCATTCTTCTCGGTTTTCCCTCTTCTGCAAAAAGAGATGGACCTCACCACGGTGCAGCTGGGCCTTTTAGGTTCTTCTTTCGCCGTAGTGTATGGATTGAGCGGACCGTTCGCGGGATTTGTCGTCGACAGAATACGCCGCAAGACTGCGATTCTCGGCGGCCTGCAGGTGTGGAGCATCATCTGCATCCTGTCGGCGCTATCTCGCAGCTTCTTCCAGCTTCTGATTTTCCGCGCCTCAGAAGGCCTCGGCGAAGCGATCTATTATCCCGCCGCTCTCTCTATGGTCAGCGATTATCACGGCAAGCGCACCCGTTCGCGTGCGATGGGAATATTGCAGACCAGCGTCTACGCAGGCACCGTGGGCGGCGGATATTGGGCCGGCGCCATCGCGCAACGGCACGGCTGGAGAGCAGCGGTCCTTATATTTGGCGGACTCGGTTGTCTGCTGGGCCTCGGTCTGATTCGCTTGCTGCGAGAACCGGTACGAGGCAGCGCGGACCGGGAATACGGCGCGGGCCAACTGAGCGATCCATCCGTCCCACACACCGCGCCTCTTTCACTCAGCGCCATCCGCTCTGTTCTCACCATCAAGTCTTTGCTGATGCTGATGGCGGTCTTCGCCTGCGCCAATTTCGTGGCGATGGTGCTTCTCGCCTGGATGCCGACGTATCTCTACTCCCGTTTTCATCTCAGCCTGGGAATGGCAGCTTTCGACGCGGCGGTCTATCCGCAAGTAGCCAGCATGGCTGGTTCTGTTTGTGGTGGA
>Ga0210389_10004747_pt1 | contig 10537 bp, 7 predicted proteins | sample IncBWH28OmetaG_FD_160127 | JGI IMG/M metagenome (GOLD analysis project Ga0210389, IMG submission 160127) | Forest soil microbial communities from Barre Woods Harvard Forest LTER site, Petersham, Massachusetts, United States - Inc-BW-H-28-O ... | reverse complement strand
ACCTGGTTTTCCGCCGCCAGCGCCTTCAGCCGCCGAGCTACGCCTTCAGCTGCCCGACCGCCAATCCCGGTATCGATTTCATCGAACACCAGGGTCCGCCCCGCCGAACTTGCGCCCTTGCCGACTAGACACGTTTTCAGCGCGAGCGCGATTCTGGAAAGCTCTCCGCCCGACGCCACGCGATCCATCGGACGCGGCTCTTCTCCGGCGTTTGGAGACACCAGGAACTGCGCGCGGTCGGCGCCATTGTCAGACCAGGCCGCGGGTTCGATCTGAATCAGGAAAACCGTGCGATCCATTGCGAGCGGCTTCAACTCCTGCTCGACGCGCTTTGCCAGTTCGACGGCTGCGGCTTTCCGGCGGGCCGAGAGTTCCGCAGCCGCGTGCTCGTATCGCGCAACCAGGTTTTTCTGTTCGCATTTCAGCGTTTCCAGGCGTTCGCTCGCATTCTCCACTTCGGCAATCTTCCGCGTCACGTCCTCGAGAAATGCGAGGATCTCCTGCATCGATTTGCCGTATTTCCGCTTCAGCTTGTCGATGGCTTCGAGACGCGCCTCGATTTCTTCGAGACGCGCCGGATTCGCCTCCACGCGGCCGAGGTAGTCCCGCAGCGAATAAGCCACGTCCTGGATCGCGATCAACGCGGGCTCGATGGCCTGGCGCATTGCCGCCATCTGCTCGTCGACCTTCGCCAGTTCCTCGAAACGCTTCGCTGCCGCCCGCACCGTCGACAGTGCCGATTCGGGCGATTCATAGAGCGCCTCAAACGACGCTGCCGCCGCATCGAGCAGACGCCCCGCATTTTGCTGTACGCGGCGTTCGGCGTCGAGCTCAACGTCTTCACCCGCTTGTAACTCCGCCGCGTCGATTTCGTTGCGCTGGAACTGCCAGAGATCCAGCAGGCGGAGCTTTTCCTGATCCGCGCGCTCGAGCTGTTCGATCTCATCGGTGACACGTTTCCAGAAGGCGAACAGTTCGCGCACCTGCGCCCGCTCGCTGCTCGTCTTTGCGAACGCGTCGAGCATTGCCATCTGCGCTCCGGCCTCGAACAGAATCTGCTGATCGTGTTGTCCATGGATATCGCCGAGGTGCGCGGAGAGGTCTTTCAGCAGGGTCACCGACGCGGGACGGCTGTTCACATAGACACGGCTTTTGCCGTTCGACTGGATTTCGCGATCCACCAGCAATTCACCGTCTTCGTTGTCGAATCCTGCTTGTTCCAGAACCTTGCGCCCGGCGGGCCCGATGTCGAAGATGCCGGAGACGCGGGCGCGTTCTTTACCGGATCGGATCATATCGGCCGAGGCTCGCCCGCCCAGCAGGAGGCCCAGCGCGTCCACGACGATCGATTTTCCGCTGCCGGTTTCACCCGTCAGGAGATTGAGACCGGGGTGGAAGCGCACGCGCAGGCGTTCCACAACGGCATAATCCTCGATGGAGAGTTCCTGCAGCACTGCAACCGATTATAGGGCCCGTGGCAGAAGTCCGAAAACACCGCTTGCTTGCGCGCGCGGCTCAGTAAATGCATCGCGTTACGTGTTTTGCACGGACTGCTTACAGGGGGAGCCGCAGGCGAAAGTGAGCTCCGGCGCCGTCCGCATCCTCGACCCACAAATCCCCGCCGTGTTCGAGCACGGTCTGCCGCGAAAGTGCCAGCCCGAGGCCCAACCCGCTTTTGCGCGATGTCGCGAAAGGCTCGAATAAGCGCTCGCGCATCGCCACTGGAATCCCAGGTCCCGTGTCGTCGATTTTGACTGTTACGCTCGCTCCGTTGCGTTCGGCGCAGATCGCGACTTTCCCGCCATTCGGCATAGCTTCCACGGCATTTGTGATCAGATTCAGGAAGACCCGCTCCATGCGCGCGCGTTCCATGGGCACTTCGATCGCGGGGTCGATTTCGGTTTTGACAGACACGCCCTGGCGCTCGGCGAGATTGCTCTCCACATCAATCGCCGCATCTACCACTTCGATCAGGCGGCAGACTTCGGGGGCGTGCATGCGGCCGCGCGACACGTCCACCAGTTCCTGGAGCAGATCGTTGATCACGCGCGAGGAGCGGTAGATATTCTCGGCCAGCCTGTGCATTTGCGCTTCGCTCAGATTGCCGTCCATCATCATCTCGGCGCCGCCGTAAATCGATGCGAGTGGATTGCGCAGATCATGCACGATCGAGGTGGAAAGCCGGCCGACGGTCAGGATGCGCTCCTGCCGGATCAGTTCACCACGTGCGTCCTGAATGGAACCGCACATGGCGTTAAAGGTGCGGGCGAGGCGGCCGAGTTCATCGTTGGCGCCCTCGGGCACGCGCGTCCCATATTCCTGCTTTGCGATGAGCGAAGCCGCTTCATCGAGCTGGCGAATGGGTTTCAGGATACGGCGAGCGAGCAGAATGCTGACACCGAGACCGGCGAGAATGGCACCGGCCCAGATCAGCAGCAGCTTACGTTGCAGCGAATCGAGGTTGCGCCGGATGGTGTCGAAGGTGTGGACGATCAGGAGGTCCCCTGCAGGGGCACCGTTGATATTGAGCAAAGTGCTGCCCAACACGGCGAAATCGCCACCGGCGACCTGGACGCGCTGCAGATCGGCCTGGCGCCGATACTGTTGGGCAATTTGCCGGCTCTGGTCCGGCCCTACCGTGGACGCAAGCGGCGTGCCGCCGGCGAGGAAGACGAAATCGCTGCCGCCCGTCTGATGCTTTAATTCCGATGCGACGCTTGCGTCAACGGGAAAGCCGGCCACGAGAACATTCAGCAAGCCCGGCCCGGCGCCCGTTTGCACGTAGACCGGCGTAACGACGAATTCATAGAGCCGGCCGTTCTCGACAGTGAAACCAGCGGTCTGCGCGGGAAACTTCGGAGCAGCGTCGCGAACGACATCGATGCGATTGCCGAGCGCGTCCCCGCCGCCCAGAGATGCGATCACTTCGCCCGACGGATCGGTCACCAGGAAAAGCGCGCTGGATTGGGAAATTTTCGACCAGATCTCGGATGCTGTGTCGCGGATGGTAGCGCGGTCGTTGGTCCCAAAAGCCTTGCGCACATCGGACATCGTACTCAAGACCAGGCTTACGGAGCGCAGCATTTCCGTGCGCGCATGCCACAGGGATTCATAAGCGTGAAAGCTGCTCTGGAGATCGCTCTCGAGACTTTCCGACAATGCGGCACGAGTCTGGTTTTGTACAAACCATCCAGCAACGGCCAACAGCAGAGTGATGGCGATCGAGGTGGAGAGCAGGATCTTCCATAGCAGCGACGGGCTATTGACCTTGTGGTGTTTCACCGGGTGCCCTTTTACTTATCGGCCTTTATCCCCGGGTAAACGATGTGATCGTCGGGAGGCGGGCCATAGTCTTTGCCGTATTTGTTCTTGTGCGGGGCCAGCAGATATCCGCCTTCGGAAACCGCGATTTCCGGCTGGCGGAGCGGCTGCTCGCCTACAATTATGCGATGCGAAAGCGCGGCCAGCGTCTGCTCGGTCGCGCGTTCATGGAAGATATTCAACTCGTACTCGCCTGCGGGCAGGTTGAGTTCGAAGGAGCCGTCTTTCGCCGTGGTGGCGAAGTATTCGGTATCCATAACCAGAATGATTGCGCTCATGGTGGGATGAATGTTGCAGAACACGCGCACCACGCCGGGCCGTGAAAACCGCACGGATTTTGATTTTCCAGGAGGGTAGAGCCCAACATCGAAAATCTGGCCATTGTAGCTGGAAAAGGCGTTGTGGAAGATCGGGTCCGCGTTGGGGAAGTCGACCATCGTCCCGGTCACGATGGGCAGGATATGAGGCGTGAACATTTTGTTCTTCTGCAGCATCACGGCATGTTTTGCCGGGGGCGCCGGAGGGAGCGCGTCGATTCTGGTAGCCGAGATGACGACACCAGAGAAATCCCTTTTGCGATTGACCGCGTCCACCCGCGAATCGCGCAGCATGACGGTACCCGACAGGATCGCGGCGTGGGCGGCCGCTGTAGCAAGACTAAAAGAGATAAGCGAGCGCCAGATCATAGTGGTTGTTCAAGCGAAGAAGCGACCCCAGATATTGCGTCCTTGCCTGTGAAGCTTCGAACGCGGCGACCACGTTTGGCGCCAGTTTGTACATCAGGTTCCCGGCGTAAACGAAATTGCGCGTGACACCGCCGGGTGCGACGTCCGAGGCCCGGTCATGCTGCTCGCCTGCATAGGCATGAAACGACAGTCTGGCAGCGGCGAATACGGAGATCTGAGCCCATTCGCCCTGACTGTGAACGGGAACTACCATCTCGGAGGGAAGGATGTCGAATCCCTGGCGCGCGCCCAGTCCCGCTACATTCTGCCCATGGAAGAATTCGCCCGTGAATTCGAAGACTGACGTCGGCCGGAAAAGCCAATCGAGCGAAACGATCTGCGACGGTACGGATTGTCTGGCTACGTGAGTGGTGCTGAAGTGAAAGCCAGGGGCAATTTCGATCCGTCGATTCTCGCTGCCATGGAAGAACTCGAACCGGCCCTGGTATCCGGGACGCACGCGCTCCAGGGTTCCGGAGTATTCTACCGGTTGTGTGCCCGGATAAGACTCCGCGGTCTGGTAGACACCCGCCTGGGCGAGCAGGCCTGTGTTTTCGCCGAACGAGAATCGCTGTTGCAGTCGAACCTGCGGCGCCCAGTCCCAGAGATTCCCGGCGCCGGTCAGAGGCGAAACGCCGACCTGCGCAAGCGACGTGGGCTCGCGCGGCGAAATGATGGGTTTGTCCTGTCCGAGTGTCAGAGTAAAGTTTTTCCAGTTCAGGTCGACCGTTGCGATGCGAATACGCAGAAGATTGTTGAGCGGCGACGAGGTTCCGGCGAAGAAATCCATATAGAATTGACCACTGGCTTTGCCTCCGCCGGGCAGGTCAGGTCCATTGAACTTCAGGCCCAGCACGGTCTGGCGAAGCGAGGCGCCGCTGAAGGCGGGCGCGGCGTTCAGCGCCGCCGACGTCGGGTCCTGCGCCGTGCCGCTGTGCTTTCCGTTGTCAAACGCGTTGAACAGCAGCATTCCGGTGAGTGTTATCGGCAGCTTTTGCGAAGTCCCAACCTTGGATTGGTCGAGTTCGGCGGTGCGGTTCTCCTGAACGTCCAGACCTTCGGTGTTGCGCTCGATCAGTTCATTCCGCAGTTCATGGATTTCGTCGAGTAGCTTTCGATTCTCCGCTTCCAATGTGTCGAGCCGGTCGAGAACTTTCTGGATGTCGGGATTGGTCTGTGAGAAGACGGGGCGCGAAAGCCCCAGGGCCAGGAGACACACTGCAGTTACTTTCGTCAGCATAGAAGTTGCTCCAGTTTTTTTCGCACAGCAAGGGGAGAGTACGGTTTTGCGAAGAAAGCGTCCGCGCCCTGGGCCAAGGCGTCTTCCGGCAGCCGGGGATCGGTGTCGCCACTGATCAAAAGGACCGGCAATCCCGCGAACCGGGGTTCGGCGCGCAATTGCCGGATCAGATCGAACCCATTGTCGCGCGAATGGTCCAGATTCAGGTCGGTCACGATGGCAGCAACTTCGTTGAGGCCTTCGCGCAGCGCCTCCAGCGCGGATGCCGCACTGTGGATGACTCGCAATTCCACGTCCGGAATGGATTCGAGCGCGATGACGAGCGTCTCCGCGCATGTTTCGCTGTCTTCGACGATGAGAACCTGTTTGGCCATGGGGAACCTAGGGGAGGAAGCGATAGCCCACCTTATGCAGCGTGATGAAATGACGCGGACAGTTGGGGTCGGCCTCGAGTTTCTGGCGGATGCGCACAACGTGCGCGTCCACGGTTCGAGTGTTGGGGAACGATTCGTAGCCCCAGACTGAGTTCAGAATCATATCGCGCGACAGTGGGCGGTCCGGATTCTGCAGGAAGAAAGTGAGCAGATTGTATTCAGCAGGAGTGAATTTGATCTCATGGCCACGGCGTTTTACGACGCGCCGCTCCAGATCGACTTCGACGTCGCCGAAGGCGAGGGCGCGGTCGGGTTCGCCCGGCGCGCGCCGCAGCACTGCACGAATTCGGGCAAGAAGTTCGCGAGTCCCGAAGGGTTTTACAACATAATCGTCAGCGCCGATTTCGAGGAGCAGAACTTTATCGATCTCTTCGCCGACCGCACTCAGAACGATGATCGGCGTCTTGATGCCGGATGTGCGAAGGCGCCGGCAGATATCGATTCCACTCATATCCGGGAGGCGGAGGTCGGCGAGGATGAGGTCCGGCTTGCCAAGGAGCGCCTGGTCGAGTCCGCTTTTCCCTTCCGGCGCGAGAATGGCCCGGAAACCTTCGCGCTCCAGCAGCACTCCGATGGTATCGCGCAGGTTCTCGTCGTCGTCGATTACAAGAATGGTTTGGGTTGGCATTGCAATCCTAATCTAAGCATGGGACGGTGGAAGGCAGTTTTGGATGCTTCGTTACAAGATTTATAACCAAATTTACAACTCTTTTACAGATGTCAGGGATTTCTATTCGCGGGTGCTTACTTTGTCGGCCGCAGGGAAGTTCGGCGGCACTTTTTGGGTGACCTTTCCGGTGGCCGCCCATTCTGTGCCGCGCTGGAAAGTGGTGATGAAGCCGATGCAATTGAGCGCTGGAATGTCGTGCCCCAGGGTGGTATGGAAGATTCGGCCTTTCCCGTAGTTCAGAACCATGAGAATGGATTCGTCGCGCCCGGTGCCGCTGTTGGAGGTTTCTGAGTGCGCGGTGGCAAGCACGGTCATGTTGGCGCCGGGTCCGCGAAGAGTGGCGTAGAGTTCGTCGCCGGCGTGCATCCAGACTGGCGGCAAGCCTTTCATGATCGGGTGATCCGGATCGCGCGTTGTCACCTGGAATGGCAGGCGTTTGCCATGCGATCCGGCATGGCCGGGCGTGGTATCGGAGACCAGTTTGCCGTCACGGTAATACCAGAGGGGGCCGGCAGTTTCGGTGCGATTGCGCCAGCCGCCAATGCCGATCATCTCGTTCCAGCCTTTCCAGGCGGGAAACGCGTTGTCAGCAGCGTGGACGCTCACCATGCCGCCGCCATTCTTCATGTATTGTTCGAACGAAGCTTTCAGGGCCTCCGGCCAGTCAGGCGCATCGTAGTTGAAGACAACAACCTGATATTTCGAAAAATCCGGATTGAAGCCGGCAAGGCCGCTGGTGGACGGCGGGGCTGTCACGACATCGACCTGGAAGAGTCCGGTTTCTTCGAGATCGCGCTTCAGGATTGGGGTGATCGCGCGCCAGTCGTGGTAAGTGCCTGCGCTTTCACCGTCGAGAAGCATGACGCGGATCGGGGCGGCGCCCTGGGCGGACGAAATCAGACCGATAATTGCAAGCAGCAGCCCGCGGGAGAAATCAAGGCGGGCCCAAAGGCCATTTACGAAAATGCCAAAAGCGCGGCTTGCGCCGCGTGTACCTCGCAGACCAGGCATCGGTTACAGAATCAATTTCTCACAGTTTCGCGCTATTGAACAGCCGGGCGCGCGCCGATGTCCCGCAGGCAGTGGTCGATCCAAAGCTTCGTGACCTTCTCCTGCGCCCCGTTCTGTGAGAGCCGCGTGCGCAGGCTGGCGAAGTCGACGTGATCGAGCGGTTGGTCCTGGTTGAAGCAGGAGAACACCACGGTCTCAGCGCCAGTGATCGGGTCTCGATGCATCTGAAGGCACTGCGCGCAGATTTCCTTCATCATGCATTGCATTGGCGAATTGATGCTGCCGATCGCCTGGTGGTCGGGCTTCAGATAGGGGAACAAAACCGTATGCCGAGCTTGCTGGACGGCGCGCATCATGCCATCGGAACCGATCACGATCAGCCGATCGACGGAGTGCAGTGGGAGGGATGAATCGCCCAAGTCACCGCGTCCATATGCGAGCATCGCCTCGACAATATTGCCGACGAACGCGCTGTCCTGCACGCGCCCTGCCGTGAAGCCCGGCGCTTCGTCGCAGCACCAGATCACAACGTCCGCGGCTTTTTCGATCTCTTCCACTTTGTAGCGATCGATGATCTTCTTGTACCCGGCGAAATAGATGACGCGCGAACCTTCTTCGCGCAGTTTCTGGCCGATGGAGAAGAGCACGGCATTGCCGAGTCCGCCGCCGGCCAGCAGAACCGTTTCCTGCGCCGGCGTTTCGCTGGGCGTGCCTGTGGGCCCCATAAGTATGACAGGCTCGCCGGGTTTCAGCAGAGCGCAGAGATCGGACGAGCCGCCCATTTCCAGAACGATCGTCGAGAGCAATCCCTTCTCGTGATCTACGGAAGCGCCGGTCAGGGCCAGGCCTTCCATGCCGAGCACGGTGTCCCGGGTCCGCGGCGCGAGGGTTTCGTAATTTTGCAAACGATAAAACTGACCCGGCTGGAATGCGCGGGCGGCGATGGGAGCGTGTACGATGACCTCCACAATATTGGGCGTCAGACGAACCACATCGTGCACGACCGGCCGCAGTTCCACATCGAGTTTGCGGATCAGCGCGGCGGGCTCCGGCTGCGAGGGTTTGAGATGCGAAAGCATGCGGGACACAACCGGATACCCCTGCTTCGCACTGCCCATCGCCTTCACCACATTGCCGGAGAACGAAGGATGCAGATCTCCGAAAAAACTGATTGAGCGGCCATCGGGCCGCACTGACATCAGCACGTAAACCGACTTCGGCTTCGAAATCCGTTCCGGCCTGACTGGATCGCCGGTTTCATCGTAGGCCTGGAAGAAGCGGCCGTCGAGTGTGACGTTGTGCTCGTCTTCGCGCGCAAGAACCGTATTGGGTTGCGTGCCTGCAGCCACCAAAATAGTCCGCGCGGGAAGCACAACGGTTTCACCCGAGGGCGCCACCTTCCCGGTTTCATCCTCGACGAGATACTTCTGGAAGCGAAGCGATTCAGCCGCTCCCGAGGCATCCACGATCACTTCTTCCGGCGCGAGGCATTCGGCAAAACGGACGCCTTCTTCAAACGCTTTGGCCACTTCTTCGTGGTTGAGGGTGTAACTCGGAGCATCGATGAGGCGGCGGCGGTAAGCAATGGTTACGCCTCCCCATTCGTTGAGCAGGCGGATGAGATCCGGTTTTCTGCCTGCGAGGTTAGCGGCAACGCGTTCGGCGCGGATCGCATGTGCATGATCGAGAAACTGCGCGGCTACAATGGCTTCGTCGCGCGTCCAACTGGCGCGCACTGCTTTCTCGCCGAGTTCCGCGGTGAGCGCTTCATAGCGCCGAAGAAACTTCTCCACCTGCACGATGTAATACGCCAGCGATTCGGTTGCGGTATCGATCGCAGTCAGTCCACCGCCGATCACCACGATCGGCAGGCGGATCTGAAGGTTGGCCAGTGAGTCGAATTTCGCGGCGCCCGTTAATTGCAGCGCCATCAGGAAATCGGAAGCCTGGCGCACACCACGCACGAGGCCGTTCTTCATGGGAATGACTGTCGGTCTTCCGGCTCCGGCGCAGAGCGCGATGTGATCGAAGCCGAGATCGAAGGCGCTGTCGATGGTCAGAGTTCCACCGAAGCGCACGCCGCCGTACATGCTGAACTCGCGGCGACGCTCGACCAGCAGCCGAATCACCTTCAGGAAATTCTTGTTCCAGCGAACGGTGATGCCGTATTCCGCGACGCCGCCAAAGCCCGCCATCACGCGCTCATCGAGGCGCTCGTAGATTTCGGTGATGTCGTGAATCGGCCGGAAGGGCACACGATTGCCATGCGCGTCGACACCCGAAATATCGGGCGGCAGAGGTTCGATCTTCAAACCATCGACGGCGGCAATCGTGTGCCCGTCGTTCATCAGGTGATGCGCAAGCGTGAAGCCCGCCGGCCCCAGCCCGACCACCAGAACCTTGTGCCCGGTCGCCGCGCGCATGAACGGCCGCGAGAAATCCAGCGGATTCCAGCGCGTGAGCAAGCTGTAGATTTCCAACCCCCACGGCAGTTCCAGCACGTCTTTCAGGGTGCGTGTTTCGACCTGCGGGATGTCGACGGGCTCCTGCTTCTGGAACACGCAGGATTTCATGCAGTCATTGCAGATGCGATGACCGGTGGCGGCGGCCATCGGGTTGTCAATGGCGACGATGGCCAGCGCGCCGATCGCGTTGCCGTTCTCCTTGACGGTATTCATCTCGGAGATCTTCTCTTCGAGCGGGCAACCGGCAAGCTTGACGCCGAATACGCTGGCGCGGAACGAACCGTCCTTCTCGCGGAGACCCGTGGAGCAGCTATCCTTGCCCTGGTTGTGACACTTGATGCAATAATGCGCGTGATCCAGCGCGCCGGTAAGATCCGTGCCGGGATCGGTTAACTGGAAGCCTTCGCGGTGGCGCCAGTGATCGCTGGAAAATTGCAGTTGCACCAGACCATCGTTGGCAACCGCCTCTGCGGGAACCAGGTGATGCATGTCCAGCTTGTGCGGGGTCTTGAAGAGCACCCCGGCGCGGTGCTTCGCTTTGCCTTCGGGGCTGAGCGTCGCCCAGGCAGCATAGAGCGCGGCGAGACGAAGGGGTTCGGCATGTTCCGCTTCGGTTTTGAGCCAGCGCTCGACGTGATCGGCAAACGTGCGTTACGTCAGAGGCGCGAGCA
>Ga0210389_10004744_pt1 | contig 10539 bp, 15 predicted proteins | sample IncBWH28OmetaG_FD_160127 | JGI IMG/M metagenome (GOLD analysis project Ga0210389, IMG submission 160127) | Forest soil microbial communities from Barre Woods Harvard Forest LTER site, Petersham, Massachusetts, United States - Inc-BW-H-28-O ... | reverse complement strand
CTTACAGTATTCCCCGACTACCCAAAGATAAGCGTCAAGGTCCGCACAATTGCAAGTCAGACCTGCTTCTTCTTTGAGCGTCCCTGTATCCTCAACGAACTTAAGATACCGCTTTGGGTTCTTGGATGCCATCGAGCCGAGGTGTTGGCTGAGCATCGCTTCTGCGTACCAGTCGAGAATAGGAAGGTCTGGGTTAATGAAACAATGTGGATATTTCGCTGCAAAGCTGTGGTGTTGTTTGCTGGTAATCTTCTTTATCTCAGCGACCAGTTCCTCGACTAAAGGGGAACCAGTCGAATACAATCAGCGACTTGAGAGATGGCAATTATGTGGGTTCCGTAAAGGATATTGACCGTTATGGCCTTCACCTTGACCGCTTCTTGGCAATCGGGGAAAGCCCGTTTCAGTTGACCTATTTCCTTGGTCTCCCAACCACCCTCCTTCCAGAATTTGGAGGCCGCTTCACCCTGACTGCAAGATAACGGCATTGCCAACTGCTGAAGCTCTGTCATTCTTAATCTTCCATATCTTCTCTTCTTCCATTCAACGCTCTTCTGCGGTCAAATGGCTACAATAAACGGGCGAAGACGGGATATACGATGTCGTCGATACCATCTTCGACGTGGGAGCCCTGTCGAATCGCACATCGCGGTGATGATAGCCTCAGGTATCCAATTCAGCCAAGTGTATCGGGGCTGCTTAGTGTTGGGCGGCGTAGGCGCATTACAGCGTTAAAGGACGATGTGTCGCCCAACACAATCTAAAACGTTACTTGTGGTGTCTACTGTGTGAGAAGGGAAGGTTCGCAATGGTAACCCTCAACGGAGTCACGGTTTGGAGCTACGAAGGCTACTTCGGCTTCCCCTTCGTCGGCCTCGACCAGCAGAAGATGAAAATCAAGGCAATGGCGGCGGAGTTAAACGGCATTGCAATTGACCCACGCACCAACCGCGCAATCGACTAGTTCACACTAAGTCTACGGCGCAGGGCCCACTCTGAGGCTACGTGGTGGTCAACAAGGGTGCCCATGTCCATTGAGCAAGAGGGCCGAAACCAGAAATTGGACATTATCGTAGATTGAAGCGTCTAATTGGGGAGTACGACAGATGTCCTTCCTCGCCTCTAGCTGATGACGGCTTGCTCCAGACGAGCGCCTCTCACAACCAACATACAAGCGATTGGAGATAATCCATGACCTTCGGGCATCAATCAGACGTACACAAACACCTATTCGCGAAGCGTCCGTTGTTCCCGCACCGAGTGGTCGAGGACAATGCTCACACTAAAATAGAGGAGCCGGTGCAGGATGAAGGGCTCCACTTAGTAACACCATCTACGCAGCGTGAAGAGCCGATGCGTACTCACTCCAACCCATAACCGCGAATCCCCTTGCATGGTATCGGCCTTGCCGGGGGATTTGTGTTTGAGGACGTTGAGAGCAGAGTCGACATTCACGAGGGATGCAAATTTAAGCCGATGGGCTCGTTTGTGTGCTGCGCAACTGAACACGAACAACCAGTCAACCTTCTCCAACCCTCGTAACTCGACTTGCCGAAGAGGCCCAGTTTGCTTCAACCACCCAAAACCCTTTTCGATCAGCCAGCGGCGGCTCAGGCTGATTGCATAGCCGGGCTGCCGCGTGGTTCTGCGGTCCAGGTTGCTGCTGCGGTTCTTGTCGTTCTTGGTGATGTGCGGAGCCACATTCAGCTCCCGTACGGTACGCACGAAGTCCTTGCTGTCATACGCCTTGTCGGCACCCACAGTGATGCGGCGTGCGCAGCCTTACTGCTTGTCGGCCAGCATCAACAGCGCGGCATCGCGCTCTGCATAGCCGTCGGCATGAGTGACCATCGCCGCGGCGATCAACCCGTTGCGGTTCTCAACCAGGGCATGGCCAAGATAACTCAGCTTCGACTCCTTGCCGTAGGTCTTCTTGTACAACCGCGCATTGGGATCAGTGGTGGACTCATGCGTATCGTTGCTGCGCCTATGTCCGCGAGTGTCTGTACTTCGCCACGCATGCCAGATTCGAGCCCTCCGATTTGCAATTGGAGGTCTGGTCGGCCAGTCCAGCAACTTCGCCAGCTTGATCAGGCCGTTGTGGTCTGCGCGGCTGATAGAGTGTTCTACGACGGCAATGTAATCCTCGTCCTCGATGCTGACAGTTTCCGGAGCCTTGTGGAGCGCCGCGAAAACGCGGCAGCGGACAGCGGCCTCTTTCCGGGCCTTCGCTCTCTTCTCCTTCATGTCCGGCGAGCTGGAGCCCGATTGGTGGTTCGGGGTGAGAACGTCCTTCGGAGCCGAGTTGCTGCGCCCGTATTCACTGGAGATCCTGACCGCCTCTGTATTGCTGGCCTTCAACTCTTCGAGCGTCACGTCGATAGCACGGTTGACCTTCGTCTGATAGAAGGTCGGCAGAGTACATTATGTCAATATGTGGAATCTGGGCAAACCGCAAGTCTTTCCTGCTGGCTCCTCGCCGCCACTCCGACCGGAGTGGCATATACCCCGTTTGGTTCCGGGCCGCCTTTGTATGGGAAGGGGCGGCAGCCAACGAGTGGCTCGGCCTTAACACACGGCCAAAGCTGGCCCAGGCTCCCGATGCTCGAAGTAAACCTCAACTCGCTACTCGAAGTGTAGTTACCAGCGGGCCCAGTCGGTGATGAGGATCACATCACAGTAATACACCGCAGTGCTAACGTCCAATACATAGACTAGTGACACCTAGCCCCACCCCAACAGTCGCCCCCACTACCCCGGGGTCTAACGCCATCTTTCATTCGGTGGCAAGCGTATTCGAAACAACAAGGAGGCTCGCATATGAGTCTGAATCGAATGGCGATCCCCTTGCTTCTCCTGGCGACGATCGCCAGGGCACAGCAGGCGGCGCCCGATGATCGTCAGGTCACTCAACAGTTGATGCAACAAGTGAAGGACCTCCAGGAGAGAGTCCTGAAGCTCGAATCGCAACGTTGCGTCGCGGGCCCGCCGAACGTCGGTACGACCTCTGAAACGTTTAAACCATCCCCGGCCGCGCCACCCGCTACTCCTCCGGGCCCTCATCCTCAGGAGACAGCCGAGGAAGCACAGTCCTCGTCTTTCTCGCATGATATTCACGAGTTTCACGGTTTCGAGTGGCGCGCCTTTGGCGATGTGGACTACCAGGCCTTTGACCAAAAGAGCACCGGACTTGGAGCGGGCGGATTCGTGCCAGGTTCGGCCGGCAATTTCTACATTAACGATTTTGACTTGTTGCTGACTTCGAACATCAGCGATAAGGCACACTTTCTTTCCGAGATAGACTTCGGAGAATCAGATGCCCAGAGCTTCGGCGTCGACCTGAAACGCATGCTTTTCGAGTACGACTTTAACGATCACGTCAAGGCGTCGTTTGGCCGTTATCACACGGGAATCGGCTACTACAACACGGCCTTCTTGAGCGGCACCTGGCAGGAAACTCTGGCCGATCGGCCGTTGATCGTCGAATTCTCAAGCGACGGCGGGCCGATACCGACACAGGCGATCGGCGTGTCCACCTCGGGAGTCATCCCTTCGGGCAAGTTCGGTCTGCACTACCTCGCCGAATACGGATCCAGCGACACCATTCGTCCGACACTCGACGGTATCGGAAGCGAAGACGAGAACAATGGCAACCAAATCAATTTTGGACTGTTTGCGCGGCCGAATTCTGTCCCCGGGATGCAGATCGGCGGTTCCATTTATCACGACCGGATTTCCGACTTTGCGCGGGGTCCAAGCGTACGACTGGGTCAAACCATAGCCAACGTCCACGGGGTGTACGTGCGGCACGGGATCGAATTCCTGAACGAGGGCTTCCTCATCCAGCACGCGTATGAGCAGAGTCCGCTGGTGTTCAATATGCCTGCGTTTTACTCGCAAGCCTCAAAGCGGTTCGGACCGGTTCGGCCCTATTTTCGCTATCAATACATCAATGCCAACCCGGAGAGTCTGCTAAAGGACATCTCTTCGCGACGCGGCCCATCGTTCGGCATGCGCTACGATTTCAACGAAAACTTCGCATTCAAAACCCAGTTTGACCATACGGCCCGGAGGAATCAGCCGGATCTCAATTCGTTGCATTTGCAGTTAGCGTTTACCTTTTGAGGCAGATCGATATGAGACGGGTCACGATAGCGATCACGATCTGCCTTCTGGGCTTGTTTGACGCCGGCTGTATTTATGCGCAGAACGGCGATGTGGCTGTGGTGGTGAACCAGAACAACCCGATCAGTAGTCTTAGCCGTGATGAAGTGCGTAAGCTATTTGCCGGCGAGAAGCAGCTTTGGAGGCCAGGCTTGCCGGTGAAGATTTTTGTACGGGCGCCGGGCGCGGGTGAGCGCCTGGTTTTGCTGGCCATGCTGGACATGTCGGAGAGCGAATACAAGCAATACTGGATTTCGCAAGTCCTCCGCAAAGAGGCACGCGACGAACCCGTTGCGCTCTTTTCCAATGCCATGCAACGCCAGGCGATCGAAGTTTTTCCGGGGGCGGTCGCGTTGGTAAATGTGCGCGACGTTGCAGGCGGCATGAAAGTGGTGCGCGTGGACGGGCACGCCCCGGGAGAACAAGGATATCCGCTGAGTGATCAGCGTAAGCATTAATTGCCGAGACGTCCCCGTTATCTTGCGAGAAAGAATCTCGCTCTGATCTGTGGTTCCGAAGAGTGATGGGCAGGCGTGTAGGTGAGGGGTGCCCCAGGGAGACGAATGACGAAGACGTCGAAACAGATTAGAGGCTCGATCAGAGGCCCGCGTATTCTCATCTTTATCATTTCTGTTACCTTCCTGTCGAGCTTGACGGCTGCGGTCTTGTCGATTCGAGACAAGAACCTTGCCGATCGCGGGATTACGGTGCAGCTGGTCCTCAGTAAGATCGAAGTTCTGGTGCAGGAACTGCGCGGCCTCGGCTGGTTGGCGACCGCCGTTCGGGAAGTAACCCCGGACTCGGAAGATCGCTTCCGGGTCAAGGAACGCGAGCTGGAGATAACCAGGACCGAATTGCAAACTGATTTGGATGGCCATGCATCCGGAGAGCTGTTTCCTGGTCTGACAAACTTCATGCAATGTGTCGACCACCAGCTAGAGCTGATGCACGAGGAGAAGTTTGACGAGGCCCGACGCGTCGATTTTGATGAAGTCAGTCCTCAATTCGACGTTCTGCAGCACGAAATACACGTCGTAAGCGATGCTGAAGGCCGTGTGGTGCAAGAGCGAATGACACGGTGCCGCTACGAGGCCGCCGCCGGGTTGTTACTATTTACGCTCACGGTGGTGATTCTCGTTCTTCGTGTTCACCGCGACCGGATATTGATGCGCGAAAGGCATGCCGCCATCCAGGAGAGCGAAATCCGGTTTCGTGCGCTTACCGAAAAGTCGACGGACATTATATTGATCACCGATGCCGTCGGCACGATCGGTTATGTCAGCCCGTCGCTCTCGCGCGTGTTGTCGTCGCTTGCGCGTGGATTCATGGGGGAGAACCTTGCCGATGTAGTGCATCCTGACGACGTTACGAAGGTCCAGGCGGCGCTCAGCACGGCTATCGATACTGATCGGACATTCGAGATCCGTCTCCGGCATGCAGACCAGGACTGGTTCTATTTCGAATGCATCGTTAGGAACCTGTTGGAGCAGGAGAACGTCAACGGGCTGGTCTTCAACCTTCGCGAAATCACCGAGCGGAAAAAAGCCGAAGCGCAACTGCTGTTCAATGCAAGTCACGACCTGCTGACGGGCTTGCCCAATCGGGTAACCTTCCTGGACCGGCTGGAGTCGGCGCTGGAGCGGGCACGTCGACGCCGACAGCCGGCTGGCGCTGTTCTTTTCGTGGACGTGGACGATTTCAAGGTTATCAACGACTCCATTGGGCACGCCGCCGGAGACGCATTGATCATAGCGGTCGGGAAGCGGTTGCGATCCTGCATCCGCGATGATGGCAGCGTAGCCCGACTGGGTGGCGATGAGTTTACGATCTTGCTCGAAGACGCACAAGGCCCGGGCGACGCCACACGAGTCGCGCAGCACATCCATTCCGCAATGTCCAAGCCGTTTGTGGTCCAGGCACAAGAAGTACACAAGAGGGTCTCGGTCGGGATCGCCATGGCTTCAGAAGGGGTGACGGCGGAGGAGGTGCTCCAGAACGCCGACATTGCGATGTATCGTGCAAAAGCGAATGGGAAAGGGCGTACCGAGCTGTTTGATAGGTCGATGCAGGAAAAGGTGGCGCAGCAACTTACTCTGGAGACAAACTTGCAGCGAGCCATTCTGAATAACGAGTTCCGGCTGCACTATCAGCCCATCGTGACGGTTCAGACCGGTCGCATCGAAGGATTCGAGGCTCTTGTCAGGTGGCAGCCACCTGATTCGGACCTGGTGTCGCCCGCGGCCTTCATTCCCGCTGCAGAACAGTCGGGGCTGATTGTGCCTATCAGTGAATATGTGCTTAACCAAGGCTGTCTCGCGGCAGCCTCCTGGCACGGCAAGAACCCCAACGATCCCCCTCTGTATGTGTGTCTGAATGTCAGCGCCAGGCACGTCTCTCATCCTGCATTCATCAGACATGTGAGCGTCGCACTGGAAAGGAGCAGAGTTCGTCCCGACTGCGTCAAGATCGAATTGACCGAGAGCGTAGCCATGAATGACGCCAAGGCTACGGAAGAGACGCTCTCACGTCTGCGCGCTCTCGGGGTCAGGCTCAGCATCGATGACTTCGGAACGGGATTCTCCTCTCTGGGGTATCTGAAGCGCTTTCAGTTCGATACGCTGAAAGTCGATCAGTCCTTCGTTCGCGGGATGGAGACAGATCGAGCCAGTAGCGCCATTGTCAGTACGGTGGTGACTCTCGGCCGCAATCTGGGACTCCAAGTGGTTGCCGAAGGAGTCGAAACTGTGGGCCAGCTTGAGATGCTTCGATCCATTGGCTGTCAAGCCTTCCAGGGATATTTGTTTTCGAAGCCAGTGCCCGCCGACGCAGTTTACCCTTTGGTCGAGCGAAATCGCGACGAATGTTGCATCGCAGAAGTCGTTCGGTAACGCCAGCAATCAGGATTCCTCTCACCCAAGACCGACAAAGGTCCCTTGCCGGAGCTGCCGTCGAGTCCAACGGGTGCCGTGCAAGGGACTGCTGCCGGATCCGTATGACCGCTAATGCCATGGTCACGTCAGCGAATCTGGATTCACACCTTTCCTCGATGAGTGATAAATCACGAGTATTAAACTCACTAAACTCACAACCATTTGCCAAAACGCGGAGTCATACCCGGACTGCACGGAGTCTTCATCTCGGGAAGTATCATCTGCAAGTTTTTGCGCCCGCGTCCTGTGCAACTGGCATCGCTACCTGTCTGAACGACGTGATTTGTACCAGTTCTGCTCGATCTGGTGAGGTGTTGGTCCTGCCGGAGTCCGCCTCGCCGAGTGGGATCTCCTGAAGCAGCCTTAACAAATGTTCCTCGCTCTCCAGCAACAACGCCGCCGTGGACTGTTTCGGCACATAGAAATCACACTAGGCGCAGGCCATGCGATGCTGACACTGCTCGAGGAAGCCATAGGTGCAATAACCGTGGCCCAGATCGCAAAACTTCCACGGTTCGGTTGCAGCGCGTTCGTTTCGCACCACGTCCTGATCGACGAGAACTTCGATGGGTTGCGGGCAAGTAGCCTGCATCGGCGTAGGACTTGGCGACCTTCAGCGGCGTGATTGTCGCATAGTGCTGGGTCGCCGTTGGAGTTGCGTGGCCCAGCCACTCCTTCAACTCAAAGAGAGTCATCGGCTCTCGCGCGTTGTAGAGTTGCGATGCAATGGTGGAGCGGGCCCGGTGACTAGTGATGTTGCCTCGCACATCGGGGAGAGGCACACCGGCCTTTTTACAGAGGGCCGGGAATCAACGTCTTGTTGAGACAGTTTTTTCCTACCTTGGTGAGGCGAATGAGAAAGAGAAAATCGACGAGTTACGCGGTTTTCGGGTCAGGGTGCTTCACGCCTTGCGGGCGTACCTTTTCCCACGCCGCGATGGTCTCACCGACAATCCGATCTACAGGCTTGGTGAAAGCAGTGGTGGTCTTTGACCGGAACATCGAGCAGGCAAACGGCGTCGGCAGGCAGCGTGTCACCTGTGCCGGGCACCATGACAACCTCCTTCTGCCAACGTATGCCGCCGACGCGCAGACGAACGATCTCGTTATGGCGAAGGCGAGCAATATAACCAGGCGGTGACAAGTGCTCTGGTCATTTCAATCGGATACGCGGTTGAAGGAAATGGGATATGCCGAATATCGGCCTTTTTTCGGGAGATCATCGGGGGAGAGGTTAGGCCAGCCCAAATAAGCTTAGCCCAGACATCATCAGCGATCGCTCGGGGGTTTGGGCCAATAAGTGCGAGCAGGCTCTTGGGTGTAATCATGCTTCGCATCGCATCGAATCGGCGCGGAGTCAGTTCCTACTCCTGGAGATCACGAAAGAACACACGAAGACGCGGGTGGGAAGGGAGTTGCCTACTGGAACGGCGCAGCGAGCAACGGCGGCGGCGCCAATTACCGGCCCGGTGAAACGGTGTATATCGAGAACTGCTCGGACGCCGGCGGGGTCGTGGGAGGCTGCTTAGAAGCTGGCGGCGCGCCGTATATTTATTCCGACACGACAACCCGAACAATTCCCCTCACCAAATCCCAGATCACTTCTTTCACGATTCCTTTGTGACCAAGATTTCCCTCCGTTGTCCACTCAATGTGGGCTCCAACCGGAGGGGGAGGTATCTTTGCCATGTGCGCGAAGTCGTACGATTCCCGAACCGCGATGGGCTCTGCATCCGGGGCGTTCGACTCCACCAGGTACCAAGACATTTGAACATCATTATTGGGAACCACAGCATTGGGAACCACAGCGCTCAAGCGGTCACCTCTATCTGAGCGTACCCTCTACAGTGATTCAGTGTTGAACTGTTTGACCCTCGGTCCCGCGAGGGCGGGCCGCTTAAAAGCTGGCGAGCACACACTCAGCGCGGCAACCTTATTCAAGGCAGACATCCGTTCGATTGAAATAAGGCTTCATGCTGTCAAGTTTTCCTTACAAGGGAGATATACTGCTGGTAACTGGAAGACTCACCCTCCCGCATTCAAAAAAAGGAGACTCCGCGCGGCGTGCAAAATGCCGCGCTTTTTTTGCGCCTCAAAATGCGGTGTGAAGCGAGCAATTTTGAACAGACAGAGGGGCGACCCTTGCCGTATCGGTTCTGTAAAACGTGGCCCCCAAACTCTCCCAAACTCCTCGTGCCCTTGGCCGGAATTTGGTAGCTACGAGGAGGGTTCGAATATGACTACCGTACCCACGTTCGCCAAGCGGCGGAATGTCAACTCCTCAATAATAGATTCAATCTGCACGAAGTGCTTTGTCACGGTTGCATCGGCGGGTAGCGAGGAGGAACTCGTTGCCTATGAGGAGAAGCACGTATGCGATCCCTATGGCGAGTTCAGCAGCACGCGGTTCAATCCCGAATCGCGGCGCCCGCGGGGAGTCACACGGCAGCCGCCCAACACTCAGGCGCCGCGCTAGGGTCGTGGGTGCTAACTAAAAGCTGGCGGCTACCCCACCCGCGCTGTCCGCCAATGCGTCCACGGGCTGTGGGCGCGATGGCGGCCCCCCCCTCAGTTAACAAATTCGCGATTGAGCTACAATGCGGGTCATGCCGCTGATGAACTCACGGAGTCTCGACAAAGCCACCGCGCTTGATGAACTGTACGGGCGCGTTGAGAACGTCGCGCGCGAATTGGGGGGAACGTCCGTCCGGTTGATGGAACCATTGCGTTTCTTGAACGCGATGGTGTCATCGCCTCGCCATGAGAATACGCCTTCGCTGCATGCGGTCATGCCCAATGACTTCCGGGCGGAGCTGACTCCGACCAACCCGTTGAGCACGCCTTTCGTGTTGGGGGTGAACGTTCGGCGTATTCATCGGGGCTTTCCGAAGAATGGGAGTTACCTGCATTTCCTAAACGGTGCTTGGCTGGTGGGGCAGACCCCGCTCTCGGACGATCAAATACGCAGATGGGTGACGGTGGACGGGCCGCCGCCCGCTTTCCTTTAGCACGATAGGAGCGGCGGTAGCAGTCCTGAGCCGCCCACAGTGCAAGGGGCTCTGCAGGGGTATCGCAGCGCAGGTTGAATCGTTCGGGTCTCAGACATACTGACCGGCCTTTTCGGATAAGAACTGGCGCGCGGCAAAACCCGGCAGGTTGTGTCAGTTTTGACACACTATTTCGGATTTATTGTTGTGGGTGTGAATAAAAGGCTACTGGTGTGCTCTCCCAGGCGCCGTTTTAAAGCTTCACCCCGCTCCCCCTACTTACGCCTTGTCATTTACAACCGATCAGCCACAGGCCGCCAGCTTCGCTTTGATGTCTGCCAAGTCGGGTCGTTTGCCCTCGAATATCGGATACCACACGGAGTCTTGATTGTGCTTCAACAGAAACTCCCGCATCGCCCAAGAGAAAGGCTGCTCAACATAGAAGTCTCCGTGGTTGG
>Ga0210389_10004743_pt1 | contig 10539 bp, 8 predicted proteins | sample IncBWH28OmetaG_FD_160127 | JGI IMG/M metagenome (GOLD analysis project Ga0210389, IMG submission 160127) | Forest soil microbial communities from Barre Woods Harvard Forest LTER site, Petersham, Massachusetts, United States - Inc-BW-H-28-O ... | reverse complement strand
GAGCCGCTCCGCGCGAACGCCGTGCGCGGCGAGCGCACGAAGATTCTTCGCCTCGGGCCTGTTGATGTAATCCCAGCGGAATCCATCGAGCGAGATCAGCACGACCGATTGTCGTGCATCCGGCGCGGGCGGTGCGGGATGCGGCGCCGCCGGGGCGCAGGCTGCACACGCAATCACGAGCGCGGCAATGGCCGCGCAGATCTCAGGCTTTTGCAGGCGCTGGAGTTTCATCGAGGGTCAGCATCCGTCGCAGAACTTTTCCGATCAGCGATTTGGGAAGGTCTTTTCTGAACACGACCTTCGCGGGGACTTTATAGAACGCGAGATGCTTCTTGCAGTACTCGCGAATGTCGTGCTCGGTGGCCGTCGCGCCCGGTTTCATGACGACGAACGCTACCGCAATTTCTCCGTGCGCCGGATCTGGAAATCCGCGTACGCCGACTTCCAGCACACCCGGATACGCGGTGATCGCCTCTTCGAGTTCGCGCGGCCACACCTGCATGCCGTTCGCCTTGATGAGGTCCTTCTTCCGGTCGACGAGAAAGACATAGCCGTCCTCGTCCATGTACGCGAGATCACCCGTGCGCAGCCACACCACGCCATCGGCATCGGTGAAGATCATGGCGGCGCTCTCCGTGGGATTGCGCCAGTAGCCTTTCATGATCTGCGGACCGCGCAGCAGCATCTCGCCTTCTTTTTTGCTCTCGACCAGTTTGAGCGGATCGTCGGCGTCGACGATACGAACGAACACGTCGGGCACCGGCATTCCCACCGACCCGATCTTCGACGCGCCCTTCACCGGATTGACGCACGCCGCGATCAGCGATTCCGTCAGTCCGTACCCCTCGATGATCTTCGCGCCGGTGGCCTCCTCAAACTTCTTCTTCGTCTCCGCAAGCAGCGGAGCCGCACCGCTCGCACAGACCTTGAGCGATTTGAAGCTCACCTTGCCGCTCTTCACATGCGGGTGGTTCAACAGCCCATTGTATAGTGTCGGCACACCGGCAAACGCCGCCGGTTTCACTTTCGCGATGCTGCTCACAATGTCATTGAGATCGCGCGGGTTCGGAATCAGCGATATCGGATTGTGACCGATCAGGCAGATCGCCTGCACGGCGCACGCGCCGTACGAATGGAAGAGCGGCAGCGGCATCATGTACACGCTCTTCCACGGTTCGATCGAATCGCCCAGCCACGCCTGCAGCTGCAGTCCGCTCATCACGATCGCCTGATGCTCACCCATCACGCACTTCGGTGTGCCCGTCGTGCCGCCGCTCATCAGCAGGATCGCCGTGTCTTCCGGCGCCGGAGCAGTCTCAGCCGACTTTTTGCCGTCGAACTGCGCGAGCAAATCCGGCATCGCGAGGTCGCCGTCGCGATGCGTCACGCGATAGCCGCCCTTCCCTTCCATGAAGAGCGTGAAGACGAACTTGAGCAGCGGCGGGAACCACTCCTTGATGTCTGTCGTGACGATCCGCTTCACCGGCGTGTGCGGCTGGACTTTCTTCAGCCGCTCATAAAATGAACTCAGCGTTACGACGATCTTCGCATCGATCGTCGTCAGCGGGCCCGCAAGCTCTTCTTCTGTATATATGGGATTCAGCGGGGCGAACACGCCGCCGACTTTCCACGTCGCAAACTCAGCGATAAAAAACTGCGGACAGTTCGGCAGCATGGCCGCCACGCGATCGCCGCGCTTCACGCCGAGTGATAGGAGCGCGGCCGCAAAAGCGTCCGATGTGCGCTCGAGCTCGGCCAGCGTGAACGGGCGTCCCTTGAACAGGAACGCGGGATGCTGCGGGCGCTCACGCACGCTGTCGTTGACGTAATCGAGCAGCGTACGGTGCGGGTACGGAGCGAGCGTCTTGGGCACGCCTGGGTCGTAGTGCGCGAGCCACGGATTCGCCGTAGTTTCCACGATCTGTTCCTCCCCGTTCAAGCCGGCTGCAGTCGTACTTCACGCAACACCTGAATCCCACGCCGAATATGCAACAGCTTCGCCTGCGCCACACGCTCTTCGTCCTCTGCGCCACTCCGGCGATGGTACTGTGCCAGGGGATCTCGACGATCCCGACGACAGAGCCGTCCGTGAAACGCGCGCTCGACGAGATCAAGTCGACGAACTCATGGACACTCGATCAGCAGGTTTCGATCTGCGAGATCCCGGCGCCCGACTTCAAAGAGCAGGCGCGTGCCGCCGAATTCAAAAAACGCCTCATCGCGCTCGGATACGCCAACACGCGCATCGACACCGCTGGGAATGTAATCGCCGAGCGTCCGGGCACGGGAAACGGGCCGACCGTCATGCTGGCCGGCCACCTCGACACGGTGTTCCCCGAAGGAACGGACGTAAAGGTCAAGCGCGACGGCAATAAGTTCTCCGCCCCGGGAATCGGCGATGACTGCCGCGGGCTCGCCGTCGTGCTCGCGGTCGCGAAAGCGCTCAACACGGGCCAGATCAAGACGAATGGCCGCGTCATTCTCGTCGGCAATGTGGGCGAGGAAGGCGAAGGCAACCTTCGCGGCGTGCGCGAGCTACTAACGCATGGCTACCAGGGGAAGGTCGACTACTTCATTTCCGTTGACGGGCTCGGCCTTCACGTGACCGATCGCGCGGTTGGCAGCAAGCGCTACAACATCGAGTTCAAGGGCCCCGGCGGGCACAGCTACGGCGCATTTGGAATGCCAAGCGCGATCCACGCGATGGGACGCGCGATCGCACTGATTTCCGATGTCGAAGTACCGGCCAACCCAAAGACGACGTATACGGTGGGCGTGGTGAAGGGCGGAACGTCAGTCAACTCAATTGCCGGCGACGCATCTATGGAAGTGGATATGCGCTCGGAGTCGCTGGAGAACCTCGACAGCGCGGAGGTTCGGATCAAGCGTGCGATCGCTGCGGGCGTTCTGGCGGAGAACAGCCGCTGGCCAAAGTCGCCGGCGAAAATAACCGTGAAGATCGACACGATCGGCATTCGCCCGATCGGCGCGAAGATCCAGACCGATGACTCGCCAATCGTTCGCACCGCGCTCGACGCAGCAGTGGCGCTCGGCGCCGAGCGAGCGCCAACGGGCGCGTCGAGCACCGACTCGAATCTGCCAATGAGTCTCGGCATTCCCGCGATTACGATTGGCGGCGGCGGAAAGGGATCCGGGGCACATTCGCTCACGGAATCGTTCGAAGAGACCCCTGACGGGTATAAAGGACCGCAGTGGGCGCTGCTGATCGTGGCATCGCTCGCCGGAATGCGCTCCTCCGTCACGCCGTAGAACAGCTTCAAACCCGAAAAACAAAAAGGAGTCCTGAAGACCGTGCGTAATTATTTTCGAATTCTGTCTGCCTTTTCTGTCGCGCTGATTTCGATCCCGGCCGCCGCGCAGCAGGCGACTGCGCCGAAGTTCGATCACACCGGCGTGCGCGATACATCGATCTTTGCGCCGCTCGTTTTCCCCACGCCCTCTGCGAGTCGCGCCGCGAGCGGTGCACCGGGTGCGCACTATTGGCAGAACCGCGCGGACTACGATTTGAAGGCGACGCTCGATACCGCCACCAAGACGGTCTCGGGCGAGATGGTGTTCCGCTACACGAACAACTCACCTGATACGCTTTCGTACATCTGGATGCAGCTCGAGCAGAATGCATTCAGAAAGAATTCACTGAGCTCCGAGGTGTATTCGCAGGGTTCGCGCTGGAATCCGGGCAACTTCGAGGGCGGCGACAAACTCACGCGCGTCGAGCAGGTTCTTGCGGGCGCGGGCGCTGCGAAGAAGCGCGTGCCGCTCACGATTCGCGAAGGCGAGACGATGATGCGCGTGCCGCTCGCCGAGCCGCTCGCGCCGGGGAAAGTAGCGACGCTCGAGATGGCGTGGAACTTCGTCGTGCCGGAGCACGGCGCAGATCGCATGGGCCGGGATAAAGCGCTCTTTGAAATCGCGCAGTGGTATCCGCGCGCAGCGGTGTACGACGACCTGCGCGGCTGGAACAACGATCCGTACATCGGCCAGGGCGAGTTCTATTGCGACTACGGCGATTACACAGTCGCCGTGACGGTGCCCGCCGGATATATCGTCGCCGGCACGGGACTGCTCGAGAATCCGAAGGACGTGCTGACGGCCGCAGAGGTCGCGCGTCTCGACGAAGCGCTGAAGAGCGACAAAGTCGTGCACGTGATCACGGCGGACGAACTCAAGAGCGGCGCTGCGCGTCCGGCGAAGACCGGCATGCTCACCTGGAAGTTCCGCGCGAAGAATGTGCGCGACGCCGTGTGGGCAGCATCGCCGGATTATCAGTGGGACGCGACGAACTACAAGGGCATTTACGCGTTCGGGTATTACCGGCCGAGTGCCGCGGATTTGTGGGTGGAGTCGGCGGATATGGCAAAGATGTCGATTCAGGAATATTCAGAGCGCTGGTTCCAGTATCCGTGGCCGCAGATCTCGGTGGTCGAAGGGCCTGTGAGCGGCATGGAGTATCCGATGCTCGCGATGGAAGATCACAGCCAGAACAAGCAGGGGCTGTACAACGTGATCACGCACGAGGTCGGACATAACTGGTTCCCGATGATCGTGGGCTCGAACGAGCGCGTGTACATGTGGCAGGACGAAGGATTCAACACGTTCATCAATACGTTCTCCGAGGCGCGGCGCTTTCCGAAAGACGGCGATCAGATGCAGCGCGCGGCGGGCGAGCGCGGCGAAGTCGAGCAGGCGATGCGGACCGATCAGGACGGACCGGTGATGACACCGCCCGATCGCATTGCGGAGCCGCTGCTCGGGATTTCGGCGTACGTGAAACCGTCGGTCGGGTTGCAGCTGCTGCGCCAGGAAATTCTCGGACCCGATGCGTTCGACGAAGCGTTTCGCACGTATGTGGCGAAGTGGGCGTTCAAGCATCCGGCGCCGGCGGATTTCTTCCGCACGATGGAAGATGTGTCGGGGCACCGGCTCGACTGGTTCTGGCGCGAGTGGTTCGTCGAGAACCCGCACTTCGATCAGGCGATCGACGGCGTGCGTCTGCTGACCAAAGGCGATACGAACCAAGTGCTTGTCGCGTACGGTAATCGCGCGCGCGGAGTTCTCCCGATTCGTGCACGCTTCACGATGAGCGATGGCTCGACGCAGGACTTCAATTATCCGGCGGAAGTGTGGAGCACGAACACACTGCGCTACATCCGCGTGTACGCGTTCGTCGGGAAGAAGGTGGCGAAGATCGAGCTCGACCCCGATCACAAGCTGGTGGACATCGACCGCACGAACAACGTGTGGGTGGCGCCGTAATCTCGGGCGCGTAGGCCTATGACCTACAGCCCGAATGTTTTTTCGGAACCATCATTTGAGCGGTTGAGTACCGCCTTATAGGGTTGTGACACTCCGCCGACGACGGCGCTGGTCGTGTAACCACGCCTTCTTCTTCGAACGGGGAGACGATGAAAAAAATCATTGGACTTGTCGGCGCGCTGTCGTTTGTGGCTTTGCCGTTATTGGCTCAAGGCCGGGAGCAACATCCCCCGCCGCGTCCGCCGCCGCGCGCAGTTGGCGGCGGTCATATTCCGCCACACGGACCGCCTCCGGCGCCGCGCGCACCGGCACCGGTTCCAAGGCCGCCTGCGCATGAGCAGGGGCATCCGGCCGCACCGCACGTCGATGTGAAGGGCAGTGTTTGGGTCGGACACGATGTCCGCCGCGATGAGCCGGGGCTGCATCTCGACCATCCTTGGGCGCACGGACATTTCAGCGGCGCTTTTGGTCCGGGGCACGTTTACCGACTCGGTGGCGGTACGTACCGTCGTTTTGGTTTTGACGGGTTCTTCTTCAGCGTGGCCGAACCTGATTGGGTCTACGCCAATGACTGGCTCTGGGACTCTGATGACATCGTGTTGTATGAAGATCCCGATCATCCGGGCTACTACCTCGCATACAACGTCAGGCTTGGGACGTACGTGCACGTTGAATTTTTGGGCGACTAGTTCGGACGGTAAGGGCGATTCAAATGCGTGAGCGCCGCGCCGGTGAAACAGCCGGCACGGCGCTCACGTCGCGTTTTCAGCCGGAATTATTCATCCTCACTGTTCTTGCGCTGATCACGAGATTCTGGGGACTGTTCTCGCCGCGCGCCGTAGTGTGGGATGAAGTGCATTACGAACGGTTCGCCGGTGCGTACTTCGCCGGGAACTACTATGTGGATGTTCACCCGCCGCTCGGAAAACTTTTCTTCGCCGCGGCGGCAAGGTTGCTCGGCGTATCAAGCGATGTGCTGGCGAATGCGCAGCCGGCGCCGATGCTGCGTGTGCTTCCCGCGCTCGCCGGGGCACTGATCATTCCGCTCATCTATCTGCTGCTGCGCGAGCTCGGCAGCGGACGGCGCACGGCGACGTTTGGTGCGCTGCTGCTGCTCGTCGACAATGCGATGCTCGTCGAGTCGCGGCTCATCCTGCCAGATATGATCCTGCTTTTCTTCGGCATGCTCACCGTGCTCGCGTACGCATACGCGCGGACTTCAGTCGACGGAACGCGTTTGATGTGGATCGCCATCTCGGCGGCGGCTGGCGGGACGGCTTTGAGCATCAAGTGGACCGGCCTCTCGGCGTTGGCGCTGATTGGCCTGGTGTGGGTGATCGAAGGCGTGCGCGATCACCGCGGCAAGCTTCGCGCGCTCGTCGCCGAGGGCGTGTTGTTCATCGTGATTCCCATCGCGATTTACCTTGGCTCGTTCGCGGTGCACTTCGCGCTCCTCCCGCACGGGCGGCGACTGAGCGATCCGATCATGTCCGCTGAATCGCGCGCAATCATGAAGAACGCGGGAATCAAGCCGCTCGTCGATACCGCGCCTCCGCCGTCGTTCGCGAAATCGTTGATCGATTTGAACAAGCAAATGGAAGCGATCAACGCGTCGTGGGCGTATACGGAACACCCGGCTGCTTCGAAGTGGTACACCTGGCCGATCGCGAAACATTCGATCGGCTACTGGGACGAAGACGAGAATGACGCCGGGACGCAGCGCTGGGTCATCCTCTTCGCGAACCCAATCGTGTGGTGGGGCGTAATGTTCGCGTCGATCGGAATCATCGTTGCGTTGATTCGCGGTGCCGCGGCGCTCGCTCCGAAACGCGCGGTGCTGGCCGCGCTCGGGGTTGGATACCTCGGCAACTTCGTGCCGTTCGCGTTCATCCACCGGCCGATGTTTTTGTATCACTACTTATTCGCGCTGGTCTACAGCACGCTGTTTGCGGCCGTCGGGATCGGCGCACTCGCCGGCTGGGACGGCGATGATACGAAGTTCTGGCGTTTTCCGAGCGCGATGTCGCGGCGTGTTTTCAGCGGCGTGGCCGCGGCGGCGGCGATCTTGTTCCTCTATCTGATTCCGATCTCCTACGGATGGTCGGTATCAGCGGACGCCATGCTGCACCGCCGCTGGATCCTCGAGCGGCACATGGGAGTTGCGCGCGATTCCTGATATACGGCGCGGGTGCAGTGGACAAGAAACTGGGGCGGGTGGACTCGAACCACCAACCGTCGCATTAACAGAGACACGACTGCGCGGTAAGTTTGGCCGGACATCATCGGGTCTGCAACGCTCTCGGAGGGCTCATGGCTGATCGTTGGTATCGTCAACCGGAGACGTTCATCGCTCTGTCCGCGCTCGTCGTCAGTCTTTCGGCGGTCGTCGTGGGAGTGTACGAGGCAACTCTCCAACGAGAGCATGATAGGGCTGAGGTTTGGCCGAATGTGGAGTTGGCAGTGTTCACGCGCCCGAATGGCGCTGTGCTCTATCTCGACAACACAGGTATTGGTCCCGCGATCGTCAAGCAGGTCGTCGTGACGCTGGACGGAAGGCCCGTCCCGAATTGGAGCGAGGCGATCAATGGGCTCGTCGGAAGAGAAGTGCACTTTTCCCGCACCACCGTGCTCAATCACGGACTCCGAGCAGGGGATCGCGTCACGTTGATCGAGTTGCCAAACGACGCGATGCCGTCGCCATTTTGGGATTCAATTGCAAGAATTGGAATGACCGTGTGCTATGCCTCAGTCTTCGGCGAGTCGTGGACGTTGAGTGCGGCGCATGTGGGACAACTTCTGGTCTGGCGCCAAACAGATCACTGCGGTCCTCAGCCATCAAACACGCAGTTTTAGCTCTTCCTCGCCGCTTCATAGTGAAGGAATTAAGGAAGGCGCGCCCGATTCGGACGCGCCTTCGCAAGAAACAAATTCCAACAGCAGCGATAACAACGACTTGCAAGACTGGGGCGGGTGGACTCGAACCACCAACCGTCGCATTAACAGTGCGATGCTCTGCCAATTGAGCTACACCCCATCGAAGCGAATCCCGGCCCCACGTTCTGGGCCGGGATTCGTCTATCAATTATAATCGACCGCCCGCCCGTAAGTCTTGAGCGGAGGCCATAAACCCGCCGCGTAGCGCCCCCCGCCGCCCCGCGATAGGTTCCCAATACCCCTCAAGGCGACGGCAAAATGCGCGTGGTGCGACCCTCAAACGGCTCCCTTTTGTGCCTGCTGGCCATTGCCCTGGCCACGGGAGCGTGCGGCGAACGCCCTGCGACCAAGAAGGGCGACGTCACCGCCGCAGACGTCATCGCCGGCTCCGCGCAGAGTCTCGATCACTACGAGAGCGCCGAAGGCAAAGTCGGGGTCGATTTCCCGCCCGTGTGGAAGGGGAACTACGTCGCCTTTGCACGCCCGGACACGACCTTTGGGTCGCACATGATCATCGAGTTCCGCTTCAAACCCGACCCTGCCTGGAAAGTGGAGCCGCGCACGCTGCTCGCGATCCGGATTTTCACGCAGGCGGCATGGACGAAGGCGGCAGCGCGTCCGGGCCCGGCGATCGGCGTGAAAATCAAAGAACGCGGTGACGATGTGTTCGTGCTCTCGCTCGCAGGCGGCAATCCATACAAGTCAAACACACCCGCCGCAAACCTCTTCGATCAAATGATGCTCGCCGTCGCGAACGCCGGCGCTCCACTGCGCCTCACGCCGCGCTGACGAGCGGGGCGCGAAACTTCAGCGCCAAACGTTTCAAATGCTCCCCGATCTCTCGCGCGACGAAATCAGCAGGTACGCACGGCACCTGATCATTCCGAATGTCGGCGTCGAGGGACAGCAGCGGCTCAAAGCCTCTCGCGTCCTGATCGTCGGCGCCGGCGGACTGGGATCGCCGGTCGCACTCTATCTCGCAGCCGCCGGCGTGGGGCACATCGGCCTGGTGGATTTCGACGTGGTCGATGTCACCAATCTCCAGCGCCAGATTCTGTACGGCACCAAGGACATCGGCCGCTCGAAACTCGAGTCCGCGCGCGAGCGCATCGTCGACATCAATCCGCACATCGAGCTCACCACGCACGAGACGGCGCTGACTTCGAAAAATGCGCTCGACATCATCCGCGCGTACGATCTCGTCGTCGACGGTACCGACAATTTCCCGACACGCTATCTAGTGAACGACGCGTGCGTGATGCTCGGCAAGCCAAACGTATACGGAAGTATTTTTCGCTTCGAAGGTCAGGCCTCGATCTTTTCGGCAAATGACGGCCCGTGCTATCGCTGTCTCTTCCCCGAACCGCCGCCGCCCGGAACCGTGCCAAGCTGCGCGGAAGGCGGAGTGCTCGGCGTACTTCCCGGATTGCTCGGCACGATCCAGGCCACCGAGGCACTCAAGCTGATCATCGGAATCGGCGAGCCGCTCATCGGACGGCTGCTCCTCGTCGATGCACTCGCCGCGCAATTCCGCACGATCAATGTGCGCAAGAATCCCGCGTGCCCGGCATGCGGAACCCACGAAATCACGGAGCTGATCGACTATGAGGCGTTCTGCGGTATTAAGACCGAAGACCGAGGACCGATGACCGACCCGATACCTGAGATCACGCCAATCGAGCTCGCTGAGCGCCTGCGCGCGGGCGACGTGGATTTGATCGACGTGCGCGAGCAGAACGAATGGGATTTCGCGCGAATTCCGGGAGCGCGCCTGATTCCGATGGGCGAATTTCCGGAGGCGATCGAGTCACTCGACCGCACGCGCGACATCGTGCTGCAGTGCCGGAGCGGAGCGCGAAGTGGAAAGGTGCTGCGCCAAATGCAGGCAGCCGGGTTCACGCGCGTGTGGAATCTTGCCGGCGGGATTCTCCGCTGGAGCGACGATGTCGATCCAGCCGTGCCGAAATATTGATGTCAGGTAGATGACAAGTGCGCGCGAGGGGCATACATTTTCAATCTGCCCCTCTGTCGGAGATGAATGTGATGTTCCGTTCGCGCTCGCTTGTCCCTTCCCTGTTTTTGCTCGCGGTCGCCGTCGCGCCCGCTGCAGCCCAAAAGCCCACGGTCGTTCAACTCAACGCCGCCGATAAAGTCGGCGCCGAGCCGAAATCGTTCGTGCCCATCGTCGGCGACTGGGTGATCACGCAGGACGACGGCAAGAAAGTCGTCATGGTCGACGGGCGGAAATGGAAGCGCGGCCAGCCGGCAGGCGGACTCGCTGACAAGGCGCGCGAAATCTACGGGGCGCGGCACGAGGATTTCATCGAC
>Ga0210389_10004736_pt1 | contig 10548 bp, 7 predicted proteins | sample IncBWH28OmetaG_FD_160127 | JGI IMG/M metagenome (GOLD analysis project Ga0210389, IMG submission 160127) | Forest soil microbial communities from Barre Woods Harvard Forest LTER site, Petersham, Massachusetts, United States - Inc-BW-H-28-O ... | reverse complement strand
ACCGCTTCGGCAAGGGAAAAAAGACCCCTCTGTCCCACTTTCTGGACCCCCGTTTTCGGGGCGTTTTGGTGATTGTGGGTCAACCACGGCGAATATCGCCGCGCCCGACCCACGATCATGGCCTGGGCCCCTTACCGGACCATCGTCATCGAGCCACTCGCCCGCCAAAAGGGCGAATCCCGCTGATCCCGCTTTCTTGTGCAGCTTCAGCATCCAGCCTAAGGACCAACCTCCCCATGCCAGGTCTTCGCTGATCATAACCAGAGAGTCGACCATGCTCGATATGCGGCGACACCGGCTGGGAAGTTAGGCGCCATCGGACGCCAGGTGCTCGGTGATGCGGGCGTGGAAGGACTTACGGGACAGGGCGTTCCTGATGTCCTCGGCCACGCGGCTGAGCGGGCACGGGAGCTCGGCCTCCAGTTCGGTGATCGCGGCCTCGGTGGCGCGCCACTCGGCCGCCAGGAGGGCGGCGACACGCTCGGCCTTCGGGGTGAGGGTGACCTTCTTGCTGCGGGCGTCGGGTCCTTGGGTGGTTTCCAGCCAGCCGGCAGCGCGCATGGCCGCGACCTTCTGGCTCAGGGCCGAATGGGTGCGGCCGACCGACCGGGCCAGCTCGGCGATCGTCATCGGTCCGCGGGCGTGCAGCCGGATGATCTCAAGGACCCAGCTGGGCTTGAGGTCATCGATGCCGTTGTCGGTGTAGACGCGGGCGATCTCGTCGTCCATGTCGGACAGCAACCGGAAGACCGGGCGCCACCGACTCACCTCGGTCGGGTCGTCCCCCGCCTGGGCGGTACGGTCCCGAGGGGGCTCGTCGTTCATAAGAGCCATCCTAAATTGAAATGACAGCACTTATATAAGTGCTGTTACACTGCCGTGCGTGCGCCTGCTTACGGATATCACGCCGCTGCGCGAGCACCCGGCCTACCGGCGCCTCTGGCTGGGGTCGATGCTGTCCCAGACCGGATCGGCGATGACCACGTTCGCGATCTCCCTCCAGGTGTTCGACCTGACCCGGTCGACCACGGCGGTCGGCGGGATCGGCGTCGCCGCCCTGATCCCGATGCTGGCGATCACCGTACCCGGCGGCACCCTGGCCGACCGAGTGGACCGGCGGCGACTGGTGCTGGCGGTGGCCGTCGCGCAGACCGCGCTCTCCGCGGCGCTTTTCGCGCTGGCTGCCTCCGGAGGCGCCTCACTGTGGGCGCTGTACGCGCTCGTCGCGCTCGGGTCCGCGCTCAGCGCGATCGGGGCCCCGGCCCAGCGGACGTTCATCCCTCGGCTGGTGCCGAAGGAGCAGTTGGCGGCGGCGATGGCGCTGAACCGGATCATCTTCCAGGTCGTCATGATCGTCGGCCCGTCGCTGGCCGGCCTCGTCACCGGATGGACCGGGCTGCGCGGCTGCTACCTGGCGGACGTCGCGTCCTTCGTCGGGGCGCTGTGGAGCGTGGCCCGGCTGCCCGCGATGCCGCCGATGGCGCACGCCGTCGGCGGAGAGAGCGGCCGACCCCGGTCCGGGCTGGCCCTGACGCTGGAGGGACTGGCGTTCATCCGGCGGACGCCGGCGCTGTGCGGGGCATTCCTCGCGGACGTGAACGCGACGTTCTTCGGGCTGCCCGTGTCGCTGTTCCAGGCGATCAACGCCGAGCGGTTCGGCGGGAACCCGCGCACGCTTGGGCTGTTCATGGCCGCGATCGGCGCCGGTGGGCTGGTGAGCGCGGTGTTCGCCGGGCCGCTGAAGCACGCCACGCGGCACGGCCTCGTCATGCTGGCGTGCGTGGCGGTGTGGGGCGGAGGATTCGCGCTGTTCGCGGTCGCGCCGTCGCTGTGGCTGACCTTGCTCGCGCTTGCCCTCGCGGGCCTCGCCGATACGTTCACCGTCGTCGTCCGGGGGATCATCGTGCAGGAGGTGACCCCGGATGAGTTCCGCGGCCGGGTGAACGCCGCCGACTTCCTCGTCGGCGCGGGCGGCGGCGAACTCGGGTCGCTGGAAGCGGGCCTGGTCGGATCATGGACAACTCCGGTGATCAGCGCGCTGAGCGGCGGCCTGCTGACGATCGCCGGCGCGCTGGCGATCGGCGCCGCCCTGCCGGGCTTCCGCCGCTACCGCACGCCGAACCCATCCGCTTTGAACGAGCACCCCGATAGAACTGTTAACGATATCGTTAACAGTTCTATCGGGGTTGCCGACGGGAGTGCGGAATCGGGCAGCGCCTAGTGCGGCAGCAGCGAATTGCGGAATGGCAGGCATCCCTATGTCGCGGCGACTGCTGCCCGATTTGCCCTAGTCCCGCCACGCCGGCGCCTTCAGTCGCCGCGGGCGTCCGCGCGCCCTCGCACGCGCGGCATGGCGCTACCGGAGAATGCCGAACCCGTTCGGGATAATCGGAAGCGGAGCGGGGGGGACGTGAGCGCTTCCGCTAACTAAACTAACCGCACGGTGATTCTTCCGGTTTTTCGGCTCTTCACAGTAGGATTTGCTGATATGTCGACGCATTTTCGCGTAACCTACGCCACCCTGTCGGCCGATAACGAGGAGCTGCACGCCGCCTACGACGAGGGGCTGCGGCTGGCCACCAGCTGGCTGGGGGCCGTCATTCCCGGGTACGTCAGCGGGCAGCCGCGCGCCAGCGGCGCGCTGTTCACCCTGACCAGCCCCGGTGACCTGTCGCTCACGCTGTGCCGGGTGCACGCGGCGACGCGAGGCGACGTCGATGACGCCGTGCGCGCCGCCTCGGACGCGGCCGGGCGGTGGGCACGGACACCCTGGCCGGAGCGGATCGCCGTGCTCCGGGCCGCGGCCAACCTGATCAGCGACCGGTCCAACGAGCTCGCCGCGCTGATGAGCCTGGAAGTCGGCAAGAACCGGCTTGAGGCCCTCGGCGACGTCGAGGAGGCCGCCGACCTCATCCGCTACTACTGCCAGCAGGTGGAAGACAGCGACGGGTTCACCGCGGCGATGGGGTCGCTGTCGGACCGGGAGAAGAACGTCAGCGCGCTGCGGCCCTACGGCGTGTGGGCCGTGATCAGCCCGTTCAACTTCCCGATGGCGCTCGCGGCCGGGCCGGCCGGCGCGGCACTCGCGGCCGGCAACACGGTCATCCTGAAGCCGTCACCGCAAGGGTCGTTCACCGCCGCCAAGCTGTACGAGTGCTTCCGCGACGCGGGGCTCGACCCGGACGTGTTCCACCTGCTGCCCGGCGGTGACGACATCGGGGCGGCGCTCGTCGCGCACCCAGGGGTGAGCGGGCTGACGTTCACCGGGTCCTACGCGGTCGGCATGTCGATTTACCGGCAGGTCGCCGCATTCGGCTACCCCAAGCCAGTCATCTGCGAGATGGGCGGAAAGAACCCGGCGATCGTCTCCGCGCTCGCTGACCTCGACGTGGCGGCGGCCGGGGTCGCACGCTCCGCGTTCGGGCTTTCCGGCCAGAAATGCTCCGCCTGCTCGCGGGTCTACGTGCAGCGGGACGCGGTGGAGGACTTCACCGCGAAGCTCGCCGAGCGGGCCGGTTCCCTCGTCGTCGGCGACCCGACGTCACGGGAGGCGTTCCTCGGGCCGGTGATCAGCGCCGAATCCGTAACGCGGTTCGAGCGGGCCGTCGACCACGCGCGGGAACACGGGGACGTCGTGGCCGGCGGGTCGGTGCTGCGCGGCGCGGGCGCGCTCCCCGACGGGTACTACCTCGCCCCCACCGTGGTGACGGGGCTGCCTGCCGACGACTGGATCTTCCGCGACGAGTTGTTCGTGCCGCTCGTCGCCGTCGCGCCCTACGACAGCCTCGACGAGGCCCTGGCGCTGGCCAACGACACCGAACTCGGGCTGACCGCCGGGTTCTTCTCCGCCGACCACAGCGAGGTCGAAAAGTTCCTCGACGGGATCCAGGCCGGGGTCGTCTACGTCAACCGGGCCGCCGGGGCCACGACCGGGGCGTGGCCAGGAGTGCAGCCGTTCGGCGGCTGGAAGGGCTCGGGCAGCGGCGGCAAGGCCGGGGGCGGACTCTACTACGTACAGCAATACCTGCGGGAACAGTCTAGGACGGTGGTCTCTTGAACGAGTGGCTTGACCCGGCGCGCCCGGTGCCCGACGTGCGGACCCCATTGCCTGGTCCGGCCGGGCGGGCGATCATCGACCAGGACCTCGCGATCACCAGCGGGTCGCTGCCGCGCGCCTATCCCCTGGTGCCGCGCCGCGCGCTCGGCTCGGTCGTCGAGGACGCCGACGGGAACCTGTTCCTCGACTGCAACGCCGGCATCGCCGTGACCTCCACCGGGCACTGCCATCCCCACGTGGTGTCGGCGGTGACCGCCCAGGCCGCCGAACTGCTGCACTACTCGGCCAGCGACTTCTACCTGCCGATCTACTCCCGGATGTGTGCCGCGCTCGCCGTGACCGCCCCGATCCCTGGCCCGGTCCGGGTGTTCCTCACGAACTCGGGGGCCGAGGCCGTAGAGGGTGCGCTGAAGCTGGCCAGGTACGCGACCGGGCGGCCGTACGTGATCAGCTTCTTCGGCGCGTTCCACGGCCGCTCCTACGGGGCGATGACGCTGACCGCCTCCAAGGCCAAGTATCACCAGGGGTTCGGACCACTCGTGCCCGGCGTGCTGCACGCGCCGTACGCGTTCAACCGGGTCGACCCGGTCTCCGGTGCACGATCGCACGACCCAGAGGAGACGTTCGACTACCTGGAGAACACGCTCTTCAGGTACGAGGTGACGCCGTCGGAGGTCGCGGCGATCTTCGTCGAGCCGGTGCAGGGCGAGGGCGGGTACATCGTGCCGCCCGCCGCCTGGCTGTCGCGGCTGCGGGAACTCTGCGACAGGCACGGGATCCTGCTGGTGGCCGACGAGGTGCAGTCCGGCATGGGCCGCACCGGGCGGATGTGGGCCATCGAGCACGCGGGCGTCCACCCTGACGTACTGATCAGCGCGAAGGGGATCGCCTCCGGGCTGCCGCTTGGCGCGTTCATGGCGCGGGCGCCGCTCATGGAGAAGTGGGGCGCCGGGGCACACGGCTCCACCTACGGCGGCTCCCCCGTGCCCTGCGCCGCCGGGCTCGCCACCCTGGAGGTCATCGAGTCCGAGGGGCTGCTCGGCAACGCGACCGCGCAGGGGTCGTTCCTGCTCGACGGGCTGCGCGACCTATGGCGCGCGCACCCGGAGACGATCACCGATGTGCGCGGCGTCGGGCTGATGATCGGGGTGGAGGTGCGGACGGCGGAGCTGGCCGAGCTCGTGCAGCTGCGCGCGTTCGAGCGGGGGCTGCTCGTGCTCGAATGCGGCGACAGGTCGATCCGGGTCTCTCCCCCGCTGGTCATCACCCGCGACCAGGCCGCAGCGGCGCTGAAGATCCTCGCGGAGGTCTTCGGCACGGTCGGCTAACGTGCGCGATCGTGCACCCTAATCCCGTGTGCCGGGAAACGCACGTGCCGCCCGTTATGGGACGGCACACGAATGAGCTATTTGGCGACTGACGAAGTGCGCATTTCACACAAGTCGATGTGCCTTGGGTGTCGCTGGGCGACACCCAAGGCACATCCATGCTTGGGGGCAGGTGCGTCCGAGCGGTTACTTCTGGACGTAGAAGAGGCGCTTGTTCACGAATTCGTCGATGCCCAGGGGGCCGAGTTCGCGGCCGAAGCCGGAGCGCTTCGTGCCGCCGAACGGGAGGTCCGCGCCCTCGCCTGCCGGGGTGTTGACGTTGGCCATGCCGACCTCGAGCTGCTCGGCGACCTGGGTCGCGCGGGCCTCGTCCGTGGACCACACGGCTCCGCCGAGACCGAAGTCCACGACGTTAGCGAGCTTGACCGCCTCGTCGTCGCTGGTGACCTTGTAGACGACGGCGACCGGGCCGAACAGCTCCTCCCTATAGGCGCGCATCTCCGGGGTCACCCCGGTGAGCACGGCCGGGGCGAAGTACGCGCCGTTCCCGTCGCCGAGGGTGCCGCCGACGTGCAGGGTCGCCCCCTTGGACACGGCGTCCTGCACCTGGGCGAGAAGGTTCTCTGCGGCCTTGCGTGACACCATCGGGCTGTAGGTCTCGTCGGAGTCGTCGCCAGATGCGCGCGGTGCCATCACGGCGGCGCGCTTCACCAGGGCGGCCACGAAGTCGTCGTACACGTCGTCCATGACGATCATCCGCTTGTTGGAGTTGCAGGCCTGGCCCACGTTCTCCATCCGGGTGCTCCACGCGGTCTCCGCCGCGCCCTCGACATCGTGGGTGTCGAGGATGATGTACGGGTCGGAGCCGCCAAGTTCGAGCACGACCTTCTTCAGGTTGCGGCCCGCCGTCTCGGCGACCGCGGTGCCCGCCCGCTCCGAGCCGGTCAACGACACGCCGCGCAGCCTCGGGTCCGCGATCATCGCGGCGACCTGGTCGTGGGTCGCGAAGATATTGTTGTACACGCCCTCGGGTACGCCAGCGTCCTTCATGATCTGCGCGATCGCCAGGGCACTGGACGGGCAGTTCTCGGCGTGCTTGACGATGACGGTGTTCCCCACGATCAGGGCGGGCGCGGCGAACCGGGCGACCTGGTAGTACGGGTAGTTCCACGGCATCACGCCGAGCACCGGGCCGACCGGGAGGTACTCCACCCGCGCGGCGTCATAGCCGGGAAGCAGCCTGTCTTCCAGCAGCCCAGGGCCGTTCTCTGCGTAGTAGTCGAAGATCGCGGTGCAGAACTCGGCCTCGCCGATGGCCTGCGCCGGGCGCTTGCCCATCTCCTTGGTGATCAGGGCGGCCAGGTCGGTGGCCCGCTCGGTGAACAACTCGGCGACCCGCTTCACGATCGCGGCCCGCTCGCCGATCGGCCGCTTCCGCCACTCCGCGAAGGCGGCGGTGGCGGCGACGAGGGCCTGCTCCACCTCGGCGTCCGTCGCGAACGGGAACGTCTCAGTCACCTCGCCCGTTGCCGGATCGGTTACCTGATAAGGCGGCGTCTGCGTCATGCCTGCTCCCGGTGTTGCTGCGATGAAGAATCCACTGGGTTAACGTTAGTCTTCGACGGCGCCGGGTGACCAGCATGAATGCGGCACGGAATGCGGAGTGTCCCCGGGGTCGCGACAGCCATCCGTGGCAGTGAGATGGCCGCGCGACGGTGTCAATCGGCGGCTAGTCGGCCGCGGCGCAGGCCTTGTCAAGGAGCTTGGCCTCGGCGATGCTCGCCGACTCCCCGGTGGTGGCCAGGCCGAACGCGGTGTTGAGCTCACTGTAGTTGGGGTCGGTCCGCAGCGGGCCGCTGGCATTGAACGCGGGCTGCCACGCGGAACTGGAAAACCACTGCTCCAGCTCGTACGGCGTGCCCTTCCCGACGCGGGCGACGTACTGCGCGCGCAGCTCCGCCCAGTCCTCGCAGAGGCTGAGCGCGCTGATGCCGTCAGAGGTCGAGGGGAACGTGCCGAACGTGAGCTTGCCAAGCACCGGCACCGCCGACGGCGTCATGGTCGGCGTGGCCGGCGGCGGGGTCTGCCCGGGGGCAAGCGACGTCGTCGACGACGACGAGTGGCCGCAGCCGGCCGCCAGCGCCGCCAGGGTCGTCACCCCGACGGCGACGACGCCACGGCCTGCGAGAACCCGCAGTTTCCCAGCCTCCATGGAAACGCTCGCTTTCTCTCCCCGGCCGGCTCCCCGAGCCCGCGCTGGCAGCCGGACACAATTGCTCTTACTATCAGTGATCAAATGATTACTTTGAGTATGGCAGCCGCCGGGCCACGGGACACGGGACACGGGAAACCGGACGGGAGGCTGGGCGACCGCCGCGGCGTTGCTAAACCTTAGCCATTCGTTTACTTGAACCCTTCGCCTTTAGGGGCGTAGGTTAAACCATATGAGCGTCCCCAACCCGATGACCGCCGCCGCGAAGCTGCGCGGTGCCGGCCTGCGGGTGACGGCAGTGCGGATCGCGCTTCTTGAGACCGTCCGCAACGGCGACCACCTAAACGTCGAGGAGGTCACCGCCGGGGTGCGTGACCGCGTGGGCCACGTGTCGCTGCAGGGGGTGTACGAGGCGCTGCACGCGCTCACCGCGGCGGGGCTGGTGCGCCGCATCGAGCCGGCCGGCGGGCCGCCCCGGTTCGAGGGACGCGTCGGGGACAACCATCACCACCTCATCTGCCGGTCGTGCGGCGTGGTCGCCGACGTCGACTGCGCGGTGGGCGAGGCACCCTGCCTGACCCCGTCCGATGACCGCGGCTTCACCCTCAGTGAGGCCGAAGTGACCTACTGGGGCTTGTGCGCTGACTGTTCCGCTCGCGGTGAACCCTTATAGCAATCCGAATAAGGAGAGTTCACACCTGAGCACCGTGTTTCGACTAGTCCGGAAGGATTCCCATGGCTGAGAACCATGATCCAATCATTGCCAACGGTGAGACCCCTGAGGTAGCGGAGGAGACCGCGGGGGCGAGCGCGGAGGGATGCCCGGTCGCGCACGGCCGGGTCGACCCCACTCTGGGCGACCCCAACCGCGAGTGGTGGCCCAACCGCCTCAACCTAAGGATCCTCGCCAAGAACCCGGTCGAGACCGATCCGTACCACGGCGAGCTCGACTACCGCGCGGAGTTCCAGACCCTCGACCTGGCGGCCGTGAAGGCCGACGTCGCGGCGGTACTGACCGACTCCAAGGACTGGTGGCCGGCCGACTTCGGCAGCTACGCGGGCCTCTTCATCCGGATGGCGTGGCACGCCGCGGGCACCTACCGGCTCGGCGACGGCCGGGGCGGGGCAGGGGCCGGGCAGCAGCGCTTCGCGCCGCTGAACAGCTGGCCGGACAACGTGAGCCTGGACAAGTCCCGGCGGCTGCTGTGGCCGGTCAAGAAGAAGTACGGCAAGAAGCTCTCCTGGGCCGACCTGATCGTGCTGGCCGGCAACGTGGCGCTGGAGGCGGGCGGTTTCCCGACCTTCGGCTTCGCGGGCGGCCGGGTCGACGTCTACGAGCCGGACGCGGATGTCTACTGGGGTTCCGAGACCGAGTGGCTCGGCACGGAGCGCTGGGATGCCAACGACCGGTTCGAGGAGCCGCTAGGGGCCGACACAATGGGCCTCATTTATGTCAACCCGGAGGGCCCAAACGCCAGTGGCGACTTCATGGCGGCGGCCCGCCACATCCGGGAGACCTTCGGCCGCATGGCGATGAACGACGAGGAGACCGTGGCGCTGATCGCCGGCGGTCACACGTTCGGCAAGACGCACGGCGCAGGCCCGGCGGAGAACGTCGGCGCCGACCCCGAGGCCGCCCCGCTTGAGCTGCAGGGCCTCGGCTGGAAGTCGACCTACGGCACCGGCGTTGGCAAGGACGCCATCACGAGCGGGATCGAGGTCACCTGGACCTACCACCCGACCCGGTGGGACAACGAGTTCTTCCACATCCTGTTCGGCTACGAGTGGGAGCAGTTCGAGTCCCCTGCGGGCGCCAAGCAGTGGCGGCCTAAAGACAACGGCGGCGCCGGCCTGGTGCCCGACGCGTTCGGCGACGGCAAGCGCGAGCCGCGGATGCTCACCACCGACCTGTCGCTGCGTTTCGACCCGATCTACGAGCCGATCTCCCAGCGGTTCAAGGACGACCAGGCGGCGTTCACCGACGCGTTCGCCCGCGCCTGGTTCAAGCTGACCCACCGTGACATGGGCCCGAAGGTCCGCTACCTCGGCCCCGAGGTCCCGGCGGGGGACCTGATCTGGCAGGACCCGGTGCCGGCGGTGGACCACGAGTTGGTCGACGACGCCGACATCGCCGGGCTCAAGCGGGAGATCCTCGCCTCCGGCCTCACCGTGCCGCAGCTAGTGTCCACCGCGTGGGCTTCTGCCTCGACGTTCCGCGGCAGCGACAAGCGCGGCGGCGCCAACGGCGCGCGGATCCGCCTGGAGCCGCAGAGTGGCTGGGAGGTCAACAACCCCGACCAGCTCGCCTCGGTACTGCGCACCCTGGAAGGCATCCAGTCGTCCTTCAACGCCTCCGCGGCCGACGGCAAGAAGATCTCGCTCGCCGACCTGATCATCCTGGCGGGCAACGCGGGCGTGCAGAAGGCCGCCGCCGACGCGGGCGTCACTGTCGAGGTGCCGTTCACGCCGGGGCGCACCGACGCGACGCTCGAGCAGACCGACGTGGAGTCCTTCTCCTACCTCGAGCCGAAGGCGGACGGGTTCCGCAACTACCTCGGCAAGGGCCTGCGACTCCCGGCCGAGTACCTGCTCATCGACAAGGCCAACCTGCTGAAGCTCACCGCGCCGCAGATGACGGTCCTGGTTGGCGGCCTGCGGGTGCTCGGTGCGAACTACGACGGGTCGAACCTCGGCGTGTTCACCGACAGGCCCGGTGTGCTCACCAACGACTTTTTCGTCAACGGGCTCGACTACGACACGACGTGGACGCCGGTCTCCGAGGACGCCACCACGTTCGAGGGGCGCACCGCCGACGGCGAGGTCAAGTGGACCGGCAGCCGGGTCGACCTGATCTTCGGGTCGAACTCCGAACTGCGGGCCGTGGCCGAGGTCTACGCGGGCGACGACGCCAAGGAGAAGTTCGTGAACGACTTCGTCGCGGCGTGGACGAA
>Ga0210389_10004735_pt1 | contig 10550 bp, 9 predicted proteins | sample IncBWH28OmetaG_FD_160127 | JGI IMG/M metagenome (GOLD analysis project Ga0210389, IMG submission 160127) | Forest soil microbial communities from Barre Woods Harvard Forest LTER site, Petersham, Massachusetts, United States - Inc-BW-H-28-O ... | reverse complement strand
GCCGCGAACCAATCTCTCGGGCGTCGCCAACGATGCAGGCGGCACCGTCGTCGGTGCCGGCGAGGCGCTCCCATCGACGCCGACGGATCTGCAGCCGTTGCAGATCGAAGTCATCGCCTGTGCGCTCGTCAACTCGCCCTTTCACTCATTCTTTAAAATGAACGTGCAGCCGTTCACGGCCGTCGGACGCGCCGATGCAACCTCTGCCATGATCACCCAAGAATGGAGCGCTCCCGGCGTCCAAACCAACCCAAACAACCCGACTAACTCGGTGTTCCAGCCGCCGGAGTTTCCGGAGAGCGCGACGAACGCGGCGCCGGCGAACGGGAACGCTTACTCGGCGAGCACGTTTTGCGCGAATTCGAATAGTAACGGCTACGACTGGTACGCCGTCCACTATTGCTCGAATGCTTGGACGGCCGTCTATACGGCACCGAATCCATCCAATCCGGCCGGAGTTCCCCACGGCTTTACGACGCATTTTGCGACCGACGAGTATTCGGTTTGGACCGGATGGTGGAGCGCGCTGCCGATACCGCCGTTCAACGCCAACCCGTCGTTCACACCGAGTGCGACCAACTGCGCCCAAAACGTCGCATGGAATCGCCCGTGACGCGCGGCGCCCGCGGTCAAGCGCTGATCGAGACGGCAATCTTCCTGCCGCTCGCGCTGCTCACGCTCTTCGCCGTTATTTGGGCCGCGCAATACGGATTGGCGAGCGAACGCGTACAATCGGCGATTCGCTATAGCGGACTCGTGGGCAACCAGATCAATCCGTATACCGAAAATAGCATGTACGTGCTCTACAACTCGCTCGGGGCTACGAGCACCAACTCACCGATTCCGATGCAGACCTGCAATCCGCCGAACGCCGACGCGCTGAGTAACAACAACGTCTCCAGCTCCGCGGCGCCGGGCGGCTACCCCGGGCCGGTGAACGGTCCATTCTGGCAAGCTAGCCCAGCACCGCCAACGATGACCTGCGCGAATGCGCAGACGCAGACGGCGGCCTTCAGCGCCGGGATGAATCAAACGGCCCTGGCGTTGAGCAATCGGCCTCAAATTTCGACTGGAACGATTGTACCGACGTACCTGCAAAGCATCCTCGGAACCACATCGACGACGACCGCTTCGCTGAACTTCATGAAGCCCGCGGGCATGGCCGTCATCCTCTCGTGTCATCCTCAACTGCAAACGGCGATCGCCGCGTCCCTCGCACCTACGCCGCCGCCTTCGTCGCCAACCGTGCCGGCCGCGCTCGCCGAGCCGATTCCGGCGCAGCCGGTGATTCCCGTAACCTGCTAGGCGAAACTACGGTACGTCGATCGCTTTGACGGTCGACTCTTCTCCAGAACCTCGATTGTAGGTCGTTACCAGAACGACGCGGCCGTGCACGCCGCGCGGGATGGCGATGGCTGCCGACGTCGCGCCTGCGGGCACGCTTTGCGATGCGATCGTCGCGCCGCTTGTGGTTTCGAGCGCGAGGCGCACGTTGGTCGCGCCGGATGCGACGGCGACGTGGAGCATGCCGTCGCTGCCGATGCCCGCTTCGGACGACGTCAATGCACTTGCCGGCGCGCCGGCCGTATCCGATTGTGATGCCGGCGCGGACGGCGCGGCCCCCGTCACGTCGAGTCCGACCGACGAACTCGCGCGCTGCCCGTTGCGCTCGACCTCGAGCGTGACGCGCAGTTCTTTATCCTTGCCGAAACGTGGGAGCGCCATTTGCGAAATGCCGTTGGACGCAATCGGCGCCGACGCCCACAAGCGGTTCTGCGCGTCGCGCACTTCGACGCGGCCGTTCGTCGCGCGCGTGCGATAGCGCAGCGTGAAACTTCCCCCGTCGGGAATTTGCGAGGTATCGATGCCGATCGCGTCGATGAGCTGCTCTTGCGGCGGCGCGGGCGCGGGCAGCGCGGTGACCGGCGCCGCGCGATCGACCGCGCCGAAGATGCCCTTGTCGATCAAGCGCACGATGTAGTTGCGCGTGCGGTCGGCAGACGGCAGCGGCAGCGAAAGCACGCCGCTCGCCGCGGCGAGCGCGCCGGAAGAAACGGCCGCGCCGCGCTCGTCTTCAAGCACGTACGACGGCGCGCCGACCCCGCCGGTTTGGTACGGCACCTGCAGCGCGGCGCCGGCGACGCCGAGCGGCGGTACCGCGAACAGGTCGACGTGCGGATGCGCGAACGAAAAACCGAATGCGAGCAGTGCGGTGGCGGCGGCGCCGCCGAGCGCTCCGAGCAGCAGCGACGGGCCGGGCAGCGGAGCGACCAGTTCGTGGTGCACTTTTGCGTTGACGAGGCGCACGATCAGACGCCCGCCCAGCAGCCCTTCGAGCGGCGGCACGGCGATCGACAGATCGGCGTGCGAGCGCGGGTCCATCCACATCTCGCCGGGATCGATCGATTTCTCGCTGCCGTTGCGCCGTACGCGAAACGACATCAGCAAATAGAGCGGCGCGTCGTTGAGCACGGTGAGCGCGTAGCGCAACTGCCGGCCGCGCGAGCGCCGCAATTCGCCGGAGAGACGCTTGCCGCCGAACTCGACCAGCATGCTGGATTCCGGCGCATCGGCGAGCGCCGGTGCGGCGACCGGAATCGGAACCGGAAGATGCTCGTCGTCGACCATCATCCGCGAACTCCGCTCGTGCGCGCCGACCGGCGCGCTAGTGAACCGTTCAACCGCGCGGCGGCGAACCCCAACCGGATTGCACGTACGAACCGTCGACGACGATTGCCGGAACCGTTGGGTCGCCGTTGGTATAGCCGAACATGCGCTCGCGCGCCTTGCGATCGTTCTGCGCGTCGTGCGTCGCGTACGCAACGCCGCCGGCGTCGTAGAACTCCATCGCTTGCGCGCAATACGGACAGCTCGGCGAAATATACAGTTCGAGTTTCGCGCCGTGCGGCAGCCGTTCGACGTCGATCTTTGAGGCCATGAACGTTCGAAGTTCTGCATTTGCATAGGAGTTCCGGCCGCGCCCGGTCGAGTAACACCTCGCATGCCCCTCGTTTTCGTTCCCACGCCGCTCGGAAATCTCGGCGACGTCACGCAGCGCGCGATCGCGGCTTTGCGCGACGCCGAGTTGATCGTCGCCGAAGATACCCGCGTCGCCCGCAAGCTGCTCGGCGCGCTCGGGATCCCCGGGCGCGAGCTGTGGAGCTATCGCGAGCAGAATGCGGCCGGCGCGACGCCCGGCATTCTGGAGCGCGCGCGCACCGGACTGGTCGCCGTAACGACCGATGCCGGGATGCCCGGGGTCTCCGATCCCGGTTCCGAATTGATCGCCGCCGCCCGCGCCGCCGGCGTGCCGGTCGAGGTTCTGCCCGGGCCGAGCGCCGCGCTCGGCGTCGCGGTCCTCTCGGGCTTTCCGCTGCGGCGCTTCGTCTTCGAAGGCTTTCCGCCGCGCGGATCCGCTGCCCGCCGGGCGGCTTTTCGCGAGGCACTGCGCTCGGGAGCGACGACGCTCTGGTTCGAATCGCCCCAGCGAGTTCACGAGGCGCTGGCCGATTTGGACGCGGTCGCCCCCGACGCTCGGGTCTTTCTGGTCCGGGAGTATACGAAGCTGCACGAGCAGCAAGCGCTCGGTTCCCCGGCGCAGGTCGCGGCCGCGATCGAAAAGCCGGCCCGCGGCGAGATCGCGTTTGCGGTCGCGCCCTACGGGGAGCGGGAGGCCGGCGAGCCCGCCGAGGCCTCCGATGCCGCGATCGATGCCCTCTTAGCCGAGGGCTTGAAGGTCGCCGACGTTGCCCGCCGGCTCGCAAAAAACGGGCTCGGCGACCGTCACGAACTCTACGCGCGCGCCCAGGCACGGCGTGGTAACGCGCCCCGCGGCAAGGGCAACGCCGCTTCCGCCGAAGAGACCTGACACACATGTCCCGAGCTTTTTACGTTACGACGCCGATCTATTACATCAGCGGCGAGCCCCATATTGGTCATGCCTACACGACGGTGGTGGCGGACGTCCTCGCGCGCACGGCGCGGACGAACGGCCCCGCGTACATGCTCACCGGCACCGACGAGCACGGGCAGAAGGTCGCCAACGCCGCCGCGGCAGCCGGCATGTCGCCGCTGGATTGGTGCGACAAACTGATACCGCGATGGAAGTCGCTGTTCGCCGCCTACCACGTCGCGTACGACGATTTCATTCGCACGACCGAGCCGCGCCACGAAACGAAAGTGCAGCGCGTGTTCGAACGCCTGCGCGAACGCGGCGACATCTATCTCGGGAAATACGAAGGCTGGTATTGCGTCGCGGACGAGACGTTCTGGCTCGAATCGAAGCTCGTCGACGGACGCTGCCCGACGTGCGGCCGCGAAGTGCAGTGGCTCTCCGAAGACGACTGGTTCTTCCGCCTCTCCGCGTATCGCGATCGCCTGCTCGAATTCTTCCGCGCGAATCCGCAATGGGTGCGCCCGAAGAGCGTCTATAACGAGATGATGGCGATCCTCGAGGAAGGCCTCGAAGATCTTTCGATCTCGCGCACCAACTTCGATTGGGGCATTCCCGTGCCCGGCGGCGGCGGCGTGATCTACGTCTGGTTCGACGCGCTCCTGAACTACATCACCGCGATCGATTGGAGCGAAGACGACGCGCGCTTCAACGCCTACTGGCCTGCGTCGGTGCAGCTCGTCGGCAAAGAGATCGCGCGCTTCCACACGATCATTTGGCCCGCCGTGCTGTGGGCGCTCGAACTGAGCGCGCCGGAACTCGTGTACGCGCACGGCTGGATCACCGTCGACGGCCAGAAGATCGGCAAGAGCCTCGGCAACTCCGTCGATCCGTTCGCGCTGGCCGAACAGTTCGGCGCCGATTCGATGCGCTATTTTCTGCTGCGCGAAGCGCCGTTCGGCAGCGATTTTTCGTATTCGCAGGACAAGATCGCGCAACGCCACAACAGCGATTTGGGCAACGACCTCGGCAACTTGCTGCACCGCACGCTCTCGATGCTGGCAAAGTATCGCGACGGCGTCGTACCGCAAGGCCTCGGGAGCGCGAGCCCCTTTGCGGCGCGGTTCGCCGATCTTGCGGACCGCGTTCGCGCGTCGATCTTGGATCTGCGGTTTCGCGAGGCGCTCGAGATGGTGTGGGAGCTGGTGACGTCGCTCAATCGCGCGATCGACGAGCGCAAACCGTGGACCCTCTTTAAAGAAGAAAAGAACGCCGAACTGGACGAGCTGCTCTACGATCTTGCCGAGGGGCTGCGCGTGATCGCGATGCTGCTGCATCCGTTCATGCCCGAACGCATGGACGAGATGTGGAAGCGGCTCGGTGCGGGCGGCGCCGTCGGCGCGGATTGGTCGAACGCGGCGTGGGGCGGTACGGCGGCGGGAACGCAGACGCACTCGGGCGACCCGCTCTTTCCGCGCGTCGAGCTCGCGGCGGTGACGTGAGCCCAGAGAAGCGCACGCACATTCACGCCGTCGCGAGCGTCGCGGCGTTTGCGGCGGCGGCACTGCTGATCCTGGTCTTCCCGCTGTTCGTTCGCGAACCGTGGGGAACGGAAAATATCGCGCTCGTGTTCTGCGCGGTGGTCGCGACGACGCTGATCGCGCTCAACGGATTGCCGGTGCGCGGCCTGCGCATCCGGCGCGGCGATTTCTCGGCGGAAGCGCTCTTTCAAGACGCGGTGATCAGCGTGCCGCTCTTCGCGCTGGTCGGCGCCGAGGCGGCCGCCGTTGCGGAACTGGCCGGCTTTACGCTTGCCGCGGGCGTGCGCTCCGGTGCGGGGCGGCTCGATCTGCTGCGCCAGGGCGCGGCGCGCGCGCTCCTCATTCTCGCCATCGCGCCACTGCGCGAATCGCTCATCAGCCTCGCGCTCGCGCCGACCTTGAGCGGAACCGCGTGGTTCTTCGGTTTAAGCCTCGTCGCATCGCTGAGCGTCGTCTTCTTCGTCTCGGTGCCGTTCGTGGCGATTCGGACCGGACTGGTGATGTCGACGATCTGGCGCCGTCTGGCCAGCGACCGCCGGCTGTGGACCGGACTCTTCACGACGGTGTTCTGGAGCTACGTGATCGTGCGGCTCGTGCCCGATCATAATCCGGCCGCGATGATTTGCTTGTGGCTCCCGGTGGTCGTCTACGCGTGGCTGATGCACCGCGTCGACGATCAAGCCGTCGAACTGCACCGCCTGCGCCTGGTGCGCGACGCCGTGCAGGCGATGCTCGGATCGGGCGATCCGCTGCCGCAGATCAAAGCGATCATGTCCTCGATTCACGGCACGCTGCTGGACGAGACGGTTGCGATCGTCGCCGCGACGACGCAGCCGGTCGACAACTGGCGCGTAATCGCGCAGCTCGGTGCCGCGCCGACGACGCCCGATTTGGAACTGCGTCGCCGCGCGCTCACGCGTTTGAAGTTTGCCGGCGAACAGAGCGTGATGCTGCGCGGCGAATACGCCGTGATGCACGCATTTGCCGTCCGCATCGACGACGACGGCGATATTCTCGGCGCGCTGGTCGTGCGGCGCCGCCACGATCCCATTCCGAACGGCGATCAGCGCCAATATCTCGACGCCGCGCGCGACATCGCGCCGCTGTTGCGCGACATGCGTTCGATCGTTGCGACGCAGAGCGCCGCAACCACCGACGCGCTGACCGGCCTGAAAAACCGCGGCGCGATCATGGAGCGGCTGCGGCTGATGCTGGACGACGTGATGCGCAACGGCGCGATCTGCCTGCTCGACTTGGATCACTTCAAGCGCATCAACGACGAGCTCGGCCACGCCGCCGGCGACGACTGCCTGCGCAAGATCAGCGAGGTCGCGCTCGGCGCGGTGCGCGCGGGCGACGTCGTCGGGCGCATCGGCGGCGAAGAATTTTTGATCGTCATGCCCGGAACCGCAACCGACGCGGCCACGATGGTGGCGGAGCGGCTGCGCATGGCCATCCAGCTCTGCGGGCTGCGCCACGCGGACGGTATGCCGGTGACCGCCAGCCTCGGCATCGCGGCAGCCAACGTCGGCGACACGCCCGAGACGCTGCTCGCACGCGCCGACGGCGCGCTGTACGAAGCCAAGCGCAGCGGCCGCAACAAGATCGTTCAGGCGCGCGACGAGGCCGAATGATCGATACCCACTGCCACATCCACGATAAGCAGTACGACGAAGACCGCGACGCGACGATGGCCCGCGCCCGCGAGCGCGGCGTCGACGAGCTCGTCACGGTCGGCTGCGACCTGCCCGACAGCGAACGCGCGCTGGCGGCGGCGGCACGGTACGGCATTCGCGCGTCGGTCGGGATCCATCCGCACGAAGCCAAAGACGCACCCGACGACGTCGCCGCGGCGTTCGCACCGCTGCTCGCCGATCCGCGCGCGGTGGCGATCGGCGAGACCGGGATGGATTTCTACTACAACCACTCGCCGCGCGACGCGCAGGAGCGGGTGATGCGCGCGCAGCTCCGCATCGCGCGCGAGCGCGATCTGCCGGTCATCTTTCATCAGCGGGATGCCCACGACGACTTCGTCCGCGTGCTGCGCGAGGAGTTCGGCGACGGTATGCGCGGCGTGATCCACTGTTTCACGGGCGATACCGCGCAGGCCAAAACGTTTACGGAAGAGTTCGGCCTCTATCTGGGGATCGGGGGCGTCCTGACGTTTAAGACGGCCGAGGCGCTGCGCGACGCCGTGCGTGCCGTTGGGATCGCTTCGATCGTGCTGGAGACGGACTGCCCGTACCTCGCGCCCATTCCGATGCGCGGCAAGCGCAACGAGCCGGCGTTCGTCTCGTATACGCACGCCAAACTTGCCGAGGTCCTCGAGGCCGACCCCGCCGAGGTTCTCGCGCAGACCGATCGCAACGCTCGAACGCTCTTCAGGTTAGCCGCACGATGATCGCGCCGGCTTTTTTTAGTTAGCGTTCAAACTACCAGAGCAGCGTCGGCGCCCGGCGAACCAGCGGCTCCGTTTTCGTCGTGCGCGGCGTGGGCTTGGCTTTCGATTCTACGTCCGTGGCGTTCATATTCCTCACGAACCGTTCGTGCTGCGCGCGGTTTCATCAAAACGACGGAATATTCTCATGCGTACGCGAACGCCGCTGCATCGTGATGAATGTCGCAGAGAACATCGAGCGCGGCGCGATCGACGGGTGCCGCGATTGCGTCACGGCGGCGCGCGACGTCGCCCCGCACTTGAACGCCGATATGCTGGAGATCGCGGGCGGAATCGCCGGTTTCGCGGGCGCCGGGTCGCCGTTGTCGGAAGCAACCGGCCTCGGCGTCTTTGCGGACGCGACGCCGAACGACGTCGCGCACCTTACGACGTTTTACCTCGAACGCGGCAGCGCACCGCGCATCACCGTATCGCCGCTCGCGGCACTGACGCTCACCGACGCGCTCGTGCGCGACGGCTACCGGCCCGTCGAGTACCAAAACGTGCTCGTGCGCGAGATCGCCGAAGCGGACGGGGCGCGCGACGAGCGCATCGGCATCGCCTCGGATCACTACGAGTGGGGTCACGCGTCGGCCGCCGGCTTCATGGAGCGGAAAGCCGAAGACGATGAAGCGCTGATCGGCACGATCATTGCGCGCGCCGCGACCATGATTCCGCTCGAAGCTCGCGTCGACGGATCGATCGTCGCGACCGCGGCGATGACCGTGCGCGGCCGGATCGCCGGGCTGCACGGCGCGTCGACGCTCCCTTTCGCGCGTCGTCGCGGCTGGCAGAACGTCCTCATTCGCGACCGCATCGCGCGCGCCCGCGAGCTGGGCGCGCGCTACGTCTACGGCCTAGCCAACGTCGGCGGCGGGTCGGAGCGCAACTTCCGCCGCCTAGGTTTCAACGTGCTGCACACGCAAACGGTATGGGAACGATGAATCAAACACCCTCGGACGCTCCGTTCGGCCTCGCGCCGAACGTCGCCGCAGGATTAGCGTACCTGCTCGGTATCCTCGGGGGCATCGTCATGCTCGCCGGCGGCGGTACCAACAAAACGGTGAAGTGGGCGGCGGCGCAGTCGATCGTGATGTGGGCCATCTATATCGTGCTCGCCGTCACCATCCCAGTACTCGTCGTGGTGACGCAGCTCTCGATGATCGGCTTCTTGAGCGTGATCGCCGGCGCGATCTGGTTCTTCGGCTGGATCTGGACGTCGGTTATGGCGTTTCGCGGCGTCGAACTGCGCATACCGGTGATCGCCGGAATTACCGCGGCGATCTTCAAGTCGGCAGCCTAGGCCTCACAGCGGTTTGGCGTGCGCCCACGCCGACTCGATCCGCGTACGCGCGGCGGCGACGATCGAAGGCTCGCCGGTACGGAGGCCCCAGTCGACCGTATCCGGCAGGTCGATTGCGGCGCTGGCGTTCGCGCTGCCGATCCAAAGACGATCGCCCGCAAGCGCGAGTTTGTCCGTCTCCTTCGTGACGCGAACCTGCGCGCCGTCGGCTGCGAGATGCACCAATCGATCGCGCTCGCGAGCGTTCCCGTGCAGCTCGCGCGCACACACGAGCACGCGCGGATGCAGACCGCGCTTGGCGGCATCGTCGAGCGCCGAGTAGACGGCGTTGCAGCAGCTGAACGACTCGCTCTCGACGATCGTGTCCTGGCCGGGCTGCGCCTGCCGCAGCAGCTCCCCTTCCGATGCCAGCGCCGCACGCTTGAGCGTCGCCAGCGCCGGATCGCCGGGATCGTCGTCGCGGACGACGAGATCGCCGCTTCCGAAATTCCGATCGTCCAGATAACGCGTTCCGTCGACGTCGAGGATCTTTGCGTGAATGGGCGCGTCGCCCGCCGCGCTCACGCTTGCGGCGACGCCGGCACGGCGCAGCTCCGCAGCGATGCCGGCGTTCGCCCCTGCGAACGATCCGTCGGTATCGCCGTAGGGCGCGCCCTCCAGGCGGACGCTGACGTGCGAGCCGCCGCGCGCTGCGGCTTCGAGGGCGTCGAACAGGAGGCCGCGCCGTAAGGTGTAGGCGGTAAAAACGACGGCGCGCGCACCGCGCATCGCCGCAGCCGCTTCGGCGGTCGAACTGAGTGAAAGCATCCGCTCCCAATCCAGACAAAGGTCGGCTGCGTCTAGGGGAGGTCGGCAAATGGGTAGGAGAGCCCCCCGCCGATTGGAAAGCAGGCCGGACACCCATGACTTCCACCCCCGTCCACGGGCGCCCGAACGGCGATAAGGGGGCGTACGTGCGCGAGATGTTCGCGCGCATCGCCCCACGCTACGACCGGGCCAATCGCGTCCTCACCGCCGGGCTCGACGAGCGCTGGCGCCGCCGCGCAATCGCGCTGCTCGCGCCGCCGCCGGGCGGACGCATCCTGGATCTCTGCTGCGGCACCGGGGACGTGGTCTTTCATCTGCTGCGCACCGATCCGAGCCTCGAGGTGACCGGCGTCGATTTTTGCGCCCCGATGCTCGATTGCGCTCGCGCTCGCGCGCCGCACGAAGCGCGCGGCAAGGCGGAGTTTATCGAAGGCGACGCGATGTCGCTCCCGTTTGCCGACGACGCGTTCGACGGCGCGACGATGGGCTTCAGCCTGCGCAACGTCGTCGACGTCGATGCCGTGCTGCGCGAAGTGCTGCGCGTCATCAAGCCCGGCTCGCGATTCGTGA
>Ga0210389_10004734_pt1 | contig 10551 bp, 9 predicted proteins | sample IncBWH28OmetaG_FD_160127 | JGI IMG/M metagenome (GOLD analysis project Ga0210389, IMG submission 160127) | Forest soil microbial communities from Barre Woods Harvard Forest LTER site, Petersham, Massachusetts, United States - Inc-BW-H-28-O ... | reverse complement strand
GACGTGCGCCCGTCGCTGCTCGATGACGTCGGCCTATTTGCGGCGTTGCGCTGGCATATGCGGACCGCCTGCAAATCCGCCGGAATCGCGTGCGAGATCGACTTTCCGGATCCGGAACCCTTATTTGTGGAACATGCGCCCATTGTACTTTTCCGCATCGTTGCGGAGGCGCTCGAGAGTTTGATGGCCGATCAGTCGGTCACTTCGGCGAATTTGAAGATAACCGCGGAAGATCGCGTGCTCACGCTATCGGTCACGTCCGACGGCGTTTCGGCGCCGAAGCGCGATGCCGATGTGAACGCGCCCTATGCTTTTTTGCGGCTCCAACTTCGAGCGGCCACATTGCAGGGCGAGGTACGAGTGACCGGTCCGTCGGACCAGGGCACCAGCATCGCTGCCCGCTTCTCATTTGAAAATTCGCTTCAATAGGGACCCCGCGAAGCGGCGCTCGATGCGGAGCCGCAGTTCACCGCCCCATCGACTGTCCAGGGTGTTTTTCCGGAAGCAGCCGCTCATATTCCTTTTTGACGACGGCATAGCATTCGCAGGTTCGCTTCTCGAGGCCCGCGCGGTCCAGCACGGAGATGCGGCCGCGCGCGTATCGGATCAGCCCCGCATTCTGAAGTTTCATGGCGCTCTCGGTGACGCCTTCGCGGCGCACGCCCAGCATGTTGGCGATCAACTCTTGTGTCATCAAGAGTTCATCGCCCGGCAATCGGTCCAAGCTCAGCAGCAACCAGCGGCAGAGTTGCTGATCCAATGAATGGTGCCGGTTGCAGACGGCGGTTTGCGCCATCTGGGTGATCAGCGCCTGGGTATAGCGCAGCAACAGTTGCAACAGGGGGCCGGCCCGATTGAACTCGTCCTTGACTATGGCCGATTTGAGCCGAAATCCCCGGCCGGCGCTTTGAACCACTGCGCGGCTCGGCGTGGACTCGCCTCCCATGAACAGCGATATTCCCACGACACCCTCGTTCCCGACCACTGCGATCTCGGCGGAGGCGCCGTTCTCCATGACATACAGCAGCGAGACGATGGCGGTGGTCGGAAAATACACGTGGCTGAGCGTTCCGCCGGACTCATACAGAACTCCTCCGAGCGGCATTTGGACGGATTCCATTTGCGGCAGCAAGCGGGCTTGCACGAAATCCGGCAGCGCCGCGAGCAAGTGATTCTTGTTGATATCGTGAATAGCGGCGTTCATAGGACTGCGTGGCTCAACCCGGACCAATCGCCAATTGTGAGCGGCTGATGGCGTCAAGTATGTTCGATAGCGCACATAAAGCAAGCGGTGCATGTGAATTGCAGGGATTACCAGCCGGCGGGGAGCGGCGTGCCCGGACGGTCGTCCGCCGCTATGTGCGATAGCGCACTGACACCGCGCGTTTGAAGAGCGGATGATCGCCGCGAATCGCCATTCGATGTCGAGCCGGCGAACTCCCGGCGCTGCCGACGGCCCCAATATGAGACGCAACCGTGATCGAAGCAAAAAAGGCGATTCCTCAACATCTGCCGAAGATCGCGACGGGTATTCGAGGATTCGATGAGTTGAGCCATGGGGGTTTGCCGCGGAACCGCGTCAGTCTGCTGAAGGGAGGGCCCGGCTCCGGAAAGACCGTCTTCGCCCTGCAATCCCTGGTGTGCGCGGCGCGGCAACGGAATGAGCCCGGGATCTTCGTGGCGTTCGAAGAGCGCCCGCAGCAAATCATCGTCAACACCGCGGGTTTCCAATGGGATCTACCCGCTCTGCTCAAGCGAAAGCTCTTTTTCATGGACGCGAATCTGTCACCCGATGTCGTCCAATCCGGCGAATTCGACCTGCGCGGCATGCTGGCCATGCTCAAGGCGAAAAAGGAGGAAATGGGCGCACGATGGATCGTCTTTGACGGCATCGACGTGCTGTTGACGCTGCTGCAGAACCCGAAGTCGGAAATTCGGGAGATCTACCGCATCCGTGATTGGTTGGCGGAGAACGCGATGGATGGCGCCATCTTTACGGCCAAGGTCGACGGCCGTGGCGCGGAGGTCGCGAATTACGGCTTCCTGCAATTCATGGTGGACTGCGTGATCGAGTTCGATTCGCGTTTGGAATGCGGCGTCGCGCTGCACCGGATCCAGCTCACGAAATATCGCGGCTCGGCTTTTGCCAGGGGAGAGTATCCGGTGAGTTTCGGCCCGGGCGGGCTGGAAATCGCCGGTCCCGAACCGGCCGAAATCCGGCAAGCGGCTTCGAGCGAGCGGGTATCCGCGGGTTTCGAGCGGCTCGACACGATGCTGGGCGGCGGTTTGTTCCGCGGCAGCAGCACGCTGATCACGGGTGTGCCGGGCACATCGAAGACGACGCTATCGGGAAAATTCGCCGAGGCGGCTTGCAGCCGGGGTGAGCGCACGCTGTTCGTGAGCTTCGATGAGGGCCCCGATCGGATCGTGCGAAATCTGACCTCGGTCGGAATTCACCTCAAGCCGCACATTAAGAGCGGCTTGTTGCGCATGTATTCGGGCCGCACCGAATCGATTGCCGCGGAGGATCACCTCGTCAAGCTCAAGGCACTGATTGCCGAGCATCGGCCGCTCTGCATGGTGATCGACCCGCTCTCCGGAATCGCCAAGGCCGGAGGGCTCGCCGCCGCGCGTTCCGTCGCCAATCGATTCATTTATACGGCGAAGGATCAGAGGATCACGGTGGTGGTCACCGCCATCAACGAAGGTGATGAGCCGGAAGCCGAAGCGACGGATCTGCAGATCTCGACGATCGCGGATACCTGGATCCACCTGTCGTACCTGATACGCGGCGGGGAGCGCAATCGGGCGCTGACCATCATCAAATCCCGGGGCACGCACCACTCGAACCAGGTGCGCGAATTGATCCTGAGCGACGACGGCCCGATGCTGGCGGATGTCTACATTGCGGGAGGCGAGGTGCTGATGGGCACTTTGCGCTGGGAGAGGGAAGACGAGGAGCGCGTCAAGACGATACGGCGCCGTTCGGAGTTCGAACGAAAGCGTGTCTCGTTGGAACTCGCCGAGTCGAACACGCGCGCGCGGATCAAAGCCTTGGAGGATGACCTGGAGCGGCAGCGTGTCGAGTTGGCGGCGTACTTCAGCGACGATCGGGCGCGCATCGTTTCTTCGAGCGATCGGGAGAAATCGCTGCTGAGGATTCGGGGTGCGGATCCTTCACGGCACGCGGCAATGGAAACAACCCGCCCCATCGAGAAGCCTTCCGGTTCCAACGGTTCCGAAAAATCCGCACGGAAGAACAAGACGGAGGCGCGCGATGGCCCGTAGCAAGAAGAGTCGCGGCACCCCCGATCCCGTGTCCGCCGCGGCCGTGGTGATGGTCCTCTACATAACCGACAGCGGACCCAATTCGGTCCGGGCGGTCGCCAATCTTGAAGCGATCTGCAAGGAGCATTTGCAGGATAACTTCCAGCTGGAAATCATCGACGTTCTAGAATATCCGCTGCGGGCGCTGGCCGATGGCGTCGTGGTCACTCCCAGTCTCGCCAAGCTGTCTCCATTGCCCGTGGCGACGGTCGTCGGCAATCTGAGCGATAGGAGCGGCGTACTTCGCGCGCTCGGAATAGTGGAGTAGCGCCCATGCGGCCCGCCGTTCCATCACCCAACCCAAACCCGTCCGGCACGGAGGCCGAGCGCGGCTTCAAAAAGGCGATCCTTCGCCTGGTCAAGGGCGGCGCCGAGCGCCTGGCCATCGAAGCGGGTCAGATAGATGCCATCATCGACCCCGGCACCGGCAACGCCATCCTGCTGCCCGCCGCACAGCGGGCTTTGATCGAGCGAAAGGCGGGATTCCGCAGTCTCATCGGACTCGCCTTCGACTGGTATTGGGAGCTCGATGAACGCTACCGTTTTGTGTCGTACCGAGGCGCCGCGGGCGACGCCGCGGGATTGGCGGAAGACGCCGTCATCGGAAGGACGCTCTGGGAACTCTCGATCGACAATATGAGCGAGAGCGATTGGCGCACCCATCGCCAGCAACTCGAGTGGCGTGTCCTGTTCCGAGACCTCGAAATCAGGCACCTGGACCGCACCGGCGGGGTGCGGCACCTCAGCATGTCCGGCGAACCGATCTTCGATGATCGAAACCGGTTCAAGGGCTACAGGGGAATCACCCGGGATGTCACCGAGCGCAGGCAGGCGGCGTCGGCGCAGGAGCCGCATCGCTTCCAGCCGCCCATCCTCGACGCGCTCGACGCGCCGATCGCGGTGCTCGATCGGGCCGGTGAGGTGCTCTCGTCAAATCAGGCGTGGCGTGTTTTCGCGGCCACCCACCGCGGCGTCGGCACCGGCGTCGCAGTGGGCGCAAACTATCTTTCGATCTGCGACGATGCCCGCGGCGCGGAACAGGTGGATGGGACGGCGATCGCCGCGGGGATCCGGCAGGTGATCGCCGGCGAGCGAGCGCTCTTTCGCCACGATTATGGCTGCGAATCGCCCGCGGGATGGTCCTGGTTCGCGCTCAGCGTGACCGCCACCGCCGGAAATGGAAGCGCGTGCGCCGTCGTCTCGTGCGAGGACATTACCGAGCGTAAGCGCGGCGAATTGCTGCTGCGTCTCGAGTTCACCGTCGCTCGTTGTCTCGGCGATGCGGCCACCGCAGCTGCCGCGTTGCAATCGGTCATTCGAGTGACATGCGAATCCCAGGGGTGGGATTGCGGCCGCTACTTCTGCATGGATCAACCGGCGGGCGTGCTGCGCTACGCCGAATCCTGGGGCGTCCGATCCGCGGCGGTCGGGCAATTCTTGGAAAGATCGCGCGGCATGGTGTTCCGCCCCGGCGCGGGCCTGGCAGGCCGCGTCTATCAGTCGGGGCAGCCGCTCTGGATCCTCGATAGCAGCCGAGGCGCCGGCGTATCCCCGATGGCGCTCGCTCCCGAAACCGGTGAGAACGGTGCCTGTGTCTTTCCGGTGAGGGCGGACGACGAGATCATCGGGGTGCTGGCCTTCTCCAGCGGCAAGGTTCGTGAACCGGATAACCGGATGCTCGAGACGGTGCATTCCATCGGCAGCCAACTCGGCCGAGCTCTGAGGCGTCTGGAATCGGCAGAGGCGCTGCGGCGCAGCGAGATCCGCTACCGCGCGCTGAGCGACCTGACATCCGACTGGTATTGGGAGCAGGACGGAAGCTTTCGGTTTACCCGAGTCGTCGGATGCGGCCCCGCCGGCATCAACGATATTCTCGGCCTGGCGCACTGGGATCTTCCCAATGTGGCTCCTCCCGACGGGGGCTGGGCCGATCACCAGTCCCATCTCGCAGCACGCTGGTCCTTTTGCGACTTCGAATTCGCAATCATCCTGCCGGATGGGAGGCGCGCCTACTACTCCATTTGCGGCGAGCCCATGTACGATGAAGCGCACGCTTTCATCGGCTATTACGGAACCGGCGTGGACATCACGACGCGCAAGCGAGCCGAGACCGCCCTGCGTGAAAGCGAATCGCGCTGGCGCGCCCTCGCAGGGCCGCAAGCGTGAACTCGGAAACGCCGCGGAAATCGGAAACGGATCTGTCCGCCGGTCCTTCGGAGAACCACCTGCTTGCGGCACTGCCGGATGTCGACGCACAGCGTTGGCTGCCGCAACTCGAGAGGGTCGAGATGCCTCTCGGCCAAGTGCTTTACGAATCGGGCGGCACGCTGAGCCACGTCTACTTTCCGACGACAGCCATCGTCTCACTGTTGTACGTGATGGAGAACGGTGCATCCGCCGAGATCGCCGTGGTGGGCAATGAGGGCTTGGTCGGCATTTCGCTGTTCATGGGCGGGGATTCCACCTCGAGCCGTGCGGTAGTCCAGAGCGCGGGACAGGGATTGCGGCTGAAGTCGCAGATCATGAAAGATGACTTCAATCGAGCGGGCCCGGTGCTGCATCTGCTGCTGCGCTATACCCAGGCGTTGATCACCCAGATGGCGCAAACGGCGGTGTGCAATCGGCATCATTCGCTGGACCAGCAGCTCTGCCGCTGGCTGCTGCTGAGTCTGGACCGGCTGCAGGGCAGCGAATTGGTGATGACGCAGGAGCTGATCGCCAACATGCTCGGCGTACGCCGAGAAGGGGTGACTGAGGGCGCGCTGAAGTTGCAGCAGGCCGGACTGATCCGCTACGCGCGCGGCCATATCTCGGTGCTCGACCGCGACGGGTTGGAGAAGCGCAGCTGCGAATGTTACGGGGTGGTCAAGAAAGAGTACGACAGGTTGCTTCCCCGCAAGCCCACGGCATAGCCACGCCGAATCATCGGCACTCGACCGAGTCGACGCATCCCAGCCCATGGCGATCATGGATCCGATGCAATGGTTGCACGATAAGCGCTCCCGATTCTGTGCGGTAACCCACTTAGGCCAAAACCTGAAAGGCTGCGCATAAACTCTTCACCGGCATGCTATGTGCGCTGCCATACAGTTTCTTTCCCGAATCGAGTGTATCCTCGCCCCACAGCGCGAAACTCTCGGTCTCGTCACAATGATCACTACGCTGCTTTCACGGCCGGTATACAAAGAGAGAGCAGCTTGTCCATTGCGAAAAATCACCTGATAGAGTTGCTTCCGAGAACGGCACGCATGCGCCTGCTCGCGATCTGCGAGCCGGTCCAACTCGTGATGGCGGAGGTGCTGAGCGAAGTCGGAATTCCGGCGCGTTATGTCTATTTCCCGACGAAAAGCTTCATTTCACTCGTGACCCCGATCAAGGGAAAACCCGTTCTAGAGGTGGGAATGATCGGCCGCGAGGGGATGCTGGGAACCCACTTGGCATTGGGGGTCAGCGCGGCACCGCTGCACGCATTGGTGCAGGGTCCGGGAGCGGCCTGGCGCATCGGCGCCGTCGCGTTCCGGAGGGAACTCGAGCGTAGTTCGGCGCTGCAGAGCGGCATGCATCGCTATGTTTACGTGATGATGATGCAGCTCGCCTCGGCCGCTTCGTGTCTGCGCTTTCACCAGATCGAGCCGCGCCTGGCGCGCTGGCTTCTGATGACGCAAGACCGCGCTCAGTCGAGCGCCTTTCACATCACGCATGAATTTCTCGCCTACATGCTCGGAGTGCGCCGGGTGGGTGTCACGGCGGCGGCCAGCGTGCTGCAGCGGGACGGCCTCATAAAGTACCATCGCGGAGAAATCGAAGTCCTGAACCGCCGCGGGCTCGAAGCCGCGGCGTGCAGCTGCTACGCGGCCGATCGGGAAGCCTACGAAAAAATGCTGCACTGAGCGCGGGTCCAGGGGCTCCGTGATCAAACGGCCATCGTACCGGGCCGCATGCTCTCCCTGCGCAGCCGGCGCGCCGATGCCGTCGGCATCGGCCCGCCGCGTCGATCTCTCGACCTAGGAGCGGCTTCGGGCTGCGACCGCCGCGCCATTCTCTCCACCGATCACGATCTCCACTCGACGGTTGAGCTGCCGGCCGCCGGCCTCCGAGTTGCTGGCAACCTCGAAATCCTTGCCATAGCCGCGGCTCACGATCCGCGAGGAGTCGATCCCGCGGGACACCAAGACCGCCTTGACCGTGTCCGCGCGACGTTGGGAGAGGTCCAGATTGAAGGAGTCCGTTCCGACGCTATCGGTATAGCCGTCGATTTCGACGCGTCGATCGCCGTGTTCCGTCAGGAACTGCACCAATTGATCGAGATTGCGCGACGCGCCCGGATTCAGACCGGCCTTGCCCGTATCGAACAGCACGTCTCCGAGCGTGAGAACCAGGCCGCGGTCGGTGGGCTTCGCGTTCAGTGCATCCACCTCCGCTTGCAAGGCGCTCGCCTTTTGGTTCGCATCGCTCGCCTTTTGATTGGCCTGATCGCGCGCCAGTTTTGCGCCTTCGACCTCGGACGTCCGCGCATTCAATTGAATCCTGTCGCGCTCGGTCTGTCCCGCCGCGACCCGGGCGTCATCCGCTTTTGCAGATGCCTTGAGTTGCGCGAGGCGCGCCGTCTGGGCGGCCATGTACGCGGGCTGCGCTATGTCCGCCTCGTCATGCTTCATTGCGGCGGACTCGGCTTCTTGCAGCTCGTTCTTGGCGGCCTGCAAATCCAATGCCTCGTACTTGCCTACATTCGGGTCTGCCTCGGCGGCCCGCACGGCGGCGCGCGCACTTTCGAGTGCGGGGTTCGTTGTCGGCGTGCCGGCGCAACCGGCGAAGGCCATCGCGATGGCCATGGCGGCCAGGAGTTTGGTGTTCATGAATTGTCCTTATTGAGCCGGTTGGGAAGCACGCGCGGATTCTTGACGGAGCGCTTGCATGCTCGTGTCGAATTCCGTGGCGGCTTTCTGTGAACGTGCCTTCATGGCCATCGCTTCGGCCACCTGGGCGTCGATATTCGCCTGATCCGCGAGCAAAGCGGCGGGTTTCGGGTTGTGATCGGCATTCGCCTTTTCGGCACGCGCCAATTTGTCGCGCGCAGTTGCAAGTTCCACCGGCGCTGCCTGGGGCGCTCCGGATTGCTCCGCGCGGTCGAGGGAGGCCTTCGCGACGGCAATCTTCTCGTCGGCGATGGGATTGGCGGCGTAGGCGGCGACTGCGGCGGCCAGCGCCAGCAGCGCAAACGCCGCCTTGGCAGGTCCAGAAAGTGCTATGTCCATAAATTGAATATCCTTGAGTGTTCCCTGGGGCAAGATTCCGTTGGATGCGCTTCGGCAGTCTCGCCGAATGCATTGTCAATGGCCGGTCTTAACCCATGGATCATGGCAGCGCGGGATATCGAAGGCTGTAGGCGGAGCCGGTGCAGCAACGTAGGACAATTGCGCGAACCGCCTCCCTACGCGGACACTTCATCAACCATGTCGATGATGCCCGACAGGACTTCGCCTCGCACTCTGAGGCAGCAGTCTTCGATTTGCTTGTGATCAAACGATCTTCCGACGGTCTTGCCTCCGGCGGCAATCTCGATTCTCGAGCCGTCGGGGACATCCGTCGGGCCGAAATCGATGCCCGTAATGGTTCCAAAAAGGCCGTGGGGCACCAATCGGCTTTTTATTTCCTGTTTGATCTTCTTCAGCCCGGTATCGAATTTCTCTCTTAATTGCGTTTCTTCCATGGAGTCCTCCTGCCCTGCGTATTCCCGGGCATCATACGCACACGATCACGCGAAATCGCACACGGCACGGTATATCTGTGTCCTAATGGCCGATCCGGCCCGCGTGCTGCGTGCCTTCGGGTCCGCCGGGCCGTTGATCGGCACGCATTCAACGGCCGAGACCACGTAATCAACCAGGGCGGGGCGGCAGCGATGGCAAATCACGGGTCCACGGCCTCGCCTTGGGACAACGAGGAGATCGTCCGCGCCGAGCTTTTCAGCAGCGATCGTCTCGAAGAGCATGCCGCCAGTCTCGCGGTCGCCCAGGGAGCGACGCAAAGGCGCTCCGCGCGGCACTCCCTCGGCATCAGACTGAAGCAAAACGAATCCGTTCTGCTCGCCGCCTATCGGGCCATCGGGGCGGCGGCCGGCGAAGGCCGCCCGATCACGCCGGCCGCCGAATGGTTGCTGGACAACTATCATCTCGTCGAAGAGCAGATCCGCGAAATTCGCCAGGATCTGCCGCCCGGTTTCTACCGCCAATTGCCGAAGCTCGCGGACGGCCCATTCGCGGGTTATCCGCGCGTGTTCGGGCTGGCGTGGGCCTACGTCGCGCATAGCGACAGCCGGTTCGATCCTGACTCTCTGCGTCTCTTCGTTCGTGCCTATCAGCGCGTTCAGCCGCTGAGCATCGGGGAGCTTTGGGCGGTCGCCATCACGCTGCGCATCGTGCTCATCGAGAACCTCCGCCGCGCTGCGGCGCGCATCGTCAGCGGCCGGTCCGCGCGCCAGGAGGCGGACAATGTGGCCGACCGGCTGCTGGGGCTGAACGGATATGCGGCGGACCCCGACGCACTGACTTCCCGGGATGCGGCCGGCACCTCGCTGCCTCCGGCCTTTGCCGTCCAGCTGGTGCTGCGCCTGCGCGATCAAGACCCGACGATAACTCCGGCGCGGCGCTGGTTGGACGAGCACCTGATCCGGCAGGGAACGACAGCCGACCAGATCGTCCACGAGGAGCATCAACGTCAGGGCACATCGAATGTGACCGTTCGCAACATCATCACGAGCATGAGGCTGCTCTCGGACGTGGATTGGCCCGAGTTCTTCGAAAGCGTCAGCCTCATCGACGAACTGTTGCGCTCGAATAGCGGCTTTGCCGCAATGGATTTCGCAAGCCGCGACTTGTACCGTCGCGCGATCGAGCAACTGGCGCGGGGTTCCAAGCAGACCGAAATCGCCATCGCGCGCGCCGCCTTGTCGGCCGCAGCAACGCCGTCCGCGGGCGATGACGCGGGCACCGCGGACCACCGAGGCGATCCCGGCTACCACCTGATCGGCGCCGGCCGGCGCGCATTCGAAGCGTCCGTCGGCTATCGAACCTCACTTTGGAAGTACCTGACCTCCTTCAGCACCCGCGAAGCCGGCGACTACATTGCCGCCATCATTCTGATAGCCGGGATCGTTCTGTTCCTGCCGATGGTGGTTTTGCACTCCTGGGGTGTAAGGGGCCCCCACCTCGCACTCCTGGCACT
>Ga0210389_10004733_pt1 | contig 10551 bp, 10 predicted proteins | sample IncBWH28OmetaG_FD_160127 | JGI IMG/M metagenome (GOLD analysis project Ga0210389, IMG submission 160127) | Forest soil microbial communities from Barre Woods Harvard Forest LTER site, Petersham, Massachusetts, United States - Inc-BW-H-28-O ... | reverse complement strand
TCCGAGCGATTGTGAACCGGAATAACCGCCGCAACAGAAGGGGCCGACACGTTAAACTGTGATTGTAATGAAGTACCTTCCGATATTGGTCCTGACTGCTGTAAGCGCTTTTGGACAGAGCGCGCCGCGATCGGTCTATATTCTCCCGATGGCTGGAGGCCTCGATCAATACCTTGCCCAGTGGCTGACCCGCGACCATGTGATGCAGGTGGTCACCGATGCGAAGCTCGCGGATACCGTGCTGACCGATCGCCTTGGTGATGCGTTCGAGCAGAAAATGGCTGAGCTCCATCCTAAGGACGACAAGAAATCGGACACCGCCACGCGCAACGTATTTCGAGCGAGCAAAGGCCGCGGCACGGTCTTTCTGGTGGACGCCAAATCGCGCCAGGTACTCTGGTCGGATTACGAAAAGGTTCCCGGTTCGAATTCGAACGACAGCCTGAACCTTGAAGCTGAGCGAATCGCAAAGAAGATGCAGCTTTCGCCGGCGAAGTGACTACTTCGCGCGTATGATGGCTCCGGCCAGCGCTTCGGCGAGGCCAATCGCCCCGATGCCGAGTAAGAGGTGGACGGTAGACACGATCCAGTGATTGCCGCCTGGCACCAGCTGATTCTGAGCAATTCCCACGTAGACGGTCGCTGCTGCCCAAACAAGCCCAACAATGCCCAGCGGGATGCGGGCGCGGGTGGCTATTGCATACACGGCCAGGATCGCCAAAGCCGCGGCTACGATTGCTCCAAGCGTCATGTGGAGATTCAAGGCCCCAACGAGCTTTCCGTCCCAGAGCAGCATTCCCAGTACGAGCGCGGCGACTCCCGCGATCCGAGTGCACCATCTCAGCAGATTGACCATCAGTAAGTATTATGTTCGCTTCGCGCGGATGATTTCCCTGTATTTGTCTACCAGGCGCCGGATGACTACCTCAGTGTCCCAGTTATTGACCACCTCCTGCCGCGCACGCACGGCCATCCGGCAAGCCATTTCGGAATTCTCAAGCAGCTGAATCGATTTCGCGGCAAAACCCTCGGGATCGTCTGCCAATGCGCAGAATTCGCCGTCGACGCGCGCAAGTCCTTCGGCTCCCAACCTCGTGGAAACTACGGGAATGCCGCTGGCGAAAGCCTCCAGCAGCTTGACTCTTACGCCGGAACCGCTGCGGATCGGGCATACGAATAACGCACACGACGAGAACAAGGGCTGAACATCGTCGACAAATCCGAGCAGATCAATCGCATTTGCGGGGTCCGCGAACAAATGGCGCGGGGGCGGATCCGAGCCCGCGACCAGCAGACGCGCTTGCGGCAACTTCGCCTTGATCAGCGGCAGCACGAAGCGGGCGAACCATTCAAGCGCGACCTGATTCGGCACGTGCCGAAAACTGCCGAGGAACAGCATCGTGCAGGGATTCCTCGGGCCGCCGGGGAACGAATACTTCGCCGTCTCGATACCCGCACGCATGCCCGAACTGATTCGCGTCTTCAGGCCAGGCAGAAAGCTCTCCACATAGCGCTTGTTCTCTTCCGTGCAGACCTGGATGTGATCGCATTGCGGCAGCAGCTTTAATTCGAACCGAATGGCGCGCAGATACTCGAATCGCGCCTTCAGTCTCGCGACAGGGCGCATGAACGGCAAGGACCTCCCGATCGATTGGAAATAGACATCATGCTCGAACAGCGCGCATGCGAGCCGGTTGAATCGCCGCGCATACTGCCCGAGCGCCGTATATTCGAGCTGGATGACGTCGATGTTGTGAAGCAGGATCTGCCGTTGGATCAACCACTCGATTTCGGGCTTCTGAAATTCATGAATCGCATGCGGGATGATCGATGCCAGGTGCGGATTGCGATCGGCGGTGCGGACGTAAAATTCGACGGTTTTGCAGTAACTCCGCAGCTCTTCGTTGGGTTCGCGTTCGGAAGCATAGTCCAGCATTACGATGGCGTGCACTTCGCACCAACGGGACAATTCGCGAACAGCGCAATACATGAATAAGCCGCCGCCGTGGGTCGGCGGGCAGATCGGATAAGGCGAAACGAACAGGACTCGCGGCCGATCGGGGTTGGATTGCATCGGCGAGAAGCGGTCGTGAAACCACGCAGGCTGCGCTCGCCGGAATGCTTCTGTATCGTCCACAACAGCCAGGGTTCGAGCCGCCCAGCGTGATCGCATCGCCCGCGGCAATCGCAGAAACGCGTGTAAAATCCCGCCTGCACTGCTCCGGCCTGGCGCGTTTCCGGACCATCCGCTCACGATTGCGCCCGCGAAGGAAAACAGGAAATGCGGACCGAGCCGGCTCCAGCCGTGAATGTTCTTCCAGCAGAAGACCAGGAAATTCTTCTGCAGCACGGACTGGATGTGATCGGGGCTGTAGGTCTTGCCGATGGTGCCCCGATGTTCGTGGTGTACGATGCTGGCCGGCTGATAGAGAACCTTCCATCCGCGTTTCCATGCCTGAAAACCAAGATCGGTGTCTTCGAGGTAAAACGGCGCCAGCAGTTCGTCGAATCCGCCGAGTTCGAAGAATTTGCGGCGATCGAAGGCACAGGAGCCGCCGCCCCCGTAGAAGCACGGGAACAGCGAATCGACCGCGGTGTCCTCACGATGACCAACACGCAACGCGCCATCCTGCCACCATCCCTCCGTCAAACCGGTTTCTTCGCGGCGTTTCGTTTTGTCGCCGAGGAAGATCTGGCAGGAGACCGCGAACACAGTCTCGTCGGTAAAACCAGGGAGAAGGGGCGCGAGAAAGTCCGGTTCGACACGCATGTCGCTGTTCAACAGGACAACGATGTCGTTTTTCGCGGCCTGAAAGCCGGCATTCGATCCCCCGCCGAAGCCGAGATTCCGAGGCAGGGCGAGCAGGCGCACAGCCGGGTAGTTCGTCCGAATCCATTCGGCGCTACCGTCGGTGGACCCGTTATCGACAATCACGATTTCACTGCCCGGATGACCGGCGATAGCTGCGACCCACGAAGGCAGAAATCGTTCGAGAAGATCTTTGCCGTTCCAATTGGGAATCACGAGTGACGCTGCCCGAACGTCGGGCAGGGTATTTACCGAGGTGCGGCGTCGGCCTGCGATCCACCACGCCAGGTCCATGATCGCCAGCCCCATTGCCGTAACCAGCAGCAGGAAGGGCGCAAGGACGAGTAGCGGCAGAGCGCGCAGAAAGCGCGCCAACGATGCCTTCATTCCGGCGTTCCGTCTTTACCAGTGATCACCGGGCCGAGATGGAGCACGCGCCCAAGACGAACCCATTTAGAACGGCCTGCCAGATATAACTGCGCTTCTGCCTGTTCGAGAGCGGCATTCCTGCGCTGCAATTCGGCGTCCAGGGACGAACTCTCCCTCGCCAGCCGGTCGATCTCCACGAGCGCGCCCTTAATCTGCGCTTCCAGATCATGCACCCAATCCAGACGGACCGCCGCTTCGGCTTCGAGTTGCCGCACCTTCTCCTGGTACCCGGCGTGAGTAGCTGAGAGTTCGGCTTCGATCTGACGCACGCGGACCTGATACCCGGCATGAGCGTTGGCGAGTTCGGTTTCCAGATTTGAGATTGCCGCCGCCGCGTCCCTGTTGTGTTGCTCGAGTTCGCCGAGAAGCTGCTCATGATTTTTCTGGAGTTGCGCCAGATCCTTCTGCGCGTCCTGCAGCCACGTGTTTTTTTGCGCCAACTCCCCTTCAAGAAGCGCAACGTGGTGCTCGCGTTCCCGCAGCACATTGCCCGACCTGTGAGCCGATGCAAATGCGCGGGGCGGAGGCAGCGGCGAACGGCTGCATGCGGCAAGAAAGAAATGCGCATGCTCCGGCGTACCGTCGCCTGGCGCATCGAGATCACCCGGAGAGCGCGACAGCGGCAGAAATACGATTGCCTCGGAATGATTCTGCGTCCACAAGCCAACATGCGGGAAGACAGCTTTCAAAGCCGAGTCGAATTCCGGATAATCGAACTCCCGCACGTGATAGGGATTGGGCCCCGCGGTTCCGCGCGTTTCCGCATAGTAAGCCCGGTTCGGAGTCGACACCAGCAGGACTCCCGCCGGCCGCAGGACCCGGCGAGCCTCTGTCAGCATCCGCTGCCACTGCTCCAGATGCTCGATCACTTCGAACGCCGCGATCAGGTCGAACGACTCATCTTCAAACGGAAGCGCATCGCAACTGGCCTGAAGAAAGCGAACCCCGATGCGCCCATATTCGCGCCGCGCGTAAGCCACCGCATCGGCCGAAACATCCACGCCCACCACGCTGGATGCCGCAGCGAACTCAGCGCTCCCGTAGCCCGAGCCGCATCCGGCGTCGAGCACTCGCGCGCCTTGCGCAAAACGCGCGGCAAATCGGTATCGCGCGAGGTGTTCGTTCAGAAGATCGGGCTCAACAAGGCCCGGAATCACACGCTCGCCCGTGAAATCAAGCAACGCGGGGCTCCGAAGCGTTGAGTTCGATTCTGCAGGGAAGCTGGACGTAACCGTAGACCTGCCCCTCGCCCCGGCCCATCTGGACCGTGATCGCGTTATCGATCCAATCGCAGACCGCGTCGCCGTCCGAAACGAACGGAGAAAAGGAAAACGCGCCGGGGTAAAACTCCGGTATGTCCAGATCGAAATCGATTGTCGAGACGCCGCCTTTCAACATGGCAGGCAAGCGATGCCCCTCGCGGTTCGTGTCCGTTTCCGTGAAATCGAGCCCGAGATGATTTCGCAGCATGAATCCCGCAACCGGGCGCGGGACGTTCTGGTTTGCCAGGAAGCTGATGCGGACGGTGATGCGGCCGCGCGGCATCATCAGGTGCACTGGTTCGCCATACTCATTCAAAACAGCGATCCCCACAATTTCGGCCCGCCGGTCACCATGGCGGTTATCGATGTTGGGTATGCTGCGCACGGCCTCTACCGGAGCGGGCGCGGTGAACGAATGCGTCATCTGCTGTTCCGCGCGGCCTTCCCTTTCGGACATGGCCGAGAGATAGGCATCGAGCACGGCGTCGGTCCCGCCGATCGAGATCGGGCGCCCGTGTTCCAACCAGAGCACGCGGTCCCCAATTGCTTTGACATCCGCAATCGCATGCGACACGAATACGATGGTGACGCCGCGGGCGCGGAGTTCGTGCACCTTGCGCATGCATCGATGCCTGAAATACGTGTCGCCGACGGCCAGCGCTTCATCCACAAGCAGAATCTCCGGGTCGACGCTGATCGCGACCGCGAACGCGAGCCGCACCGCCATTCCGCTGGAGTAAGTCTTCACGGGCTGCCGAATAAAATGGCCGATCTCCGCGAATTCCTCGATCTCGCGATACCGCCGGTCGATCTCATTTTTCGAAAGCCCCAGAATCGAGGCGCTCAGGTAAACGTTGTCACGGCCGGTGAATTCCGGATTGAAGCCGGAGCCCAGCTCGAGCAGTGCCGACACGCGCCCGTCTACCCGCACCTCGCCTGACGTCGGCTCCATAATCCCGGCCATGAGTTGGAGCGTCGTGCTTTTGCCTGATCCGTTCTCGCCGACGATGCAGAAAACCTCTCCACGCCGAATCGAGAAACTCAGATCGCGAAGAGCCTGAAAATCGCGGTGAAAAGATCGCCGGCCGAAGGTGAGAAGTTCCCTGAAGCGGTCAACTGGCGTTTCGTAAATCGGATAGCTTTTCGAGACGCGCTCAAATTCGACGGCGTTCACGGAATTTCAGTTTAAACCGGCGGCGTGACATAGGTGTGGAAGGACTCGATGGTCTTGAGCCCCCATGCCTGGCCCTTCTTGCGCTCTTCCTCAGTCCAGCGGATGGGCTTCCAGTCCGGCGCCAGGATCAGGCGCGCCCCCGCATTCGCGATTTCCACGCGATTCCCGCCGGGTTCGTAGACGTAGAGGAAAAACGTCTGCTGAATGGCATGCTTGTGCGGACCCGTCTCGATATAAACACCGTGCTCCAGGAAGATATCGGCCGCACGAAGGATGTCTTCGCGGCTATCGACCGCGTACGTTAGATGGTGAAAACGGCCCTTGGTCCCGGTGTGATCGGCGGAATAAGCAAAATCGTAGCTCTTGTTCGTGCAGGTCATCCACATAGCGGCTTCGCGGCCGTCGTTCAGAACGATTTGTTCCGTCAGGCGGAATCCCAAATAGTTTTCGAAGAATTCGCGGTTGGCCTTGATGTCGACGGCGAGGCAGTTCAAGTGATCGAGGCGGCGCACGTTAACGCCGCGCGCGGGATAACGCTGTGCCTGATTCTTCAGCGACGGCTTCAATTCGGGCGGCGCCTGATACCACTCGGTTTCGTAATAGAGCTCGATATTGTGGCCGTCCGGATCCTGGCAGACGTACGCAGGGCCGTGGCCGAGATCGCCGTCAGTCCAACCAATTTCGTAGCCGGAGCCCTTCAGAGCCGCGACGCGCCGTTCCAGCGCCTGCTGGCTGCGCGCACGGAATGCCATGTGCCCCATGCCGGACGTTTTCGATGCCGTGAGCTTGAGTGAGTAGCGTTCGTAGTCGTCCCAACCGCGCAGATAGGCGGAATCGCCTTGGGAGCCACTTTGGGTCATGCCCATGACGTCAACAAAGAAACGGAGGCTCTCGTCGAACTTGGGCGTGAGAAGTTCCAGATGGCCCAAATGGGCCATGTCCATTACAGGTTCTGTATGCATTTTGGGTAGCTTTGCTTAATTATGAATTACGCGTTTCACTCGGCCCGGCCGCGGCCGCGCCCCGGCGCCGGTTTCGTCTCTTCACCCGGCTTGGGCGCTTCCATCCGTGGCTTCGCGTCTCCGCGATGGCACGTATAGCAGGTAACGTGGCGCTCGCCGTCCGGGAACGTGGCGTTGATGTCCGCGGCGATCCGGATCATGTTGCGCGCCATGTTCTTCTTCGGATTGTCGTCGCTGGCGAAATCCCCGGCGATGTGGCAGTAAGTGCATTGAACGCCGAGCGCAGTGCGAAATGCGCCCATCGTCTGCTGGATGTTGGTGTCGGCCGGCAGAACTCTGAGATTTTTCGGCGGTCCGGGCGGCGGACCCTGCTGTCCGCCCCTGCCGCGGCCTTCCTGAGCCAGAAGGCCGACGGATGAGACCAGCAACAGGCACACGAGTACTCGCACGCAGCACATCGTATACCGGTGAGGCGAAGGTGTCAATTTGGGCCATGCCGGATGTCGAGCCGATACCGGCACTTCTGTTTGTGGCCACTCTGGTGGATGACACATTCGGTGGGTACATCCACGATCTCGATGAACTCCGCACCCGCCAGTTCGGCGGTGCGGCGGGAACTCAGGTTGTCGGGATCGCAGGTTATCCAGAGAGTTGTGCAGCCGAGGCTTTCAGCAAAAGGAATCAACATGCGCAGACTGCGAGCCGCATAGCGATGGCCCCGGTAAGCAGCATGGACCGTGTAGCCGATGTGGCCAGCATAGAGCACTATGTGGGGCGTGGAACCGAGGCGGAGATTGATGCCCCCGAGTTCCACTCCCGTCTGCGCATGCAACATTCGGAAGCGATACGCCGGCACTTTGTGAACGGGATGATCCGCCAATTCGACCAGTTCCAGACCGAGATCTCCATCGTTAAAATTCCAGCCGCCCATTGAATCGAGTATCGCCGGCATCGCGGCAGCCCGGGAAATGTGCCCTGTGACACAATCGATAACATATGCGCCGAACGCTTCTAGTCGTGCTCGCACTCCCTTTAGCGGTCACACTTAGCGCGCAGTATCAGAGCTCTTTGAAGGACGTCTGGGTCGAGCCAGGCAGCGGGGCCGTGCTTCCGGAATTCGATGCGTTCGACAGCGTCGATGGAACACTGGGCGTGCTCAACGCTTCGGGCGAAGTGAATACGGAAGGGCATCCGTTCTTCAAGGCACTCGGCACGAATGGGCGTGCCTGTGTCAGTTGCCATCAGCCCGGCTGGGGAATGAGCGTCTCCGCTGCCGAACTCACTCAGCGATGGCATGTCACGAGCGGCAAAGACCCCGTGTTCGCGGCATTCGATGGGTCGAACTGCCCCTCCCTGCCGCAAGACCAGGAGAGTTCGCATTCGCTCCTGCTCAAGCGCGGTTTGTTCCGGATTCCCCTGGTCTGGCCGCCGCGAAATGCGGATGGTTCGCCGAAACCGGTCGAATTCAAGATCGACGTTGTTCGCGACCCGACGGGCTGCAACACGAGCGCTGAGTATGGCCTCAAGAGCGCCCAACCCACGATTTCTGTCTATCGCCGTCCGCGCCCTGCCGCGAACCTGAAGTACGTGACTTCGGGCGCCCAGCCGATCGTCCTTAAGACTGGCCGGCTCGCCTATCTCGATCCGGATACCGGCAGGCCCGTGAGCATGAACCTCATGACCGACGCGCGCGAGCCTTCGCTGCGAACCCAGGCAATCAGCGCGATCCTCGGCCACGAGCAGGCAAACGTTTCCCCGGCGCGTCAGCAACTCGACCGAATTATCGATTTTGAATCTCAGGTTTATATGTCTCAGCAGGCGCATATCTTCGGCGGACCGCTGGCAGTGCAGGGTGGGCCTCCCGGGTTGGGCGTTGCCGCACTGCGGGACCACAAAGCCGGTGTGCTCGGCGATAACGACCGCGATCCCGTCTTCGGGCTTTTCAATACGTGGAAGGGGAATGATTACTATCGGTCCTCCGTGGCGCGGGGCGCGGACATCTTCATGTTCCGGCAGTTCTGGATTCGCGATACCGCGCATATCAATTCGATTGGTTTGGGCAATCCGCTCAAGAGAACCTGCGCCACTTGCCATAACGCACAGATGACCGGCCAGGATTTGTCCGCCGGTTGGGTCGATGTGGGCACGACGAATTTCCCCACGTGGACGGAGCCATCGACATGGGCGGAATCCAGCGAACTGCCTGTGTTCAAGATCACTTGCTCGAAGGACGCCGATCCGCATCCTTATCTCGGGCGCGTAATCTATACCACCGACCCCGGCCGTGCGTTGATTTCCGGCAAGTGCGTCGATGTTGGTTCAATCGTGATGCAGCAGCTGCGGGGCCTGGCCGCGAGGGCGCCATATTTCGCCGGTGGATCGGCGAAAACGCTGCGCGAAGTGGTCGATTTCTATGACCGCCGTTTCGATATGAAGCTCACCGACGGCGAAAAGGAAGACCTGATCAATTTCCTGGGTGCTTTGTAGTGCGTCTGGCGTTCTCGCTTGGGTTCGTATTGCTGGGACCTGTTTTGATTTTCGGTCAGCAACGTAGTTTCGTTACCTGTCCGATCGTCCGCGACACGAAGACCGTCCCCTGTTTTCTGGCCGAGTACGAAGGCGAGACTTACTTTCTCGGAATCCAGCAGGACATTACCAGCGATTTCCACCCTCCGCAGTTAAAGCACGAAGTGCTGGTTGAGGGCCGGATGGCAGAGGGTCCGCGCGTTTGTGGAGGCATCCCGTTAAAGCCGGTCGCGATCTCGGTGCTGAAAGAAGTCAACCTGGCATGCAATACTCTGCTGCCCGCAGAGCCGGGGATTGAGGCTCCTCCCGCGGCCCGCCCAGCCGGACCTTCGCATGGTCCCCTGACTCTGGCCGCGCCGCATGAGACCTTTACCGGCATACACGAGTTCACCGTTCTCTACGCGTTCGACGACGATTACCTGGAATTTGGAGGCAATCACGTCGTTACCGAAGCGGCGGATTACGCCAAGCGGATTGGCGCTTCGAACGTGAAGATCACGGGTTATCGCGCCACGTCAGTCCTGTCGAATGGCTCGCGCATGGTCGAGAAAGCCGGGCTGGCCGAGAAACGTGCACAGGACATCGCGACGCTGCTGCGTGGCCTTGGTGTTTCGGGCATCAGTGCGAACTGGAAGAGCGACGCCGAGCCGGGTGATGGATCGACAGACGCATTGCGCCGCCGCGTGACGATTCTGGTCACCCCTTAAGAGATATATAATTACCGGCTGAAAAACGAGGAGTCTCTCCACATGAATACCAGCCGCCGTTCTTTTCTGACTACTACGACAGCATTGGTTGCGAACGGCATCTCGCGCGGCTGGGCCGCAAAGGCCGATTTGTCCGGCCCGATTGTGCAAACGAGCGCAGGCAAGGTTCGGGGCGCGAACGAAGGCAAGACGAAGGCGTTCCGAGGCGTCCCGTACGGCGCATCGACCGAAGGTGCGGGCCGGTTCATGCCGCCCGCGAAACCGCAGCCCTGGACGGGCGTTCGCGATGCGCTTGAACTCGGCCCCGCATCCCCACAGACGCCGTCGAATTTGATCCCGGAGTCGATGGCGCAGCAACCGAAGAACGACGGGGCCGGCAGCGAGGATTGTCTACATCTGAACGTTTGGACGCCAGGCGCCGGCAGCGGCAAACGCCCGGTGATGGTCTGGTTTCACGGCGGCGGATACTCGGCGGGATCTGCCAATTGGGAGATGTACAACGGCGCGAATCTTGCCGCGAAGCACGATGTCGTCGTCGTAACGGTCAATCATCGCTTGAATGTGTTCGGCTATCTGTACCTGGCCGATCTGGGCGGTGAGAAGTACGCCAACGCGAGCAATGTCGGCATGCTGGACTGCATCGCCGCGCTCGAATGGGTTCGCGACAATATCGCCGCGTTTG
>Ga0210389_10004732_pt1 | contig 10553 bp, 11 predicted proteins | sample IncBWH28OmetaG_FD_160127 | JGI IMG/M metagenome (GOLD analysis project Ga0210389, IMG submission 160127) | Forest soil microbial communities from Barre Woods Harvard Forest LTER site, Petersham, Massachusetts, United States - Inc-BW-H-28-O ... | reverse complement strand
CAAGGACCTGCCGGACCACAAGGGCCTGCCGGACCGACTGGACCGACTGGACCCACCGGAGCAACTGGACCCGCCGGACCGCAAGGACCGGCTGGAATCTCGGTAGGTTATTACGCTATTGGTAAAAGTGTCGCACTCACCAGTTATCCCGGAGCGCTCATTGCTGAAACTGCGGCTGTCTCCGCCGGGACTTACTTTGTGTCGTCATCTGCATTGCTGCTTCTTGCCAGCGGAGATGACGGGTTCTGTTACACGACGAGTGTGAACAACGACGGGGTTACCAACAACTACGGAGGAAGTGGCACTGGCGGCACCTACGTGCAGTCAAGTACATCCGACGTTTTCACGGTGTCAGATGGAGATGCCTTGGAGTTGTTCTGTTATAACGGCGGGTTCTCCTCGGAAGTTTTTAGCGCCACAATGACGGCGACTCTAATCAACTCTGCTACAGCGTCAAGTAAGAGTTCTCAGAAACAACTGCCGCCGCCGCAACGCTGAGCGCCCATCAAGCTTGCACTTTGTAAGTATTGTGCGCGAAAGCAAATCAGTTGCCCGCGTCTTGCGCCCGTTGGACAAGGCGCGGGTTTTCGACTGACAAAGCACAACATTCCTATCCAACACTCTACCAAGTTGTTGTAGTCAGCGATAGCGCTCACTGACGTTTTTGATTTTGTGATTTGGACTTGCATATCGGACAGTCCTGCAGTCGGTGCAAGAGTCTTTTCCAGAACGTCCACCCTTGCCGTTCGATCTCGTGTTCCCATCTCGGTCCGAATACCTTCTTTTGAATCTCTGGATTGCTGATGCCCATGGTTTTCCCCGATGTTTGCTGGCTCCAGACGCCAAGAAATGGGTTTCCGTATCCGTATCGTCCGAGCTTGCACCGTGAGCCGAGCTTACCGTATTCCGACTGCTGCGGCACAGGAGGCCGTCGTCAAGGGCAAGCCCAAGGTTAAGCCGAACTACCGTCGGCGGTTACTTCGACTTCCGGATCTGGATCATTGTAAAAGGGCAGTAATCAACAGCCTTGGTTCGCCGGCCTCACGCCGAGTATATGGGTACGCCATCGACCAGTTCATCGCCTAGTACTATTCCGAACCTCGCCTCGCCTTTAACCGCATCGTGGTGGTTCGCTACCGGATGTACCTGGAATCACGCGGTCTGGCCGCAAATACGATCAACCAACAACTTGCGGCTGTGCGTAGACTCGCTCATGAAGCAGCCGATGCTGGCTTGCTTAGCCCTGAACTAGCTGCCGGGATCAGCCGGGTCAAAGGCGTCAAGCAGTTAGGGTTTCGCGCGGGCAATTGGTTGAGTCCGGCGCAGAGTTCCGAGGTCCTGCAATCTGCTGTTGGCGAGGGTATGCGAGCCAAACGAGACTATGCCATGCTCGCGTTGCTGTTTGGTTGTGGTTTTCGGAGATCAGAACTGGTTGGCTTGGAGCTGGATGAGATCCAGATCCGTCAGGGGCATTGGGCGGTAGTGGATCTGATCGGCAAAGGGGGGCACATCCGCACGGTCCCGATTCCTGAATGGGCCAAAGCGGCACTCGATCAGTGGACCAAGGCAGCAGGAGTTACGGAAGGAAGAATATTTCGCGCAGTAGCGAAAACGGGAAAGGTATGGGGAAAAGGCATTTCGCAGAATGTAGTCTGGTACGTCGTGAAGACTTGTTGCCAGAGAGTGGGGTTGGAACACATCGCACCACACGACTTGAGGCGAACTTGCGCGAAGCTGTGCCACGACAGCGGCGGGGAGTTGGAGCAGATTCAGTTCCTGCTCGGGCATGTCTCCGTGCAGACAACGGAGCGGTATCTGGGCTGCAAACAGAACCTGGGGAGCCCGGTGAATGACCGTTTCAAGCTGAAGACGGACTCAGCGAGAAAGAATTGCGCGGACTAAGCGAAGACAAGATGGAATCAATCCGTTCGTGGGTCAGATTTCTCAAGAACAAAGCAGCCTGACCTGCATTCTGAGTGCAAGCGCCTGGTTTCGACAATTATCCTCTTCTGAAATGTATCCAGGCGAATGTGAGTGGGGAGAAGATGCACAGGCCAAATATCCAAACAGCGATAACTGGAACCCAAAATAGAAGGATTCTCAGCGGCTCGCTGCTGAGCCGACCTGCCGCGAAGAAGAATGCAAAAAACGAGACCGCGAGAATCCAGAACCAAGGGGAGAAAAGGCTTTCTACGAAGCCCCCGGCGATTGCTGCCAAACCTGTTGCTTTGGAATTGTTGATACTCCGGAAAGCTAAAACCAGTCCGGGTCCAAGCAAGGCGACAAAGATAGCGGCCACTGTATTAAGGACGCCTCGCAGAATCGTCACAGATTTGCTCCCGGAATCGCTAAGCTCGAAATTGCGGTTTCGATCCGTTCACAACCGGGCCGTCTCCAGTTGCGCATCAATCAAACACCGCGATGAACTCATTGGATCGGTTGTATGCAGTTCACAATTGCATCGGGCGCAGACAATTTGTAGCAATTCAGTTGCTTGACTGTGCGTTTGATCTGTCCGTTGAGCGAAGCCTGCGCCTTCAAAAACTGCATGGTGTTCTCGTCAGCTTGCCGCAAAGCTACAGCCGCGTCGCCTTCCTTAAAAATGTCATAGACCGAGTCGATGATCGAGGAGCCGGCTTTCACGGTGACGGCTCCGCATTCCGACAGTTGCAGGACGCCGACAATTTGCTTGTTGTCGAGCCCCATGTCGATCGCCTTGCGCAAGCTTTCCACGGAAAATTCCAGCTTGCCTTGTGACTTGGCGATCGCGTCTGCTGTGTCCCCCGCAGCCTTAAGATCGTCGACGTCTTGTTTGTAGCCTTCAATCTTGTGGATCGACTGCTCCAACCAGAGTTTGGTGTTCTCCAAGGCTTCTGCTTTTTCATTGAATTCGCCAAGCTTCGACGCGTCTTTGGTTACGGAAGCCTCTTTATAAACTTTCTGCAGCTCTTCTTCGGTCCGTTCTGCATCGCGTTCAAATTTACCGACTACGCCTCCCTGCGCGAGCGGAGCACAGTGATCCCATCCGGTGAGAAACAGATCGAGCAACATGTCGGCTCCGCGTTCCTGTGCGTCGTCGACCGCCTCTTCGACATCCTTGACCGCCTCTTCCCGGGTCTCACCGCGCCGTTCTTCCGCCTCCATAAGGTGTTTTAAGGATTCCTGTAAACCTTCCAGCCGCTTATGAAGCTGCTCCTCGGTAGGGATGGGTTTCGCGACGGAAGAGTGCGGCACAACCGGCTGAACTTTTACCACCGGTTGCGAAGCAACCACGGGCACTCCCAGTCGGTCGGGCGCTTTCAAATTGGCAACGGTGGAGGAAGCGGTTCCGCGAAGATCGATGGCTGGCCCCAAGGATACTTGTGCAAGAGCCTGAGAAGTGCGGTCGCGGCTGGCCGAGAGACTGATCTGCGTCGAATCGAAGTTTTGCCGCGCGATCATTGCCGCTGCCTCATCCGACTTGGACGCCGACAGCATTTGGTCGAAAGCGTGCTGCTGTTCTACCGAAGGCGTAACCGAGGCGAGCTGGGCCGTGGCTACTTCAATCGCGCTTTTATCGGACTCGACATGGGCCTGCGCCGTTTCCAGTTGCTGTACTGCCGCCGCGTTGGCGGAAAGTGCATGTTGATAGTCTTGGTCGTTCTGCTGAAAAGTTTGCACATTCGGATCTTGTGAAGGGGCCTTGAGGACGGGACTGTTCTCGGCAGCGTGAATGGCAGTGTCTTCGGCCACGGTGCGTTCCGGCCCGTTCAGATTCTGCGCTGTTTGCGCCAGTTGCGGGGCTTGCGACGGCTGTGCTCCATCCAGATAGATTCCTGGAAGCCCAGGTATGCCAAGCCCTGTGTTACCTGTCCCGGGATCGTTGACGAGGTTGGGATTTGCGCCGGTTGAAGCGATCGCTCCACCGGAGGAAGCTGCAGTGGAGGGGCCGCCAGCCGGACCGCCCACGTAAATGCCGGGCAGGCCTTTTAGCCCGTAAGCGGTTGGGCCGGGATCTCCGATTTTTAGTTTCAATGCGTCGGGGCCGGACGAGTTCATACTCTTGAGTTGAAGGTCACTCGGACTCGATGAGTTCAAGCCTTTCATCGCCAGGTTCATCGGCAAACCGTCCAGTTTGAGTTCAGCCGAGAGACGCGCAAACATTGCATCCTGCCGCTGTTGCTCGGCGATCTGGCGCTGCCGCTCTTCCTCCAGCCGACGTCGAAGAATCTCCGCCGCCATTATGGCTCGTTGTTTTTCGGCTTCAGCGTTGTTCGCAAACATGGAACTGAGAAAGCCGGTCGCAGCTCCCTGCATGAAGCTGCTCACAAACGGATTCTTGGTATTACTGACAATGAGCATATTGACGCTGTTGGTGACAGCGTCTTGCATGGGATTGCCGGTATTAGAGATTTTGACATTGGGGGACGAAGCGCCAGTATTTCCTGAAGACGAATGCAATCCGCATAGTTCTTCGGGCGTGACGTCGGGACCGGAAATCACGGTGTTGGCAGGAATGACCGTGCCATTCGGGCAGGTCACGGAAACGCCCGTTCTCCAGGGACCGACCGCGGTGCCCGAGGGAGTGGGAATGTTTTGTGCCGCAAGGATTTCGACGGCTAGCAACCAAACAGTGGCGAGGATGAAAGTAGGTTTGAGCATGATCCTGCTTACGGACGCTCAAAATTGGTGGTCCGGAAAGCCTCTCGATGAGAATCTAGTCCCTGCACGAAGGCGTCAAGTTACCTTCGGAATCGTTCCCCTGTCTTTTCAGTTGTATACAGGGAATTCCGTTTCCTAATCTAGAAGGTCTTGCTTGAGAAATATGGAGACCGACCTATGATTCTCTGGAAACGTGTTTCGAGCGTTGCATGTCTGTGCTTCATCCTCGCAGTCTTCACCCCAAGCTCATTTGCGCGGGAGAAAGGACCCCACGACGAAGCCGAAGCCATCCAGTGGGCCGAGCAAGCCCTGCAAAAACAGGGCTATCGCAACATCCAAGTGAACTCGCAATACATTCTGTTCGCCGACGAAAAAGGTAACTACGGAATCTCGCTGGCTCGGATCAGCAATATTACGCAGGAGTACGGTGGCGGCATGATCTGGCGGGTCTTCTTTCAGGATTATGCCCGCGACCAGCGCGACGCGGTTGCGCTGTATCCGCGTTACGTGGGTCGGTTCCACGCAGCGTTAGATTTCATGGGCAACAACGCGCGTGCTGAGGCAAAAGAGAACCTCGAACGCGAATATGCCAACTTCGAAGTGCAGTTGAAAGCCTGGCGCGAGGCGACTGTGAAGCCGACGATGCCCGAGTCGGCGCGCGAACACAAGGTGCTGGCCGAATTCGCATTCAAAGAAAAAGATGTGGACAAAGCCATCTCCGAATACCTTGCCGGCCTCGCGATCTTTCCGACTTGGCCTGAGGGTCAGTACAACCTGGCCATGTTGGCTGGGGAAAAGAAGATGTATGACATCGCAATCCAGCACATGACGGAATACTTGGAACTGGCCCAGGATTCTCCCGACGCGGAGGCTGCTAACGACAGCGTCATTATCTGGAAAGACAAGTGGCGTTCGATTATGGCGAACTCCACGCCCAACTCGCCGGCTGGAAAAAGCTCAAATAAAGGCTCCTCCATATTTCAGCAAACTAGCGCACAGAGTAGGTAGAGGATGCGGCGCAAAGCAATGGAAGCCAGATTTAAGAGAGAGTCCCGGATTGTCATCCTGTTGTTCCTAGGGCTTGCGATGTCCGGTTCGCTCCTATGGGCGCACGAGGACTCCACGCCACGAGATGAAGAGGAAGCCCGAAAGTGGATGGAACAGTCTCTCCATGAGGGTGGGGTCAAAGACATCACCATCGAAAACGGCGTCGTCAATGGCCGCGTAGGCGACAAGCCGTTCCGTATTAACCTGATGCTCATTTCCACGGATGATCTCAAATATGGGAACTCAGACGTCGAAGTATCGTGGTACGAGTTTCCGCATATCGCCGATTCGCCTGGTAGAGTCGTTTGGAGATACGGGTGGGCGGTGGCCCAAGCCCGCCGAAATGGCGAACGCTTTCGTGCGGCGTTGAATTTTCTAGGGGCAAAGGCTTTGGCGGACTGGCAGGCAATGGCAGCCGCGAAATTTGAGGAATTCAAACCAAAAGCTGTTGCTTGGCGGCAAATGGCGGTCAAACCCGAGATGATGGAAGAAGCCCGCCGCCACAAAGTGCTCGCCGAAGACGCCTTTCACTCGAAGGATGTGGGCAAGGCAATCTTTGAATACAGCGCAGCCCTGCAACTGGATCCGTGCTGGCCCGAGGGGCACTACAACCTTGCCATGCTTGCCGGTGAAATCGGAAGCCGTCTCGGCTACCTGATCGCCGCACACCAAATGAAGGAATACCTGGAATTGATGCCGGACGCCGCCGACTCCCGCGCCGCCAAAGACATCATCATTATTTGGGAAGACAGGGCGAAGTAGCGACTTATTCCTTGATCGATTTTGAAGGAAACGGAAGTGCCGGCGCTGACGTCGGTGAATCCGGGATAAGCCCCTGCTTCACTGATTCGGGAATTTCATTCGCGTGCGCGAGCAGTTCGCTCACCTGCCATAGCTGGGTATCGGTTAGCTTGGTCTTAAAGGAGGGCATCCCCGAAAGACGGATTCCGTTTGCTGCCTTCCAGTAGATCTCCGATGGCGGATCGTCCGTCACACCCCTACCACGGAACAATTGTGGCGGCCTCGGAAAACATGGTTGTCGCATAGTCAATGGGTGGCTGCCCAGGAAGTCCGTGACACAAGGAGCAGTGCTGTTTGTATACGCCGGCACCTTCAACAAGATTGATTTCATCTGCGGGCATGGATGGAGGAACGTGCTGCTTCTCGATGTGCGCATCCAGAGCGATATTCGCGAGCGTCTTCTCAAACGGCATAGGCGGATCGGTCATTGCTACTGGTGCCAAGCCAGCAGAGAAATAAGCAAGAACACAATCCACTGAAATCGCAATGGCAAGAATGAACCCAATCACGACACCGTTGATCGCTTGTGCATTCCTGTCGTGATCAGAAATTGAAAGGCTCCAGCCATATAAGCCAATTAGAGTTTTCTAACGCAGGTTACGCTTGAACCATGCAGCGATCCTGTCGTCCCGTTCCCGCCGATTGCCTGCCACCTCGTGTACATCGCCCGCGTAGACGACGAGTTCGTATGGCTTTTTCAGGTTCGACAACTTTATCGCGAACGCAAGCGCTTCTGTCACTGGAACCTCGTCGTCATTTTCTCCGTGGAGAACTAATAGCGGAACATTCACAGCTTCGGGCCAATCCATTGCCGATCTATCACGCAATGTAGCAATGCCTCTCTGTGGATAATCAGGTATCAGTCGTGCCGCCTCTGCCACTATTCCGGGCGCTCGTTCGCCAAAGGACGCGAGGTCATACACTGCCCCTACGACCGCAGCGGCATTTATCGGGACGTTCCGTCTCATCTCCAAGAAAGTCATCATTCCGCCTCGGGAGACCCCGTACATGAAAATGTTTCTGGTGTCGGCATACGGCAGTAACCTGGCGGTCGCTAGTAAATTTGACACGTCATCCAGATCGGCGCCACCAAGTTCCTCATGTCCCTCTCCCCCGTCATTCCCGCGATATTGGGACGCAAGTACGACAAATCCGCGCTCGGCGAATCCTATGAAGTCCACCAGGTTGAATGACTCGATCTTGCCCAGATCCAAGAAGCCTCCACGATTGAAAATGATGACCGGGTAGCGCATTGGTGCCGGACTGCGAGGTCGAACGAGGTATCCGACGACTTTGAGGCCGTCGCTCATATATTCGATCTTAGAGCACTCCGTTCGCGAGCTTGACCTCGCTGCGTCGTATTCCTCTTTCGAGTAATACTTCTTAGTGAATCCTGCCTGCTGTTCGTATTGGCCGAAGACGCATGCCTTCTGATCGACGATCACACCGGGGGCGGCGGCAGACGCCTGACCGAAAACAACCGGTAGCCCAGAAATTGCAATCAGACATGCGATTATGCGTGGCGAGGTCCTCATGACGAATACTACGGAGGGATATCCGGTGAAGTTCCGGGAAAAGGAGAGAGTCTAGGGACTGGAGGCGACGCAATGTTTGAGAATTAGGGAGCTGAGGTTGTTGTTCCCGGAGATGGAGAGATCATTGTACCCGTCGCTGAAGATGTTTGTTCCCGCTCCCCCTGTATTCCTTATTCGGACCGGACCTGTGGGAAACACAGATTGCTCGACTTTATTTTTCCCCATTTCTCATGGACCAGCACACGACCCAGTTAATCGTGGCTGTCAGGGAGTGACAACAGACTGGACGTGCAGGTTAGCTGGGCTGCGGTTCCAGCGAATTGACCCTGGTCTGTGCCACCGGTGAACGATCCCGATGCGGATGCCCGGGTCAACTCGATGTAATCCGTTACGGCAGTGGTGCCAAAGAAGGCCGGATCGATGCTGAAGACGCTGACCGTCAGCGTTTTACCACTGGTCGAAAGACATGCGGAGCCGCTCGTGTTTAAGATGACCGTGGAAGCGGTCTTCGTCCAACCCGACCATGCGGCGCACTTATTCTTCGCTGGCACAGTAAAGGTTGGCGCGACGAAAGTCGTGCCACCGTTGCCGAAGCCGCCGGCCGTTGAAATGCAGAAGGTGGCACCAGCCGGAGTAACCGCTTCATCTTGCGTCTGTGCCAAGGTCAGTGAAGTTGGTGGAAGAACCAGCAGCCCCAATGCAGCTACCACCCGAGCGATTTGGATCTTCATGAAAAATTTCTCCTTGGCGCAGCATTAGAGCGTACCGACTGCGCCTTGTCCAGTGAAAAAAGTCCGGCTATCGCTTTACGACTGTGTGGTACGACTCCCGGCAGACGACGATGTCGATTGGCCAGAGCGACGGCACATTCGACGGCAAGAACATCGTCCTGTTTGACACTCCCCTCGACACGGAGCATCCCGGTCGCAGAACCGTCGCACGCGCTCACCTTGAGGAAGACGGCCGCGTTCTTCTCCATCGTCATTTTCTGATTAACGATAAAGGGAAGAGCTCATGATGATCGACCTGAGGATGACGCGGAAGTAGTTCCCCTGAGTTCTCCAAACGCGACGAACTGTTGTTAGCAGCGATTACGCTCATTGATCTCAACATTGACCTGAGAAGCCGCGTGAACGGCGAATAAACAAGTCAACGATACTTCGCGCCACAATGCCAAATCACTAGGCGCAACCGCCAAGCAAGCCATCCTACAAACACGAATCCAACTGAGGGCGGCAGGTATGCCGCGAGAGGATTGAGGACGTGGGACATATTGGGCTGACGACAGAACACAGACGAGTGATCTTGAATCACCGCCTCCCGCGCGCGCTGCCGCCAGCACGTACCAGCCTACGTCCGAACGGTCGGAACGGAAATAGCCCGAACGTATCTGGCACAGCGGTGCTATTGAGATTGACTCGGTCGATGAAACGGGCAGAGAATTGCACCGTTCCGACAGACCCTAGAGAGTTGCATGCGAAACGAAGTGGATTACGAATTGAGTCGCTACGACGTTTACAAGTCCTACGCGGAACTTTTTCTGAACCAGGGACTGGCGAAAGAAGCGAGGCTCTTTGAATCCCTTGCGGATCTTTGTTTCGAAAAGGCGGAACTCCTGCGCAAGGTTGAAGAACTACTCGATGCTTGGGTCAAAACCGAATCTCCTAAGAAAGGACCGGATTCCCTCAGGTAGGAGTGGCCTTCTCCCTCGAAAACACTTGGCTGAGGCGATGCGCGGCTGGAGAGTGACTGAGTGTCCTAGGCTCTCCAGACGCTTGACCAAGTATCGTCTCAAGCCGTCCGCGTGGAGTCGGTCGAAGTAGTTGCCGCCCAGATCGGTATAGACGCAGCGCTTCCGTTGGAGGTGATATCCAATCACCAGGATACTGTGGGCAACAGCAATGATGGCGCACTTCCTGCCTCGACGAGCAGCAAGCTTCTTAAACAGAGCTGAGAGATAGGTGTTCTTCGTGCGAGCCGCAGCCCATGCGGATTGACAGGCCATACGACGCAACCAGGGACTGCCTTTACGGATCTTGCTGCTGATCCGCTTGCCTGCGCTCTCGTTATTTCCGGGGCAGACACCGGCCCAACTGGCCAGATGCGCTGCGCTTAGGAACGAGCTGCAATCGGCTCCATCTCAGCGATGAAACTCCAGGCAGCCACGCGATCCACGCCCGGAACCGTTATCCAACGATTCAATGCGTCCGCGAGGTCGCCGTGTTCCTGTCCCAGTTGCTCGAGTCGAGCGTCTAACAACTCGATTTCAGTTTCGATAAAGTACAGTTGGCGAAGCAAGCTCTGCAGAAGAAAGCGATGATGATCCCGCACCTGGCCCTCTAGAGCTGCCTGTAATTGCGGAAGCTTGGCGCGCAGGTGTCCAAGAGCGATGTCCGCGAGGCGTTCGGGGTTCTCTTCACCGCCGATGATAGCCGCGAGCATCGCTCTGCCACTCTTACCGAGGGTGTTGCTGGCAACGCTTGCGAGCTTGAGATTGGCATCCTCGAGGACTTTTTGAATCGGCTTGCA
>Ga0210389_10004731_pt1 | contig 10556 bp, 8 predicted proteins | sample IncBWH28OmetaG_FD_160127 | JGI IMG/M metagenome (GOLD analysis project Ga0210389, IMG submission 160127) | Forest soil microbial communities from Barre Woods Harvard Forest LTER site, Petersham, Massachusetts, United States - Inc-BW-H-28-O ... | reverse complement strand
CGGCCTCGACGATCCACGAGTCGGTCTTCCCGATCCACGGGATGGCCTCGACGATCCACGAGTCGGCCTTCGCGATCCGCGGAACGGCTTCGACGATCCACGAGTCGGCCTTCGCGATCCACGCGTCGGCCTCGAGGATCCACGGGGAGGCCTTCGCGATCCACCGGGCGGCCTCGACGATCCACGACACGGCCTTCGCGATCCACAGAACGGACTCGAGGATCCACGACGCGTCCGTCGCGATCCTCGAGGAGACTTCGGCGATCGACGCGCCCGGCCGGACCATCCGCGAGAAGCGCCGAGAGGCGACGGTCGAGCAGCGCACGGTTGTTGCCGTGCGCTATCCGCGTTGCTATTGAGGCGGCTTTACCCTGAACCACGCCGCATACAGCGCCGGCAGGAACAACAGTGTCAACGCCGTCGCCACGATCAGCCCGCCCATGATCGCCACCGCCATCGGCCCGAAGAACACGCTGCGCGACAGCGGGATCATCGCGGAGGATCGCGATGCGATGCGATGCGATGCGATGCGATGCGTCTCGCCCTGCCAGGAACACGACTCGGGTAAAGTAGCGGCATGGCGCCTACCATACTTCGCCAAGGTCCGTTTCGGCTGTTTTTCTTCTCGCGGGAAGAGTCACGAATCCATGTCCACGTGGCGCACCCGGATGGAGAAGCCAAGTTCTGGCTCGCACCCACGATCGCGGTCGCGACATCGGTCGGATTGTCGGAACGCCAACTGCGCGAAGCGAGCGCCGTCGTCGAAGAACATCTTGAGGAGATCCGTCATGCCTGGCATCGCCACTTCGGCAGCTGAGGTTACCCACATCTCGCGCAACGGCCTGTGGCTGCTCATCGACGACGAGGAGCTGCTGCTGTCGTTCGAACAGTTCCCGTGGTTCCTCAAGGGATCCGTCGAACAGGTGTCGCACGTCGAGCGACCGACCCCGGGCCATCTTTACTGGCCCGACCTCGACATCGACCTGTCGGTCGAGTCCATCCGCAGGCCCGAGGCGTTTCCGCTGGTGTCGCGGACATAGGTTCGATTCCGTCCCATCTGCTGCCGCAGCGTGCAAGCCATAGGGTCTACAGGCTGCGGCGGCTCACCTTGGCTGCAGCAAGTAGCCCGGATGCAATCCGGGAACCAACGCTGACCGATCCCGGATTGCATCCGGGCCACATCGCTCTACGGAGACGATGCCTGCGTGGGCGCCTTCACCCTGAACCATGCCGCATACAGCGCCGGCAGGAACAACAACGTCAACGCCGTCGCCACGATCAGTCCGCCCATGATCGCCACCGCCATCGGCCCGAAGAACACGCTGCGCGACAGCGGAATCATCGCGAGGACCGCTGCGAGCGCGGTCAGCACGATCGGCCGGAAGCGGCGGACGGTGGCATCGATGATCGCGTTCCACGGCGGATGGCCGGCGCGGATGTCCTGTTCGATCTGGTCGACGAGGATCACCGAGTTGCGCATGATCATGCCGAACAGCGCGATCGTGCCGAGCATCGCGACGAAGCCGAACGGTACGCGCAGCACGACCAGGAACAGGCTCACACCGATCAGGCCGAGTGGTGCGGTCAGCCACACCATCGCGACGCGCGAGAAGCTGCGCAGTTGCAGCATCAGCAGGGTGGTGACGACGAACACGAACAGCGGCATGCCGGCATTGACCGAGTCCTGGCCTTTCGCGGAGTCCTCGACGGTGCCGCCGGTTTCGAGCAGGTAGCCTGCGGGAAGTTTCGCGCGGATCGCATCGAGGGTCGGCAGGATCTGCGCGGTCACCGAGGGCGGCGTCTGGTCGCCGTAGATATCGCCGCGGACGGTCACGGTGGGCAGGCGGTCGCGATGCCAGATGATGCCTTCTTCGAAACCGTACTCGAGCGTGGCGATCTGCGAGAGCGGCACATTGGTGCCGTTGCTGCTGGGCACGCTCAGGCTGCCGAGCAGCGAAAGCTTCTCGCGTTCGTCGGGCGGCCCGCGCAACAGCACTTCGATCAGTTCCTTGTTTTCGCGGTAGTACGACACATGGCCGCCGGACAGCGAGCCGCGCAGGAAGCCGGCGAGCTGCTCCGAACTCACCCCGAGCGAACGTGCGCGATCCTGGTCGACGACCAGGCGCACCACCTTGCTGGGTTCCTGCCAGTCGAGGTTCACGTTGGTGACGCTGGAGTTCCTGCGCACCTGGTCGGCGACTTCGAGCGCGAGCTTGCGCACGGTGTCGATGTGCTCGCCGGAGATGCGGAACTGGATCGGGTAGCCGACCGGTGGGCCGTTCTCCAGGCGCGTCACGCGCGCGGTCACGTCGGTGAATTTCGTGGCGAAGGTCTGGATCAACCAGCTGCGGATCTGTTCGCGCGACTGGATGTCGTCGGCGAGCAGCACGAACTGCGCGAAGCTCGTCGCGGGCAATTGCTCGTCGAGCGGCAGGTAGAAACGCGGCGAGCCGGTCCCGACGTAGGCGACGTAGTTCTTCAGTCCCTTGTGTCCCTTGAGCATCGTTTCGAGTTTGGCGACCTGGGCATTGGTCGCCGTCAGCGAAGAGCCTTCGGCGAGCTTGATGTCGACCATCAGTTCCAGCCGCGTCGAATCCGGGAAGAACTGCTGCGGCACGAAGCGGAACAGACCCATCGATACGACGAACACCACGATCGTGATCGCGATGACGGTCTTGCGACGCCTCACGCACCAGCCGACGACGGCCCGGAAGCGCTGGTAGAAACGGCTCTGGTACGGATCGTGGGCGTGAGGATGCTCGCCGGCAGTCTCGCCCAGGTCCGGTTGGACAGGCTCCTTCAACAGCAGGCTGCCGATGTAGGGAATGAACACGACCGCGGCGATCCACGACAGCAGCAGCGCGATCGTGACGACCTCGAAGATCGAGCGCGTGTATTCACCGGTGCTGGACGCCGCCGTCGCGATCGGCAGGAAGCCCGCCGCGGTCACCAGGGTGCCGGTCAGCATCGGGAACGCCGTGCTGTCCCAGGCGAACGCGGCCGCGCGCAGCTTGTCGAAGCCCTGCTCGATCTTGATCGCCATCATCTCGACCGCGATGATCGCGTCGTCGACCAGCAGGCCGAGCGCGAGCACGAGCGCACCGAGCGAGATCTTGTGCAGGCCGATGCCGAACAGGTTCATCGCCGCGAACGTCATCGCCAGCACCAGCGGGATCGCCAGCGCGACCACAGTGCCGGTGCGCAGGCCGAGCGAGAAGAAGCTCACCAGCAGCACGATCGCGACCGCGGCCGCCAGCACATCCATGAACTCGGCGACCGAAGCGCGTACCGCCTGCGGCTGGTCGGAGACCTTGCTCAGGGTGATGCCGACCGGGAGTTCGAGCTGGATGCGCGCGAAGGTGGCATCGAGGTTGCGGCCGAGCCTGAGGATGTCGCCGCCGGGCTTCATCGCGACTTCGATGCCGAGCGCGTCCTGGCCCATGAAGCGCATGCGCGGCGCGGCCGGGTCGCTGAATCCGCGATGCACCGTGGCGACGTCGCCGATGCGGAAATCGCGGTCGCCGACGTGGATCGGGAAGTTCCTTATCGAATCGACCGAGTCGAAGCGCCCCGACACGCGCAGCTGCACGCGGTCGCTGGACGTCTCGAAGAAGCCCGCGTCGGACACCGCGTTCTGTTCCTCCAGTGCCTGCTGCACCGCGGTCAACGGGACGCCGAGGCTGGCGAGCTTGGTGTTCGACAGCTCGATCCAGATCTTCTCGTCCTGCTCGCCGACCAGGTCGACCTTGGCGACATCCGGCACGCGCTGCAGTTCGAGCTCGATGCGGTCGGCGTAGCGCTTGAGGGTGGCGTAGTCGAAACCGTCGCCGGTCAGGGCGTAGATGTTGCCGTAGGTGTCGCCGAATTCGTCGTTGAAGTACGGCCCCTGCACGCCCTCCGGCAGGGTGTCCTTGATGTCGCCGATCTTCTTGCGGATCTGGTAGAACAGCTCGGGCATGTGCGTCGACGAAAGGCTGTCGCGCGCCTCGTAGATCACCTGCGATTCGCCCGGCCGCGAATAGCTGGTGATCTTCTCGTACTCGCCGGTCTCCATCAGGGTCTTCTCGATGCGATCGGTGACCTGTTGCGAGACTTCCTCGGCGGTTGCGCCGGGCCAGAGGGTGCGTACGACCATCGCCTTGAAGGTGAACGGCGGATCCTCGGACTGGCCGAGCTGCCGATACGAGACGATGCCCGCGATCGCGAGCACGATCATCGCGTAGAGCACCAGTGCGCGATTGCGCAGCGCCCATGCGGAGAGGTTGAAGCGGCTTTGCACGGCTTAGCGCTCCGCGGTGGAGGGAGCGGCTGCGTCGAACGAGATGGCGCGATTGTCCCGGTCGACCGGCGCGACCTTCTGGCCCTCGCGCACCAGGTGCACGCCGGCGGCGAGAATCCAGTCGTCCGACTTGATGCCCGACAGCACCGGCACGCGTTCCTCGCCGTACGGACCGAGCCTCACGGGCAGCAGGTGCAGGCTGCCGGTCGATGCGCCATCGGCCGAAGTGGCGTGCGGATCGGGCGTCACGACCCACAGTGCGGGTGCTCCGTCTTTCGCGAACACCGCGGCCAGCGGCACGCTCAGTCCCGCGCCCGGACCATCGGCGGCGTACACGCGCGCGCTCTGCCCGAGCTCGACGCTGGTACCCGCCGGCAATTCGACGCGCGCCGCGAACGTGCGTGCCTGCACGTCGGCAACCGGCGACATCTCGCGGATGCGGCCGGGAATCATGTGGCCCTGTTGCGCCCACAGTTCCACCAGCACCGGCATGCCGACCTTGAAGGACGTCACGCGCTGCTCGGGAATGCTGATCTGCACTTCGCGGTCGCCATCGCCGGCGAGGGTGAACACCGCCTGCCCGGGCGAAACGACCTGCCCCGCTTCGGCGAGGCGCTGCGCGATCACGCCGTCGGAGGGCGCGCGCAGGTCGGCATAGCCGGCCTGGTTGCGTGCCACGTCGAGCTGCGCCTGCGCCTGCTGCACGCGCGCGCTGGCGGCCTTGAAGGTGTTGTCGACGGTGTCGAGCTGCGACCGGCTGACGGCCTGCTTGCCCGCGAGCGCCTGGTAACGGTCGCGCTCGGCCTGAGCGAGCTGCAGGTCGGCCTGCGCGGTGACGAGCTGCGCACGCGCGGCGTCGACATTGAGGCCGACGTCCTTCGGATCGATCTGCGCGAGCACCTGGCCCTTCTTGACGCGTGCGCCCATGTCCACGAGCCGGCGCACGAGGTGGCCGCCGATCTGGAACGACAGTGGCGACTGCTCGCGCGCCACGACGCTGCCGGCGAACGCCTGCGCGCCCTGGTCGAGCGGACCCGGATGCACGACCAGTGCTGGCCGCGGCGGATCTGCGGCGACTTGACCGCCGCTGCAGGCCGCCAGCGCGAACGGGAGGGCCAGGATCGCGACGATCAGGAAAGCGCGGATGGATGGACGCATGAACCAATCCCCGTAGGCGTATGTCTGCATCCGCACGAAGGCGGAATGAATTGCTATACTGTGGGGTATATTAATGATTCAGTACTCATCAGTCCAGTATTTATTTCGATGCCCGCGATTCTATCGATGCCACTGACCCGTCCATTGCCGACTCTTCCCAAACCCGGTCCCGGCCGCCCGAAGGATCCGGAAAAGCGCCAGGCCGTCCTGGACGCTGCGAAGAAGCTGTTCCCGCAGCATGGCTTCGACGGCGTGAGCATGGAGGCGATCGCGGCCGAGGCCGGCGTTTCCAAGCTCACCGTGTACAGCCATTACGGCGACAAGGAAGCACTGTTCGGCGCGACGATCCGCGCGAAGTGCGAGGAGTCGCTGCCGCCCACCCTGTTCCAGGTCAGCCCGAAGGGATCGATCCGCCGCCAGTTGACCGGCATCGCGCAGGCGTTCTTCGCCCTGGTCACCAGTCCCGAGGCGATCGGCATGCAGCGCGTGATGAGCACGCTGACCGATCCCGCCAGCCGGCTGCCGCAGATGTTCTGGGAAGCCGGACCGCAGCGCGTGCACGATGGCTTCGCGGAGTTCCTGCGTGCGCGCATCGCAGCCGGACAACTCGAGATTCCCGACGTGGATCGCGCGGCCTCGCAGTTCTTCTGCCTGCTCAAGGGCGAGCTGCATGCGCGCATGGTCTGCGGTTGCCCGGGCGACTTCAGCGAACGCGGCGTGGCCGAGCACATCAAGGCCACGGTCGACCTGTTCCTGCGCGCCTACTCGCCGCACGCGGTCGAGCGCACGTGAAGCGCATGACAGGCGTCACTGTCCTTCGCGTGCCGGTTCGTCGCAGACTGTCCGCGGACGTCCGCAGGCCGCATCCGGACACGCTTTCAGGCACGGTCGTGACGAATGGCCCGATGACTTCCGGCACTTCGCCAACAATGGCCGCAGGCCCGATCCTTTACTTCCGCGACCTTCGTCCTGCGCATAAACTGCCCCGCCACCCGCACGCCAGAGCCTGACCATGGACTTCGACATCGCACGCGCCACCATGATCGAGAACCAGATCCGCCCGTGGGAAGTGCTCGATCCGCGCGTGCTCGACGCGCTCGGCCGCGTGCGCCGCGAGGATTTCGTTCCGGCCGGTTACCGCATGCTCGCTTTCGCCGACACCGCGTTGCCGCTCGACCACGACGAGGCGATGTTCAAGCCGGTCGTCGAGGGACGCATTCTCCAGGCGCTCGACATCGACGACGCCGACGAGGTGCTCGAGATCGGCACCGGCAGCGGCTTCCTCACCGCATGCTTCGCGCATCTCGCACACGAGGTGACGAGCATTGATCTGCACGTCGACTTCATCGAGTCCGCGCGCGTACGCCTGGCAGCTGCAGGCGCGCACAACGCGCGGCTCGAAGCTGCCGATATGCTTACCTGGAACGCCGGCCGCCAGTTCGACGCCATCTGCATCGGCGGCGCGGTGGTGGATGTTCCGGCACGCGTGCTCGACTGGGTGAAGCCCGGCGGCCGCCTGTTCGTCGTGCGCGGCGACGCGCCCGCGCAGGAAGCCCTGCGCATGACGCGGCGCGGCGACGGCTGGCATCAGGAAAGCCTGTTCGAGACCGACATCCCCTACCTGCGCGGCGCCGCTCCGGTGCCGCGCTTCGTGCTGTAACCGCGCGTGCCGACCGCACCGCAAACCGACCGACAAGGATTTCGCATGAGCCTGCGCCTTCGCCCCATCCACCTCGCCCTGCTGCTTGCGATCGGCTGCGCATCCGCGCAGGCCGGCGACCTGCAGCAAGCCTACGATCTGGCGCGGCAAAGCGATCCGCAGCTCGCCGGGTCCGAAGCCAACAAGCGCGCACAGGAAGAAGGCATCGCGCAGGCACGCGCGAATCTGCTGCCCCAGGTCAACGCCACCGACACGCTGACGAAGACCCAGACCGAGGGTTCGGAAGTGTCGGAAATCCAGCGCCTGGACGGTAGCCTCGGCTTCGGTGCCACCCCCGATTACCAGCACACCACCAGCCGCAACTATTCCGGCAACGTGCAGCAGAGCATCTACAACCGCGCCTTCTATACCACGCTGAGCGCAAGCCGCAGCCGGGCGCATGAAGCCGATGCGCAATACGACAACGCCGCCCAGACCCTGATCACCCGGGTGGCAACGGCCTATTTCAACGTGCTCAGCGCGATCCAGGATCTCGCCTCGTCGCGCGCCGAGGATCGCGCGCTCAAGCGCCAGCTCGACCAGGCCAACGTGCGCCTGCAGGTCGGACTGGCGCCGATCACCGATGCCCAGGAAGCGAAGGCGCAATACGACATCTCGCGGGCGACGACGATCGGTTTCGAAACCGCCCTGTCCGATGCGAAGGAAGCGCTGACCGAAATCACCGGCCAGCCGATCGAGCATTTCAAGGGCCTGGCCCCCGACTTCGTCCCGACGGCACCCTCGCCGGAGGACGTCGACGCGTGGGTGAAAATGGCGGTCGACAACAACCCCCAGGTCATCGCCCAGCAACTGGCGCTGGATGCGGCCGAGCACGATGTGGACACCGCGCGCGCCGGTCACCTGCCGACCATCACGGCCAACGCCAGCTACGGCAGCTTCACCCAATGGGGAAGCGGGCTACAGGACGGTCTCGTTTTCCCGGACAATGCAATCAACCGTGGACCGGTCTATTCGCTGGTGCTCACCGTTCCGATTTTTTCCGGTTTTTCGGTGTCTTCGCACGTGCGCCAGGCCTTGGCACTGCGCGATGCGGCAGCCGATACGCTCGAGCAGACGCGGCGCTCCATCCAGCGCCAGGCGCGCAACTCCTATCACGCGACGCTGGCCGGACTGACCGAGATCGAGGCGCGCAAGCAGGCGCTGCTGTCCGCGCAGACCGCGCTGGAAGCGACCGAGACCGGGCTCGAGGTCGGCACGCGCACGATCGTCGATGTGCTGATCAACGAGCAGCAGCTGTTCTCCGCGCAGCGCGATTACGCGCGCGCGCGCAACAACTTCGTGGTCAACGAACTGACGCTCAGGCAGGTTGGCGGCAACGTCCAGGCATCCGACGTGGCAGCGGTGAACACGCTGCTGGTCAGCGATGCCGAAGCCGCGCTCGACGCTCCCACCAACGACAACGACATTGCGATGCCCGGACTGCCCACGCAGCCGGCGAATGAGAGCACGCCAGCGGCGTCCGGCAATGCGGACAAGCCGAACCCGGCGCCGGTGAAGAAGGCCCGCCACAGGAAGGCCGCAGCGCCCGCCGCAGCGCCGGAGCAGCCCGTCACGCCGCACTGACGGGCAGGCACGCCTCGATCAATACCAGGGTTCGCGCGAGCGCGCCGCGCTCGCGCTCGACGACCGCGCGTCCTGCTTCGCCCATCGCCTTGCACCGCACCGGATCGGCGAGCAGGTCGGCGAGCGCACGTGCGAGTCCTTCAACATGGTCCACCTGCAACAGGGCGCCCGCATCGCGCAGCAGAGCGATCGCTTCGGTGAAATTGGCGGTATGCGGTCCGACCACGGTCGGCACCGCCACCGCCGCCGGTTCGAGCACGTTGTGGCCGCCGATCGCCTGCAGGCTGCCGCCGACGAAAGCGACATCTGAGGCGGCGTAGAAGCCCATCAGTTCGCCGATGCTGTCGATCACGAAGCAGTCGGTATCGGCGTCGGCCATCACGCCTGCGCTGCGCCTGCGCGTGCGCCAGCCGCGTTGCATGCAGGCGCTCGCGACTCCGGCGAAACGCGCCGGACGACGTGGCGCCCACAACAGCAGCAACGTCGGGAAACGTTCACGCAGCCGCGCGTACGCATCGAGAACCGACGCCTCCTCGCCTTCATGCGTGCTCGCAGCGATCCATACCGGTCGCGTCGAACCCCAAGCCGCGCGACGCTCGCGGGCAAGTGCATCGAGCCCTTCAGGCAGGCGCAGGTCGAACTTCAGGTTGCCGGTCACGCGCAAGCGTTCGGCCGGCGCGCCCGCACGCAGCAGGCGCTGGGCATCGGCTTGCGACTGCGCCGCGATCGCATCGACCCGCGCCAGCGCCATCCGGATCAGCGGCAGCGCCAATCGATAACCGCTCAGCGAGCGTTGCGACAGGCGTGCATTGACGAGCATCAGGGGCACGTTCGCGCGACCGACCGCGAAGTAGATGTTCGGCCAGATCTCGGTTTCCATCACGATCGCGATCCGCGGTTTCGCATGCGCGAGGAAACGTCGCGCCGCACCCGACAGGTCGTACGGGAAATAAAGATGTCCCACTGCGCCTTTCCAGCGCGAGAGCACCTGGGCGGCGCCGGTCGGCGTGGTCGTGGTGACCAGCAAGGGCGTATCCGGATGGCGCGCGCGCAGCGCGTCGACCAGCGGCGCGGCTGCGATCACCTCCCCCACCGATACCGCATGCACCCAGATCGACGGCTGCATCGGCGCGGTGCCGTACCAGCCGAAGCGTTCGCTCCAGCGGCGGAAGTATTCGCGATCGCGCAGCCCGCGCCATACCAGGTGGTAGAGCATCGCCGGGACCAGTGCGTACATCACGCAGGCGTACGCTCCACGCAGCAGTCGTTGCAACAGCGACAGAGGCATCGGCGAAGGATACCGGAGCGGTCGCAGGCTGTCGGCACTCATCGAACCGGCCATCGGAACATTCGCTCGCCGGTTCGATGGCGCGGTCGCTGAATGGACCGCTCGCGCACAGGCCGCAGATGCTGCGTCCGGCCATCGCATGCGCATATGTGCCGGGTGCGATGGCGGTTGCACAGGGCGTTCGGGTATCGACTTGCCGATAGAATCCACCCATGCAACCACCCGCGCGACCCTCGTTCTCGCCCCGCCACTGGCCGGACTGGATCGGCGTCGGCAGCGCGTGGCTCGCCGGACAACTGCCGTGGCGGCTGCAACGCGCACTGGGTCACGCGCTCGGATCGCTGGCGTATTTCCTCGCACGCTCGCGCCGGCGCGCGGCGCGGATCAACCTCGCGCTGTGCTATCCCGAACTCGACGAAGCGGCGCGCAAGCGCATCCTGCGCGAGCACTTCGCCGCGCTCGGCGTCGGCCTGTTCGAGTTCGCGCGCGCCTGGTGGGGCTCGATTGCGCCACTGCGACGCACGGTGCGCATCGACGGGCTCGAGCAT
>Ga0210389_10004728_pt1 | contig 10557 bp, 8 predicted proteins | sample IncBWH28OmetaG_FD_160127 | JGI IMG/M metagenome (GOLD analysis project Ga0210389, IMG submission 160127) | Forest soil microbial communities from Barre Woods Harvard Forest LTER site, Petersham, Massachusetts, United States - Inc-BW-H-28-O ... | reverse complement strand
TGCCGGTGGAATCTTGCCACTCGGCCCGCGTGCCTTTGCGGCTGAAATGCTCTGCGATCTTGCTGCCGAACGTCGTGCTGCCCTTGACGTTCCACTCAACCGGCAAGCCGGCGGCATCCAGGGTGATCGATTCCGCGATCGTGGGCCCGCGGCCGTTGTTCTTGACGTCGTAGTCGATGGTGGTCAGATCGCCCTTGGTTTCGGCGGTCAAGTGCCCGACTTTTTTCTCGCCGAAGATATAGGAGTAGCTGAAGGTATCCGCCAGAGCCAGCGAAGGCAGGCTCAGGGCCAACAGGAGCGCGATTTTTTGTAGCTGCAATTTGAAACTCTCTAAGAATGGAGCGAAGGATTGCTGGAGTGGTCGCGGATTCTAAACGCAAAGCAACGAGAACGCGTTTTCGCCAGGTTAAGATACGACATGAATTCGCGCATCATTTACTCCACCGGCATTGGCAGCCTGTGCCCGAACTGCCGGCGCCCGGTGCGCGAGTGCGTCTGCCCCAAGGGTGTTCCGGGAGCCGCCAAGCCCGCTGCAGTACGGGTTGCACGCGAGACTCAGGGCAGGGCAGGCAAGGGAGTAACGACGATTACGGGGTTGCCCCTGTCCCCTGCCGATATCGAGGCACTGGCCACGAAACTTAAAAAGCGCTGCGGATCGGGCGGGACGGTACGCAATGGCATCATCGAAATTCAGGGCGACCACCGCGATTCAATCGTGGCGGAGCTGGTCAAATTGGGATGGCCGGCGAAACGGTCGGGCGGCTGAGATCTGGGGCGCAAAACGCCTGCGCTGCCGTTGGGGGCTGAGAGTCGACACGGAGGATAAAAGGTAGTATTGTTTATCGCATGAGTACGCGATCGCTATCTGCAAATCAGCTTGCCGCGCTTGCGGCGCTTGTGGCAACGCCTGCCACCAAGGCAAAAGCATCGATCACACTTTCGCGCAATCTTCTGAAGGTCATCGATTCGTTGGCGGGCGCGGCCCAACGGTCCGCCTGGATTGAGCGCGCTGTTCAAAGCTACGCGGCACGCGAGTTGAAAGAGCGGCGCCGAGAGCGGGAGCTGGCGCTGTTAAATAGACACGCAGATGTATTGAACGCCGAAGGCGACGATAGCGCGACCTACCAGGCAAATTGGACCGCGGAGTAAGTCATCGTGTCATCGGGCTTGCGCCGCGGCGAGATTTACCGTGTCCGTCAGCCCCAACACGGCGATCCGAAAAGGTCGCGCTGCTTCGCCGTGGTGAGCCGTCAGGATCTGCTGGATTCAAAGGTCAATCGCGTTCTGTGCGCGCCAATCAATACGTCCGGCGTCGGCCTGTCGACCGAAGTGCAAGTCGGGGTCGATGAGGGCTTGAAGCACGATTCAGTCATCAATTGCGATCAAATCACGCGCCTCGAGAAAAGCATGCTCACCGACTATATCGGCGCGCTGTCACCGGCAAAGCTAAAGCAACTGCGCACCGCGTTGGTAGTGGCCCTTGACATAGATGCTGATCCGGACGCTGACATTCTTGACCTGACGTGAGATCTGCCTTCACCCAGCGGGCTGAAAGCGGCGGCATGAACATTAGAAGATATATGACTACTTTGCGCTTCAATCCCCGGAGGCTCTTCTGTATCATGCCGCCACTCGCGATAAGAGCTGTCTGGAGAGAGTCCTTTTATTAGGGCCGCCGAAGGCGCAACCGCCCGGAAACGCTCAGGCACATGAACGGCAGACTCTCGCGATCTCTGGAGAGCGGTCGCGTCGGCGATCCACCGAAGGGGAGCAGCGCTAAACTTCAAGCGCGCAATCTCTCAGGTCTTAAGGACAGAGGGGCGAAGCACGAACGTGCTTGGCGTCTCTGTATTCGTTCGCAGCGAGGTTGCGATGGGCCTTAAGACTCCTCTATACGACACGCATGTGCGGCAAGGCGCCAAGGTCGTCGATTTCGGCGGCTGGGATATGCCGTTGCACTACGGCTCGCAAATCGAGGAGCACCATGCGGTGCGCCGCGATGCCGGCATGTTCGATGTGTCGCACATGTGCATCATCGACCTGACCGGCGCTCGTGTGCGCGAATTCCTGCGATTTCTTCTGGCCAACGACGTGGGCCGCCTCAAAACCTTCGGCAAGGCGCTGTATTCCTGCATGTTGCTGCCCAACGGTGGCGTGATCGACGATCTGATCGTCTACTACATGTCGGATACCTGGTATCGCATGGTGGTCAATGCCGGTACGCGCGACAAGGACCTGGCCTGGATACGCCGACACGCGGCCGATTTCGAGGTGGCGGTCGTAGAGCGCAAGGAATTGGCGATGATCGCCGTGCAAGGTCCCAATGCGCGGCGCAAGGCGGCGACGCTGCTGTTGCCGGAACAGCAGGCGGCCGTGCTCGAATTGAAGCCCTTCTTCGGCGCGCCCTTCGGCGCCTGGTTCGTGGCCCGGACCGGCTACACCGGCGAGGACGGCTTCGAAATCATGATCCCCGCCGCGGAAGCGGCGGATGCGTGGAATCGCTTGCTCGAGCAGGGCGTGAAGCCGGCAGGCCTCGGCGCGCGGGACACGCTGCGGCTCGAAGCCGGCATGAATTTGTACGGCAACGACATGGATGAAAAATTCCATCCACTGGAGTCCGGTCTCGCCTGGACCGTCGCCTTCGAGCCCGCGGACCGGGACTTCATCGGCCGCGATGCCCTGCAGCGCGCGCAGCGCGAAGGCGGCCGTGAGCTGGTCGGCCTGTTGCTCGAGGATCGCGGCGTGCTGCGCAGTCACCAGAAGGTGCTGGTGAACGGTGCCACGACGGCCGGCATCTCGGGCGAGGTGACGAGCGGAACTTTTTCGCCCACCTTGAATCGTTCCATTGCCCTGGCACGCGTGCCGAAAACATCGCAGCCGGCCGTGCAAGTGGACATTCGCGGCAAGTTGCACGCGGCGCGCATCGTCAAGCCGCCGTTCGTGCGCCACGGCAAGCCAATGATCGACACAGAGTAGAGGTTCTTATGAGCAACAACGTACCGAGCGACCTGCAATACACCAAAAGCCACGAGTGGGTGCGTCAAGCCCAGAATGGCGCCGTGGAGATCGGCATTACCGATCACGCGCAAAGCGCGCTCGGGGATCTGGTCTTCGTCGAGGTTCCCGACGTGGGCCGCGCCGTGAGCGCGGGCGAAGCATGCGCCGTGGTCGAGTCGGTGAAGGCGGCATCGGATGTGTACAGTCCCGTGGCCGGCAAGGTCATAGCCAACAACGGCGCGCTTTCCGCCAAGCCCGAACTGCTCAACGAAGATCCCTACGGCGCGGGCTGGCTGTTTCGCCTGGAAACCAGCGGTTCCCTCAATGCGGCCGCGCTCATGAACGCGAGCGCCTATGAGAGCTTTCTGGCGGAAGAATCGAAGTAGAGGACACAATGGCATTCATTCCTCACACCCCCGAAGACATCGCCGGCATGCTGGATGTCATCGGCGCACGCTCGATCGACGATCTGTTCGATGAAATCCCCAAGGACCTTCGCGCCGGCATCCTCAATGTGCCCGCGCCGATGTCGGAAATGGAGGTCGCCCGGCTGATGACCGAGCGCGCCGCGATCGACGGGCGGCCCTTGAATTTCATCGGCGCCGGGGCCTATGAGCACCACATCCCGGCGCCGGTGTGGGCGATCGCCACGCGCGGAGAATTTTACTCCGCATATACGCCGTACCAGGCGGAGGCGAGCCAGGGCACGCTGCAGCTGATCTACGAATATCAATCCATGATGTGCGCGCTCACCGGCATGGAAGTGTCGAACGCCTCTCTGTATGACGGCGCATCCGCGCTGGCGGAAGCCTGCTTGATGGCCGTGCGATCCAATCGCAGGTCGAATTCGCGGCGCATCCTGATGCCGCGCACCGTGAACCCCACCTACGCCCAAGTCGCGCAGGCCATTGCCGGCAATCAAGACATCAGCTTCGTACCGGTGGACTTCGACCGGGCGGCCGGCCGCACGCTGCTGGACGCGCTCAAACCGCACAGCGGCCAGGACTTCACGGCGCTGGTCGTCCAGCAGCCGAATTTTTTCGGCAGCCTGGAAGAGGTCGACGCACTCACCGATTGGGCGCACGACAACAAGATCATGTTGATTGCGGTCGTCAACCCGACTTCGCTGGCGCTGCTCAAACCCCCGGGCGAGTGGGGCGCGATCGTCGATGGCGCACGCGGCGCGGACATCGTTTGCGGCGAGGGACAGGCGCTCGGCGTGCCGCTGTCCTCGGGCGGCCCTTATTTCGGCTTCATGGCCACGCGCATGCACTACGTGCGTCAGATGCCCGGCCGCATCGTCGGCCGCACGGTGGATGTGGAAGGACGGCCGGGCTTCAGCCTCACGCTGCAGGCGCGCGAGCAGCACATACGCCGCAGCAAGGCCACGTCCAATATTTGCACCAACCAGGGTTTGATGGTGACGGCCGCGACCATCTACATGAGCCTGTTGGGGCCCCAGGGCTTGGAGGCCGTCGCGCAGGCCAGCATGCAACGTACCGCGGACCTGGTCGCCGCGTTGGGCAAAGTGCCGGGCGTGAAACGAGCGTTCTCGGCGCCGCACTTTCATGAGGCGGTATTGATTCTGGATCGTCCGCCGGCCGCGATTCTGGCGGCGCTGGCGCGGCGGGGGATTCTCGGGGGGCTGGATCTTGGCGAGCGCTATCCGGAATTGGGGCATGCACTGCTGGTGTGTGCCACCGAAACCAAACTCGGTGCCGACATTGAGGCGTATGCAGCGGCGTTGGCCGAGGCGATGAAAGCTTCGCGAGCGGCAGCCTAGGAGAGATGATGCAACTCAAATCGCGCGAACCCTTGATATTCGAATTGGGCAAACCGGGACGCGGGGCCGTCACGCAATTCCCGCCGCCGGTGCCCGGCACCGCGCAGGTGCCCGCCCATCTGCGCCGGACCAGGCCCCCAGCGCTGCCCGAAGTCTCCGAGCTGCAGACGGTGCGTCACTTCACGCGTCTCTCGCAGATGAATTTCTCCATCGACACGCATTTCTATCCTTTGGGTTCTTGCACCATGAAGTACAACCCCAAGGCCTGCAACACCTACGCGATGCTGCCGGAATTCCTGGGCAGGCATCCCCTGGGACCGGAACCGCAGGGTTTTCTCGCGTGCATGTACGAGCTGCAAGAGATGCTGCAGGAGATCACGGGGATGCCCGCGGTCAGTCTCACGCCGATGGCCGGCGCGCAGGGCGAGTTTGCGGGCGTCGCGATGATCCGCGCGTACCACCGGGCGCGCAATGATACGGCGCGCACCGAGATCATCGTGCCGCAGGCGGCGCACGGCACCAATCCCGCCACGGCGACCATGTGCGGGTTTGTCGTCAAGGAAATACCGTGCGACGCCAATGGCGACGTGGACATCGAGGCGCTGAAGGCAGCGGTGAGCCCGGCGACGGCGGGCATCATGCTGACGAATCCTTCGACCCTCGGCGTGTTCGAACGCAAGATCGTGCAGATTGCGCGCATCGTGCACGATGCCGGCGGCCTGCTCTACTACGACGGCGCCAATCTGAACGCCATCCTGGGAAAGGTGCGCCCCGGGGACATGGGCTTCGATGTCATTCACATGAACTTGCACAAAACTTTCTCGACGCCGCATGGCGGCGGCGGACCGGGCTCAGGCGCGGTGGGTGTGAGCGCGCGATTGAAGCCGTTCCTGCCGCTCCCCATCGTCGGCAAGGACGGCGCACGCTACCGCTGGCTGACGGAGCGCGATCTGCCGCAGTCCATCGGGCGCTTGTCCGGATTCATGGGCAATGCGGGCGTGAATTTGCGCGCCTACATTTACATGCGGCTGCTGGGGCGTGAGGGCATGGTGCGCGTGGCGGAATTCGCGGCGCTGAACGCCAACTATTTGATGAAGCGCTTGCAAGCCCTCGGCTTCGAAGCCGCCTACCCCGAGCGCCGCGCCAGCCACGAGTTCATCATCACGCTGAAGCAGGAACAAAAGGCGTACCACGTCTCGGCGATGGATGTTGCGAAGCGCCTGCTGGACTACGGTTTTCACGCTCCCACGACATATTTCCCGCTGTTGGTGCCCGAATGTCTGCTCATCGAACCGACCGAAACCGAGGCCAAGGAGGATCTTGACCGGTTTTGCGACGCGCTGGCGTCGATCCGGGAAGAAATGCAGCATGATCCGGAGAAACTCACCTCCGCGCCGCATACAATGCCTGTCCGACGATTGGACGATGTGCGGGCGGCGAAGCAGCTCGATCTGATTTGGAAGGGCACGGCCGCCTGATAGGAACCGGCCGGGCTTGATCTTGTCCGATCCGAAGGCACTTAATGACATTTAACCCTAGGAGCCTGTGTGAGCATTCAACGTGGCCGCGACCGTGGCAGATTTCGCTTCAGGCGAGGCGGAGGCGACGCAGTTGGGTTTATTCCCAATAAGGAGCCGACAACAAAGCATGAAGCGAAATCTGCCCGGTCCCAAAGGGTTGGCAGCGAGAGCGGCGTCTGCGGTGTTGCGCGGCTTGACCGTGGGGCCCGCCACGGTCTGCGCCGCGCGCCTTGCATCCGCTCGCTCGCGCTGCCAACGCGGCTCACGCTGAATACTCACACAGGCTCCTGATCGGCATGCCCCGTATTTCCCTGCTCCTCTGCTTGCTCGCATTTTCGGCCACCCCCGCGTTCACCGCCCCGACTGCTTCCCCGACCTCCGCGCCCGGCATCGGCATACCCAACACGCCGGCGAACTGGGCGCAGACGCTGGAACGGATCGCGACCGGCGTCGTTACCATTCAAATCGACAGCACCCGCGCGTTCGACACCGAATGGAACACGACCGCGCAGGCGACCGGCTTCGTCATCGATGCCAAGCGAGGGCTCATCCTGACGAATCGGCATGTGGTGACGCCGGGACCGGTGACCGCGCAGGCGATCTTTTTGAATCGGGAAGAAGTGCAGCTTTACCCGATCTATCGCGATCCCATCCACGACTTCGGCATCTATCGCTACGACCCGGCAAAACTGCATTTCATTCAGCCGGCCGAGCTGCCGCTGTATCCGCAAGGCGCCGTCATCGGCCGCGAGATCCGTGTGGTCGGAAACGATGCCGGCGAACAACTCTCGATTCTTGCCGGGACCTTGGCGCGCCTGGATCGCGAGGCGCCCGAATACGGCTATGGCAAGTACAACGATTTCAACACCTTTTATTACCAAGCCGCGTCCAGCACCTCGGGCGGCTCGTCCGGCTCGCCGGTGATCGACATCGAGGGCCGGGTCGTCGCGCTCAACGCCGGCGGTGCCACCGGAGCCGCCTCGAGCTTCTACCTGCCGCTGACGGCGGTCGTGCGCGCATTGAAGTACCTCGAGGTCGGCAAGCCCGTGCCGCGCGGCACGCTGGAAACCGTCTTCAAGTACACGCCCTACGATGAGCTGAAGCGCTTAGGCCTCAACGCCGCCACGGAGGCGAGCATGCGCAAGGCCTATCCAAAGTTGACCGGCATGCTGGCGGTGGACGACGTTCAACCCGGGTCCGCCGCCGACGGAATTCTGGCGCCCGGCGACATCCTGGTGGCCGTCGACGGCAAACCCATTCCGGAATTTTTCGCACTCGAAGAAGTGCTGGACAATCATGTGGGACGGCGGGTCAAGGTCGAAGTGCAGCGCGGCAGCCAGTCGCTGCAGCACGACCTCGATGTGCAGTCCTTGAGCGCCATCACGCCGGACGAGTACATCGAATTCGGCGAGGCTGTGGTGCACACGCTGTCCTATCAGCAAGCGCGGCACTTCAATGTGCCGGTCAAGGGCGTGTATATCGCCAACCCGGGCTATGTGTTCGGCGCCGCCGGCATCCCGCGGGCCGCGTTGATCACCACATTCAACGGCAAGAAGGTCGAATCGCTCGCCGACTTTGCCGCAGCCCTGGCCGAGCTGGCCGATGGAGCGAGGGCGCCCGTGCGCTATGTGACGATCGAGGATCCTCGCGCCGTGCAGCTCAAGGTGATTCGCATGGACAGGCGCTGGTTCCCGGCGCGAGAGTGCAAGCGCGACGATACGCTCGGCACCTGGCCTTGCATCAGCATCAGTCCCGGACCCGCCCCATCCGTCGTCAAGCCCGCCTCGACGCAGTTCGCCAAAACCGGCGATCCACGCATCGACCGGTTGGCGCCCTCCTTGGTGCTGGTGAATTTCGACATGCCTTACTCGACGTCGGGCGTGACCGAGAAAAACTATCATGGTACGGGCGTCATCGTGGACGCGCAGCGCGGTTTGGTGGCAATCGACCGCAACACCGTCCCGGTGGCGATGGGAGATGTACGCATCACTTTCGCGGGCACGGTCGAAGTGCCGGGTAAGGTCGTGTTCATTCATCCTCTCCACAATCTTGCGGTGATTTCCTACGATCCGAAGTCGATCGGCAACACGCCGGTGCGCGCGGCGACATTGGTGACGCGCACCCTGTCTCCGGGCGACGATGTCTGGGTGGTGGGCCAGCGCGCGGATTCGAAAATCCAATCGCAGAAAACGCAGGTCTCCAGCGTCGATGTCGTCTCGTTTCCCCTGTCGCGAACCCTGCGTTTCCGCGACAGCAATTTGGAGGCGGTCAGCCTCATCAACCCGCCCACCGACTACGACGGCGTGATCACGGACGAGAAGGGCGACGTGCTCGCGATGTGGTCGAGCTTCGCATTCGAATCGCAACGCGAATTGGAGCAGATCAATCGCGGCATTCCGGCTGACTTGGTCAGCGAGATGATCAGCGTCGTCGCCGACGGCCGGCCGCTGTATTCTTTCGAAGCGGAATTCGACGTGCAATCGCTGGCTGCCGCGCGGAGCCTGGGCCTGCCGGATGAGTGGGTGCGGCGCTTCGAGGAACACAATGCGCAGCGCCGTCAGGTACTCGCGGTCAACCGGCTGGTGGCAGGCTCGCCCGCGGCGGCGCTGGTCGAGCCCGGCGATCTGCTGCTCGCCATCGACGGCAAGGTCGTGAATCGGTTTCGCGAGGTTGAACGCGCGGTGCAGAACCCCACGGTGTCCGTGACGGTGTGGCGCGACGGCGCGGAAAAGACGCTGCAGATGAAGACCGTCGCCCTGAATGGCCGCGATATCGATCGCGTGCTCATTTGGGCCGGTGCCACCCTGCAGGCGCCGCATCGCGCCATGGCGGCGCAGCGCGGGATCGCCCCGTATGGCGTGTTCGTCTCGTTCTTTTTCTATGGCTCGCCGGCGACGCACTACGGACTGTACGCCGGCCGGCGCATCACGGAAGTGGATGGGCAGCCGACTCCCGACCTCGATGCATTCATCCGGGCGGTGAGCGGCAAACCCGATCGCGCGTCATTGCGCTTGAAGACGATCAGCTGGAATGGCCAAACCGACGTGATTACGCTGAAGCTCGACAAGCACTACTGGCCCGCGTACGAACTCAACCGGCAAGAGGATGGCAGCTGGATCAGAACCGCGCTCGATCCGCCGGACGTGACGGCGGCGCTCAGCCCATCGGCGGCCACGCAGGCACAGTGATTTTTGACCGGCGTAGCGCTCGTCAGGGAGGGTAAGAAGAATCACGGCACGAAAACAACAGTGCCGTGATTCTTCCTACCCTTCCTGGCGGGAACTCGGGCCGATCGATATCACATGCCGGTGTGTCGGACGACAGCTGATCTTCCGGCCTACGGGTGCGCATGAGGCCACCTACCTATGGTGGCCACTCGACCGTCCTCCGGCACCGTGACTTTGAGCGTCCAGCATGAAAGGCCGAGGGGATAGAGCAGCGTCGAGGCCCTGCTCTTACGGGCCTTGACGCTGCTCTATCCCCTCAGTCATTCCGGCTCGCTCAATTTCACAGTGCCGAAACCAGCGACTCGAGCGCCCGCAGCCAATGCTGGTAGTACGTGTCGCCGAGATCCGCGTCGCCGGCGGCCTGCGCCAGCGCGATCTGGCGTGATAATGCGTCGGCCCACTGTGGCCAGGTGAACAGGCCGCGTTCGTGCAAGGCGACCGTCATCGCGAACGCGCGCGCTTCCCAGGGCTCGTTGAAAACGGGCCTGTCCGCGTCGAGCGGAATTCCCGGCAGATCCCGCAAGTCTTCGGGGGTCATGCTGGCTCCAAATAGGGCTCGAACGCGTCCACGGTGACGCTGGCGCCCTGCAATCGGCCTTCCTCGCCCCAGAGTTCCTGCGCGTCGAAAGCCACGGTGTACAGCCACTGCGGCGATTCACCCAACTCTTGCGCGTTCGTATCGGGGAACACGTGCGCGCCATGGATGCGCTCGATCACACCCACCTTGCCGCGCGCATACCCCGGCAGGCGCGTGTGGTGAGGAGGGGCAACGGCTGCCGTGCGCACGCGCGCCCCGACCGAGAATCGCGCAGGAGCCGTTGCAGTTCGCAACGCCGGAAAGCCTTTTTTGATCGTCGCCAAGGCAGTTTCGGCGTGCAGCACCTGCTTCGGCGGCGGCGGCGAACGGCCCAGCAAGCCTTTCTGCAAGGCCAATTTTTCCAGCGCCGCCAGCCAGATCTCGTAGTAGCTCAAATCGCGATAGTTCGGCAGCGTTTCGCGTACCGAGCGGTTCATGTCGATATTCGACATG
>Ga0210389_10004726_pt1 | contig 10558 bp, 11 predicted proteins | sample IncBWH28OmetaG_FD_160127 | JGI IMG/M metagenome (GOLD analysis project Ga0210389, IMG submission 160127) | Forest soil microbial communities from Barre Woods Harvard Forest LTER site, Petersham, Massachusetts, United States - Inc-BW-H-28-O ... | reverse complement strand
CTATTTGTTGGCCCGACTGGTAGATCGCGCCGTCGGTGCGCGGCGTCGGCGGCGGCAACACGCGCGCGACCACCGGATCCGGCTTCGGCGGTTTGTGGGGGATGAGGCCGCACGCCGAGAGCAGGCAGCAGGCGATGATTGCGACTGGCCGGATCATGTCAGATTGGTCGTCAGGTACTGCAGCATCTGGTCGGTGGTGCTGATGGCCTTGGAGTTCATCTCGTAGGAACGCTGGCACTCGATCATCGACACCAGCTCGGTCACCGAATTGACGTTCGAGGTTTCCAGCGCGCCCTGGGAAATGGTGCCCAAGCCGTTGGTGCCCGCGGTGCCGACCTGGGGCGAGCCGCTCGCGGCGGATTCCACCAGCAGGTTGTTGCCCGTGGGCTGCAGTCCCTGTTCGTTGATGAAATCAGCCAATTGGATTTGTCCGACCTGCGTGCCCTTGGTATTGGTGGCCGAGGTCACCGTCACCACGCCGTCGTTGCCGATGGTCACCGACTGCGTGCCGGCGGGAATATTGATCGCCGGCTGCAGCGGGTAGCCGCTGGCGGTGACGACGTTGCCCTGGTTGTCGAGCGAGAAGCTGCCGTCGCGCGTGTAGGCGATGGTGCCGTCGGGCATGGTGATCTGCAGGAATCCGCGCCCGTTCACCGACATGTCCAACGAGCCGTTGGTTTGCAGCACGCTGCCCTGGGTGTAATCCTTCTCCGTGGCGACGATGCGCACGCCGGTGCCCAAGGTAAGTCCGGTGGCGAGCTGCGTGTTCTGCGTGCTCTGCGCCCCGACCTGGCGGATGTTCTGGTACATCAAATCCTGAAACGCGGCGCGGCCGGCCTTGAACCCGGTGGTGTTGGTGTTCGCCAGGTTGTTGGCGATCACCGCCATGCGGGTGTTTTGTGCGTCGAGACCGGTTTTTGCGGCCCATAATGCAAGGTTCATGGATTTATCCTTTCGCGTTACGAAGTCAACATCATGCGTTCGGCACTTTGTTCGTTCGTGTCGGTTGAATTGATGCTCTTGATCTGAAATTCGTACAGGCGCTGCAGCTCGATCATGCTGATGAGCGACTGCGCCGCGTTGACGTTGCTCGACTCCAGCATTCCCGGCGTCACCGACACGGTGTCGTCGGTTTTCGCCTTGCCGCCCGTCTTGAGGCGCAGCAGGCCGTCGTCGCCTTTTTGCAGCGTGGAGGTCGGCGGATTGACGAGTTTGATGCGATCCACCTGCGTGACCGCGAAGGGCGCCGAACCCTGCGGCACGACCGAGACCGTGCCGTCGCTGCCGATGCTCACGTTGGTCGAGGGCGGTATCACGAGAGGCCCGCTTTCGGTCAAGACCGGCAGGCCGCTCGCGGTGGTGACCGCGCCGACCGGAGAAACCCGCAAATCACCGGCGCGCGTATACGCTTCCTGCCCGTCGGTGCCGCGCACCGCAATGAATCCGTTGCCGTTCACCGCGATGTCGAGATCGCGCCCCGTGCTCTCCATGGTGCCGGCGGAAAAATCCGTGCCCGCATCGCCGGCCACGGCATTGACGCGCGTGGCATAGCCGGCTCCGTAGATCGGCGCGCTGTCGAAGGACACCGAGTCGGCTCGAAAGCCGATGGTGCTGATGTTGGCGATGTTGTGGTTGTTCACGGCCTGCGCTTGCATGATCTGCTTCGCGCCCGTCATCGCCACGTAGAGTCCTCTGTCCATGATTAATGCGTGATGTTAATGACGGTCTGGGAGAGCTGATTCGAGGTGGTGATGACCTGCGCGTTGGCCTGGAAGGCGCGCTGCGCGGTGATCATGTTCACCAGCTCGGTGGTCAAGTCCACATTCGAGGCCTCGAGCGCACCGGATTGGATGGAGCCGAATCCGGCCGTGCCTGCGGTGCCGGAGATGTGCGTGCCCGAGGTGAAGGTCTCGGCCCAGGTCGTGTTGCCCAACTGCTTCAATCCCTGCGGATCCGGGAAATTCGCCAGGGCCAGCTGTCCGAGCTGCGTCGAACGGCCGTTGGTGTAAACCGCCGAGACGACGCCGGTCGGATCGATCGAGACGGTGCTCAATTGCCCGGTGGCAAAACCGTTCTGAACGATCGATGTCACGCCGAAGCCGCCGCCGAATTGCGTGCTCTGCGCGAAATTGAAGGTCATGTTCATGGGCGAGGCGCCGTCCGCGGGCGTAAAGCCCGGGAAATTCAGCGCGCCGCTCGCGGGCGGCGTGACCGCGCCGCTGGGGGAAAATTGCAGCGTATTGGTCGTCGGCAGCAACGTTCCATTGACCGTCATGTTGACATTCCACAGGCCCGGCGTGGCGGTCTGCGTGAAGAAGAAGGTCGCCGGGAAGGAATTGCCCAGCGAGTCATACACCGTGGTCGAGGTGGACTGGCTGTAGGTGGCCGGATTGGTCGGATCGAACGGCGCGACGGGGGGCGGCGACGAACCGGCCGGCAGATTCAGGATCACCGTTCCGGCGGTGGTGGCGAGCGGCGCGCTCTGCGCCGTCTGCAGGTTCAAATCCGTCAGGGCGCCGGTGTTGAATCCGCCGGTGACCGTGGGCGGATAGACCTGCAGCGCCTGGCCGGTGGAGGTCACGACGTTGCCGTTCTTGTCTTCCGAGAACTGGCCGTTGCGTGTGTAGACGATGCCGTTGCTGGGGTCCTGCAAGGTAAAGAAGCCATCGCCGCTGATCGCAAGATCGAGATTCGATCCGGAGGTGCTGATGTTGCCCTGCGTGAACTGCTGCGCCGTCGCAGCGAGGCGCACGCCTTCTCCGACCGCGGAGGTGTTGAGATTCACGGCGCCGGCGGCAAACACATCGGCGAATTCCGCGCGCGACTCCTTGAAACCGACCGTGTCCGCGTTCGCGATGTTGTTCGCGGTCACGTCCAGGTCGGAACTCGCCGCGGTCAATCCCGATAACGCTATGCTGAAAGAAGCCATTGTTTACTCCTCGGATAAATTAGTTGGATATCTGCTGGACGCTGCTGAACGGCACGCTGCCGATGCCCGCCACGTTCAAGGTCAGTCCGGTTGAACCTGCGCCCATGCTGACGCTCTCGACCGTGCCGTTGACCAGCGTGCTCGCCGCGGTGCCGCCCTGCGTCGAGCCCGCGTATTGCGCGGTGAGCGTGTAGGTTCCTGCCGGAGCATGCGAGCCCGAGCTCGTGAGGCCGTTCCAGGAGAAGCTCGCGAGACCCGCGGACTGCGCGCCCAGGTTGATCTGACTCACCAGCGCGCCGCTGGCGTCGCTGATGTTGAGCACCACCTGCGAGGTGGTCTGCGGAACATTGACGGCGCCCGTCACGGTCGCGCCGGCCGCCAAATTCGCGGTGCTGCTGTTGACCAGCGCCTGGTGGCCCAGGAGCGAGGACGCCTGCAGCGCCTGGCTCGAGGAGAGCGAACTCGACAGGGCGCCGAAGGACGTGTTGAGGGATGTGATGCCCTGCACTTCGCTGAGCGAGGCCAGCTGCTGCAGGAAGGTATTGCTGTCCACCGGGCTGGTGGGATCCTGATTCTTCAATTGCGCCAGCATGAGCGTGAGGAAATCCGTGCCTCCCAGGGTCACGGCGTTGGTGGTGGACCCCGTGCCTGCCGCGCCGGTGCCGGCCGCGCCGGTGCCTGTCGTGCCGCCGGTGCCGTTGGTGCCCGTGCCAGTGCCCGTCGGCGGGGCGGCGGCGTGTGTACCGTTGATTAACATTGCTGCTTACCCTTTTCGCCTAGTGGCCCATGGAAATCGTTTTGAGCAGTAAATCTCGCGCCGTATTGATCGCTTCCACGTTGGTGGCGAAAGTGCGGTTGGCGGAGATCATGTTGGTCATCTCTTCAATCGAATTGACGTTCGAGCTGAACACATAGCCGTCCTTGTTCGCCGCCGGATTGTCCGGCTGATAGCGCATCAAAGGAGGCGCGGTGCTTTCGACGACGCCGAGGACGCGCACGCCCACGCCGGCATCCTCTTGATCGAAACCGGCGCCGGAGTTGTCCATCATGGTTTGAAACACCGGATGCCGCGCGCGATAAACCTTGCTGGGATCGCCGTTGACGCTTTCGGCGTTGGCCAGGTTGCTGGCCGTCGTGTTGAGCCGAAGCGTTTCGGCGTTCAGCGCGCTGCCGGCGGTGTTGAATACGTTGAACAGAGACATTGTTCTCTCCTCGAGCGCTGCTACTGGCCGTTGATGGCCAGCGTCAGCTCCGCGATCTTCAAATTGATGAAATTCAGGCTCGCTTGGTAGCGCACGTTGTTTTCCGCGAACGCCGCCTGTTCCACCGGCATTTCCACGGTGTTGCCGTCGAGCGAAGCCTGGTAGGGATTGCGGTACTTCAAGTCGGCGGAAGGCGCCGTGCCGTCGTTCAACACGATGTGTGCGCCGTCGGTGGCGCTGAGCGGCAGGGGCGCTTCGTCGCTTTTGCTCAAGACCGCGCTGAAATCAATGTCGCGCGCCTTGTAGTTCGGCGTATCGGCGTTGGCGAGATTCGTCGCCAATATCCCGACGCGTTGCCCGTGCAGCTGCAGCGCCTGCTCATGGATTCCAAAAATGTTTTCGAACATGCGATTGACTCCTGTTGGTGAGGGAGTAGCAAGAGGTGTGCCAACCCCGAAACCCGGCGCGCCAACCCCAAAAATCGCCGCAACGGGCCGTCAACTGGGATGCAAGTCGCAGGAAGGGGGGCTTAAAGTCTCGCGCTCCGGCCTTCGCGGCGGCCGCCGGCGGCAAGATCTTGCCGCCCGACGCCGCTTGCGCCGGGCCCCCCGGCTTCACCGGGGGCGAGTGGCACGACGCTTGCTTGTTAGTTGGTACCTATGCGAATTGCGCCAAAATTTCGTCGCGCCCAATTCATGCACCCGGGCTTCCTTCGACCCGGGTTCATTCGCCGCGGCTTCATTCTCCGTGGCGCGCTCGCCGCGCTGGCGCTCGCGCCGGCGCTGGCGGCCGCCGAGATTTCCGACCGCCAAGACATCGCGCAGCTCGAAGCGCTGGCCAAATCGGAGGCCGCTTTGCAGTTTCCGAAGCTCACCGAGCGCCAGCGCTTTGTGGTGGGTCCCATCGAGCCGCATTTGCAATTCGACAAGTGCAGCCGGCCGGTCAGGCCGGTGGTCGCCTCGCCGCAACACATGAAGGATCGGGTGACGGTCGAACTGCGCTGTCCGGATCCGAAGCCCTGGCACCTCTATGTGCCCGTCAGAATCGTCGGCACCTCGCCGGCCGCCGTCGCGGTGCATGCCATTGTCGCCGGTACCGTGATCAAGGCCGCCGACCTGAAAATCGAAGAACACGATATCTCGGAACTGCCCTTGGGCTTCCTGGATGACGCGGCCATCGCCGTCGGTCTGACCGCCAGCCGCCCGATCGCGGGGGGCGCGTACCTGACCAATCAGCAGCTGGTGGCCCCCAAAGCGGTACAAAGAGGTCAATCGGTGACCTTGCTGGCCGATGTCGGCGGGATCAGCGTGCGGATGGCGGGACGGGCCTTGAGCGATGGCCTGATGAATCAGAGAGTTAGGGTCCAGAATCTGTCATCTGGGAAAATCGTTGAAGGAATCGCCCGGTCCGAGCAGGTCGTGGAAATTATTTTGCAATAGCCCTTCAGTGATCCACGTCACAGCCGATAGCAAGGGTAGCGGGTGGTGTTGGGCGTATCGTTAAAGTTCATCCAAAGCCTGACGATAAAGAGGCATGGGCAGGCAAGCCCCAGGAGATTTCGGTGACGGACAAAATCAGTGGAATATCAACAGCCGAGCCGGTCGCGAAGCCGACGGGTTCGAGCAGCGGCGTTGCGACCGGCAAATCGCAGGGCGAAGGCTCCGCGGCGCCCGCAGCGGCGCAGACCAATGATCACGTCACCTTGACCGACTCCGCGCGCTCCTTGCAAAAGATCGAAGAGGCCGTCGCCAAGACCCCGGTGGTGAATGCGGGGAAGGTGGCTGCCGTGAAGCACGCCATCAGCTCCGGCAATTACCAGGTCGATGCGGGTCGGGTGGCCGGCAAGTTGTTGAAGTACGAGCGCGGTCTCAAGTAACGCCATGATTCCAGAAGCCCGCCGCCGTCTCGAAGATTTACTGGATCGCGAGATCGAGCTTGCGGGCGTGCTGTCCGCCACGCTGGCTGCGGAAAAAGCTGCGCTGACGGGGGATTCCCCCGAGGCGGTCGAAAAGAACGTCGCCGAGAAAATCCGGGTCCTCGAATCCCTTGAAAAAGTCGATCAAGAACGCCGGGCCCTGTGCGATAGCCCGACGAGCCCCGGCCTGGCCGCCACGGTCGTCGAGCGCTGGCGCAGACTGATGGAACTCATGGCCGGCTGCCGTTCCGCAAACGAGGTCAATGGCCACATCATTCATGTGCGCCGGCATCAGATCCATCAATTGATCGACATTGTGCGCGGCGGTCCGTCGGTCACCTATGACCCGCAAGGCAAAACCTTCGCCAAAGCGCTGCGCGCCCTCGCCCGAGCCTAAATCTATGCTAGTCCTCAGCCGCCGAGCCGATGAATCGATTGTCATACAACCCGCTGACGGTGCTGACGCCAACATGACCGTGGCGCAGCTGTTTGCCAACGGTCCGATCCAGATCACCCTGCTGGGCGGAACCGGCCGGCGCGTCAAAGTGGGCATCGAAGCGCCCGAGCAACTCGCCATCCGGCGCAAAGACGTCGCCTGATCGCCTGCGCCGATCGTTGACCGCGCTGCGGTCGGATTTTACTTATCGACGGAAAGGCGTACATATCTTTGCCGATCGCATCGGCCCTTTCGCTATCGCCATGACGATGTGCATAATGGCGTGCCTAAGAACAATTCAACCGAAGAGTGATACGCATGGAGCGTCGATTGCACACCCGCCACCGCGCGCGCACAACCGTGTACGTGGTGATGTCCGGCCGTAAGAGCCGGATCTGCAAAGCCAAAAACCTCAGTGCAAACGGCGTCTTCGTCGAGACTGAAAATCTTGGCCTGCGTAAAGGGCAGCAGGTGCAGCTGGCGTTCGCGATCAACCTGGGACTGGTGACGAAAATTCATCGCCGCACCGCGATCGTCGCGCATGTCACCCGCGGCGGCACGGGCCTGATGATGGAGCAATTCGCGGGCCGTTGAGTCCGGACGCCGGCGTCGAGTTCGGACGCCAGCGTTGAGTCCCGACGCCGGCGCCGCGCCGCGCCGCTGAACCCGACGCCCGCTCGGGCCGCTTGACAGGTCCTGTAAACTGACAGGATGCCACCCTTCGATCCTCCACGCTCGGATGCCATCCGCATCCGCGGCGCGCGCCAGAACAATCTCAAGGATCTGGACCTCGACCTGCCGCTCAACGAGCTGATCGTCGTCACGGGCGTCAGCGGATCGGGAAAATCCTCGCTGGTGTTCGACACGCTGTATGCGGAGGGTCAGCGCCGCTACGTCGAGACCTTCTCGCCGTACGCGCGCCAATTCCTGGACCGCATGGACAAGCCGCAGGTCGATCGCATCGAGGGCATACCGCCGTCCATTGCCATCGACCAAACCAATCCGGTGCGGACCTCGCGCTCGACCGTCGGCACGATGACGGAACTCAACGATCATCTGAAACTGCTGTTTGCCCGGGCTGCGCTCCTGCACTGCCGGCAATGCGGAAAAGCCGTGCGCCGCGACAGCCCCGCCAGTGTCCAAGCGCACCTGAGCGCGCTGGCCCGCGATCACGGTGATCCGAAGCTGCTGCTGACTTTCCCGGTGCCGATTCCGAAGAATTTTACCGAGACGGAAATCAAGGCCCTGCTGTCGGCCCAGGGGTACACGCGCATCCATGAGAAGCGCGGCGACACGCTGCAAGTGATTCAAGATCGGCTTCGCTGGTCATCGGCCGATCCCGCGCGCGCGGCGGATGCCATCGAAGCGGCGCTGAGAGTCGGCCAAGGACGCATCGATGTCTATCCGGAAAATGAGACCGCCGGCGGCAAGGCGGCGGCGCCGTGGCGCTTCTCGACCGGCCTGCATTGCCCGGATTGCGACATCAACTACAAGGACCCCAGCCCCAGCACCTTCAGCTTCAACTCAGCCCTGGGCGCGTGCGATACCTGCCGCGGCTTTGGGCGCAGCATCGGCGTCGATTACGGCTTGGTGATTCCCGATACGTCTTTGAGTCTTCGCGAAGGCGCCATCAAGCCCTGGCAGACCGAATCCTACAAAGAATGCCAGACCGATCTCCTGCGGTTCGCGCGCAAGCGCGATGTGCCCGTCGACACGCCCTGGCGCGACCTGAGCGATGCACAGCGTGCCTGGGTGATCGAAGGCGAAGGCGAATGGACCAAAAAGGTTTGGTACGGCGTGCGGCGCTTCTTCGCCTGGCTCGAAACCAAGGCGTACAAAATGCACATTCGCGTGCTGCTGTCGCGCTACCGCTCCTACACCGAATGCGGCGCCTGCCGGGGTGCCCGGCTCAAGCCCGACGCGTTGTTGTGGCGTGTCGGCAAACCCGGCATGACCATCCGCGAATTGATGTTGCTGTCCATCGACGACAGCCGAAAATTCTTTGACTCGCTGGAATTGCCGTCCCTGCTCGATGAAGCCACCGAGCTGTTGCTCCGCGAGATCCGCGCGCGCCTCAAGTACCTCACCGACGTCGGCCTGGGATATCTGAATCTCGACCGCCAGTCGCGCACCTTGTCCGGCGGCGAGGTGCAGCGAATCAACCTCACCACGGCTCTTGGGACATCGCTCGTCAATACCCTGTTCGTGCTCGATGAACCGTCGATTGGATTGCATCCGCGGGACGTCGAACGCATCGTTGGCGTCATGCATCGCCTGCGCGATGCCGGCAACACCCTGGTCGTGGTCGAACACGATCCCAAGGTCATCCAGGCGGCGGACCGGGTGCTCGATATTGGTCCCGGACCCGGGGAACACGGCGGCGAAATCGTTTTCTACGGGCCGCTGCGCGAACTGCGCGCCGCGACCGGATCGCTGACGGCCGATTATTTGTTTCGCCGCAAGCGCGTGGATATCGCGCCGGCCGCACGGCGCGGCGGCGCGCCGCCTGCCGGGCATCGCCCGCCGGTGCGCGATTCCGAAATGTTGCGTCTGCAGGGCGCTGCCGAACACAACCTCAAGAACATCGACGCGGCGATACCCTTGAAGCGCCTGGTCTGCGTGACCGGCGTCAGCGGCTCGGGCAAATCCACGCTGGTGCACGACGTGCTGTATCCGGCGCTGCTGCGCGCCAAGGGCAAGCCCACGGAAAATCCGGGCCTGCATCGCGCGCTCGAGGGGGCGGAACTCATCGATGAGGTGGTCATGGTCGACCAGAGCCGCATCGGCCGCACCACCCGCTCGAATCCGGCGAGCTATGTCGGCGCCTTCGATGCCATCCGCGACCTGTTCGCGCGCCTGCCGCAGGCCCGCGAGCGCAAGTACACCGCGGGAACATTCAGTTTCAATGCCGGCAACGGCCGCTGCCCCGCATGCGGCGGCAACGGTTTCGAGCACGTCGAAATGCAGTTCCTCTCGGACGTCTACCTGCGCTGTCCCGATTGCGACGGCCGCCGCTACCGGGCCGACGTGCTCGACGTCAAATTGTCGCGCGCCGATTTCCCGTCCAAGAGCATCGCCGATGTGCTGGATCTGACGGTCTCCGAAGCGCTCGTGTTTTTTTCCGCAGACGCGGAGGTTTGCCTGCGGCTCTCGCCCCTCGCCGAAGTCGGACTCGACTATTTGCGGCTGGGCCAACCCGTGCCGACCCTCTCCGGGGGCGAGGCGCAGCGCCTCAAGCTCGCCGGTCATCTGGCGGAGAGCGCCGTCCGCTTGCAGGCGCCGAAGAAAGGCGCGCGCGCCGGCAACGGCAGTGCACGCCTCGGTTCCCTGTTTCTGTTCGACGAACCGACCACCGGACTGCACTTTGACGACGTCGCCAAGCTATTGCGCGCCTTTCGGCGGCTCATCGATGCCGGACACTCGCTGCTCGTGATCGAGCACAATCTCGACGTCATCCGCGCCGCCGACTGGATCATCGACTTGGGGCCCGAAGGCGGCGATGCGGGCGGCCGCGTGGTCGGCGCCGGCACGCCCGCCGAGATCATGGGCCTTGCCGCCTCGCACACCGGCCGCGCCCTCATCGAGGAAGAAGCGGCCGGCTCCGCCGTGCGCGACTCGGGAGCCCCGCCCTACGCAAATTCAGCCTCTGCGAATACGCCCGTTCACCGCGCGCGGCCCACTGCGATCGAGATTCGCGGCGCTCGCGAGCACAACCTCAAGAACGTCGACGTGAACCTGGGTCTCAACAAGTTCACCGTGATCACCGGCGTCTCGGGCAGCGGCAAGAGCACGCTGGCATTCGATATCCTGTTTGCCGAGGGCCAACGCCGCTATCTGGAATCCTTGAACGCGTATGCGCGGCAATTCGTGCAGCCTTCCTCGCGCCCCGACGTCGATGCCATTTTTGGCATTCCGCCCACGGTGGCCATCGAGCAGCGCACCAGCCGCGGCGGACACAAGAGCACGGTGGCGACGCTCACCGAGATCTATCACTTTCTGCGGCTGCTATTCGTCAAATTGGGCGTGCAGTACTGCCCGGAATGCAACGCCCGCATCGAGCCGCAATCCGCCGACGC
>Ga0210389_10004725_pt1 | contig 10565 bp, 8 predicted proteins | sample IncBWH28OmetaG_FD_160127 | JGI IMG/M metagenome (GOLD analysis project Ga0210389, IMG submission 160127) | Forest soil microbial communities from Barre Woods Harvard Forest LTER site, Petersham, Massachusetts, United States - Inc-BW-H-28-O ... | reverse complement strand
GCGAACCGCCGACATTCCCGACGAGGACCTCACGATCCTCGGGTACCACGACTGGGTCCTGGCCCTCAAGCGGGGCATTGCCGCACACCACGCCGGCATGCTGCCCGCCTTCAAGGAAGTCGTCGAGGAACTGTTCACCGCCGGCCTGGTCAGGGCCGTCTTCGCCACGGAAACCCTGGCGCTCGGCATCAACATGCCCGCCAGGACCGTGGTGCTGGAAAAGCTCGACAAGTGGAACGGCGAAGCCCACGTCGCGCTCACCCCTGGCGAGTACACCCAGCTCACCGGCCGCGCGGGAAGACGCGGCATCGACGTCGAAGGCCACGCCGTCGTGCTCTGGCAGCCAGGCATGGACCCCGGCTCGGTCGCCGGCCTCGCGGGTACCCGCACGTACCCGCTGAACTCGTCCTTCCGTCCGTCCTACAACATGGCGGTCAACCTCACCGCCCGCGTCGGCCGCAAGAAGGCCGCGTCCCTCCTGGAGTCGAGCTTCGCCCAGTTCCAGGCCGACCGCGGTGTCGTCGGCGTCGCCAGGAGACTGCGCCGCCTCAAGGAACAGGCCGCCGGCCTCGCCAGGCAGATCACCTGCGACCGCGGCGACTTCATGGAGTACGCGCAGCTGCGGCGCAGGCTCACGGACGCGGAACGCGGCGCCTCCCGTGGCCGTGCCTCCGCGCAGCGGGCCGAGGCCAGGCGGCTACTCGCGACGCTGCGGCGCGGCGACATCATCCGCGTCCCGTCAGGCCGCAGGCAGGGCCTCGCGGTGGTGCTGAACCCGCCGCCGGCCGGCGATGAGTTCTCGCCTAACCGCGCCGACGGGCCCCTGGTCCTCACGGTCCAGGGGCAGCTCAAGCAGCTGTCCGCGGTGGACTTCCCGGTGCCCGCCGACCCGATCGACCGGCTCCGCATCCCGGCCTCGTTCAGCGAGCGCTCGCCGAAGCACCGCCGCGACCTGGTCTCCGCGATGCGCTCCAAGATGCACGGCAGGGAGCTGGAACCGCCGTCCCGCCGCCGCCGCTGGGCGGGTGGTGACGATGACGATTATCCAGAACGGGTTCCTGGCTCCGCCCATGATGAGAATGACTTCGCTGGGGGAGAGACCAGCGGCCGTTCGGAAGCCAGTGACGAGCACGGCTCCGCCGGATGGGAACGGGACGACCGCACCCGCGACCGCCGTGACCGGCGCGGGAGCGCCCGCGACGAGTCGGCAGGTGACGGGGACATCGCCGAGCTGCGCCGCAAGCTCCGCCGCCATCCGTGCCACGCGTGCCCGGACCGCGAGCAGCACGCGAGATACGCCGAACGCTACTTCAGGCAGCAGAGGGAAATCGACGACCTTGAGCGCCAGGTCGCCAGCCGCAGCCACGTGATCGCGCGGACGTTCGACCGGGTCTGCAAGGTTCTCGACGAGCTCGGCTACCTGGACGGCGACACGGTTACCCTGGCCGGGCAGCGGCTCACCAGGCTGTACTCGGAACTCGACCTTCTCGCGGCCGAGTGCCTGCGCCGTGGCCTGTGGGAGGGGCTGAACCCGGCCGAGCTCGCCGCGTGCGTCTCGGTGCTGTCGTTCGAGTCACGCAAGCAGACAGAGGACGCGGGCCCCGTCCGGCTGCCCAAGGGCCCGGTCCGGGATGTCCTCACGACGATGGTCAGGACCTGGAGCGAACTCGACCAGCTGGAACAGCGCAACGGCTTGTCGTTCCTCCGCGAGCCCGAGGCCGGCTTCGTCTGGGCGGCATACCGCTGGGTCCGCGGCGCCAAGCTCGAAGACGTGCTTGACTCGGTCCCCGGCCTGACACCCGGCGACTTCGTCCGGTCAATGAAGCAGCTCATCGACCTGCTGGACCAGATAGCCGCGGCGAGCCGCGACCTGGCCATGCCGCCCAGGACGGCGGACGCCGAGGGCACGGAGACGAGTGTCGCGGGCGCCGCCGATGGGGTGCCGGGCGACACTGTGACGGGCGAGACCGTGACGGCTGATTCCGTGACGGGCGAGACCGTGACGGGCGAGACTGTGACGGCTGATTCCGGCGACGCCGCGCCCGGGGACGAGCGCCTCCCGCGTGAGCCGGCGCCGCGGAATCGGGATGTGGCTTCGACCGCGCGCGCGGCGATCGACGCGATGCGCCGCGGCGTCGTCGCCTACACGACCCTGACCGATTAAACGCGGGCTTCGGCCCCGCCCGGCGCCGACCCGCCCGGTCGCGGGCGGCGGGACATCAATGTCCCGCCGCCCGCGATCTACCGACTGAGTCGTGCTCCCTAACGCCTACGATTCGATTCCCCGCGCCCGGTTCCAGGCCTGAGCGGCCTGGTAGGCGTCGATGAGGCCCCAGACCCAGAATCCGAAGACGCCCACGAAGCCAATGATGACGATGGTAAGCACCCACGAGATGATGTAGCCGAGGAGAATAATGACGCCGGTGTTGGTTTTCCCGGCGTACAGAGAGCCCACCCCGGGGATGAAAAACGAGATCAAGAGTGCGATGCCCGCATTCTTAGGAACCACCTGCATGACGGGCGGTGCCGCGTACCCGGGAGGGTAGGGCTGCTGGTACGGGGCGGGCGGGTAGCCGTTCTGCGCCTGCGGCTGCTGGTATGCCTGGCCGTACGCGGGCTGCTGGTACGCCGAGGGGGCGTCCGGTGCGCCCCAGTCTTGACCCTGAGACATCGCGGCCTCTCTTTCGCAAACGTATGGGAGTCGCCGTGACTTTATTAGGCGATCAGCGCCGTGAGCGGCCATCTGGCGTAAATGGTAGAGAAACCGTTATGGAGTTCCGTGAAATTAATAGATAATTATCAAATTGACTAGTTTCTGTCACTTTATGACGGAAAGCAAATCGGGCCGTTTGCCAAAAAATCAGGCTAATTGCTCAACAAGAAACAACCGACTCGCGCGGAATGTGAAACTCTGTGCCTGCTGATGCGCCACGGGACATGGTTTCATAGACGCGGCCTATGGGTTGTGAGATGAAGTGGCATTAGTGCTGATGTGACGTCGGTGCATACCGTGGAGGAGGGAACCGCTTTGGAGGTGTTAGCCATGTCAAGCCCAGTTGTCGAACTCCCGAACGTCACCGGCGCGTGCCCGGAGATCCTACGGGTCGCCGTCCGCCGTGCGGTCCGCTCTGGCGGCTCGTGGCAGGAGACGGCTGACCGCGTGGCGGCAGCCCTCCGCGGGCGCCTGCCAGGACCCGGTCTGCTGTCGCCGGAGCAACTCGCCGGAGACCCCAGCGGCTACCAGACGCACCTAGTGCACGCCGAGCCCGACGGGTCGTTCTCGATCGTGGTGATGGTCTGGCTGCCCGGCCAGCGGACGCCCGTTCATGACCATCTCACCTGGTGCGTGACCGCGGTCCTACGGGGCACGGAGTACGAGGAGATCTACCGGCTAATCCCCGGGGAGGCGGCCTCCCGTACCCCCCGTGGCCGCGGCGACCACCTCGAAGTGGTCGCGCGGAACGCCAACCCGGTTGGCACGGTCAGCGGCTTCGCGCCGCCAGGTGACATCCACCAGGTCACGAACATCGGCGACACGGTCGCGGTCTCGATGCACGTCTACGGCACCGACATCTCCCGGGTCGGCTCCAGCGTTCGCCGCGTCTACGACCTCCCGGTCCGCTAGCTCGATCACGGCAAGAAGCCCGCAAGGCCGGGCCCGGGCCAAAGATCTCGGATCGTTGCTGACGTCATCGCGTCCTCGCCCATCCAAGATCTCTGGCTCCGGCCCGGCGTAGCGGATAACGGCTAGCAGCGTTCCCGCTTGCGACGTACACCGGGGTCGCCGGGCGCGCGTCGGCAGGGAAGCCCCGCAAGACCAGCCAGCACGCTCTGATGAACTGTTAACGATCTCGTTAACAGTTCTTTTTTTGTACCTACACTTGCCTTGGCGATCCATAGCGATATATCTTTGAGCTGTCGAAGACGATTCGATAACTATCGAAAGAAGGTGACGCGTCATGCGTGAAGAGCACAGGCGCGGAATGCGAGACGAAGGCTGGGGTCCGGGTGGCCCCGAGTGGGGGCCGCGGCGTGGCCCGGGCAGGTTTGGCGGAGAGCGCGGTGGCCCCGAGTGGGGGCCCGGTCCGCACCGTCACGGCGGCCCGGGAGGGCGTCGCTGGGCCCGTCCGGACATGATGGGCGGACCGTTCCCGCCGTTCGGCCCTGGTGGCCCTGGCGGGCCCGGTGACCCCAAGGGGATGTACGGGCGGCGTGGCTTCGGCCGCGGCGGCGGCCGCGTCCGCAAGGGCGACGTGCGGGCCGCGATCCTCGACCTGCTCTCCGAGGGCGGGCAGTGGAACGGCTACCAGCTGATCCAGGAGATCTCTGGCCGGACGAGCGGCGTGTGGCGGCCGAGCGCGGGGTCGGTGTACCCGGCGCTTCAGCAGCTTGAGGACGAGGGCCTGATCGCCCCGCAGGGCGAGGGCCGCCGCCGGATGTTCGAGCTCACCGACGCGGGCCGCGCGTACGCGCAGGAGCACGAGGACGAGCTGAACGCCTCGTGGGACGCGGCCGCCGGGATGACCGACGAGGCCGCCATCGAGTTCCACGACCTCATCCGCCAGGTCATGATGGCCGTGATGGAGGTGCGGCGCGCGGGATCCGCCGACCAGCTGGCCCAGGCCCGCTCCGTCCTGGCGCAGGCCCGCCGCTCGCTCTACCTGATCCTCGCCGAGGACGGTGCCGACGCCGGACCGTCGGATAGCGTGGCGGAGGACGGCCCGCAGGACGTCCCGGAGGACGATGAGTGAACCTCCTTTCTTCTGGCACGCTGGTGCACCGGAGCATCAGGGTATGAATCAGAAAAAGGAGGGTTTAGTGACTGAGCCCGTCGTCCAGGTCACCGAGGTCCTCTGCACCCTCGCGAACCCCGCCTCGGGGTCCGCGAGGGTGGCCGGGCATGACGTAGTGAAGCAGCGCGACACGGTCCGGCGGAACAGCGGCCTGGTATTCCAGGACACGACGCTCGACAGCTACCTCACCGGCGAGCAGAACCTTAGGTTCCACGCCGACCTGTACGGCGTCCCACGAGCACAGCTTGGCGCGGATGAAGCTGGTCCTCGACATGGTGAACCTGTGCGACCGTCGCGAGTCCGTGGTCGGGCACCTACTCGGGCGGCATGAAGCGCCGCCTGGAGATCGTCCGCGGCCTGCTGCACGCGCCCCGCGTGCTGTTCCTTGACGAGCCGACTGTGGGCCTCGATCCGCAGACCAGGACCTCGATCTGGGAGCACATCAACGACCTGGCGTTAACTTCAGGACATTCATCTATCCCGGCGTGCTGTCGATGTCCGTGCTGTTCACAGCCATTTATCGGCCGCCTCCATTGTGTGGGACCGCGAGTTCGGGTTCCTGCGCGAGATGCCGGTCGCCCCGGTCAGCAGGTCCGCCATTGTTATCGGGAAATGCCTGGGCGGCGCGACAGTTTCGACCTTCCAGGGAATCGTCATTCTGTGCCTGGCCGGCCTGGCCGGCGTTCCCTGCAACCCGATTCTTATCCTGACAGTAATCGGGGAGTTGCCGCTGCTGTCCTTCACGCTGACCGCGTTTGACGTAATGATGGCGGCCCGGATAACACAGATTCAGGCGTTCACGGCGCTCACCCGGATGCTCGTGATGCCGCTGTTCTTCCTGTCCGGCGCGCTCTACCCGCTCAGCTCGCTGCCGGCCCGGCTGAGCGTGCTCACCCGGCTTGTCCCGATCACCTGTGTCGTGTACCCGATGCGGCACGCGGTGTTCAGTCATCTGAACGTCTCACCTGCCGCGAGTGCGGTCCTGTGCCCGGCTCTCGCGTGGGGCGGGTGGGTGGTTCCCGTGGGCGTGTCGCTCGGCATCGTCGCGGTGATGGGCGCCGCGCTGCTCAGGATGGCGATCGCGGAGTTCCAGCGCACCGAGTAGGGGGACGACCTCCGTACCCCGATGTGTGCTAGCGGACCCGATGGCGAAAGGCGTGAGGGTATCAGGTCCGCCAGCATGTACCAAGGGGTCTCAGGTGAATCAACAAGGTAAAGCAAGTTAGAAAAGGGCGACGCCGGGTGGCTACGGGGGCAAACCACCCGGCGTCGCGATCATCGGCCTTCCGACGGGGGCCCGGAAGGCCGGTAACGGTGCCCCGACGGGGGACCAGAGCACCGATATGAATGGTACACGGCCGGCCCCCTGTATGTGTCAAGACCTAAAGACCATCGAATCGCCGGACGCCAATTTTGTCACACGTCTACCGTCGCGTCGGCCGCTGTCTGTGGTCAACTTCAGTGCCTGTGACCGGCGGTTTTTCCGAGCCACATACTAAGCGCACGCGAGTGAAAGCATTCCGTGTTGACCGGCCGGCGGCCAAGGCGCTCGGCCGCCCAAAGGGGGAAAATGGCGAACCCGGCCGGCGAGAGCGCGGCAAAGGCGCCGACGGAGCCCCGGGGACGGGAACTAGGAACCGGGAACAACTAGGAACCGGGAACTAGGAACAGGGAAACTAGCTCGAAGCCGCGGAAAGGGTCACTGCCCGTCGTCGGACTGCTTGTCAGACTGGCGATCGCGCTGGGCAGGGAGGCTCATGTGATACTCCATGAACCCGCGCATGTTGTCCGGCTCGCGCCCGCCGTTGGCGAACACTACGGCGAAGTACGGGATGAAGATCGCGCCAATCGCTGGGATGAGGATCAGCCACCGCAGGTGCTCGACGTACAGGATGATGGCGATGGCAAAGCATACGACCCTGATGCCCATCATGATCAGGTACCTGCTCTGCCGGTACTTGATGTCTTCGGACATGGGCCGACGTGCCTGGGTGACCAGGTGCACCTGCTGCCCGCCTGCGGCGTGACCCAACCTCACCACTCCACGTTATCTCTCATTGACCGTGCCGTATACACCTTAGCGACACGCCAAATCAAGGACATAATCGCCCCGGCGATCCCGCGGTTCATCGACCTCAGGCGCGGCCACGACCCGGCTGCCGCGGGATCATGCCTGGACCCAAATCTCGGTCAGCCTGGGATCGTGGCCGGAACGCAGGCCGCGATCCATGTCGCACGGCGGGACTAGCTCGCCTGGCTCACGGATGACATGTTGAACGCCTCGATGCGCAGGGGCGGCATCGCGGTGCGATTGAAGTAGTCGCCCCACTCGCGGGGGAGGGTCTGCTCCGTCGCTCCGACTTCAACGACCCGTGACAGCATGCCCACGGGAGACTCGTTGTAGCGGAAGTTGTTGACCGCCCCGACGACCTCGCCGTCCTCGACCAGGTACACGCCGTCCCGGGTCAGGCCGGTGAGCAGCAGCGTCTGCGGATCGACCATGCGGATGTACCAGAGACAGGTCAGCAGCAGGCCGCGCCTGGTCGACGCGATCATCTGCTCAAGGGACGCCGAGGCGCCCGGCGCGTTGAGGATCAGGTTGTCCACCGCGGGCGTCACCGGTAGGCCAGTGAGGCCCGCCGAGTAGCGGCTGCCGTGCAGCGCCGAGAGCGTGCCGCCGGAGACCCACGAGGCGCGGGGGGACGGGAGGCCGTTGTCGAAGACCGAGGAGTCGCGGCCCGATGCGTGTGCCACCACGAAAGGTACGCATTCCAGCCCTGAGTAGGACGGGTCACTGAACAGGTCAAGGGGCAGCGTCGCGAGTCGCTCGCCGACCCGCGTGCCGCCGCCGGGCCTGGAGAACACCGTGCGGCCCTCCCCGGCGTCGCGGGCGCCCGCGGACCAGTACATGTAGACCAGCATGTCGGCGACGGCCGTCGGCGGCAGCAGCGTCTCGTAGCGCCCCGCGGCCAGTTCGACCCGCCGCGACTGCCAGGACAGCCGTTCGGCGAGGGAGGCGTCCATGGCGGCGACATCCACGTCGGCGAAGTTACGCGTCGATGCGCCCGCCCACGCGGAGCGCGTCAGGTCAGCGGACTTCGCGTTCAGCTCAAGCCGGCCGGCCGGCTGGTCGTAGCGCGCCCGCAGCCCAGCGGACGTGCCCACAAAGGTGGAGTTCACCCCGTGCTCCGCGAACCCGTACAGCTTCCGCCCCGCCGCTTCCGCGGCGCGCAGCGTCTCGCCGAGCGCCGAGGAGAAGGAGCGGAAGACCCCGAAGTCCGTGCTGCCCGGTGCGGAGGACCAAGAGGAAGATCCCGAACGGAATCCTGTTTCACTGGGCACAAGCTCTCCCGCGTCCTCGGCGGCGGACGCCTCAGAGGCGGCCTTCTCCGCCTCCCGCACGAGGTCCTCGACCTGCGCGGGAGTGACACCGGAGCGGGTGACCGTGCCAACGCCCGCGGTGCCGTCGGCCCGCCGGTCGATTGAGATCACGGTGAGGGAGCGTGAGGTGGCGACCCCGTTGGTGGTGAGCGTGTTCCCGGCCCAGCGCAGGTTGGCGGTGGACGACTCGTCGGCGATCACGACGGTCTCGCCGCCCTGCCTGGCCGCCGCGAGGGCGCGCTCAATGGTCTCCTGGGGCGTAGCGACGCTCTCGTTCGGGCTCACTGAGAACTCCTTTCTTTTGACGTTGATGAGTTCACTGACTGCATGGCCAGGGCAAAAGAAAGGAGTTCTACTTTCCCTCCTCGGCCGTGTTGAGGACCCGAACCTGCCTGAAGAGCGCGGCAGGCGCGCCGTGGCTCACCGGGGCGACCTGCCCGGGCTGGCCCTTGCCACAGTTGAAGGCCCCGCCGAGCACGTAGGTCTGCGGGCCGCCGACCGCCTCCATCGAGTTCCAGAAGTCCGTCGTCGTCGCCTGATAAGCGACGTCCTTGAGCTGGCCGTCGAGCCGGCCGTTCCTGATCCGGAAGAACCGCTGCCCGGTGAACTGGAAGTTGTACCGCTGCATGTCGATCGACCACGACTTGTCGCCGAGGATGTAGACGCCGTTCTCCACCCCGGCGATCAGCTCGTCGGCCGACGGCCCGTTCGGGGCGGGCTTGAGTGACACGTTGGCCATCCGCTGCAGCGGCATGTGGCCGGGGGAGTCAGCGAAGGCGCAGCCGTTGGACCGGCCGAAGCCCTTGAGCTGCGCCATCCGCCGGTCAAGCTGGTAGCCGACAAGGATGCCGCCGGAGATCAGGTCCCAGGACTGGCCGGCGACGCCCTCATCGTCGTAGCCGATGGTCGCGAGGCCGTGGACCGCCGTGCGGTCACCAACGATGTTCATCACAGGCGAGCCGTACTGCAGGTTGCCAAGCTTGTCGAAGGTGGCGAACGACGTGCCCGCGTAGGCGGCCTCGTAGCCGAGCGCCCGGTCGAGCTCGGTGGCATGCCCGACCGACTCGTGGATCGTGAGCCACAGGTTGGACGGGTCGATCACCAGGTCGTAGCGGCCGGGCTCGACGGACGGCGCCCGGAGCTTGGCGGCAAGGAACTCGGGCAGCTCGGCGAGCTCGGCGGGGAAGTCCCAGCCCGTACCCGTCAGGTACTCCCAGCCCCGGCCGGCCGGCGGTGCGAGGGTCCGCATGTCGTCGAACCCGGTCTCGGTGACCGCGGTCGCCTCAAGCTGCGGGTGCAGCCTAACTCGCTGCTGTGTCGCCGTGGTCGACCCGTCGGTGTAGAACTTGCACTCCTTCACCTGGTACACCGACGCGTCGGCGTGGCTGACCACCGGGTGTGCGAGCAGCCCAGCCGACCAGGCGGCCAGGAGGTCGACCTTGTCTTTGGGAGAGACCGTGAACGGGTCGATGTCGTAAGCCGACACCCAGGTGACGTCGCCGTAGGCGGGCTCGGGGGCGAGGTCGATCCGCTCGGTGTTCATCGCGGCGGCGACCTTGGCGACTTCAAAGGCGTGCCGTGCCGCGTCGCGCGCGGCCTCGGGCGTTAGGTCGACCGCGGCGGCGAATCCCCAGGTGCCGTCGACGATGACGCGGACCGCGAGCCCGCTGTCGTCACCGTCGGACAGGGACTGGAGCTTCCCGTCGGACAGCGCGATCCGTTGCCCGCGCACGCGCTCGACCCGGAAGTCGGCGTGGTCCGCGCCAAGTGTCCGGGCGGCATCAAGCGCGGCGTCGGCGAGGTTCGTTAGCGGCAGCGCCGCGAACTCGGCATCTATACGTCCGTCATGATCTCCCACGCGTCGAACCTATCTCCTCAGGTGCCGCTGCCGTCAAAATTAACGTCAAAAGTCGACACGAGGCGAGTGACTCTTCAAGCCAAAACCCAGATACCGGTGGGTGGGCGCAGGCCAATACCTCAAGCAAAACCCCGGTCCAGGGCGAGCGGCGCAAGTCAAAACCTTGATCCAGGGCGGGCGGGCGGCGCAAGTTAAACCTCAGTCAAGGTCCTGACCTGGGGTGAATGGGCGGCGTAAGTCAAAACCTCGAGTCAAGGTCCTGACCTGTGGGTGGGCGGCGTAAGTCAAACCTCGAGTCAAGGTCCTGACCTGTGGGTGGGCAGCGTAAGTCAAAACCTCGAGTCAAGCCGCTGATCCGGGTGGGTGGGGCGCAAGTCAAAGTCTCAAGCCAAGACCCCGCCTGGGGTGGGGTGGCTGGGGTCAAGTCAAAAACCTCAAGTCAAACCCTGATCCGGGGTGCCAGGGGTCGCTGGGGGTTCCCGCCGGCACTCCTTCGGAAGGCCGGCGGCGAACCCCCTGCGACCCCCGTCTAC
>Ga0210389_10004724_pt1 | contig 10567 bp, 10 predicted proteins | sample IncBWH28OmetaG_FD_160127 | JGI IMG/M metagenome (GOLD analysis project Ga0210389, IMG submission 160127) | Forest soil microbial communities from Barre Woods Harvard Forest LTER site, Petersham, Massachusetts, United States - Inc-BW-H-28-O ... | reverse complement strand
TCAGTCTCAGTTGCCATGGCTAACCATCCCCCCGGCCGCGGCCCGGCTCGTCAACGCCGCCGAACACGGCCTCTTCGAAGTCGAACGCACCCTCGTCGTCGTCGAACGGCGAGCGGACCTCCGCCTGGCCGGTGGCGATCGCTTCCTCGTCGGGCCCCGGCGTCGAGGCCTTGGTGAACGACTCTTCCGTCAGCTCGGTGACGCGGACCGCCGGATCGACGTTCTCGTGAATCTTCACCGAGTAGTAGCGGATGACGGAATCGGTGAGGCGCAGGTTGCGCTCGACCTCTTCGACGAGGCCAGCGGTGCCGAGGTAGGAGAAGAAGAGATAGATCCCCTTCAGCTGCTTTTTCACCTCGTAGGCGAGCTTGCGCTTGCCCCAGTTGTCCACCTTCAGCAACGTTCCGCCGCCCGCCTCGATCACGCCGCGCACCTTCAGGTTCACCTGAGAGATGACGTCGGTCGTGCTGTCGGGACGCAGGATGTAGATCGTCTCGTACTCGCGTTTGCGGCCGGCGAGATCGCGGGCCGATCCGCGGCGTGTCGGTCCCGTCGCTTGCGGCGAGGGGGCTGCGCCGGCGCGCGTCGCCGGCTCCGTTCCAGTTGCGCTCATCATGTCTCCTTATGGGCTGTCGTTTCAGTTGTCCGTGTTTCCACGGGCAAGGAGGAGCGGCCGCACGTGACCATCACGCGCGATCGCTACTGACTTTCCTGTGTGTCCTTGCTGCTCTGACCTTTTCCGTTGAACTTGTTCATGGCGGCGGTGAGGCCGGATTTGACGATCGCTTCCACCGCGTCGGCGGCGAGACCCACCAGCGCGGGAACCTCTTTCGCTTCGGCGCGCGAGAAGTTCGCCAGCAGATAGTTGGCCGGATCGTGGCCGGCCGCCGGGCGGCCCACGCCGACCCGCACGCGCGCGAAGCCCGCGTCGCCCAGGTCGCCCAGCAGCGAACGGACGCCGTTGTGACCCCCGTGCCCGCCGCCCACGCCCAGCTTGAGGCGGCCAAACGGAAGATCGAGCTCGTCGTGGACGACGATCAGATCGGCCACTGGAATCTTCCAGAAGCCGGCCACCCGAGCCACCGCCTGTCCGCTGACGTTCATGAACTCCATCGGCTTGCAAAGAAGGACCCGCGCGCCCGCCAGCGTGACCTCCCCGATTTCGGCGCCGAACTTGGCCCGCGGCGCGTTTCCCCGCGCGCGGGCTGCAAGCTCATCCACCACCTTGAACCCCAGGTTGTGCCGGTTGTCCTGGTACTCCGGTCCAGGATTTCCAAGCCCAACCACGAGGTTCATGTGCGGGGTCCGCCGCTCGGGAGGCTACGCGCGCGCTACTTCTTCCCCTTCTTTTCTTCCTTGCCGCCAGCCTCTTTGCCGGCCGCAGCGGCAGCCGCCTCTTTGCCGGCCGCAGCGCCAGCCGCAGGGGCCGCGCCAGCCGCGCCCTCCGCCGGAACCGCACCCTCGACGGGGGCTGCCTCGGCCTCGACCTTCTCGGCCTTCGGCGCCACGACCGACGCGATGGCGTCGCGCGGATCGAGCAGCGCGCGCACGCCCTCGCCCAGCTTGAGGTCACTGACGTGAAGCGCGTCGCCGATCTTGAGCGCGGTGACGTCGACCTCCAGCTTGGTGGGGATGGCCGCCGGCTTGGCCGCGATCGGGATGACGTGCAGGCTCTGGTGCAGGTTGCCGCCGTCGGTGGTGCCGATCGCCTTGCCGGTCAGGACCAGCGGAACCGTCACATGCACCTCGGCGTCGAGATCGACGCGCAGGAAGTCGACGTGGACCAGCCGGCGGGACAGCGGGTTGATCTGCGCCTCGCGCACCATGGCCGTGACCTCCTCGGTCTTCCCGCCACCGGTGATGGAGAGCTGGAGGACGGTGTTGCGGCGCTTTTCCTTGTCGAGCGAGCTCAGAAGCTCCTTCTCGTTGAAGGTCACCGTGACCGGCTCGACCTTGCGGCCGTAGACCACGCCCGGAACCTTGCCCGCGGCGCGAACCTTGCGCGATCCACCCTTGCCCAGACCGCTCCTGACCTCGACGTTGACCTTTGCGAAATCCATGACTGCTTCCTTTGGTGTACGTGCGTGTTTCAGATAAACAGCGAGCTGATCGAGTCGCCGTGATGAATCCGTTTGACCGCCTCGCCCAGGAGGCGCGCGACGGGGAGAACTTTGATCTTCGGACAGTCGCGGACCTCGGCGCGGACCGGCACCGTGTCGGTGATGAGCAGCTCCTCGAGCGGCGAGGCCATGATCCGCTCGATGGCCGGCGGCGAGAGCACGCCGTGGCTGGCGCAGGCGTAGACCGCGCGCGCTCCCTGTTCCTTGACGGCCTGGGCGGCCGCGCAGAGCGTGCCGGCGGTGTCGACCATGTCGTCGACGATGATGGCGTCCCGCCCCTTCACGTCGCCGATGATGTTGACCACCTCGGAGACGTTGGGCGCCGGCCTCCTTTTGTCGATGATGGCCAGGCTCGTCCCGAGGCGCTTCGAGTAGGCCCGCGCCCGTTCGACGCCGCCGGCGTCGGGCGAGACGATGACCGCCTCCTGCGTGAAGCGCAGGCGCAGATCGTCCATCAGGACCGGCATCGCGTACAGATGATCGACGGGGATGTTGAAGAACCCCTGGATCTGTCCGGCGTGCAGGTCGATGGAGAGCACCCGATTGACGCCGGCCGCGGTGAGCAGATCGGCCACCAGGCGCGCCGAGATCGGCGTGCGCGGCTTGCTCTTGCGGTCCTGGCGGGCGTAGCCGAAATAGGGAATCACGGCGATGATCGAGCCGGCGGAGGCGCGCTTGAGCGCGTCGATCATCACCAGCAGCTCCATCAGGTTGTCGTTGGCGGGGGCGCAGGTCGGCTGCACCACGAAGCAGTTCACCCCCCGGACGTTCTCGTTGATCTCGACGTAGACCTCACCGTCCGCGAAGCGCGTCACCTCGGCGCGGCCGAGCGGCGTCTCCACGTAACGGCAGATCGCCTGCGCCAGCTCGCGGTTGGCGTTTCCGGTGAATATGGTGAGCGCTTTGAGCACGGCAAAACCGGGGGGGGAACCCCGGGGAGGGCGAATCCTGCCATCGCCGGACCGTGCCGTCAACGACTGAAGACGGTCGAGGAAGCGCGCGAAATCGTGCGGTTAGGAGCTAGCCCGCGCCTTTTCTAGAGCTGGATCGACGCCAGACCGAACTTCATGTTGCTCTCGTCGATCATCTTGAGGCTGTTCTTGGTCTCGGGCGGGACCATCCCCTCGAGCTGGCTCATGCGCGAGCGTTCGATCAGGAAGAAGGCGCGCTGCCCCCGGTGGCGGCCCATCCAGGCCTTGAGGTTCTCGACGTTCTTGTCGCCGAGGAAAATGGTTCGGTCGTCGGGCGGGCCCTCGTAGATCTCGTTCTCGGTGTAAAAGTTCTCGCCGCGCCAGTACATCTGCCAGACGAGCAGGTGCTCATCGGGCGAGCGACGCAGCTTGTAATAGTTGGCGATCAGCCCCTTCTGGGTCCAGTAGGGGGTCACCTTCATCATGTAGCCGTCGAGCAGGTAGTAGGTGAACGCCACGGCCAGGAGGCAGAGCCCGGTGGCGGCGGCCCTTTGCACGCGCCGCCAGGCGAGCGCCGCGGTGGCGAGGGCGAACAGCGCCGCGAAGACGATCAGCCCCGGGCGAAAGTCGAGCGCCGCCGGCCAGGGTCGCCCCTGCGGCGTGTTGATGTAGTCGTACGAGAAGAGCCAGATGAAGTGCTGCGCGTCCTTGGGGGCGAACGCCAGGTCGGCCATCACCAGCGCCAGCACGGGAATTCCGATCACCGCCGCCGCCGCCGCGGTCCGGACCGCGCGGCGCGCCAGCAGATCGTCGAGGAAGCACCCGATCACGATCGCCAGGCCGGGAAGCGCCGGCAGGATGTAGTGGTGGAACTTGGTGACGGACAGCGACACCAGCGCGTAGGCCGACACGAACCAGATGGCCCCGAACCAATAGATCCCTTGCCGGCGCGATTCTCGGGCGCCGACGTTGGGATCGGGCCGCCGCATGACCACCGCCGCCAGCGCGGCCGGCGCCAGCGCGATCCAGGGGAGCACCGCGTAGCCGAGCTCGCGCAGGAAGTATTCGAACGTGCCGCGATCGCCGTGGCGTCCGACCACCAGCCGCCGCCAGTGGTTGTCGCCGTAGAGCTCGTCCCAAAACGGCTTGCCGTGCCGGACCAGCATCGCGTGGTGCCAGGGGACCGCCACCACGGCGACCGTCAACAGCGCCAGCAGGATCCCGAATCCCAGCTGGGCCCGCCGCAGTCGCTTCCAGTTCCAGGTGAAGCCCAGGTAGGCGAGAAAGACGATCACCGGCAGGCCGAGCCCCGCGATCCCTTTGGCCAGCGTGGCGAGACCGCACAGCGTCGCGGCAATGTTGAGATAGAGCGGCGCCCGCGTGCGCAGGCGCCCGATGAGCCCGAAGTAGGCCAGAAAGCCGGCGATGTAGGGGAGCATCACCAGCACGCCCGGCAGCGTGACCAGGCGATGCCCGAGGTTGAAGGTCCAGCGGAGCTGGACGGCGTTGACGATCAGCTGCGGCAGCGCGACCACGGCGAAGAGCCCAGCCGCCAGGTAGAGCAGCGGGTGGTCGGGCCAGCTGAGCTTGAGCGGCCCGAGCCGCGCCTCGCGGCGGGGGAGCGGCGTGTCCTCGTCGTCGAACAGCGCCAGCGCCCCCAGCGCCAGCGCCATCGTCATCGGGCCGACGAAGGCCATGTCGGTCATCGCCTGGCGCGCCACCAGGCTGTAAAGCGGCGAGGTCGCCGTCACCAACGCGGCGAAGAGCCCGGCCCGGCGGCTGACGAAGCGCGAGACACAGAGATAAATCCCGTACATGCCGAGGACACCGAGCAGACAGAACGGCAGGCGCATCGCCCACTCGGCCCGGTGCGACAGCGCCATCGTCCCGGGCGGGGCGTGACGCAGCCCGAAGAGCTGCATCGACAAGCTCATGATCCAAAAGGACAGCACGGGCTTCGACCAGAAGTGGTCGGCGTCGATCGGCGCGCCCGGCCACCAGAGGCTGATGTAGTCGCCCCGCTCGGTCATCTGCCGGGCGACCTCGCCGTAGTGCGTCTCCCAGGGGTCGTAAAGACCGTACGATCCGGCGAGCGGGATGTAGAGCAAAAGGCCGATCAGGATGACGAACAGGCCCGTCTGACGTTCACTCCAGTCGTCGGGGCGCAAAGAAAGGCGCAAGGGCAGACCCATGGAAAGCGCCGATGCTAAGCGCGCACGCCGCCCCACGCAATCACCACCGGTAGGATTACTGCCAGTCGCCAAGTCGACCGGTTGGCCTTACATTCAGCTCATGTGCGGCATCGTGGGGTACGTGGGCCAGAAGCAGGCCATTCCGATCCTGCTTGGCGGATTGCGGCGCCTCGAGTACCGGGGCTACGACTCGGCCGGCGTGGCGATTGTCGGCGGTCGGGGGACGCAGGTGCTGCGCTGCCTCGGCAAGCTGGCCGGGCTCGAGGCGATGGTCGCCCGCGAGACACCCGAGGGGACGCTCGGCATCGGCCACACCCGCTGGGCCACGCACGGCCGCCCGAGCGAGGCCAACGCCCATCCGCACAAGGCCGGCAGCGTCTCGGTCATCCACAACGGCATCATCGAGAATTACCTGCCGCTGCGGACCCGCCTGGAGGCGGCCGGGCGAAGGTTTGCTTCGGAGACCGACACCGAGATCGTCGCCCATTTGATTGACGAGGCGCTGCTGGCGGGCGCGCCGACCCTGGTGGAAGGACTGCGCCGGGCGCTGCGCCAGGTGCGCGGCGCCTACGCGCTGGTGGCCATCTCCGACAAGCACCCGGGCGAGCTCGCCGCCGCCAAGAACGCCTCGCCGCTGGTGCTGGGGCTCGGCAAGGGGGAGACCTTCCTGGCCTCCGACGTGCCGGCCATCCTCGAGCACACCCGCGAGGTGATCTTTCTCGACGAAGGGGACGTGGTGGCGGTGACCGCGGGCAAGGCGGTGATCACCGACGTCGAGGGGAAGCCGCGCGAGCGGCAGGCGCGCACCATCACCTGGGACGCCGCGCAGGCCGAGAAGGGCGGCTACCCGCACTTCATGCTCAAGGAGATCCACGAGCAGCCGCGGGCCATCACCGACACCCTGCGCGGGCGCCTGCTGCTCGAGGCCCACGACGCCGATCTGGAGGGGTTCGAGGTCGAGCCGCGCGGGCTGCGGCGCGTGCTGCTGCTCGCCTGCGGCACCTCGTACCACGCGGGCCTGGTCGGGAAATTCCTCATCGAAGGGACCGCGCGCATCCCCTGCGAGGTCGATCTGGCCAGCGAGTTTCGCTACCGCGATCCGGTGGTGGGGCCGGAGGACCTGGTCATCGCCATCTCCCAGAGCGGCGAGACGGCCGACACGCTGGCCGCGGTCAAGGAGGCGCGGGCCCGCGGCGCGCGTGTGCTGGCGATCTCCAACGTGGTCGACGCGGCCATCCCGCGCGCTTCGAACGGCGTCCTTTACACCTACGCGGGGCCGGAGATCGGCGTCGCCTCGACCAAGTGCTTCACCGCGCAGCTGGCCGCGCTGGCGCTGATCGCCATTCACCTCGGGCGACGGAGCGGCAACCTCAAACCGGACGCGGCCGCCAAGCTGGTCGAGGAGCTGGCGCTCACGCCGACCAAGATGACCGAGGCGCTGGAGGGGCTGGGCGATCTCAAGCAGCTCGCCCGCGAGTACCGCTACGCGCGCGACTTTCTTTTTCTCGGACGCGGCACCAACTACCCGATCGCGCTGGAGGGGGCGCTCAAGCTGAAGGAGATCTCGTACATCCACGCCGAGGGCTACGCCGCCGGCGAGATGAAGCACGGTCCCATCGCGCTGGTCGACGACGGCGTGCCGGTGGTGGTGCTGGCGCCGCGCGGCCCCGGCTACGAGAAGGTGCTGTCGAACCTGGCCGAGGTGCGCGCCCGCAATGGGCACATCATCGGGATCGGGACCAAAGGCGACGAACAGCTCGCCTCGCAGTGCGACCGCGTGCTGTGGATCCCCGACGCGCCGGCGCTGCTGCAGCCGTTCCTGACGGTGCTGCCGCTGCAGCTCATGAGCTACGCGATCGCGGTGGCCAAGGGGAACGACGTCGACCAGCCCCGCAACCTCGCCAAGAGCGTCACCGTAGAGTGAAGGCCAAGCCGCGCCTGTCGCACGTCGACGCCCGCGGCGCGGCGCGGATGGTCGACGTCGCGGCCAAGCCGGAGACGGCGCGCGCGGCGACCGCCTCGGCAGCGGTCAAGATGACGCGCCAGACACTGCGTCTCGTCGAGCGGACGTCCGGCGGCCGGGGCGCTCGCGGCAAGGGCGACGTGCTGGCGGTGGCCCGGCTGGCCGGGATCATGGCGGCACGGCGGACGGCTGAGCTGATCCCGCTCTGTCACCCGGTGCGCCTGACCAGTTGCGACGTCGATCTGACCGTCGATCGGGCGCTGCCGGGCGTCCGGATTCGCGCCACGGCGCGCGCCGTCGATCGCACGGGCGTCGAGATGGAGGCGTTGACGGCCGCGGCCACGGCCGCGTTGACCATCTATGACATGGTCAAGGCGGCCGAGCGCGGGGTCGAAATCCGCGCGGTCCGGCTGGAGGAGAAACAGGGGGGGCGCAGCGGCCATTGGCGGCGAGGGGGCAAGACCAGCTGAAACCGATTGCCACCGGGCCGGCATCCAAATAAACAATCCAGACCAAGGATGTCCCCCATGCCACTGCCCGAACGAACGAAGGTCGCCATCATCGGCTCCGGTCCGGCCGGCTACACGGCGGCGATCTACGCCGGCCGCGCCAACCTCGAGCCGGTCCTTTTCGAAGGCGGTGGCGCCGCGATCGAGCCGGTCACGCTCCCCGGCGGCCAACTGATGATCACCACCGAGGTGGAGAACTACCCTGGCTTTCCCAAAGGGGTGCAGGGGCCCGAGCTGATGGAGCTGTTCAAGGCGCAGGCCGAGCGGTTCGGCACGCGGGTGGTGACCGGCGACGTCACGGCCGTCGATCTGTCGGACCGGCCGTTCAAGGTCACCTCCACCGAGGGGAACCTGGTCGCCGAGACCATCATCATCGCCACCGGCGCGTCGGCCAAGTGGCTGGGGATCCCCTCGGAGCCGAAGTTCCAGAACTACGGTGTGTCGGCCTGCGCGACCTGCGACGGCGCGCTCTTCAAAGGGCGCGAGCTGATCGTCGTCGGCGGCGGCGACACGGCGATGGAAGAGGCGAACTTCCTCACCCGCTTCGCCACCAAGGTGACCATCGTCCACCGGCGCGAGGAGTTCCGCGCCTCGAAGATCATGCTCGATCGGGCGCTGCACAACCCGAAGATCACGCTCATCACCAACGCCGTCGTCGAGGAGATCCTGGGCGAGCTGCCGCGGCCGGGCGTCACCGGCGTCAGGCTGCGCGACACCCGCGACAACTCGATCCGCGAGATGGCGGCCGGCGGCCTCTTCGTCGCCATCGGTCACGAGCCCAACTCCAAGCTGTTCCAGGGCCTCCTCGACATGGACGCCGCCGGCTACCTGAAGGTGAAGCCGGGCTCGACCGCCACCAAGATCCCGGGCGTCTTCGCCTGCGGCGACGTGGCCGACCACGTCTACCGTCAGGCGATCACCGCCGCCGGTACCGGCTGCATGGCCGCCATCGACGCCGAGCGCTTCCTCGGGTAACGCGCGCGTAAAGGCTCGGCGCGGCGTCCACGCCGGTTGCTGCAACGCCTACCCCTGCTGGCAGCGCCCTTCCGCTCGCTCGGCCCCGGATCGAGCCAACGAACGCGGAGCGGCCGCCACTACGGTGCGGCGGCCGTGGCGGCCTTGGGCTTGTGGGGCTTCTTATGGCCCGTCGACCCGCCCGCGCCGTCGGCAACTGCCTTGCCGCTCTTGGCGCCTCCGGCGACCGCGAGCGGAGTCCCCTTCAGCTTGAACTGCTGATTGGGAGCCGACTTCCAGGCCGCCTGGGTGACCCTGTTCACGCCGCCCTCGGCTGTCGCGACGCCGGTGACGTCCAGGACCTTTCCGCTGTGGCGGGCCACCAAGCGGACGGTTCCACCGCCGCCGTCCGCGACGATCCAGTGCTGGTTGAGACCGCCGTTGCACGCGTACTGCTGCACGAGCGCGCCGTCGCCCATCGCAAACGCCGAAACGTCGAGGCACTTTTCGCTGTTGGCGCTGACCAGGGTGTAGTAGCCGCCCGGGATCGCCTGGAGCTTGAACTGCTGAGAGGGTGTGCCGTTGCACGCGGCAACCTCGGCGCCCGCGAGATCGGCCTTGCTCCCACCGCCGAACTGCAAGCACTTGATGCCGTTCGCCATGGCGATCGTGATCGGTGCTGCGACGTCAACGGTCAGCGGAACGCGAGCCGGCTCGGGCGGTGGCGCCGGCGGCGGCGGCGCCGGTGCAGCAGCAGGCTCCTCTTTCTTGTCCTCTTGCTGAACGCAGCCCGCGGCGAGGGCGATCGTCAGCATCGTCAACAGGGAGCACGAGGACCATTTTTGGATTCGCGTCATGGTGGGTTCCAGGGCAAGGCAGACGGTCGGAATCGACGACGGGCAGAGCGTGCCTCGCCCCCGCGTCCAAAGTCAACGGGCGCGTTTTTCGGTTCCCTTTGACGTCCTTTGACATCCTTCGGACGTCCTTTTCCGGTTCTTGTTTGGGTTCCTGGCATAATCCCGGAGCGATGAGCAGTGAGCCCGTTGCGCCCGGCGGAGATTCCGAGCCGGAGTTCGAGCTGACCGAGGCCTCCGGTGTCAGCGCGGGGGCCGTGCGGCCCGAGCCGCCGTCCGAGCCCGCCGTGGCGCCGGAGCGGTCGACCATTCCGCCCGAGAAGGCGGTCGAGCTGCTCTCGAAGATCAGCCTCTTCTCCGCGCTGCAGCCGAGCTATCTGCGCCGGATCGCCAACCTCGGCATCGAGGAGGACTATCCGTCGGGGGCCGTGATCTTCAAGGAGGGGGCGCAGGGGGACAAGATGTACCTCATCCTCTCGGGCGCCGTGCGCATCGGGCGCCAGGTGCCGGGGATGGGCGAGGAGGCGCTGGCCATCCTGCGCGCCGGCACGCACTTCGGCGAGATGGCCCTCATCGACGACTTCCCGCGCAGCGCCGACGCGCGCGCGCACGAGTCCTGCCGCCTGTTCGTGGTCCGCAAGGAGGACATGGAAGACCTCCTCTTCGTCGACCGCGATCTCGCCTACGACCTGCTCTGGTCGTTCGTCCGCACGCTGTCGTCACGCCTGCGCGAGACGAACGACAAGATGACCTTCATGGCCGTCACCTCGAAATTTTGACCGCGCGCTGACCGCGACGCGGTGTTCCACTTCAGTTTGTACGAGATCCCTCCGAGCTACAGCCGGGAGGATCCGACATGTCGTGGCGATCGAAGCCTGAGAGCGGTGGCGGAGCGACCCGGGACGCCATCGAGAACGTGCTGGGGCGATCGTGCACCGTGCGCGGCGATCTGAGCGCCGACGGCGCGTTCCGAATCGACGGAACGGTCGAGGGCGCGGTGGAGTCGCGGGCCGCGGTGGTGGTGGGCGAAAGCGGCGTCGTGCGCGGCGTCGTGCGCGGCACGG
>Ga0210389_10004723_pt1 | contig 10567 bp, 16 predicted proteins | sample IncBWH28OmetaG_FD_160127 | JGI IMG/M metagenome (GOLD analysis project Ga0210389, IMG submission 160127) | Forest soil microbial communities from Barre Woods Harvard Forest LTER site, Petersham, Massachusetts, United States - Inc-BW-H-28-O ... | reverse complement strand
AATCAGCTGGCTCGCGACGCCGCAGCCTTGCGCGTATGTTGACCAGTCCCGCGTAACGTTACGGAGGGTGGTGAGAGCCCGTGATCGGCGACGTCAGGGTGACCGTCACCTGGATGGACGGCACGGAGGAAATCATCGAGGGGTACAGCGCCAGCTCGAAGGACGGTGTGCTGCACATCACGATGCGGATGCACAGCGGCAAGCCTGACCGGCATATCCCGCTGGCGAACGTCCGCGAGTACGCGACGAAGGAGCAGTGACCCCTTGGCGGATTCGGGGGCCCTCCGTGTCCGCCGTGCGCGGGCACACGCTGCGGGTGATCATTCGCTGTGCCGGAGGTGCGCCGCGCTCCGCGGCGAGGCCGTTCCGCCGCGCCTGATCTCGATCACTCCCGCTCCCGCGCCTGAGGCGAAGTTCGACGCGGCGGCGGAGATGCGGCAGCTGGCTGCCCGGATGGCGGAGGCGCACCGCGCTGACCCGTCGAACGCGCCGCTGGCGCGGGAACTGCGGATGACGCTGGCTGAGCTGATGCCGAAGGCGAGCGGGAAGCCCGATGCCGACCTCACGGGGCTGTTCAGCGCCCTGCAGGCCTAGGTTCGCGACCCCGGCGACGCCGGGGCGGGCGAACCTGGCGGCTGGGATCGCGCGGACGGCGGAGCTGCTGAACTTCCGCACGCTGGCGGGGCCGGGGCTGATGCCGTGGCAGCAGGAGGTGAACGAGGTCACGACGGAGCTGGGCGCGGACGGCCGTTTCGCGTTCCGGCAGGTCGTGATCGAGGTGATGCGGCAGCAGGGCAAGAGCGTCGACCTGCTGTCGATGATGATCGCGCGGGGCCTGCGGCGGCCGGGGACGCAGATCGCGTACACGGCGCAGACGCGGCTCGACGCGCGGCACCGGCTGCTTGACGTGTGGTGGCCGCGGATCCAGGCGAGCAAGCTGGCGCCGTTCATCGACGTCCGCAAGGGCTCGGGGTCTGAGGCGCTGGTGTTCAGGAACGGGTCGCTGCTGGGCCTGGTGAGCAACACGCAGACGAGCGGTCACGGTGACAACCTGGACCTGGGCGTGATCGACGAGGCGTGGGCGCAGCAGGACGACCACCTTGAGCAGGCGATGCGCCCGGCGATGATGACGCGGGACGCGCAGCTGTGGGTGGTGTCGGCGGCGGGCACGGAGAAGTCCTCGTACTTCCGCGGGAAGGTCGAGGACGGCCGGACGCGCGCCGAGATGGGCGTGACCTCGGACGGGTGCTATGTCGGTTACAGCGCACCTGATGACGCCGACCCGGCCGACCCGGCGACGTGGCGTGCGTGCATGCCTGCGCTGGGCATCACGGTGTCGGAGGAGACGGTGGCGACGGACTACGGGCTGATGGAGCTGCCGGAGTTCCGGCGCGCCTATCTTTGCCAATGGCCTGAGGTGGCAAAACCCGGCTGGGGTGTCATCGCCGAGGACACGTGGGGCGCGTCGGCGGCTCAGGGCGGCCTGCTGTGAGCGGGGAAGTCGCCTTCGGTGTCGCGATCAGCGAGGACCGGAAGGTCGCGTCGGTGGTGGCGGCGGGACGCGGCGCGACGGGGAAGGTGCTGGTCGACCTGTCGCCGTACTACGGTCACCCGCGCGGCGTCACGGCGGCCCTGTCTGCGCTGTACGTGAAGCATGACCCGGTGGCCGTGGTGGTGAACGCGAAGGCGCAGTCGGGGACGCTGGTGGAGCCGCTGAAGACGGCGGGCATCATCGCGGTGCTCCCGGATGCGGAGGACGTCGCGGTCGCGCACGGGCAGTTCCTGGACCTGGTGAACGACGGGGGACTTGAGCACCTTGACCAGCCGCCGCTGACGAACGCGGTCCGCGCCGGGCAGCAGCGCAAGCTGGCCGGGGCGCAGGCGTGGGACCCGAAGGTGGCGGTCGATCAGGGGCCGCTGGTCGCGGCGACGCTGGCGGTCTGGGCGTTCCTGCGCTGGGAAGAACTGGCCACGCCGGGCGTGTGGCAGATCTGAGCGGGGCCATACCTAGCCTACTTTTGCGTCGGATCCGGCCGGATCTCGCAACTTTTGACGCGCCAAGGGAGATGACATGCGCCTGTCCGTGGTCCTGCTGCTGCTCTCCCTCGCCGGGGTGCTGGGCGGCGCGGCGCTGATCGGCCTGTGGGCGCTCGGCGTGGCAATCATCGCGGATTCGGTGGCGGTGGGCGCGTACGCGCTGCTGCGCGATTACGGGGACAGGTCGCGGCCGTCGGTGCACGAGGTCCCGACGCTGTCGCAGGTTCTTGAGCGGGCCCGCGCGTCGTGAGGCTGCTTGACCGGCTGGTCCGCCGGGACGCGGGCTACTGGGAGGGACAGGCCAGCGGCGCGGCGGTCCTGACGAGTTCCTACGGCAGCCCGGACCGGGAGGCGGTGCTGCCGCAGCTCGCGGGCTGGGCGCAGCAGGTCAACGCGTCGGACTCCCCGGTGTTCAGCGCGATCCTCGTGCGGATGATGCTGCTGGCCGAGGCGCAGTTCCAGTTCCAGGCAAAAGACGACAAGCACCTGTTCGGCAACCAGACGCTGGCGGCGCTGGAGCGCCCGTTCGGGCCCGGGTCGACGTCGGGCGAGCTGATCGCCCGGATGGAGCAGGACGCGTCGCTGGCGGGCAACGCCTACATCTGGAGCACCCCGGACGCTGACGCGCCGCTGGTGCGGCTGCGGCCCGACTGGGTCACGATCGTCTCCGAGCTGGTCAGCGTGCCGGGCGGCGGCAGCTACCGGCAGAAGGTCGGCTACTGGCACCAGCCGCCGCAGGGCGTAACCGGTCACGGCGCGCCGTTCATGGCCCCGGCCGACGAGGTCGCGCACTGGCACCCGATCCCCGACCCGGCGGCGGACTTCCGGGGCATGAGCTGGCTCACGCCGGTGATGCGGGACGTGACCGCCGACGACGCGATGACCAGGTACAAGATCAGGTACTTGTCCAATAACGCCACGCCCAACATCATCATCAAGTACGCGCAGAAACTGCAGCCCGCGACGATCGACGCGATCCGCGACCGGATGACGGCCCGGTACGGCGGCCCGGACAACGCGGGCAAGACCCTGGTCCTGGACCAGGGCGCTGACCTGACGCTGGCCGGGAACAGCCTGTCGCAGATGGACTTCAGCAACGTGTCCGTCGACGGCGTGCAGCGGATCCTCGCCCCGTCGGGCGTCCCGGCGCTGCTGATCGGCCTGGAGTCGATCAAGGGCGCGGGCAAGTCGTACGAGGACGTCATCCGCCGGTTCGCGGACCTGACGCTGCGGTCGCTGTGGCGGTCGATGTGCGCGGCGCTGGAGGAACTGGTCGCGGACGTTCCGGCGGGGGCGCGGCTGTGGTACGACACCGGCGCGATAGCGGCGCTGCAGCAGGGCGAGCAGGTCCGCGCGCAGGTCGCCCTGATCCACGGGCAGGCGCTGCTGGCGTACCAGCAGGCGGGCTACGACAAGATGTCGGCGGTCGCGGCGGTCCAGGCCGGGGACGTGTCGCTGCTGAAGCCGGCGGCGGCCCCGCCGCCGGTGCCGACCGGGAACGTGCAGCACATGCTGCCGCAGACGTCGCCGGGCGCGACCGCCGACCCGCTGCCGCCGTCTACGCCGCGCCTGCCGACCGGATCGACCAGCCCCGGTGACGGCGGGAACTCGACGCGGCCCGTGCCGGTGGCGACGGCGGCGCGGCGGGCGCTGAACGGAGCCGGTCATGCCTGATACGTGGGCGGCATCGTGGGCGTCGCGGTGGTCGGCGGGCGCGCAGCGGTTCAACATGAACCACGCCCCGGCGGGAAGCGCCGCCGGCGGCCAGTTCTCAAGCGGCGGCGGAGGGGGCTCCGGCGGCGGCAGCGCGGCCGCGAAGGCACACGCGGCCCACGTCGCCCACGTCGCCCACATGGCCCACGTCGCGAACAGCCCGGCGGCCCGCAAGGCAGCCCTGCAGTCGAAGGCGAAGGCGGACCGGGCCAGGGCGCACGTCCTGCAGGGGCAGCTGAACGCGCTCCTGAAGCAGGAGGCGGCGGCGCTCGCGGCGGCGAAGAAGGCCACGGCGGCGGCCAAGGCGGCGGCCGCGGCGGCGAAGCACCCCGGGGCGGTGCCCGCGGTGAAGCACCACGCGGCGGTGGCGCACAAGGCCCACCGGAAGGCGGCGGTCAAGCACGCGTCGCTGAAGACCCGGATCGCCGGGCTGCGGACGCAGATCAGCGGCCTGCTGTCGCAGGCGACGGCGCTCGACGCGCAGGCGGCGAAGCTCTGATAGCTAGGCAGCGCGCCGTATGTTCGCGGCGGTGATGCGGGCTAGCACCTCATCGGCCGGGACTCCTCGCCACTGGGCTAGCCCTCGCACCGTGAGCTGGAGCCAGTAGAGCACCGCAGGGTCGTCGGGCAGCGAGAACCATTCGCCGCCGACGCACCAGCGGCGCACCATTTCGTGGTACCTGGCCTCGTCTTGGCGGGTGCCTGACATGAACCCGATGACCTGGGCGCGGAGTTCGCCGGAACGCTGGCGAAGGCCCCGGCTTGTGTAGCCCCATTTCAGCTTCAGCCCGTCAGTCATCAGGTAGACGATGCCGGTCTTAGCGGGGCTGTCGGGAAGTTCCGGCAGAAGCGTCAGTTGTGTCATGACGATCAGTATGGCCACGGCCTGCGCATACACCCCCGTCAGTGGAATGCGCTGAGTCCATGCCAGTCCGCTCCGGTCCGCACTGTCCGCCACCGACGAGTACTGTCCACCACTGACCAGTACTTACGGCGGGTTTATCAAATCGTTACCAGGTGCACGCCCGATCGGGCGTGTCGGGTTCTAGGCGTGCTTCCAGTAGTCGCGCTGGCAGATGTGGTAGATGCTGCTGCGGTGGACGCCGTACTGCCGCGCTAGCTCGGCTCCCGTGGCCCCCTGCTGCCGCGCTTCGCGGATGGCCAGCACGTCTGCCTCGGACAGCCGGGCCTGCGGGCGCGCGCTGCCGTGCGGGTGATTGCCGCGCCCCTTGGCCTCCATGTCGCCTGAGTTGTCCTTCGGGGTTCCGAGGAACAGGTGCTCAGGGCGAACGCACGCTGGCACGTCGCAGTGATGCAGGACCCAAAGCCCACCGGGAACCGGCTCGTTAGCCAGCTCCCACGCGATGCGGTGCGAACGCCGGATAACGCCTTTGCGGAGCATGAACATCCCGTAACCGCCGCGCTGGCGGTTGATGCCGCCGGTCCACAGCCAGCACGGCCCCAGTTCGGGGCGGTGGGGCGGGACCGGACCGTCTTTGCTGACCTTCTCCCAGAAGCGCTCAGCTACCGGCCGTGCTGCATTAGGCATGGTCAAAGTATATATCTGCCTAGCGCATCAGCGGGGAGGAACGCCGTGGCCGGTGGCGACAGCGGCACCCCTGGCGTCTTCCCTCACCAGCTCGCCGACTGGTGGGAGCGGGGCGCAGGTGCCGCCCGTATCCGGTGGGGAGACGGCGGCGATTTTATGCGTTGTGTGCGCCTGGCCGTCGATGAAGCACACATGGACCCCGAGCGCGCCAAAGGATTCTGCGCCGAGCGTCATCACGCGGTGCTCGGCATCTACCCGGCGACGCACGCGGCAATGGAGAAGAAAACGACCGGGAGGTCAGCGGTGACGGTGGACCCTCGTGAGGCAGGCCGGCAGATCGCCGAGCTGCTCATCGCCCACGGCCAGCGGGCCGAGACCGGGAAGCCCTACGGCGACGTCAAGTACGCCGACCCGAAGAACGGCAAGTACCCGCTCGACACCGAGGCGCACATCCGGGCGGCCTGGTCCTACATCAACATGCCTAAGAACGCCTCGCAGTACCCGATGAACGGCGTGACCCTCGCCGAGGTCAAGGCGAAGATCAAGGCCGCGATGGACAAACTTGGAGCCGACGTGGCCGACGACAGCAAGCAGCCAGCGTCCCGCGCGGAGTTCATGCGCCTGTACGCGCTGGAGGACATCCACATCCTGCGGTCCGCCGACGGCGGCGACGGCCGCACCGTCGAGGCGTACGCCGCGGTGTTCGACCAGCCTGCCGAGATCGTCGACCACGAGGGCCACTACGTCGAGGTCATCGACCCGACGGCGTTCAACCGGGCGATCGACCACGCCTCACGCGCCCGCGGCGGCTTCCCCGGCTCGGTGAAGGTGCTGTGGAACCACGGCCGTGACCTGTCCGGCAACCCGTCGGACCGCTTCAGCATGCCGATCGGCGTGCCCGTCGAGATCCGCGCCGAGTCCCGCGGCCTGCTGACCCGCACCCGTTACAGCGAGACGCCGCTGGCGGACGAGGTGCTGGAGAACATCCGCGCCGGGTCGATCACCTCCCAGTCGTTCACCGGCGCGATCATGCGCTCGACTCCCCAGCTGCGCCGCGGCGAGAAGCACCGCCCCCGCGGCGAGGAGCTCACCACGGTGCACCGCTCCGAGCTCGGGCTGCGCGAGTACGGGCCGGTGCTGTACCCCGCCTACTCGGGCGCTGAGATCCTCGGCGTCCGCATGTCCACTCCGGGTGCCTACGCCCCGGACCCGGACGAAGAGCAAGACCCCGGCACCGCGCCCGATGACGCGCCCGCCGCCGGCGACCCGCTCAGCCGCACTGACGGCGACGAGCACTCGGCCCGGTATCACCAGCACGCGCTGTACGAGATGGAGTCCAAGAGGCTCCGCGAGGCAGCCGGGCTGACCTGGTAACCAGCCGAAAGGACACGTGGCGACATGGCCACACTGAAGGAGAAGTCCGCGGAGATGGCCCGCATCAAGGGCGAGCTGCAGCGGATGGAAACGAGCGAGGACACCACCGAGGAGAACGACGGCGACCTCCGCGACACCCTCATCGAGCGGTGGAAGCAGCTGGACGAGGAAACCAAGCCGATCATCGCCCGGATGGAGCAGATCCGCGCGATCACCCGCACCGCGGCCGACCCGGCAAACCTCGAGCGGGGCGCCGGGTACGACGGCGACGGGGACGGCGGTTACCTCGGCGGCAGCGGCCCGGACACCTTCTTCCGCTCCGGCCGCTCCCCGTACGAGGACCTGGACGCGGTCCGCAGCCGGGTCGTGACCCGCGCTGACCTGCGCGCCCGCGCGCTGGACGCGATCGAGCTGGAGGCCAAGCGCGGGAACATGGCCCGCGACTACGCCGAGGCGGCGACGCTCAAGGCGCAGGACAACCCGGGGATCGCCCGGCACATGCTGCTGACCGGCTCCGAGGAGTACCAGGAGGCGTTCCGCGCCTACGTCGAGGACCCGCAGGGCATGGCCCAGCGCGCCGCGCTGACCCTCACCCTGGCAAACGGCGGGTACCTGCTGCCGTTCGTGCTGGACCCGACGATCGTGCTCACGAACACCGGCTCGGCGAACCCGTGGCGGCGCATCTCCAACGTGAAGCAGACCACGTCCAACACGTGGAACGGCGTCACGTCGGCCGGCGTCAACGCGGCGTGGCTCACTGAAGGCAGCACGGTCACCGACGGCTCCCCGACCGTGGGCAACATCGCGATCACCCCGCAGAAGGCCGCCGCGTGGGTGTTCGGTTCCTACGAAGTGCTCGAGGACACCGACTTCGGGCAGCAGCTTCCCCGCCTGCTCGCCGACGCCAAGGACCGCCTGGAGGAGGCCGCGTTCGCGACCGGTGCCGGGTCCGGCGGCGTGCCGCAGGGCGTCATCACCGGCGCGACCACCGTCGTCACCACGGCGACGACCCTGGTCGTGGCGGTCGGCGACATCTACGCGGTGCAGGGGGCGCTGCCGCCCCGGTTCCGCAACGCGCCCGGCTGCGCGTGGGTCTCGAACGTCGCCCAGATCAACCGCACCCGCCAGCTCGACACGGCCGGCGGCGCGTCGTTCTGGACGAACCTCGGCAAGGGGCAGCCGGAGACGCTGCTCGGCGCTCCGATCTACGAGTCGACCACGATGGACCCGGCCCTCGCCATCGGGACGCTGCTCATGGCGTTCGGCGACTACGGCCAGTTCTACATCGTGGACCGTGTGGGAGTATCCCTCGTCTATGAGCCGCTGGTGAAGGCGTCCGGCGGCAACCTGCCCACAGGGCAGGCTGGCTGGTTCATGTTCTGGCGCGTGGGCAGCCAGGTCGCTGTTCCCAACGCATTTAGGATCATGAAGGGCAAGTAGCCTGACCAGGCATTTTGCCTGCAATCTGGTTTATGTTCAGCCAGGAAGGGGTGAGGCGACCGTGGCAGCCAGGTACGCACTGGTCTCGTTCGTGTTCCACAACACGGTGACCGGTACCGACGAGCACGTCGAGATGGGCGCGTCGCGCGACTCGATAACGGCGCAGGCGTTCCTGCAGACGCCGGCGTCGTACTGGTCGTCGGTACCGCTGGCCGCGGCGTCCGGGCAGATCCACGGCCGCCTCGCCCAGTACCTCGCGGCGTACCCGAATACCTAGGAGGAGCGGCGATGGCGCAGCAGTGGATGAAGGCGCAGGACACGTTCGTCGCGGTGCTGGACGACGGCACGACGGCGTTCGTTACCAAAGGCGACACGCTGCCGGCCACCCATGAGCTGGTGAAGCGGGACGCGGGCTCCGGGAAGCTGTTCCAGCCGCTGGACACCGGCGAGGACGAGGCGCCTGCCAAAAGCGAGCCTGCGAAGGCTGAGGCGAAGGCGGCGCCGGTGAAGACCGCGGCCAAGCCTGAGGCCGGGAAGGCGTCCTAGATGCCGACGCTGCCGGGTTACCGCGTCTGGGAGATGAACACTCCCGCGACGGTCGCCGCGTCGCCGGTCGTGACCGGCTGGTACGACACGACGGGATACACGACGCTGCTGCTGTCGTACCTGTTCACGAACTCGACCGGCACGACGGCGCTGACCATCGAGGGCAGTTTCGACGGGGCCGCGCTGGACACCGACATCACCTACGCCGCGCCGCCGACGCAGACGGTTCTCACTGAGAACGTGTCCGTGCCGGTGGCGACCCCGTACATCCGGTTCCGCATCGTGCAGGCGACGGCAGACGCGACCCGCACCAAGGTTTTCGTTCAGGCGAGGGCGTGATGGCTGATATTCACGGTTCACCGGGCGACGCGCCGCAGATGCCGCAGGCATCTTCCCCGGGCACGGCGCCGGTCCCGTACGCGGGTGCCGCCCAGTCCCTGGAGCCGCCCGCGTACATGGCGGACATCGGGCCGCTGGGCGATGCGGCCGCGGCGGTGATGTCCGGCGTGACCGGCCTGAACACGACCGAGTCCGCGGCCGCTCACGACATAGCCGCAGGACTCGCCGACGCCCCGTACTACCCGGGCACGCTGGCTCCGATCAACGCGATGGGCGATGCCGACGCGGGCGGCCGGGATGACGTGGCGGGGAGCGTGGCCGGGGCGGTGGCGAGCGCGACGGCGCGCTGGCAGGAGTTCCAGTCCGATACGTACGGGCAGGGCAGCACGATCGGGGACCTGATGACGTTCCCGCCGTCGCCGCTGGACCCGGGCACCGTCGCCGGCCTGACTGACCCGTCCGGCGCGTACTACGACCCCGACCGCGACTACTAGGAGCCAGTCATGGGCACCCCGTTCTTTCAGTCCCCCGACCCGGCCGGCGCGCCGGACCCGGTGACCCCGGCTGACGGCCCGTCGGACCCGGCCGGCTGGGCGCAGGTCACTCCGTCCGCCACGGAGCCCGCGCCGTACAGCATCTCCGGCCCGCAGGACATCGCGGGCATCGGCGCGGCGCTGGCGGCGGCGATGGACCTGTCCGGCGGGGCCGAGGGGGCAGGGCCGGGTGCCGGCATCCCGGACCGTCACAGTCCCCGCCAGGCCGAGGCCGAGGCCATCCTGATGTCGCCCCAGGGCGCCGGCGCGATGAACGTGACCTCCGGCTTCCCCGACTACGAGAGCTCAGACATCAGCCCCGGCGCGAACATGGAGAACCCCGTCCAGGGCGCGGGCACCTACCCGGGAACCAGGCAGGACGACGTCCAGGTGTTCGACGACGGCCTGGGCTCCGGCGTCACCGGCGTCCCCCCCGAGGGCGGCAGCATGGACAGCCCGGTCACAGGCTACCCGGGCACCACGCAGAGCGGCCTGACGAAGTACGGCACCAGCTGACGGTGACTGACCGCTGCGTTATCGGCTACGTGCACGGCGGCCTGGTCCGCGCCGAGTTCGCAGCGTCCCTGCTGGCCGTGTGCATGGAAGGCAAGACGGCCGTCGACGCGGTGATCGCGGTCGGGTCGGGCCCGAACATCTCCACGGCGCGGAACATGGTGACCCGCTCGTTCCTCGAGGAGCGCACCGCGGACTGGCTGTTCATGTGCGACACGGACATGTGGTTCCCGCCGGACACGGTCGACCGGCTGGTCGCCGCGGCGGACCCGGTGGAGCGGCCCGTAGTCGGCGGCCTGTGCTTCAGCCAGAACACCGACAACGGTGGCGGCGAGCCGTACAGCACGATGTACGAGCTGGCTGAGCGGGACGGGGAACTGTGCTTCGTCCGCTACAAGAAGTGGCCGGAGGACGCCTGCGTGCCCGTGTCCGCGACGGGCGCGGCGTGCCTGCTGCTGCACCGCACCGCGCTGGAGACGGTCGCGAAGCGCGCCGGCGACAAGGCGGCGCCGTGGTTCCGGGA
>Ga0210389_10004722_pt1 | contig 10569 bp, 13 predicted proteins | sample IncBWH28OmetaG_FD_160127 | JGI IMG/M metagenome (GOLD analysis project Ga0210389, IMG submission 160127) | Forest soil microbial communities from Barre Woods Harvard Forest LTER site, Petersham, Massachusetts, United States - Inc-BW-H-28-O ... | reverse complement strand
ACCCCCCGCCCCGGCCCTCTCCCCCGCACCACCGACGGCCGCGTCTCCCGTTCCCTGACCAGCGCGACCCGCAGAAAGCCGCGGCCGGGCTCATGACCGCCGCCCAGCTCGCCGGGCACACCGCGCTGCGCCGCGGCGCGGTCGCCGGCAAGCTCCCCCGCCCCCTCGACCGCGGCCCGCTCCCGCCCAGCGCCGACCCGTGGGCACTGCCCCCGCCCGTCCTCATCTCCGGAGGAACCCCATGAACACGACAGACAGCACGCCGCCGCGGGAACCCCGGCGGCTGACCGACGGTGAGCTGCGCGCGGCCGTCGCCGTGGCGGTGATGGTCGCCGCGCTCGGCATCCTCGGCTTCGTCAACTCCTTCCGCGCCGTGGCCCGCGCGGCCGGCCCCTCGTTCGGGCCGCTCGCCCCGACCGTCCCGCTGGGCACCGACCTGGCCATCGCGGTGTTCTCCGCGATGGACCTGGTCCTGGCCCGCCTGGACATGCGGCCCCGCTGGGTGCGGCTGGTCCCCTGGACGCTGACCGCGGCCACGATCTACCTCAACGTCGCCGGGGAGGCCACCTGGTTCGGGCGGATCGCCCACGCGGTGTTCCCCGCGCTGTGGGTGCTGGCCGTCTCGCTGGGCGCGCACGTGACCCGCGTCCGCGCCCAGCTGACGGCAGGTACCCGCATTGACCGCATCCGGCCCTCCCGCTGGCTCCTGGCCCCATTCTCGACCGCCGCGCTGTGGCGGCGCATGGTGCTGTGGGAGATCCGCTCCTACCCCGACGCCCTCGCCCGCGAACAGCGCCGCCTGCTTGCCCTCACCGACTTGCAGGACGCCTACGGACTCATCGCGTGGCGATGGCGGGCCCCCCGCCGCGTCCGGGTCACCTACCGGCTCGGCCAGCATCCCGCCGGACCCGTACGGGAAGACCCCCGTACGGACCCCGTCCCGGCGCTCGCCCCTGCCCGTACGGACCCGCCGCTCGCCGCGCCCCTTACGGACCCGCCCGGCCCGGATGCGGGCACCCGTACGGAACCGGCCGCGACTGCGGCGCCGTCCGCCCCGGCGGGGCCGGGCGCGCCGCTGGCGTCGGTCGCGCGGCCGGTCATCGTCGCGATGCTCGCCGGGCAGCTGCGCGACGCGGTCGACACCGGGCAGGTCTGGCGCCCGGACTACGAGGCCCTCATGGCCAGCACCGGCCGCCGCCGGTCCTGGTGCGAGAAGGCCGTCCGCGACGCCCGCAACCTCATGCTCACCCTCCCGCAGCCCGATTCCGGCAGCGGCGAGAACGAGCCCGGCGACGACGCCGGGACCGGCGGGCCCGCCGTGCCGCGGCTGCACCCCGTGCCCGCCGGCCCGGGCGAGGACGACCCGGACGACACCCGTACGGGCGAGCCCGAGTCCGCCGCTTCCTGACCGCCTCCCGTACGGGCAGCCCGCCCGTACGGGCCTTACCCGCATACGGCCGCCGCCCCGTACGGGCGGCGGCCGTGACCGTTCCCTGTCCCTCAATCCGGAGGCAACACCGTGGTTCTCCTGGCCATCCTGTCCGGCGTCGTGGGCGTGTTCATCTGGCGCCGCCACACCACCTACACCGAGCTTCTCATCTTGTGCAGCTGGGGCCTGCTGGCCGCAGGCACCCCGATCGGCCACATGCCCTCAATGTGGCTGAACGACCTGTCCAACACCATCACCCACTGGTTCTGACCCGACCGGGCCGAACCCCTCACCGAAACGGAGGACACGTCTATGGCACCAGCCCCGGCCAGCCCGCCGGGCCCGGGAACCGGCCCGCCCCGCCGCGGCGCCACCGCGACAGCACGGTGACCCGCGATGGAGATCCTGATCATCCTCATCATCGCCGCCGCGATCATCATCCCCGCCACCAAGACCGGCCGCCGCGCCCTCGGCAACTTCACCAAGTCCGCGCACAAGGCCACCGGGTGGCGCACCCCCCGCGACGCCGTCCACCACTACTCCGGCCGGGCCGGGGCCCTCACCGGACGGCTCACCGCCTCCGGTGCCCGCGCCGGGCGCCGCGCCGCCGGGACCGCCGGCCAGCGCGCCGCCTCCGCCGCCGGTCGCCGGTGGCGGGACCGCCTCAGCTCCGGCGGGCTCGGCCCCATGCTCTGGCGCGACGTTCCCGGCACCGCCAAGGACGCCGACGGCCCCGCCGACAGCCAGGCCCCCGCCAGCGCCGCCCAAGCCGCCACCGAGGCGGCACCCGCGGGCGGCCACGCCGCCAGCCAGCCCGGGCCCGGCAGCGCGCCGGCCTGGCTGGCCGGCGGCGTGCTTCCCGGCCCCGTCCCGGGAGCCGGGCAGCCGCCCGCCGCCACCGGCGGCGGGCAGTCCCCCACCGAGGTAACCCCCGCCCCGACCGGGGCCGAACCGAGAAGGAAGCCCATGCCCACCCGTTACGCCATCAACCTGGAGCCGCCGACCACCGACGGCGAGTTCCTCGAATCCTGCGTCGCCCTCGGCGACGTGCTGAAGTCCCTCGCCGAGCAGATCGGCAACTGGGCCGACGGCCTCGGCGCCCTCAACCTGCCCCAGTCCGTCCTGAACCCGCTGCACCAGGTCAGCGACGGCATCACCGAGGCCGCCGCCGGCGCCGCCCAGGCCGCCAAGGCGTTCGAGGACGAGTTCGAGGACGCCCGCGACGTCGCCTCCCGCGGCATGACCATCACCGGCCAGGACGCCGCCTAGCCCCATCCCCCGCCCGCGAGGTCCCCCGGCAGCCCGCTGCCGGGGGACCTCGCGCTTCCCGGCCTGACGGCCCCGAGGACGCACGGCACCAGCAAGGGACCGCGCGCCCGGCCGGGCACTCAGCACCAGCGGGCACGCCCGGCCCGCACCAGCGAAAGGAACACCAGTGGGACTGTTCAGCAAGACCGACAGCGAACGGCTTGAGCGCCTGGACACCAAGGCGGAAAACGCCTTCCTCCGCGGCCGCCCCGGCAAGGGCATGCGCCTGGCCGCCGAAAACGAGCGGCTCCGCATCAGCCTCGAAAACCGCACCGGCCGCCCGTGGACGTCCTGGGGACGCCCGGCCGACGACTAGCACCCGCACCCGGGGCGCGGCTCACGGCCCCGCCGGCGCCGCGCCCCGGTCCTTCCCGAAAACCCGGTGAAAGGACCCAGGCCATGAAGCAACCCCCGCGCTGCCGGCTCACCCGCCGGGCCCGCATCGCGCTCAGCGGGCCCGGCAGCGGATACGCCCGGCTGGCCGCCGTGGTCGACGACGCAGCCCTCCTGTCCTGTTCCCACGCCCGCCAGGCCGCCGGCCCCGAACGCGCCCCGGTCGGCTACCAGCTCACGCCCCTGGCCCTGCACGCCCTCAGCAACCCCGGCAGCCGGTGACCGCCCCGCACGCGAAAGGACACCCGCACACGTGAGCAAGCCCGCACGCCACCTGAAACTCGTCACCGGCACGCCCGGCAGCCCCGGCACCCGCCCGGCTGGCCAGCCTGCCGGGACCCTCCCCGGAACCGGGTTCGCGTGGGAATGCCGCAAGCCCGTCACCGAAGACGGCCAGACCAGGGAATGCGGTGCCTCCGGCAGCGACCGCGCCGAGTACGAGCGGCACATGCGCGGCCACGGCCTCAAGACCGCCAAGAGCGCCTACACGCCGGCGAAGCCGTGGAAGCCGCCGCGGCCGAAGGACTATGCGCCCGGCCCGGCCGACCCCGGCCAGCGCATCGAATGGGAGCACGTCACCGAGGGCCACCGCGACCCGGGTGACGGGACCTGGACCCCGGAAACGCGGCAGGCCCGCGCCGGGATCATATGGTCAGTGGCCGACGTGCCGTCCGCGTGGTGGGTCATCCCCGACGACGACCCCGGCCGCCCGGTCTACGTGCGGCGCGCGGGCAAGCGCGACCACTGGGCCCTCACCGAAGGCGGCCTGTACGAAGTCCCCCAGGCCGCCGACGCCGCACGCGCCCGTGTCATCCGCGGCAACATCATCCGCGAACGCGGCATCTTCCCCGTCATCGACAGCCGTTCCCCCGCCTGCCGCTACAACGGCCCCAGCACCTACATCCGCTGGCACTCTGACCCCGCCTGCCCCCGCGCGGCGGGAAAGGAACGCTACGACCCCGCCAGCCCGCCCGCTGGCACCGTCTACGGCTACCAGCCCGAAGGCCGCGGCCTGCGCACCCTCGGACAGGCCCGCTGGAACCCCCTCGACGTCGCCGACATGCTCACCAGCGGCCACCAGCCGCCCAGCTCCCTGTGCCCGAACTGCATCACCGACCTCGACATCACCACCACGCCGCCCGAAAACGACCCCGGCGCGATACCGGACCAGCCGGAACCGGAACCGGAAGCTTCGGTTCTCCCCGTTCCGCCCGCCACGCCGGACACCCCCGGCCCGGCAGAGCCGCGGACCTCCCCTCCCGAGCCCGCCGCGCCCTCGCCCGGGCCGGCCCGCGCGGGCTGGAAGCGGCGGGCGCCCGTCGCGGTCCGCCTGGACCACCCGGGCACCGACGCCGGGTTCCTCGCCTCCTGCGCCCAGTTGCACCAGGCCCTGGCCGCGCTCGCCGACGACATCGGCGACTGGGCCGGGTGCCTGGCCATGCTCGGCTTGCCCGCGCCCGTCACCGGCCCGCTGCGGCAGCTCGCCGACAGCATCACCGCCGCCGCCGCCGGCGCTGCCCAGGCCGCCGCCGCATTCGAGGACGAGTTCGCCGGCGCCCGCGACGTCGCCGCGCGCGGCATGCAGTTCACCGGCCGGCCCCGCGCCTGACCATCCCGCTGAGAAAGGACCCCGCCATGTTCCGCGACCGGCGCCCGGCCCGCGCCGACCCCCGCTCCCAGGCCCCCGCCGCGCCGTGGGGGAAGACCGCCCGCCCCCCGGCCAGTCCCGCGCCGGCCATCGCGGCGCGGACCGCCGGCCACGCGATCGCCGGATACAGCCGCTGGGTCGCCCGCGCCCCGGAAACCCGCGGCCTCGGCACCGCCCTGGCCGCGCTGTACCCGGCCGGGGAAATCGGCTGCCTCGCCCACGCCGACTCCTCAAGGCGGGCCGGGTTCGCCCCGCCGATGGCCCTGGCCGCCTACACCGCCACCTGGAAAACCCACCACTCCCGCCGCTACTCCGCCACCGCCGCCGCGCTCGCCGCCGGCATGCCCGCCTGGCTGGCCACCGCCGCCGCCACCGGCGTCACCAGCCTGCCGGTGCTCCTCGGCTACACCACCGCCGCGGCGGGCGTCTGGTCGGCGGTCACCTGGTCCGACGTCATGCGCCACCGGCGGGCCATGAAGGCCGCCCGCGCCCGCTGGGACGTCATCGCCCTGTCCGCCGGTCTCGAGAACAGCCGGCTGGTCAGGGAGACCGATATCCCCACCGGGCAGGAATTCACCGTCGACGTCCGCGGCACCGGCTCCACCGCCACCAAGCTCGCCCGCGGGGACCTGGCCGAGAAAATCGCGGCCGCCCTGGGCCTGCCCGCCGAACGGGTCCGCATCGCGACCGACTCCCGGCACGCGGGCAACCTGATCATCACCGTGCAGACCACCGACCCGTGGGCCGCGCCGGTCACCCACCCCGCCCTCGACCCCGCCCACGCGCCCGCGCGGCGGTCGGTCATGGACGCCCCGCTGAGCCTGGGCATGGTGCCCGACACCGGCAGCCCCCTGGAACTGACCGTCTACGACGACCAGGGCGCCTGGCACACCAACATCATGGCCGCCACCGGCGGCGGCAAGACCACCCTCTACAACAACATCATCGAGCAGGCCACCGCCCGGTCGGACATGCTCACCATGGCCATCGACCTGCGCAAGGGCACCCTGCCGTTCTTCTGGGGCGACGCCCTGGACGCCCGCGCCGGCCTGTCGCCGGACGGCACCCCCGAATACGACAAGGCCCTGGCCATCGTGGAATGGGGCGCGACCCTCATCAAGCTGCGGTCAGCCCGCAACGGCGGCCGCAACCACGTCCCGTCCCCGGATGATCCCGGCGTGCTGATCCTCCTGGACGAGGGCGACGCCCTGCTGGGCGCCGACTCCCCGGTGGCCCACAAGGCCAAGCCGCACGTCGGCGACATCCTCAAGGGCGGCCGGTCCGCCGGCGTCGCCCTCGCCTACGCCGGGCAGCGCGCCGTCGTGCAGTACACCGGCAGCAAGGACGTGCACGCCAACGCCGGCAACAAGATCGTGCTGCGGGTCAACCGCGGCGCGGAGATGAACAACATCGTCCCGACCTGGGAACTGGACGGCATGCCCGACATGTCGACCTACGCCCAGGGCAAGAAAGGCGTCGCGCTCGCGGTCGGCCCGGACGGCACCTGGACCGCCGGCCAGGTCGCCAACCTCAGCGACCTGGACGCCGTCGCCGCCCTCGCCAAGCGCCGCGGACGGCCCGCCGCCGCCCTGCCGGCCGCGATCGCCGACGCCCTGCCCGGCTACCGGGACCGCCACGCCACGGCCGCCGCCAGCGACGGGGCAGCGGTCATCACACTGGACCCGGCCCGACGGCACGCGGCCGGGACCGGCCCGTCGCCCGTCACCCGGCTGTCGGGCCTGGCCGGCGACGTCGCCGAAACCCTCGACAGCATGCCCGCCGCACCGGACCAGCCGACCTCGCTGGCTGACCTCATCGCCGCCCGCAACGCGGTCAACGCCGCCGAGACCAACGACCCGGCCGCCAACCGGGCCATCCCCCTCCCGCCCCACATCGCCGGCCCGGTCCTGGACCTCCTCGAAGAGCGGGGCGACGCCGGCGCGCGCCGCGACGAGATCGTCACCGCCGTCGGCCGGTCCCGCTCCACCGTCGCCAGCTGGCTCGCCATCATGCGCGACCACGGGGTCATCACCGCCACCGGCGCCGGGAAAGCCGCACGCTACCACCTGCCCGCCCACGCCCCCGACACCGCCGCGGCCGGGCAGGACGGCGACCCCGCCGACGACGACGCCGCGTAACCACCGCGCGGGCGAACTGTCCTGCCGAACTGTCCTGCCGAACTGTCCTGCGAACTGTCCGGCGGAGCCCCCTATAGAGCGGGCACGCGGACAGTTCGGACAGTTCCCGGCACCCGCCGCCCCGTCACATTCCGCTACCAGATCCGCATCCGCCACCGGCCCGGGCTCCCCGCGAGCCCGGGCCGCCCGCATTCACCGGGAGTCTCATGCACCAGCTCGCCCTTGCCGACGCGGCGTCCTCCGGGCACCCCATGTCCGGCGTCGCCATCATCACCCTGCTGATCCTCGCGATCGCCGTCTACGCCACCGCCTACCGGGTGTCGGTCCGCCGCCACCCCTACCGGCCCTGCCGCGCGTGCGGGGAGTCCGGCAAGCACCGCGGCACCTTCTTCACCGAGTCGTTCCGGGCCTGCGGCCGGTGCGGCGGCCGGGGCCGCGAACTGCGCCCGTTCGCCCGCGAGCCCGACCGCGACTAGCCCCCTCCGAACCGCGGGGCGGGCGCCGCGCCCGGCGCCGGCGCCCGCCCCGCACCGCCGCCAATCCGAACGACACCAAGGAGCGATCCGCCTTGACCCGCAAGCTCACCATCATCACCGCCGGGCCCGGCGTCAGCGCCCGCCCGGCGCGGCCGGCGTCCCGGCCGCCGATGCCCCGCCGGGAGTTCGACGCCCTCGCCGGCGAAGTCGCCGCCGTCTGCCGGCGCTACGGGGTCGACGCCTGGGACCCGGGCGACGTCGACCGGCTCGACGCCGCCCTGTGGCGCTTCATCCATCCCGACCTGGACGGCACCGCGGCCGACCCGTTCGACGACCCCGACGACTAGGAGACCCCGCCTCATGAAGCTGACTGCCGATTCCGGCGAGCTGGCCGCCGCGGTCAAGTTCGCCGCCCGCATCCTCGAAGCACGGATCATGATCCCGGCCTGGGCCGGGCTGAAGATCACCGCCGCCGACGGGGCCGTCGCCCTGGCCGCCACCGCCCCCGAGTCAACCGCCCGCGCCGCCCTGGCCGCCGGCACCGGCGAGCCCGGCGAGATCCTCGTGCCCGGCCGGATGCTCGCCGACATCACCGCCCGGCTGCCCCGCCGCCACCCGGCCGACCTGGCCGCCGACGAGCACGCCCTCACCATCACCTGCGGGAACCTCCGCTACCGGGTCCCCCTCATGCCCGTCGCCGACTACCCCGCCCACGCCCCGCTGCCCGAACCCGCCGGCCACGCCGACGCCGCCGAGTTCACCGCCGCCGTCACCCGCACGGCCGGCGCCGCGGCCCGCGACGACACCCTGCCCATGCTGTCGGCCGTCCATCTGGAATTCACCCCGGACACGATCGCCTTGACCGCCACCGACCGCTACCGGGCCGCGTTCACACGCCTGCCATGGACACCGGCAGGGGATGGCCCGCTGCCGCCGCCGGTCCTGGTGCCCGCCCGGGACCTGGCCGGCGCCGCCCGCGACGCAAGCGGCGGGCAAGTCTCCGTCGGGTTCACCCCCGGCGAGGACGGGATACCCGCGGCCGTCGCGTTGGGGTACGGCGGCGACCGGACCCTGACCGTCGTGCTGACCCAGGGCGAGTACGTCAACATCGCCGCCAAGATCCCGGCCGACTTCACCACCGCCGCGGTGGTCGACGCGGACGAGACCGCCGAGGCCGTCAAGCGGCTGACCGTCGTCGCGTCCGGCGACTTCCCCGTCCACCTCGCTTTCAGCGACGGCCAGGCCGAGCTGACCGCCGGCAGCCCCGGCGAGGCCGAAGCCCGCGACACCGTCGCCTGCGACGTGGACGGCGAGCCCGTTTCGGTCGCCTTCCACCCCGCCCGGCTGCTGGACGCCCTCGCCCCGTTCAGCGGCGGCCGGGCCCGCATCGGCATGACCGGCGACAGCAAGCCGGTCCTGTTCACCCCCGCCGGCGACGCCGGCGGCCAGGGCGAGGACCCCGTGCCCGCCTGCCGGCACCTTCTCGCCCCGATCCGCAACGCGGGCTGACCAGCCCCGCACCACCGAAAGGAAACCGCTCATGTCCCGCGAAACCACCCTCACCGTTACCGGCAACCTCACCGCCGATCCCGAGCTCCGGTTCACCCCCGCCGGGGTCGCCGTCGTGTCGTTCACCGTCGCGTCCTCCCGCCGTGTCTACGACCAGGCCAGCGGCCAGTGGAAAGACGACCCCGACACCTTGTTCCTGCGCTGCAACGCCTGGCGCGACCTCGCCGAGCACGTCGCCGAATCCCTCCAGCGCGGCATGCGCGCCATGGTCACCGGCCGGCTCAAGCAGCGCAGTTACGAAACCACCGAAGGCGACAAGCGCACCGTCTACGAACTCGAAGCCGACGACGCCGGCCCCTCCCTGAAGTGGGCCACCGCCAAGATCAGCCGCGCCGGCCGCGACAAGGTCCCCCATCCCGCCGACAGCCCCGACCCCTGGCAGAACAACACTCCGCCCGCCGCGGCCGCCGGTGACGGGGCCGGGTTCTCGGACGAGCCGCCGTTCTAGCCGCGCTCCGGGAACCCCGCCCCGGGGGTTCCCGGCACCGGCACCCAGGACGCTCCTGATGCCCGCCGAGCTAGCGATCACCCTGGATCCCCCGTCGACCGACGCGGAACTCCTCCAATCCTGCGCCCGGCTGAGCGAGGCCCTCGCCTCGCTCGCCGGGCACGTCCGCGCCTGGACCGCAACTCTCGCCCCGCTCCGCCCGCCCGCCGCCGCCCTCGGCCGGCTGCACCAGGCGGCCGACGCCATCGCCGGGGCCGCCGCCGCCACCGCCCGGGCCGCCGCCGCGTTCGAGGACGAGTTCGGCGACGCCCGCCACATCGCCGCCCGCGGCCTGGCCATCACCGGCCACGGCCCCCACGCCGCCAGCCCCCGCCCACCGGAAGGAGAACCGCCGGTGCCCGCCATTTACACCACCGCCCGCCAGTACCAGTGCCCGCACGGCTGCAAAGGCCCCTACGGGAAAGTCACCGCCATCGTCCCCGACGGCGCGCACCTGCCCGTCACCTGCACCCACTGCGGTACCCGCCTGGTCCCCGCCGGCCGGGCGCCATTGACCGGCTCGTGGGAAATCCAGCCGTGCGGCAACACCCTCAGCTGCCGGCGTGACCCCGGCAAGTGCCTGTCCTGCAAGGGCACCGGCCGGCGCGTCGTCTGCACCGTCTGCCAGGCCGGCGGCTGCGACGGCATCCACAACTTCTGCCTGGCCTGCGACGGCTCCCGCACTGTCGACTGCCCCCGCTGCGAAGGCGAGCGCACCGTGCCCGCCGACGGCGAGCCCGAGCCCGTCCCGTGCCTGGACTGCGAAGGCCGCGGGCGCGTCACGTGCCCGGACTGCCGCGGGACCGGCAAACCGCCCCGCTAGGCCAGGTTCCGTACTGCTGCTTCTGCCTGCCTTCTCCAGAAAGGTCCCGATGTGCGTGATCACGGTGAGGAAACCTTCTCCGACGGCATCCCCGTCCCCGACGAGCCCGCGGCCGGGAAAGGCAAAGGCCCCACCCAGGCCCAGGCCCTGGTGACCATGGCAGAAGACACCTACCGGCTCATCCGCGCCGACGACGGCCGCTCCTACGCCGTCCCCAAGATCGGCGCCCCGATCGCCGTCCCCGTCGCCTCCAAGTCCGAGAACAGCCTCCGCGCACGCCTCGCCGCCTCCCTGCACC
>Ga0210389_10004718_pt1 | contig 10575 bp, 7 predicted proteins | sample IncBWH28OmetaG_FD_160127 | JGI IMG/M metagenome (GOLD analysis project Ga0210389, IMG submission 160127) | Forest soil microbial communities from Barre Woods Harvard Forest LTER site, Petersham, Massachusetts, United States - Inc-BW-H-28-O ... | reverse complement strand
TCCAGAAGACGAGTTTTCCGTCCACTAATTTGGCCCGTTCGTGCATACCGTTGATTCCATAGTGTCCGTCGCGACCGTTCTGAAAAATCTTCGGGTCGATTCCTTTTCCGTTGTCGCGAACCCGCAACCGCAGTTCGCGCGCGTTATACGCGATCTCAACTTCGATGCGCTGGGCGCGCGCGTGGACGAATGCGTTGCGCACAGCCTCGATCGCGACGCGGCCGATTTCGCTGCCGACGATCGGAGCCAGACTTCGGGTTGCGCCCTCGACATTGACATGGAAATCGGGAGAAGCCGGCTCGTTATAATGCGCGGCGAGTTCTCGGCCGAGCTTGCCGATGCTTCTTTCCAGGTCCCCACCCTCATAGCGGGAGGCCCGCAAACCCTCGACAGCATTGCGGCCCTCGGTGATCGCTTGCCTAGCATGCTCGATCGCGGTTTCAAGCGCGTCCCGTGCTTCGACCGGACGATTCGGCAGCAGGTAGGTGACGGAATGAAAATTCAGCAGAAGCGACTGAAGGCTCTGGAGGAGCGTGTCGTGCAAGTCGCGGGCGATACGTGTGCGCTCGCTGACCCGCTCCTCCGTTCGAAGTCTGAAGTGATGCGCGAGCTGGCGCAGCCGAAACTGATAGAGCATCGCCAGCGTGATGAGGAACGCGAGCAGGCATGTCGCCTGAAACCAGGGCGTCTGATAGTAGGCCGCGGCTACTCTGAAATCCAGCGAAGCGCCCGTCTGGTCCCAAACGCCGCTATTGCGGCTGGCGCTTACCAGGAACCGGTAATTTCCCGGCTGGAGGTCATTATAGAACGCTTGCCTTCGAGTCCCCGCGTCCGTCCAACCATGATCCCGACCCTCCAGCATGTAGCGGAAGCGCAGTTTTCCGGGCGCGGCAATATTGAGCGCGGTGTATTCGATTTCCAGATCGCGAACGAGCGGCGGCAAGGCCGGGCGATCCTTCTTATCAGACGTAAAACTGTGGATGAGGCCGTCTGCTCTAAGTTGTTCGATGTACACAGGCGGAGGCGACGCGTCCAACGGAAGGCGGGCTGGATCGATGGAACTGAGGCCCTCCAACGGGAAAAACCATAATTTGCCGTCCGACGATTTGGTGACGTGAGGACTAAATCCGCCGGCGTTCGCGCGAGCCCGCAGCCCATCCGAGTTGTCAAAAACCGTCGGATGCATTCGCACCGGGGCGTTCTTGTCCCTTTCGATGGCAGCGGCACATGCATCCAATTCGGAACGAGAGATCCGCACCAGGCCGCAGGCCGTGTAGATCCAGACAGACTGGAAATCGTCTTCGATGGTCCAGTGAATCCTGTCGCATGGCAACCCCTGTTTCGTTGTAAACGTGACCAGGCGGCCGTTTTTTAGCCGGCCCAGACCACCCTCCGTGGTAACCCAAAGCGTGCCGTCAGATTCAACTCGAAAATCATTGATGCGCGCCTCGGCCAGTCCGTCCGCGGATTTGTACGATCTGACGACGCGGCCGTCCTGTAAATAGAGCAGGCCGCCTCCAAAGAATCCAACCCACATTCCGCCTTTCACTGGATCTGCAGCGAGCGCATCCGCAAACCCGCGTTCACCGAGCTGACTCCAGGTGGTCTGCTGCACGGTGCCGTCCTCTTGCCAGCGAAAAAGGCCGCGGTCCTGGTGGGCGAACCATATGTTCCCAGCCCGGTCGCTGACGATCGAGTGCACTCGTCCTCCGGGGATGCCACGCACCGGCACAAAGCGGCCGTTTTCGAAGTATCGGACCGCGCTAAGCGTCGACACCCAGATTCTCCCCTTGACGTCCTCGTAAAGCGATCCTGAACCTTGCTGCAGGAATCCGTTCACTGCCGACGTGCTCGCCGCTCCGCCCGGCGCTACCGGCGCAAGAGTGTTGCCGTGCTCTCGATACACCGTGACCACCCTGTTCTTCAGCCGGCTCAACCCATCGAGGGTGCGCATCCAGATGCTCCCGTCCCTGGCAGCAAGCACGGAGACGACGCGCGCGCTCCATAATCCGTCGCGCTCGGTATACGTCTGGACGGGTGTTTCGCTGAACCGGTCGAGTCCGTTGAAACCGCCCACCCAGATGTTCCCGTCGCGATCCTCGAAAATTGCGGTGATGTCTTCGCCCGAGAGCCCTTCGGACCGCGCAAAAATCTCGGTTCTGCCCTGGTGAATGTGCACCAGGCCGCGACCCGTGGTTCCGACCCAGAGACCGCCATCGCGATCACGAAGCATTCTACGTATATGAAACTCCCGCGTTGCCGCCGGCAGCCGGGAGAGCACTTCCACATGATCACCGACGATGCGGTTGATTGCGCCTCCCTTGGCGATCAGTAGCGCGCCATCATCGTCCTCGGTCAGAGCGTCGAACCCACTTTCCCCCGGCAGGGAATAAAATTTGGGCGGCCCAGGACTCCATCGCCACACGCCATCAGCGGTTCCCAGCCATATGTTTTCCTTGTGATCCCGGTATGCGTTTCCTACCATGCTGCCAAAATTCGCATATCTTTCGTTAAACGGGACGCAGCCTTTTCCGATCGCGCACAGCGTGGCTTTGGTCGCGGACGCCCCGCCGGCCCATACATTGCCGGCGCCATCCTCCACTAGGCCGAAAATTGTTTCCCCCTCGAACTCGGGGTAGTGGCGAACGTCGGGAGTTCCTCTTCCTGCCTTCATGCTGGCGAGGCCTCTGGCCGTGCCGAACCATAGAGTTCCGTCACGCCCGGCCATCAGACTCCGAATCTGCGTGGCCGGAAGCAACTGGCCGATCGGCCACTCGACGGCCTTCACGCCGTCGAAGCGCACCAGCCCAAACTCCGTACCGAGCCACAGAAATCCGTCTGGCGTCTGAGCGATGGAGTGAACCGCTCCTTTAAAAAATCCCTCGTCAAGCCTCCAGGAAGCATGCGCGTACTGGCTGATATCCAGCGAAGGATTCAGCGCAAACGTACACGGCGCGACCAGCGCGGCAGCGAGAACGGCGGCAGCGCTTCGTCCGAGAGGTCTGCGGCTGGGCTCCATGTCTATATCGAAAGAATCCTGGTCACGTCCTAGAAGATAAACTTCACCGCCAGTTGGATCTGTCTGGAAGTGGTCGAAGTCGTGGTCAATAAGCCGGCCGTTGTGACCGGCGAAAACGTTTGCGTGAAAATTTGGGCAGCGGTTCTGTTCGGAACGGCGAAGTTCGTATGGTTGAACCCGTTGAACAATTCCGCCCGGAATTGGATATTGACTTGCTCGTTGCGAACGTAATTGTTCTTGAAGATCGCCAGATCGAGATTGGTAAGGCCGGGTCCGATGGCGATATTCCGTCCGCTGTCGCCCAATCTTGTGGCTGGCTGCGGCGCGGCGAAACACTGTGTTTTGATGTAGTGGATCGGGTTGCCGGAATTCACGGGATGATTGCATCCCGGCAGATTCAGGCGGTCAGGAAAGTCGAAGGCCGCGGCATTATTCATTCCTAGTGGATCGCCGCCAATGACGGGCGTGAACGGCAACCCGCTGGCGGCACGGAAAATTCCGCTTAGTTGCCATTGATCGGTCGCCCATCTGGTAAAACCTTGCGCGGAGGTTCGGCGCGGGAGCCGCCAGGTGGCATTGATTACGAGATTTTGAAGGACGTTGAAATCCGAAAGTCCGCGCCCAAGGGACGGGTCAAAGATAAATGAGCCGACGATTGAGTTGTTGAAGTTCGCAACAGCGTTGGAAGAGGAGCTGTCGTCAATGCTTTTCGAGAACGTGTAGGCTCCCGCGATGCGGATGCCCTTGTGTTCCCACGTGATCCCTGCATTGCCGGCCTCATAAACGTTTGAGGAAAGCCAAGCGAGCGCGTTGATCGCGCCGACGTTCGGATTCAGACGAGCGCCACTGCCGCGAGCTACAGGCCAGATCAGGCCTTCTGCCGTTTGTTCGGGAAGCACCATATTGGCGTCGGTCGTTCGCAGCGGCTGGTGAAGCCCGTGCTGGCCCGAATAGCTGATTGTTGCGATCATGCCGCCCGCCAACTGGCGCTGAATTGTCAGATTCCACTGCTCGACATAGGAACGCTTCGGATCAGGCTGCACCCAGGCGTAGCCGAGACTATTTGGAATAAGCAAGGGCAATGCTCCGGTTGGAAACGATCCTTGCGGCAGAGTCGTCAGTGATCCCGTCTGATAAAAGGGAGCTTCATTGATCGCGAGCAGCTCGAACTGATAGGTCAGAGGCAGCGTGTCGTAGATTCCGAACCCGCCGCGAACGGCAGTCTTTCCATTTCGAAATGGATCCCATGCGAAGCCGATGCGCGGCGAGAAATCCCGCAGGGTCGGATTCCGAAAATAAGGAGAGCCAAGTGTTGGAGTCGCGGCGTTAAGCGAGTCGAGATTGCTCAACCTTCCGTATTTTTCAGTAGGCACCGTTGCCATCTCATAGCGAAGGCCGAGATTCAGAGTCAGATTCGGCAACACTCGATAATCATCGCGGATGTAGAAGGCTGGAATCGATTGGCGCAGGTAGATCACCGGACTCTTCCCAGGGATCGTTGAGTGGAAGCTTTGAGGCTGGTCCGTAAGGAAGGCTTGCAATGAACCGAAAGCGAAAACACCGTCTGGGTTGGCGTTGCCGATTTCATTGAAATCGATGCGCTCCAGCGCAAGCCCGAACTCGAGCGAATGAGCACCGTGTGTGTAAAAGAGATCGTCGTAGAGCTGCCAACTGGTGAAGTGAAAGTCATTCTCTCCAAGAGAGCCGACGCCGCCACCGACCGGAGTTAAGCCGGTGATAGTAATTCCGCCGACCGGCGTGTTGGGAAGAAATCCGAGCGACGTGTCGGTCGCAAGGGGATTGACCACGCCGGCCTGAATCGGCGCTTCCGAAATGTCGCGGTTCATCCCCGCACGAAAAATGTTTAAGAGATTCGGCTGAAAGACATGTGTCTCTTCGATCGACGCGAAGCGGGATTGCGAGCTTTGGCCCGTGATCACGAAATCAGTCGCATCCGGCGAGGTTGTGCGCGAATTCGAGACGAGAAAGCTGCCGTGTATCGAGTCGCGATCCGAGAAGGTATGGTCCACGCGTCCGGTTTCGAAATTCAGCGTTGTATTGGCCGCCGAAACAAAAGAATAAATTCCTGTATCGCCGGATACGGGTCCATTCGGAAGCGGAAAGATCTGGAGATAGGGCGCCACCTTCGAGGCGATCATAACTTTGCCGCTGACAAGCTGCCCAGTGCGAGCCCCGGCCGATGGGACGGTCGTGATGGTTGTGGAACTGAGGTCTTGACGCAAGCCCTCATAGTTGAAGAAGAAAAAAGTCCGGCTCCCGCGTAGCGGGCCCCCAGCCGTGGCGCCGAACTGATTACGCTTGAATGGCGGTACTTGGGAACCATCGAAGAAATTTCGAGCGTCCAAAGCGCTATTCCGCAAGAACTCGTATGCGGAGCCGTGAAAGTTATTGGAGCCGGCTCGCGTCAATGCGTTGATCACTCCACCCGACGTCTTCCCATAGTCAGCGGACGGGATTGCAGTGACGACAGAAAATTCCTGTATCGCCTCGGTTCCTAGGACAGATCCGACCACGTTGCCCGGTCCGTTTCCGGTGAAATCATTGATGCTGACGCCGTCCAAGCGGTAGTTGTTCTGTTGAGGACGGCTGCCGCCCACCGCCATCTCGGCTCCCCAGCCGCGGTCCTCACGGCCGTTGCTTCCCGATGCGATCGCCGTTTGTGCCTCGATCGTATGGACGCCCGGCTCAAGAGCGGCCAGCAACGTCCAGTCGCGGCCGTTCAAGGGCAGGTCACGAATGATCCGCTCACCGACAACATTGGTCAAGGTGGAAGACGTTAACGAGACTTCCTGTGACTGCGCCGCGACCTCCAAAGAGCTTGCAACGGTGCCGACTGTGAGTTCGAAGTCCACCAGGAGCTGTTCACCTACGGCCACAAGAAGATTTTTCTTTGTGAAATCGCCGAAACCGACGTGGGAGACCACAGCGTTGTAGAGCCCGGGCGCCAGGTTCGGAAAACTATAGAAACCCCTCTCATTCGTTTTCAGTGAGCGCGCCTCTTCCGTTGACTGGTTCTCGATAGTCACCAAGGCATCTTGAACTGCGCCGCCGAGAGGATCGAACGCCCGGCCGCTGATACCGCCTCCGCTTATTTGAGCGTACGCAGATAACTCTGTCACGATAATAACCATCACCGAAACGCCTACTCTCATAGTCCAGCCGGTACTCTTATTGTGTCCTGCGAAACGATCGCGGACATCCCACTTTTGAGCTATTCCAGCCTCACCCTCTTAAGATTGGTGGGGGCAGCCCCCTGTGAAACCCGAACGATGGCGCAAAATTGAAGAGTCGTACGACCTTGCGCGCGAGTGCGGGTTGGCAGCCCTCAGCGGGCCCGACTTGGATGTCCGCTGCGAAGTGGAGAGGCTTCTCGCGCGCGACTAGGGCAACGATTTCCCCGATCCCCTACCGAGCAAGTTCGTCTGGCAGCGGTTTTGGTAAAAAGGTAAGGGAAATGATCGAAGCCGGCCTCACGGAGACCGAAGGGCGGGTTTCAGGTCCCTTGGGTGCCGATGGAAAGCTCGGAATACCGCGGGCAAGACTCGAATCGAAGGTCAGAAGTCTGCTAATTGACAAGCATGAGTTTAAGCGAGCCAGAGCTTAAAGCCTGTTCTTGGGAGTCGTGTTCCTAGCACATTGACCCGATCAGTTTGATGTATTTCCGTTCGCTCCCTTTGCCCCGCGCCTTTGCACCGCATGGGTCTTTTATACCGCTAGCATTAATTCGCTCCGGGCGGCAGCGGGCTGTATCCACTCTTCAATTTCAGGAAGAGCAGCCAACATGGCCGCTTCGCCGGCCTTGATCAATTGAGGGCCGCAACCAAAAGCATCCCAATCGACTCCGTGGACATTGGGAGCGATTATCAAATCCGTTTCGCTGCGCCAATTGTCTTCGGAACGGCTTTGCAGAATCTGGAAGCAGCGGTTCAGTACCTGAAACAAATTCGTGGGCGCGCTGGGTCCGCCGGTGGGCAGGTGAACCGAAATCACGTGAGTTGCGCCGAGCTGGCGGGCCAAGGCAGCCGGGATCTCCATGCTCATCGCGCCATCCACCAGAAGTCGCCCGCCGTGGCGTACCGGCTGAAACAAACCGGGATAGGAGCAACTAGCTCGGATGGCGTCGAATACTGTCCCGCTTCCGGCAAAGGGCACGGACTTACCGGTAGAAAGGTCCGTTGCGAGGACACCCAACGGGATGCGCATCTCCTCAAACCGGTAAGTCTTCAGGAGCCGTTTCAGGAACCCGTTCATACGCTCGCTACCCACTAAGCCAAGTCGGCCTGGTCTCCAGCGCCCGACGTCGCGGAAGCGCATCGAACAGCCGGCCCGCGCGATCTCGCCCGGCGGAGCCCCGCTGGCGTAGGCGGCTGCGACAATAGATCCGGCGCTGACACCGGTAACGCAATGAATGGGGATATGGTGCTGGTCGAGGACCTTGAGGACACCAGCGTGAGCGATGCCGCGGGCGAAGCCGCCGCCCAGCGCCAGCCCGATGCGAACCGGCCGTACGTGCGATGAATGGCGGCTTTTCCCTTCGGCCGGAAGCGTAAGCTGCCGCAACCCGCGTACAAAACCGACCCGACGGGCGCCTTCAAATATCCAGCCGTGGTCCATGCCATCCCCCCGGGAATCTTAAGTAACTCCCGCTAAGAGGAGTATCGCGGCGACGTTTTTGTTTGTCGAAGAGGGGCTTGATACCGATGTGGAAGAGGCTGATTCCGAAGGTATCTCCGAATTGATCGCGGAGGGTCAGGCGTTCGAGGCGGGAATTAATCGAAGGCGTGGAGAATGCGTCCGGCCCGGTGTACCGCAAACAAAAACGTCGTCACTACCGCTCTTCTCACATGAGTGACTCTTTAGGAGGTTGCTGAAAAAGTTTCTCGCAGGTCGGAGACCTGCGCCACGTGTAGAGCTAAGTCATTGACCTGGAGTTGTGGAGCAGGTCCCCGACCTGCCAATGTGAGCTCTTGAAAGACTTTTTCAGCAACCTCTTAGAGGAGATGGCAATGAACCGTGTGAAAGCGAAGATGATCTTAGTCTTGGGCCTGGCCGCCCTCGGCGCTGTAGTTCCGCGCGCGACAGCCGACGAATGGGACCAGAAGACGGTGTTTACGTTCAGTGGCCCAGTCGAGATACCGGGCCAAGTTCTACCGGCCGGAACTTATGTTTTCAAGCTGGCCGATTCGCCGTCCAATCGGAATATCGTCCAGATCTTCAGCAAGGACGAAGACATCTGTTTGCCACCTTTTTGGCGATTCCCGATCACCGCCTTCAGTCGGCCGGGAAAACAATCATGACGTTCGAAGAGCGGCCCACCGGTTCTCCGGAGGCCGTCAAAGCATGGATTTATCCCGGCGAGAATTACGGCCATGAGTTTGTTTATCCAAAACCCAAGGCGTTGGAACTTGCCAAGGTTAATAATACGCCGGTCCCATCCATGCCGGCCGAGCTTGCGCCAAACACCATGCAACCTGCCGCGACGATGCAAGAACCAAATGTCTTGGAAATGAGCAACAGTGAGTTGAAGGCGCAGACGCCTGCCGAGGAGGAGGTAGAGATCACCGAAGTCTTCATGATGGTGGTAACAGATCCCACCGATCAACTGCCTGAGGAACTGCCGAAAACCGCAAGCTCCCTACCATTGGTGGGTCTGGTGGGGGTTTTGTCGTTGGCGACAGCTTTCGCTTTGAGATCAGCCAAGAGAAAATACAATCATGGACAAAATTAAGCCGCTCTTTACTGCAACCGCGACCGCTACCGGCGGACGCAATGGACATACGGAAACGAACGACGGCATAGTGAAGGCCGATCTCTCCGTACCCAAAGAAATGGGTGGGCCAGGTAAACCCAATACGGCTACGCCCGAACATTTGTTTGCTGCTGGGTACGCGGCTTGTTTTGGCGGCGCGCTTGACTTTGTCGCCAAACAGCACAAAAAGGATGCCAAACAGGCGACTGTCACGTGTGCCGTTTCAATTGGGCCACGCGATGGCGGCGGCTTTGGCCTAGCCGTAAAGATGCGCGTGGAGGACAAGAGTCTGCCGCAGGCCGACCTCGCCGCGCTCGTCCAGGAAGCACACGAAAAAATCTGCCCTTATTCCCATGCCACACGCGGCAATGTCGAGGTCGCGCTCGAAGCCGTGGGCGCTTGAAGTGAAGCACGATGCAGGGAGCTAAGCCGGAAAGTCAATTCAACATTCCTGATGCCCTCAGCTTCGAAGACGGGCCGGGCGGCTTGATTCGCGCGGTGATCTCCACGCCGGCTGCGGAAGCAGACCTATACCTGCAAGGCGCTCACGTAACCCAATGGACGCCACGTGGCCAGCGGCCTGTCCTTTTTGTCAGCCCCAAGAGTCTGTTCGAACCCGGCAAGGCGATTCGCGGTGGCGTACCCGTCATTTTCCCGTGGTTTGGCGCTCGCGGCGATGGCAGGCCTGGCCCAGCCCATGGGTTCGCCCGTAACAGCGAGTGGGTGATCGAAGGAACAAAACTCCGCAACGCCGGAAGAGTGGAGATAACGCTTGCGCTTGCACCGAACGACGTTACTCGCGGTTTCGGGTATTCCGCCTTCCACTTGCGCTTTCGCGTCACAGTCGGCTCCGATTTGGAAATGGAGCTTGAGACTCGTAATGATGCCAAGGAACCGCTTACGTGTGAAGAGGCGCTGCACACTTATTTAGCTGTCGCCGATATTCGCCAAGTCTCCGTCTCCGGGCTCGAAGGAACTGCCTACATCGACAAGACCGATGGATTTAAGCGCAAGAAGCTGGGTAACGAGCCCTTGCGGATTACCAAGGAAACTGATCAGGTGCATTTGAGCACCAAGAGTACCTGCGTCGTACACGATCCGGTGTGGAACCGCCGCATCATCGTCGAGAAGAACGGCTCCGACAGCACCGTCGTCTGGAATCCGTGGATCGACAAGACCAAGGGCATGTCCGACATGGCTCCGGACGATTGGAAGGGGATGATCTGCGTTGAAACGGCCAACGCCGCTGATAATGCCATCCATCTTCCGCCCGGGGCGTCCCACAAGCTGACGGCCTTGATCCGGGTAGAGTAGCTGGACGACCGACACGCTGGACGTAGGTGAGAGGCAGTCGCCGTTCACATTATCAGCGGCGTTCTTGTTCTACTTTTCCCCAAACCGAAAAACAACGCCGGCCGAATATCGGACGTCGTTCTGATGGCTGCCGAAGCCTCTGGTAGCGCCGCCCAGTCTGGCACTGTCGAACTGAGTCATCACGTATTCCACTTGAATGGGTTTGATCGCGATACGTTTGGTGAGGCTATAGTCCAATCCCCCACCAGCCGCGGTAGCGAAGGCATTCTGCGTTGTGGAGGTTGGACCACTCCACGCGTATCCGCCGCCGAAAAGAAACTGCACATAGGGACTTAGGCGCGAATGCCGCCAGTTGAACCGTGGTCCGAACATGTACGTCAGCAACTTCTCGTCGATTCCCGTCCTCGTGTTCGCGTAGCCACCGAAGTCGGCAACCAGCCCCAAAGTCTTGTTCAGGTTGTACTCGAAGTAT
>Ga0210389_10004717_pt1 | contig 10576 bp, 8 predicted proteins | sample IncBWH28OmetaG_FD_160127 | JGI IMG/M metagenome (GOLD analysis project Ga0210389, IMG submission 160127) | Forest soil microbial communities from Barre Woods Harvard Forest LTER site, Petersham, Massachusetts, United States - Inc-BW-H-28-O ... | reverse complement strand
AGTCGCCCGTCATTCCGACGCGCAACGTTCCGCGTTTGACGATCGCTTCGAGCCGCGATGGCGGCTCGGCCTGCACAGCGGACGTGAAGAGCGCGACGACCAAGACCAACCGGGCAACGGCCCGCACCGTCGAGTTCTTCAAGATCCAACCTCATGAATTCAACCGGCAAGCACGGCATTTGCCGGCAACCTCACCACGCGTGGAATGACTTGATCTCAGTTCTCGACGCTACCCTTGCGAAGGATGTCGGCCGCGGCGGCGCGTCCAGCCATTTCATTCCTGAGCGCCTCGAACCGCTGCCGCGCCTCGCTCGCCTGATCGTCGACAAACCTGATGGCGGCATCCGCCGACATCGGTCCGGTGGTGATGGAACGGGAGTTTTCGCCAATGGTCTCGTCGACAAAGTAACGGTCCTCACGCTCGCGACGGACGGTCCATTTGAAACGGATCGCTTCCATCGGCCCGGGGCCTGATTTCGAATAGCCGTCGATCCCGGCCTCTTGATGCGCCGGATCCTCCGGCTTTTCGCCGGCAACAGCTTTCGCAGCCTCCGGCGGGGATGCCGGTTGATCGAGGATGCTCGCAATGGTCGCGAGTGCATGATCGGTCGCGTCGCCTTCAGTCAATCGCTCAATCTCCGAATAGTCGGTAACGTGGCCGATACCGCTCATTTGCCGCGCTTCTTGTCGCCCGATTGAGGCTGAGTTTTGTCAGGTAATGCTCGGAAAAGTATCTTTTACCGCTATTGGCCTAGTTGTCGTCGTCTTCGTAATACGGGCCTCGCGGCGGCGGACGCTGGTATCGACGGCGAGGGTCAATATCCTGAGGGTAATACTGAGGAGGCGGTGGCGGAGCCGGGAAAAATACATCGTAGCAGGGCCGGCTCAGTTGCGGTCCGCTGGCTCTGAGGCAAGCGGTAATGCGATCCGCGTCAGGTATGTAGGCCCCGCAGAGCCGAAACACATCAGGTGTGCAGGCCTGACGTTGCTGCTCCGTCCCTTGAGCGGTCGCAGATCTCTCCGCAGAGAGAAGAAATACAAATGCTGCGATACCGCCAGCTATCTGTTTAAGCAGCATATTGCTCACAACCTCGGGCAATTGATTTAATGCTGAGGGTGTGCTGCCAAAATGTCGAATTCCGGGCCGGACGATCACCACTCTGCGATCCGATCCCGCTTGATCTGATTGGGCTCGGCGAAGAAAACGCGCATGAGGCCCGACAGGCTACAACACGTCCTGATTGATCACGTTCTGCCGGATCGGGGCGCCATCCAGCGCGCTCAGAATGTTGCGCGCGGTCTGCTCGCTCATGCGGTCCACGGCTTCCCATGTCACGCCGGCGACGTGAGGGGCGATGATCACATTGGGCAATTCAAACAGAGGATTTGGGACCGGCGGCGGTTCTTGCGCAAACACGTCAAGGCCGGCTCCAGCCAGTTTGCCTGACGTGAGCGCGTCATAGAGCGCGGCTTCCTCGATAATGCCGCCACGCGCCGTGTTGATGAGATAGGCCTGTGGCTTCATGCGCTTCAATCTGGCCGCGTTGAACATCCCGACCGTCTCTGGCGTCTTGGGACAGTGAATGCTGACAAAGTCGGCGCGCGGCAGCGCCGCATCGAGATCGGCGACCATTTCATAACCGGCGTCCCTGATCTCCACCGCCGGCAGATAGGGGTCGTACACCAGCACGTTCATTTCCATCGCCAGACATCGTTTCGCGGTGCGCGTGCCGATCCGGCCAAAACCGATGATGAGGACGGTTTTCCCGAAAAGATCATAAGGCAATTTGCCAAGCCGCGTGCTCCACTGGCCGTCCTTGACCAGCGCATGCAATTCGTTCGCCCGCTTGGCGAGCGTCAGCATCATGAACAAGGCCTGTTCCGCCACCGACGGCGAATTGGCAATGCCGACCACCATCAGTGGAATCTTCCTGCGGCTGAGGGCAGGGACGTCGACCGCGTCGTAGCCGACGCCGATCCGGGTGACGACCTTCATGTCCTTCGCGGCCTCAAGTTCGGTTTCTCCGAAACGGGTCGCACCGAGCGCGACCCCATGGACTGGCGCATGAGTTTTCAACAACGCTTCAAAATCGGCCGCCGAAATCAGGTTGGGAAATTCAATCAGTTCGATATCGTCACGTTCGGCGAGCAGGGCGCGGCCGCCTGACGCCATGGTTTGGGTGACAAAGATTTTCTTCTTGTTGCTCGCCATTGCGGGATCCTTGCCGCTCTCGTTTTTATTCGTTCAGGTTGGACGCGAGACTCGTTTAGCAGGTGGAACTTGCTGCGGTCCACTGCCGCGGAGCCGGCAGTATTAGTGGACTCGCGGGCCTGTGAAACGGATAATCTTCTGGATTCGCAATCGCATCACCCCGTCAGAGATTGGCCGAGGAGTTCAGATCATGTTCAACCCGCAGCCAGCCGCGCGCCTGCCAGGGCTGGGCCTTACCGTCTTGATGTTTCTTGCAATCGGGAGCGCCGCGCAGGCCCAGGGGCTGGTAAAGGGTATGCAGGACGGCGCCGAGGCCGGCAACAAGGCCGCAGGCCCCGTTGGCGGCGTGCTCGGAGGCGCGATCGGCGGCGTGGTTGGCGTTTTCAACGGCGCGCTAGGTGTCCGCGGGGACCAGGGACAGGGGCAGGGGCAAGCGCAGGGGCAAGGACAACCTGCCGCGGGTGCCACCAAGCCCGGCCCGGCCACGGCGGCCAAAACGGCGAAGGGGACGAAAACGGCGAAAGGATCCTCAACGGCCGCCGCATCGTCGGGAAAACCGGTGGAAGTACTGACGCAGCCCGGCGAACCGGAATTGACCGCCGAACAGATTGTGGCGAACAGCGATGCCTATATCGATCGAATCAAGACCGAACTGCACCTGACGCCTGAACAGGAAAGGAACTGGTCGGCTTTCAACAGCGCTATGCACTATCTCGGCCACAATGGTGCCGAGCGCCTTAATCTTCGAATCGCCCGCGCCAAGCGCGATCCGCCCGATGACATCGTGGAGCAGATGCGCAATGAGGCCCAGTTTCTCAACGATCGCGCCGCGGATCAGCGCGCGGTGGCAGATGCCGCCGAGCCCCTGTTCACAAGCCTCAACGACCAGCAGAGGGCGTTCTTCATCGAGGAAATGGTGCGCCTCAGCCACGAGCGCGGGCTCGACTAAACCGCAAAGCCCTCTTGCGATAGCAGAAATGTCTGCCATCGTTACCTTTTCGGCTGGCGACGGATAGCCGGGTACTCCGGCCCTGGGGTAGGTGGAAGGCAAGGCACCCGGCTATCCTGCCGCAGCGGCGGCAAAGCCCAAATCGTCATGCAAAATTGAGGAAAAGCAGACCGCTTCGCGCCCGAGATATGGCCGCCTTATGACCTTGTCGGGATTCGCAGAAAGGACGAGGAGTCTCCCTCAAGATTTCTGTCAGCTCTTCGGAAAATTCAGTTCCACACCGACGCCGTCCGGGTCGTAGAGGAAGAACTGCGTATCGCCCGTGCGCGGCACGATGCTTTCGCGGAACTTGACGCTTTTCGACTGGAGACGCTTGCGCATGCTGTCGACGTCGGTCGCCGCAAACGCAATGTGATCGAGACGGCCGGTGTCTTCGTACTTCTTCTCGGTGCCCCGAACGACGATGCCCTCGCGCGGTTTGCGCGTTCCCATCAGATGGACCGTGGGGACGCCGCCCGAATAGAGCCAATAGCCGGGAAAATCGAGCGGCGGGCGATCGCCGTTCTCCAGTCCCAGCACGTCGCAATAAAAATCCTTGGTGCGTTCGAGATCCGCAGGTTCGATCGTGTAATGCTGTAGTCCGCCAAGCGGCATGGTTGTTCTCCTTCGATCAATGCGCGTTCGTCTGGTAGCGAGTTAGGTTGTGGCCGCGAGTTCCCTGTCGATCTGTTCGATCGATTTGCCCCGGGTTTCGATGCCAAAGAAATAGTACACCGCGCCCGTCATTAAAAACCAGCATCCGAGATAAAGGAAAGCCAGAGGAATCTGCGGTAAGGGCACGTCAGGCTTGAGATAATTTCCGCTTCCCACGATCAAGGCGAGGCCGAGCGGACCGATGATCTTGCCGATCCCGCCGAAGCCATAGGCCGATCCCATGCCGGACGTCCGCAAATGCGACGGCCAGACCTCGGCTGCGTAAGGGCCGACAATCGCAAAGCCCCCATCCGCAAAGAAGAAGCCGACAGCCAACAGCAGCCAGAACACTGAAATTCCCATCACCGACGCATCGTAATAGTAGCCGGCGAGGATCGTCAGCACGCCGCCGCCGAAGCCGAGCAGGCCGCCGGCATTGCGCCGGCCGAGCCATTCTGAGAAAAACGAAAACGACACCCGTCCGACGAATCCGAACACGCTCAGGAGGATCATCATCTTGGCGGCTTGCTGGGGCGAGACCTTCAACAGCAGCACGAACAAGGCGGGCGCCCACAGCGTAATGCCATAGACCCCGGTCTGCGCGCCGGCATTGCCGAGCCAGGACACGATCAGACTGCGCGGATATTTGAAAAGGTCGAGCCAGTTGCTTTGCTTGATCGGGCCAGCGTCGGCGGCCGTGGGTAGCGGCAGCGATGCAGGCTCGACTTGCAGCGCCCAGGCCAGCGATTGTCGGGCCTCCTTGTAGAGGCCCTGCCGGCAAAGCCAGCGCGGCGACTCCGGCACCCAAACCCGCACCAACAGCACGAGCAGCGCCGGAAGCACGCCGATGGCGAACAGAAGCCGCCATTCGCCGGAACCGATCGCCGAGCCAAGCACGGCGCCTACGCCGATGCCGAGCGGAATCACGCAGGTCACCAGCCCTCCGGTCCAGCCGCGCTTCGACGACGGCATGAATTCCTGCACCAGCGGCAGGTCCACGCAATAGAGGCCACCGACGCCGACACCAACGAAAAATCGCATCAGCGATAGATAAATCCAGCCATTGTCCGGCGTGAAATACAGAAGGCCGGTCGCGATCGAGAAGTTCAGCACCGTGCCGATAAAGACCTTGCGGCGGCCGATGCGATCGGCAAGCCAGCCCCAGCCATAGGCGCCGATAATGGCGCCGATCCCGGAACTCATGAGCACGGTTGCCGATTGGCCGAAAGTCAGCTTCCACGGCCCGATCAGGAAGGCGAGCACGAAGCCGATCAGGAAGTAGTCGAAGAATTCGAGTGCATCGCCGAAAATGGCGGCGACGAGTATCCTGATCTGATTGCCGGTCAGGCTCGTCTGCCGGTCGAGAATCTCGAACATGGCCTCTCCTTGGAACTTAGCGTTTCCGTGGCGCTTATTTTTTTCGAGCCGGGATTGCGCCTTAAGCACCGGCCGGGAAGGGAGGCTAGCTTGGCCGCATCAGGAGCGGAAGCCAGCTCTCGCGCTGACTAGGCAACAAAACCGGGAATGTTCGCCAATATTTCGTCCCGCGGACGGGGAGGCCCGCCGGGCCGTTGTCACCAATTTCTTTAGATTTGGGCGCTAAACTTACCAGTTATGGGGATTCCAGCACGATTGATTGAAGAGAAGCGGAAGCATCAGCGGACCGAAATCAATGAACCTGCCTATGTGTCGGCGGGGGGATCGGTCATGCGCTGCATGGTGCGGAATATTTCACCCGACGGGGCCGCGATTGACGTCGACAATCCGGCCTTCGTTCCCGACCAGTTTCGCCTGGTGATGGCAAGCGATTCCTCGACCTATGACTGCCGATTGATCTGGATTCGAGAGAAACGGATCGGCGTGGCGTTCGTACAATCACCGGACGCAGACGCGCCACACAGCTAATGCGTAACAACGTTCGTATTTGCGGCACTTCAACATAAAAAATGAAGCAAGCCACGTCAGGTGGCTTGCTCCTTAATTTTGGGCTGACGCCGGATGGTTGTTACACGCCGGTCTGTGTGATGAACTTGGTGCTGAGATAGGCGTCGATCCCTTCGGTGCCGCCTTCCGAGCCATAGCCGGAATCCCTTACACCGCCGAACGGCGTTTCCGGCAACGCCAATGCAAAATGGTTGATCGACATCATGCCGGCATCGACCGCCGCGCCGATCGCGGTCGCGGTCTTGGCGGATTTGGTGAAGGCGTACGACGCCAGCCCAAACGGCAGACGGTTGGCTTCTTCCGCGGCGTCATCGAATTTCGAGAACGACGAGATCAGTGCCAACGGTGAGAACGGTTCCTCGTTCATCGCGCGCGCCGACTTCGGCACGTCGGTGACGACGGTGGGCTCGAAGAAATAGCCCTTGTTGCCGACGCGGTTGCCGCCGGTCGCTACCTTCGCGCCCTTGCCGACGGCGTCCTGCACCATGGTTTCGATCGCGGTGATGCGGCGGTCGTTGGCGAGCGCACCCATGGTGGACTGGGCGTCGAGACCGTTACCGACCTTGAGCGACTTGGCGCCGTCCACGAACTGCTTGATGAACTTGTCGTAGACGCCTTCCTGCACCAGGAAACGAGTCGGCGAGATACAGACCTGCCCGGCGTTACGGTATTTCGCGGCAACCATGATCTTGGCTGCCGATTCCACGTCCGCGTCGTCGAACACGATGACCGGCGCGTGACCGCCGAGTTCCATCGTCACGCGCTTCATATGCTGACCCGCCATGGCCGCGAGGTGCTTGCCGACCGTGGTCGAGCCGGTGAAGGAGATTTTCCGGATCGTCGGGTGCGGGATCAGATATTCGGAGATTTCAGACGGCACGCCGTAGACCAGATTGATCACGCCGGCCGGCACGCCTGCATCGGCGAACGCGCGGATCAGTTCGGCGGGTGAGGCCGGTGTTTCCTCCGGCGCCTTGACGATGATCGAGCAGCCCGCCGCGAGCGCTGCGCTCATCTTTTTCACCACCTGGTTGATCGGGAAGTTCCAGGGCGTGAAAGCGGCAACCGGACCGACAGGGTCCTTGATCGCCATCTGGTAGACACCGGGCAACCGCGCCGGGATCAGCCGGCCGTAGGTCCTGCGGCCTTCTTCGGCGAACCATTCGATGGTGTCGGCGGCCGACATCGTCTCGACCTTGGCCTCGGCCAGTATCTTGCCTTGCTCGATCGTCATGATGGTCGCGATCTTTTCGGCGCGCTCGCGGATCAGTTCGGCGGCCTTGCGCATCACCTTGGAGCGCTCAAGGGCAGAGACCGCACGCCAGGCCTTGAAGCCTTTATCTGCAGCCGCCAACGCCTCGTCCAGATCGGCCTTGTCCGCATGGGCCACGGTGCCGACAACCTCTTCGGTCGCTGGATTGAGGACGGGGATGGTCTTTCCGGAAGCGGCGGGGCGCCATTTGCCGTCGATGTACAACTGCACGTTCGGGTAATTCATTCTGCTGTCTCCGGTTTCTTAGAGGCTTCTCCGCCGCGCGGACAACAGCACGTTCGCCGCCCTCTTTTCAAGGGCAGGAAGCGGGCCTCCGAAACTACGGGAAATCGGATTTGGCCGGCTGGTCCACATACGCGGGCACCGGACATGGCAGCCAAGCCGGTGGGTGATATCGACCGGGACTTCTGCGCCATGATAGCTCATCATCAAGGCGCGATTGGCGGAGCCTCGGCCATTTGCAGTATAATTTAGAGAGCAGAACATGCCCCCAAAATTGAAGCTATTTCTCGCCGGAACGATGTTGGTAATCTCGGCAGGTGCGCAAGCCGGCCAGGCGCCGGGAGCCGCATCGGCAACCGATATCCCGATCAGCCATCATGACCGCGTCTACGCCGCGGAACAGTTTTCCAACACGGTGTCCGTCACCGATCCCGCGGACAACAAGCTTCTCGGCGTGATCAGGCTGGGCGATCCGCAGCCTGCCAACTTCAGCCCGCTCTACCGTGGGCAGTTGCTTGTGCACGGGATGGGGTATTCTCCCGACCACAAGACGCTAGCGGTGGTCTCGATCGGATCGAACTCCGTGACGTTCATCGATACCGCTACCAATACCGTGAAGCACGTGATGTACGTCGGCCGCTCGCCGCATGAAGCGTTCTTCACGCCTGACGGCAGGGAAGCCTGGGTCACGGTTCGTGGCGAAAACTATATCTCCGTGCTCGACGCCAAGAATTTTACCGAGAGGACGCGCATCGTCACGCCGAACGGTCCAGGCATGCAGATTTTCTCTCCGGACGGAAAATACGGCTATATCTGCTCGTCTTTCAATCCGGAGACGGATGTGGTTTCGGTCGCCGATCACAAGATCGTCGCCAAAGTGAAGCAGGAAAGTCCTTTCTGTCCGAACATCGCGGCGACGCCCGACGGCCGGCAGGTCTGGTTTACGCTGAAGGATACCGGCAAGACCCAGGTGTTTGAAGCCAAGCCTCCTTTCAACATCGTCAAGACTCTGGACACCGGCCCGATCACCAATCACGTCAACTTCGCGCGCACCGCACAAGGTACCTTCGCGTATGTCACCATCGGTGGAACCAACGAGGTCAAGGTGTTCCGCACCGACGATTTCTCGCAAGTTGCGACCATCCCGGTCGGCAAGCTGCCGCACGGCGTCTGGCCATCCGGGGATGGTACGCGCATCTATGTCGGGCTGGAGAATGACGACGCGCTCGTCGCCATCGACACCTCGACCAACAAGGTCATCGCCACCATCCCGATCGGACAGGCGCCACAGGCGATCGCCTATGTGCCGAACGCGGCGCCTGATCCCGGCAATCGGCAAAATCTGGAAAGTCTCGGCGTCGCCGGAGAGGTCGCTCATCTGACGCTGGCGCCGAAGGGCAGACCAGCCGACAGCAAAGCGCCGACCAGCGTTTCGCTGTTCGATCAAGGGTTGATCCAGGTGCTGCAAGCTTCCGTCACCGGGCTCGAGCCGAAACAGAAATACGTTCTTGCGCTGGCTGATCAGTCGGATGGCAGCGGCACCTTGCAGCCGCTTGCGGCTTTCATGACCAATCCGGCCGGCTCCGCGATCGTCAATACCACGGGTCCGATCCGGCAGATCGTCCAAAATGCCGTGACGTCTGCGCGGCGTTACCTCGTCATTGCCCGCGGCGACGCAGCAAACCCAGGCGAAGCGGTCCAGGTCGAGACCCCATGAGACCGGTCCGGCAACGATCCTGAGCCAGTGATTTCTACACCGAATGGAAAGGGCAGTCCGATGACTACACATCAGATGCAGGCGCTCGTGCTCACGGCCCACGGCTCATCGCTTCTCCTCCGTCCGGTCGAGCGCCCCGAGCCTGCGGAAGGGCAGGTGCTGGTCCGGATCAAGGCAAGCGGGGTCAATCCGCTGGACCTGAAAATATCCAAGGGACAGGCCGCGCACGCCCGGCATCCGCTGCCGGCCATCCTCGGTATTGATGTCGCCGGCATTGTCGAGAGCGTTGGAGCAGGTGTCACAGGCTTCAGACCCGGCGACGAAGTCTATGGAATGACCGGTGGCGTCGGAGGCCTGCAGGGGTCGCTGGCTGAATTCGTGGCTGCGGATGAGAGGTTGCTGGCGAAGAAGCCGAAGAATCTCGGCATGCGAGAAGCTGCCGCCTTGCCGTTGATCTTCATCACCGCCTGGGAAGGGCTCGTCGATCGCGCTGATGTTCGCGCCGGGCAAAAAGTCCTGGTTCACGGCGGCGCGGGCGGCGTCGGTCACATCGCCGTCCAGCTTGCGCGCGCGTTCGACGCGGAGGTGTTCACCACCGGCTCCCGCAAGAACAAGGCCTATATCGAGCACCTCGGTGCGACGTTCATCGACAGGGAAACACCGCTCGACGATTATGTTATCAGATATACGGCGGGGCGGGGCTTTGACGTCATCTATGACACCGTGGGTGGCGCTGTGCTTGATGCCGCGTTCAACGCGGTGACCCGCTTCGGACATGTCGTGAGTGCGCTCGGCTGGGGTACGCACGCGTTGGCCCCGCTATCGTTTCGTGCCGCGAGCTATTCCGGGGTGTTCACCCTTCTGCCGATGTTGACCGGGGAAGGACGCGCGCATCACGGAGATATCTTGCGCGAGGCGACCAAGTTGATCGAGGCCGGAAAGATCGTGCCTCGCCTCGACCCGCGTCATTTCAGTTTCGAAACCATCGAGCAGGCCCATGCGGCCGTCCAAGACGGAAGCGCGGTCGGCAAGATCATTGTCGAGGTTGGAAAATAGACCTGTAGAAAAATAGACCTGGCTGGCCGCCCTTTGGGCATTCAGCGCGCTGTGACATCCGCTATGGTGAGTAGGGCAGATCTGCCGTTTTGCCTGAACCACTTTGGCTGTTGAGCCGGGCCGGATGTGGCATTTGCGTGACGTCTACAGGACGTCATTCATCGTTGTGGAGATGCCAATCATATAGAGGTATGAGGTGATCGCTACTTCCGCTCGTGTACGGTTGGCAGGCAAACCCGCCGGTCGCTAACGTCTTTGATTTGACATCGACTAGAGCCCCTGACCCGGTTAATGATAAGCGCCCGGCCTTTACGGAAATAATCCAAACAGCGGAGCCGCCTATGCCTGATCAGCATCGCGATGACTCTCCGGCGGCATTTAGTCTCGCGCGACGCGAAGTCGTTATCGGTGGCGCGTTCCTGGTCGGTGGATTGGCTGCAGGCCTGATGCCAACGCAGGCGGCGATGGCGGCGTGGTCGGAGGACGCCTCGGTCCGCTTTATGGAAATCT
>Ga0210389_10004716_pt1 | contig 10577 bp, 10 predicted proteins | sample IncBWH28OmetaG_FD_160127 | JGI IMG/M metagenome (GOLD analysis project Ga0210389, IMG submission 160127) | Forest soil microbial communities from Barre Woods Harvard Forest LTER site, Petersham, Massachusetts, United States - Inc-BW-H-28-O ... | reverse complement strand
GCATGACGGTGACAGTCGGGCCCGCCACCGACCACCTGCAACTGGCCGGAGCGGACTACTGGTTCTGCGGCCCGGGATGCCGGACGGCGTTCGCAAACCGGCCCGTCGGCGCATGACTGCGCCGCCGGTCACCGGTGTCGTGCTGGCCGCCGGCAGTTCCCGCAGGCTGGGCACACCCAAACAGGTTCTGCCATATCGGGATACGACCCTGCTCGGAGCGACCCTGGAGGTCGCCCGCAGCGTCGAGTTCGACCAACTCATCGTCACCCTCGGTGGCGCCGCACCAGCGGTGCGCGACGCGGTGCGACTGGACGGCGCGGACGTGATATCCGTCGACGAGCCGGCGACCGGGTGTTCGGCCTCGCTGCGCGCGGCACTCGATCGCGTGGACCGGCGGGCCGCTGGGATCGTGTTGATGCTCGGCGATCAACCGTGCGTAGAGCCCGCCACCGTGCGGCGAATGATCCAACATGGCCGTGCGGCGCCGGCCGGCATCATGGTGTGCCGTTACGACGACGGCATCGGACACCCATTCTGGTTGGGCCGCAGCGTGTTCGGCGACCTTCGTCAACTCCACGGCGACAAGGGCGTCTGGAAGCTCGTCGAGTCGGGCCGCCATCCGGTGCGCGAACTCGAGGTGGCCGGCCCGGTCCCGCTCGACGTGGACACCTGGGACGACTACCGCCGACTGGTGGAGTCCTGATGGGGGCACAGTGACGTTCGGCGATGTCGACGACGTGATCACCCGGTTCGACGCACACGACTACCTGCTCGACACGGGGACCGCGTCGGCCATCTATCTGGCGGTGACGCTCGGGCGGCCGCTGCTGCTGGAGGGCGAGCCCGGGGTCGGCAAGACGACGGCGGCCAAAACCCTTGCGGCGGTGCTGAATACCCCGCTGGTCCGGCTGCAGTGCTATGAAGGATTGACCGCGAACGAGGCGCTGTATGACTGGAACTACCAGCGCCAGTTGCTGTCCATCCGACTGGCCGAGGCCCGTGGGGCGGGCGTCTCCGATATCTCGGAAGCCGATCTCTACACCGAGAGGTATCTGGTGGATCGGCCCATCCTGCGGTGCGTCCGGCATCGCGGCCCGAGGGCCCCGGTGCTGCTGATCGACGAAATCGACCGGGCCGATGACGAATTCGAGGCGTTGCTGCTGGAGTTCCTCGGTGAATCGGCGGTCACGGTCCCCGAGTTGGGCACCTTTGTCGCCGAGCACCCCCCGATCGCGGTGCTGACCTCCAACCGCAGCCGCGATCTGCACGATGCCCTGCGACGCCGCTGTCTGTATCACTGGATCGACTATCCGGACCCGATCCGCGCCGCCGCCATTGTCCGACGCACGGTGCCGGGGGCGACGGCGCCCCTGATCGAGCACGCCACCCAATTCGTCGGCGCGACACGCGATCTGGATCTGGACAAGCCTCCCGGCGTGGCCGAGGCCATCGACTGGGTAGCGGCCCTGGTGTCGCTCGGCGTCGCCGACCTGGTCGACCCCGCCGCACTGGCCAGCCTTGGGGCGCTGGCCAAGACGCCGGACGATCGCACCCTGATTCGCGATGCGTACCAGACTTTTACTGAGTGCAGCCGCACGTGAAAGGACACACAGCATGAAGATCGCCAACCAGTTCACCGTCAGCGCGCCCATCGAACAGGCCTGGGACGTGTTGTGCGACATGGAGCAGGTGATCCCGCTGATGCCGGGCGCGCAGCTGACCGGCCATGAGGGCGACGACTACCTCGGCAGGGTCAAGGTCAAGGTCGGGCCGGTCACCAGCGAATTCAGCGGCAAGGTGCGGTTCGTCGAACAGGACCGCGATCAGCACCGGGCGGTCATCGACGCCAAGGGCAAGGAATCGCGGGGCACCGGCAACGCGGCCGCCACGATCACCGCCCTGCTGAACGCGGACGGGGAGCACACCAATGTCACCGTCGACACCGACCTGAAGATCGTCGGGAAGCTGGCCCAGTTCGGCAGCGGAATGCTGCAGCAGGTGTCGGAGAAGTTGCTGGGTCAGTTTGTGGAATCGCTGGAAGCCGAACTGGTGGCGAAGAATACGGAGACTCCACCACCTCCCGAGAGTTCCGCCGAGACCGAGCGTGTCCCGGCACCACGCCGCGCCCCCGCGGCCGAGCCCGAGCCCATCGACCTGCTGCAGCTCGCCGGCGGCGACCGCCTCAAGAAGTACGGCGCCGTTGCGGCGGCGGCTCTCGCGGCGCTGGTGCTGATCTGGGTGCTGCGCCGGAGACGTTAGCGCTTCGTGAATACGCCATGGTTGTTGCGCGGCGTCGACTTGGCGGCGTTCGCGGCCGCACTGGTGGTGCGGCTGCGCGGCGTAGGGGTGCTGGTGTCCGCGAATGGCCAGGCAACTTTTGTCCAGGCGCTGCGACTGCTGGTGCCCGACACCACGTCGGCGCTGTATTGGGCGGCCAGGCTGACCCTGGTCAACCGGATGGAAGATCTGAGCGCCTTCGACGCCGTCTTCACCTCGGTGTTCGGGCCGGTTGACACGACCTCGCCCGACGGCGCAACAGGCCCCGCGCCGGTGCTGCCCATTCCGGGTCCCAAAACTCCCGCGGCGGGCACGCTGCGCCGGCCCGGCGGTCGATCGGCTGCCACCCAGACCCTGCCCTGGGCCACCCGGATCACCACCCAGCGGGACGACCGTACGGAACCGGGCAGGCTGGTGCCCGACGTCCTGCCGAGTCGCATCGCCGCGCTGGCCGACGAACCGTTTGACCGGTTCGATCCCGAAGACTTACGTGTGCTCGGTTCCTGGCTGGAGGCGTCCGTGCAGCGCTGGCCTCGGCGCCGCAGCCTGCGCTTCGAGCCCAGCGCGGGCGGCAAGCGGATCGACCTGCGGGCGACGATGAACGCGTCGCGGGCCACCGGCTGGGAGTCGGTGATCCTGGCGCGGACCCGGCCTCGTCGCCGGCCGCGCCGCGTCGTCTTGGTGTGCGACGTGAGCCGCTCGATGCAGCCCTACGCCGCGATCTATCTGCATTTGATGCGGGCGGCGGCGCTGCGCCAGGCGCGGATCCACCCCGAAGTCTTCGCGTTCTCGACGTCGCTGACCCGGCTCACCTCGGTGCTGTCACACCGCTCGGCCGAGGTGGCGCTCCAGCGAGCCAACGCACGGGTCACCGACCGGTACGGCGGCACGTTCATCGGTCGCAGTGTCGGTGCGCTGCTGACCCCGCCGCACGGCAACGCGCTGCGCGGCGCGGTGGTCGTCATCGCTTCCGACGGATGGGACAGCGATCCCCCCGAGGTGCTCGGCCACGCCATGGCCCGGCTGCGTCGGCGTGCCGAGCTGTTGGTTTGGCTCAATCCACGTGCGGCGCAGAGCGAATTCCAGCCGCTGGCCGGTTCGATGGCCGCGGCGCTGCCCTACTGCGACGTGTTCCTGCCGGCGCATTCGCTGAGCGGACTCTACGACCTGTTCCTCGCGTTGGCTTCCGGCCGCGGCGGTGGGGCGTCGAGTTCCGTCAAGCCTTCCAAGGGCAGTCGTTCTCGTCCCACTGTTTCTGGATAGCCGGATACAGCAATGACTGGTCGTTGGGCAGCGCTGCCTTGACGGCTCGCGTCGAGTCGTCGGTGAGCACCTCTTCATCGCCGCGCTCGACGGCGTCGAGTGTCTGGGCGGCGACGTCGCTGGGTGAAATCTTGGTCTCCGGCACGTTGGCCGCCATGTCGGTGTCAATCCAGCCCGCGTGCACGCCGACGACAAGGGTTCCCGATTCCCGCAGTTCGGTGCGAATCGCGTTCGTCAACGCCCACTCGGCGGATTTCGACGCAGAGTAGGAGCCGTTGAACGGCGATGCCAGCCAGCTGGCGACTGACAGCACGTTGACCAGCGCTCCGCCGCCATGATGGGCGAGCACGGGTGCGAACGCGCGGCACATCGAAAGCGTCCCAAAGTAATTGGTCTCCATTTCGCTGCGCGCCGCGCTCAGGTCGGGCGCCGCCAGCAAGGGCGCCCGCAACATCGCACCGGCGTTGTTGATCAACACCGCGACGTCGGCGAGGCTTGATGCTGCGGCGTGGACGTCGTCGGGATCGGTGACGTCCAAACGTACGGGGATGACCCGCGCGTCGGTGACCTCGACGGTGTCCGGATTGCGTGCCGCGGCGTACACCCTGGCCGCGCCGCGGTGGAGCAATTCGTCCACATAGGCCTTACCCAGCCCGCGGTTCGCGCCGGTGACCAGTGCATGTGCGCCCGCGATCGCCACGCCGTCAGTCGCCCTCATCATTGACCCTCTCCATTTCCTCCACCCACGGTGTTCATTATAGCGAACACTATGTGCAGCCCAGCTTTAAAACCTCCGATGGCAACGGCTTGTGCTTCGGCAGTCAAAACATGATCTAAGCTGGGAATATCGGCGTGTCGACATGGATAAACCCAGCACGCAGACTGTACACTCAACATACCATCACGTACGTATTACTGCACAAACGGAGTGATCATGGCGGACAGTTCGGCCACCCGCGCAGCTGGCGGATCGGCTGGGGGCCTCGGCGAACGGCTGCGGCAGGTGCGCACGGCGCGGGGTTTGTCCGTACGTGAACTCGCTCGCCGTGCGGGCTGCTCGGCAAGTCTGGTCTCCCAGGTCGAACGCGGAGTGACCACACCATCCGCCAGTGTGGTGTACGCGCTCGCGCATCAATTGGGCATCTCACTGGATTTCTTGTTCGGGACCGAAACGGTCGAGCCGGGCGACCTACCGCGCCAGCCACACCTCGACGGCACGCGCGCCGATCACCGAACCCCAGGCGCGGGCGGGGTGGCCACGGCGCGCAAAGCCGCCGGCCCATGGGGCCGCGCCACCGGTCCCGACGGGGCGGGCATCGTGCAGCGGGCAGCCGATCGCAGCACCATCGAGCTCTCGACGGGCGTCCGCTGGGAGCGCCTCACGCCCACCCATGACACCAGGGTCGACTTCATCGAGGTGGTGTACGCCCCTGGCGGCCAATCCTCCGAGAGCGGGCAGGCGGTCCGTCACGACGGCCGCGAATACCTTCACGTGCTTCGGGGTGAGCTCGAGGCGGTCATCGGGTTCGACACGCTGCGGCTGTTCGAAGGAGATTCGCTGGCCTTCGACCCCGCGACGCCGCATCACTATAGAAACCGCACGTCTGAAGTAGTCCGGGTGCTCTCCGTCGTCGTGCGCGACCCCGCAACCTAAGCCTGACAGCGCTCCCACGGACTCCAGCATCCTCCGGTGGCGCGCTAAGGCAGGATCGACAGGTATGGATCAGCTTTGGGTCAACCGGGCAGCCAGTTCCGAAGCCGCTGTGACGCAGCGGCACCTGAAACGGCTGTGGTTGCTTCCGGGCACCCAGTTGGGAGTGGTGGCCTGGCCGGCGGCGCGGCGGGACCGGATGTTCGGGACGTGGCACTACTGGTGGCAGGCGCACCTGCTGGATTGCCTGGTCGATGCCCAGCTGCGCGACCCGCAGCCGGACAGGCACACCAAGATCAACCAGCAAGTCCGTTCCCACCGGATACGTAACAACTTCTCGTGGACGAATAACTATTACGACGACATGGCGTGGCTGGCGCTGGCTCTGGAACGTGCCGGCCGGATCGCCGGCGTCGAGCGCCGCCGTGCACTGCCCAAGCTGTGTGACCAGTTCGTCAAGGCGTGGGTTCCCGAGGACGGCGGCGGCATCCCGTGGCGTAAGGAAGACCAGTTCTTCAACGCTCCGGCCAACGGCCCGGCGGGAATCTTCCTCGCCCGCTACTCGGACAGCTATGGTGACCGGCTCAAGCGGGCCGGGCAGATGGCCGACTGGATCGACCGCACGTTGATCGACCCGGAGACGCACCTGGTGTTCGACGGCATTAAGGCCGGCTCGCTGGTTCGCGCGCAGTACACCTACTGCCAGGGCGTGGTGCTGGGCCTGGAAACCGAGCTCGCCGCGCGCACCGGCGCCGAGGTCAGGGCCCGGCACGCGGCACGGGTGCATCGGCTGGTTGCCGCGGTCAACGAGCACATGGCGCCCTCAGGGGTGCTGCAGGGCGGCGGCGGCGGGGACGGCGGCCTGTTCGCCGGCGTCACCGCCCGGTACCTCGCGCTGGTCGCCACCACGCTTCCTGGCGACTCCGCCGACGATGCCGTGGCCCGCGACACCGCCCGCGCCATCGTGCTCGCCAGCGCGAAATCGGCGTGGGACTACCGGCAAACGGTGAATGGGCTGCCGCTGTTCGGTGCGTTCTGGGACCGCGAAGCGGAGCTGCCCACCACGGGCGGCAAGGAGGCGGAGTTGGTTGGGGGCGCGGTGTTCCCTTCCGCCGTCGCCGAACGGGATCTGTCGGTGCAACTGTCGGGCTGGATGCTGATGGAGGCCGCCTGTAGCGTCAGCGCCCCGACGGCAGGCGACCGGTGATGAACCCCCGGCCTGGCCAGTGTCGAGCCATCGCCAGCAGTGGCGCTCTAGCGTTTTGAGGAGATTTCGATGACCGTTTCCAAAGTCCACCCCGACGCCGAGTCGGCTTTGCGAGGCCTGCTTAACGACGGCATCACCATTGCCGCCGGCGGATTCGGGCTGTGCGGTATCCCAGAGAATCTGATCCAGGCCCTGGTGGACAGTGGCGTTAAAGACCTGACGATCGTCGGAAACAATGCCGGCGTCGACGATTTCGGCATGGGCCTGTTGCTCAGGGGGCGGCAGGTCAAAAAGGTAATCGCCTCCTACGTAGGGGAGAACAAGGAATTCGAGCGCCAGGTGCTGGCCGGCGAGCTAGACCTCGCGCTCACCCCCCAAGGCACCCTGGCCGAGAAGTTACGGGCCGGCGGCGCAGGCATTCCGGGCTTCTACACGCGCACCGCCTTCGGCACGCAACTCGCCGACGGCAAGGACATCCGGGTCTTCGACGGCACCGAATATGTGCTGGAGGAAGGTATCCGCGCCGATGTCGCGATCGTCAAGGCATGGAAGGGCGACACGGCGGGCAATCTCGTCTACCGGGAGACGGCGCGCAACTTCAATCCGATGATCGCCACCTGCGGCAACGTGACCGTGGCCGAGGTCGAACAGCTGGTCGAGGTCGGCGAGTTGGATCCCGATCTGATCCACACCCCCGGGATCTACGTGGACCGAATCATCGAGGGACCCGGCTACGAGAAGCGGATCGAATTCCGCACCACCCGCGGCGCCGCGGTCAAGAACGACAGCCCCATCCGCGAACTCATGGCCAAGCGTGCTGCCCGAGAACTGCGCGACGGCTACTACGTGAACCTGGGTATCGGAATCCCGACGTTGGTGGCCAACTTCATTCCCGACGACATCAACGTGACGCTGCAATCCGAGAACGGACTGCTCGGGATCGGGGCGTATCCGGCCGACGACCAAGTCGACCCCGACCTCATCAACGCCGGCAAACAGACCATCACCACGATCCGCGGCTCGAGCTTCTTCAACAGCGCCGACTCCTTCGCGATGATCCGCGGCGGCCATATCGACCTGTCCATCCTCGGCGGGCTGGAGGTGGCCGAGAACGGCGACCTGGCCAACTGGATGGTCCCGGGCAAGATGGTCAAAGGACCGGGCGGTGCGATGGACCTGGTGTCGGGGGTCAAGCGGGTGATCGTCGTGATGGATCACAACGCCAGAGACGGCAGCCCGAAGATTCTCAAGGAATGCACGTTGCCTCTCACCGGAAAAGGCGTGGTGGACATGATTATCACCGACCTGTGTGTGTTCGACGTCGACCCGCAGCGTGGACTAATCCTCACCGAACTGCATCCCGGGGTAACGGTCGCCGATGTCCGCGGCAACACCGGCTGCGACTTCATCGTCGCGTGAACTGGCAGGGGCCGGCCGCTCAGTCGGGGACCGGCATCCGCTCCGGACCCTCCTTGGCCGCGCGCCGGCGTCCCTGGAACCCGCGCCAGGTCGCGATAAACGCCGGCAAGAGCGACACGAACAGGATGCCCAGGATGATCTTTTCCAGGTTCTGGTGCACGAACGGGATGTTGCCCAGGAAGTAGCCGGCCAACGTCACGCCGCCACCCCAGAGGACGCCGCCGACGATGTCGAACGCCAGATACACCGGATAACGCATGTAGGACACGCCCGCCACCACCGGAGTGAACGTCCGCACGAACGGCATGAACCGGGCCAGGATGATCGCCCACGGTCCGTACTTTTCGAAGAAGGCGTGTGACTCCGTCACGTAGTGCTTCTTGAAGAACCGGGAATCTTCCTTCTTGAACAGCGCAGGGCCGATCCGTCGCCCGATGAAATATCCGGTCTGGTCACCGAGGATCGCCACCAGCGCGACGGAGGGCGCCAGCACCCAGATATTGAGCGTCCCGTGGGCGGCCAGCAACCCGCCCGTGAACAGCAGCGACTCACCCGGCAGCAGCGGGAACAGCAGACCGGTCTCGACGAAAACGATCACCAGGATGGTCGGTAACACCGCAGCCGCGAACAGGCCCTGGGGACCGATCCAGAACATCGGGTCGAGGATGCTCCCCGAGGCCATCACGGCGGTGCTCATGACGTCACAACATACCGGGACTCGTTAACCGGCTCCTAAAAAGCGCCGCCAGCGTGGTGTTGCGATACTGAGGGGACCAGCCGTCAGGAGGAGCCCATGCCCATCGCAACGCCCGAGGTCTACGCCGAGATGCTGGGGCGGGCCAAGGAGAACTCGTACGCCTTCCCGGCCATCAACTGCACCTCTTCGGAGACGGTCAACGCCGCCATCAAAGGGTTCGCCGACGCCGGCAGCGACGGCATCATCCAGTTCTCCACCGGTGGGGCGGAGTTCGCCTCGGGGCTTGGGGTCAAAGACATGGTGGCCGGCGCGGTGGCGCTGGCCAAGTTCACCCGCAGCATCGCGGCCAGATACCCGATCAACGTCGCACTGCACACCGACCACTGCCCCAAGGACAAGCTGGACAGCTACGTGCGGCCGCTGCTGGCCATCTCGGCGGAGCGGGTGGCCGCCGGCAAGAACCCGTTGTTCCAGTCGCACATGTGGGACGGCTCGGCGGTGCCGATCGACGAGAACCTCGCCATCGCCAAGGAGCTGCTCAAGACGGCCGCGGCCGCCAAGATCATCCTCGAAGTCGAGATCGGCGTGGTCGGCGGTGAGGAGGACGGGGTCGAGGGCGCGATCGACGACAAGCTGTACACCACCCCGGAGGACTTCGAGAAGACCATCGACGCACTGGGCCACGGTGAGCACGGCACGTACCTGCTGGCCGCCACGTTCGGCAACGTGCACGGCGTCTACAAGCCCGGCAACGTCAAGCTGCGCCCCGACATCCTGGACCAGGGCCAAAAGGTGGCGGCCGCCAAGCTCGGGCTGCCCGATGGCGCCAAGCCGTTCGACTTCGTCTTCCACGGCGGCTCCGGCTCGCTGAAGTCAGAGATCGAGGAGGCGCTGCGCTACGGCGTGGTGAAGATGAACGTCGACACCGACACCCAGTACGCGTTCACCCGGCCGCTGGCCGGCCACATGTTCGCCAACTACGACGGCGTGCTCAAGGTCGACGGCGAAGTGGGCAACAAGAAGGTCTACGACCCGCGCAGCTACCTCAAGAAGGCCGAGGCGGGCATGACCGAGCGGGTGATCGAGGCCTGCAACGACTTGCACTGCGCCGGAAAGTCGATCGGCTAGGTCTGATTGCCCGGCTTCTCCCCACCCCGCTACGCGGGCTGCATCGTCGCCGGGCTAGGTCTGATTGCCCGGCTTCTCCCCACCCCGCTACGCGGGCTGCATCGTGGCCGGGCTAGCCGCTGGGGGACTGGCAGATCTTCCACTGGTCGTCGCGGTACTGCAGGTCAATGCCGCGCGTCGAGCGGAGCGACGGGTCGTACGCCATGAACGTGGTGATGTTCGCCTCGGCGTGCTGGCCGTTGACGACGACCTGGTCGATGCTGGCGATCACCGGATACTGCTTGGCCGCCGAGACGCGCTGGTAGGTCTCCTGCCACGCGTGTTCGTCGTAATCCACATACCCGTCGCGGGCGGTCCCGCACGTCATGCTGCGCAACGCGGTCAGATCGCCCCGTTGCACCGCGACGTCATATTCGTGGATGGTGTGCCGAACCCGGTCTTCCTCAGAGGTTTTCGCGTGTTTGCTGCGGGTCAGCAGCACGGTGCCCAGGATCGCGATCGCCGCCAACGCCAGCACGATCAGGACCAGCGCCAGCACCCAGCCCCAGTTGAATTGCCGAGTTGTCGGCGGCTTTGCTCCCGGTCGAGGCGGAATGGATTGTGGCACAGCGGCTTTCGGGACAGCGCCCAGCTGCGCCGTGGCGCCTTCCGGTCCCGGCGGCGACGGGAATACTTCGGTGGCGGGCTCCGAGCTGGTGGTGATGACCGTGGTTTCCTTCGCGTCGAAGCCCGGGGCGGTGAATCGACGCTCGCGCTGGCCTTCCGGATCCGCTTCGGGATCGTTGTCCGGATCGGTTCTGTTGATCACTACGGTCTCGGTCTCGGTGTCGCGGGGCACCAGCGGTTGGTCTTCGGTTTCCTCGTCGTGGGGTTCGGCGGCCCGTTGGCCGCTTGGCTCACCCCAAGATTCGCGTGGATCGAACCCAGGCCGCTTC
>Ga0210389_10004715_pt1 | contig 10579 bp, 6 predicted proteins | sample IncBWH28OmetaG_FD_160127 | JGI IMG/M metagenome (GOLD analysis project Ga0210389, IMG submission 160127) | Forest soil microbial communities from Barre Woods Harvard Forest LTER site, Petersham, Massachusetts, United States - Inc-BW-H-28-O ... | reverse complement strand
CGGACCACGACATCTGAGCTCACCCGGTAACACGGTCCTGCTGGAGGGCGGGCGTTCTCCAGCGCCGCCGCCAGCCGCCGGACAACGAGGTCGTGTACCTCCGACTGGGCCATGTTGGAGACGACCAGCCCGTCAATGACCTCGATGTCGCCGAAGGCATCGGGCGACGCGCCAAGGTACTCCTCGGCCGTCAGCCGGAACTCATGCCCAGGTTGGCTCATCGTCACAAGGTCATGCTGCCACACTGTGGGGGTGGAGTTCTTCTGCCGCCACCGCGATCGGCCCGGCTAGAAGGCGATCTCGACTACGGAGCCGGCCGAGTCGAGGATCCAGGCGTGGTTGCCGGCCACCGTGATGCCAGCCGGGCCATTGAAGTGATAGCGCGCGGCGGACAGGGTGTGCTCGAGCGCGCCGGTGCGGGCATCGATCTCGGTGACGGAATTCCCGTTTGTGTTCACGATGAAGACATTGTTGCCTGCCGCCGCGACGACCGCCGGGCCGTTGAGCTGGTACTGGGCGCCGGACAGGACACGCACCAGCTTTCCGGTGCTCGCGTTCAGCTCTGTCACGGATTCGCCGTTGGCGACCCAGAGGAACCCGTCGGCATACGTTACAGAGTCATATGTCGTCGCCTGGGGGTTGTTGTATACCGTGACGGCCGAGCTCCACAACTGGCGCCCGTCGCTGGCGTCGAGTTCCGTCACGGTTCCGGCTGCGCCGTGGCCGTCGACGTCGCTGCCGATCATCCAGACGTGCGCGCCGTCGGCCGCTAGCGCGACTGGCGTTTGGATGTTACTTCTGGATACTGCCCGCACGTAACTGCCGTCGCTGGCGTTGAACTCTATGGCTGAGGCGTAGAACCCGGTGTGGGACGCGCTGTCGCAATAAGGCCGGCACGTGTCTGGTGAAACGCCCCACAGGTGGGTCCCGGCGCGGACCAGAGCCGTGTACCAGCCGTGAATGTTCACGCTGGCGGGTATTTGCAGAGTACGTACCAGGGCGCCGGTGGCACTGTCTATCTCGGTGACCGAGTTCTCGTTGCCGACCCAGACATCCGTGCCGTCATCGACAATGCCGGCAGTATCGTTGAAGGTGGCCTTGAATCCGTAGCTGGCCGCGCTCAAGGTCCTGATCCAGGCGCCAGTACGCGCGTCGAGTTCGGTTACCGAGTCATTGCCGCCGTTAAGAACCCATACGTGCCTGCTATCAGCGGCGATGGAATTCGGGCTGGCGAACCCGTACTGGGACCCGGAGTAAACACCGAGCAAGGCCGGAGCGGGGCTAGGCGTCGTGTGATGGCCTTGCGACTGGCCCTTGCTCCCCGGGTCCGCCTGCGCCTGAGCGATGACCACTGGTACTGTCACCGCGGCTGCCGCCACCGCCGCGGCGAGCCAGGCCCAGCGGCGCCGTCGGCGTTGGACGGGGGGCCGAGATGGGGCGTAGTGGACAGGCGAAGCAACAGGAGGCGTGGCTGCTAGCACTGGGGTGCCTGATACCGGTGGGGCCACCGGATGGGCCGCCGTAACGATTCGATCGGCCTTCTGACGTGGCACCGGTACCTGTATCGGCGCCGACGTGGGAGTCGGCATCGGCGTCTGCACCGGCCGAGGGATCCGGTAGGCGCCGCTGTCCGCGAGCGGTGCGGTGACCAACGCAGGAGCACAGAGCTCTGCGACGATGTCCGCTGTGGTCGGCCGATCCTCGGGCCTCTTTGCCATGCACCGCGTGACGAGTGACTTGATCTCATCCGGCACGTCGTCGATGTCGGGCTCGCTGTAGACCACGCGGTACAGCAAGGAGGCATTCGAGCCGGTGCCCCAGGGACCGTGCCCAGTGGCGGCGTAGATGAGAACCGCGCCCAGGCTGAACACATCACTGGGCGGGCCAACGACGCGCTTCGGCTCAGCCTGCTCGGGGGACATGTAGCCGGGGGAGCCGACGACGACATTAGTCTTGGTCAGCGAGCTCGCCTCCGCCGCGTAGGCGATGCCGAAGTCGATCACCCGTGGTCCATCGGCGGCGAGCAGCACGTTCGAAGGCTTCAGGTCGCGATGGACCAGGTCGGCCCCGTGGATCGCGGACAGGGCCTCCGCGAGGCCTGCCGCGAGGGCACGAAGGGTTGCTGGCGGCAACGGGCCGGTGTCCCGCACGGCATCGGCGAGCGAGGGCGCGTCGACGTATTCGGTGGCCAGCCAAGGGACCCGCCCCTCGGAATTGGCGTCGACGACGGCTGCCGTGTACAGCACGTTGACCTGTCGTGCCGCGGCGACCTCGCGCTGGAACCGGCGGCGGAACTCCGGGTCGTCCCCGTGCTGGGGGTGCACGACCTTGATCGCGACCTTACGGCCACCCGGCGATTCTCCGAGGAAGACCCGGCCCATGCCACCTTCGCCAAGGCGCCCAAGCAGCCGGTATGGGCCAATCTGGCTCGGGTCGCTTGCCTGCAGTCGCTCCACAGTGCACCTCCGTGGACGTTCGGAGTCCTGTGGAGACAGTCTTCAGGGAGCGGATGCCGTTACAGCGGACCGGAGTCGTTATGTGGACAGGCGCTCCACGATCGCCGCTGGCGCTGGGGCCAGGTCTCCTGGCGGGAGGCCAAGGATGGCGCGGGCGGCCTGGCGGCCGTATGTCTCGGCGTCGACGCGGACGGTCGTCAGCGCGGGCGTGGCGAGCGCGCCGTGCTCGGTCTCGTCGTGCCCGATGACCGCGAGGTCGCCGGGCACCCGGACGCCGAGGTCGGTCGCGGCCGTCAGCACGCGCAGGGCCACGTCGTCGTCGTGGGCGGCGATCGCCGTCACCGCGGCGTGCCGCGCCCGGAAGTCCCGCAGCGCGGCGACTGCCGCCTCCCGCGATCGCGGCACCGCGAACCGCGCCGGGGGATCGAGGCCGAGGCGCGCCGCCACTTGCCCGGTGAAGTGCAGGCGCGACTCCGCCAGCGGGTTGCCCCGTTCGGGGAGCGCCACGGCGATCTGGCGGTGCCCGCGCTCGGCCAGGTGACCGACCTGCAGGGCGACGTGCGCGGCGAGGCCGTCCCGCCAGCCGCCGCCGCTGTCTTCCAGTTCGTGCCCGGTGAGGTAAGCGTCGGCAAACCGCAGCACGGCCCGGGGCGCGATCGCGTCCAGCGTCCGCTGCACCGCCTGCGGCGTGGCCACCCCGTGCCGCACCAGCAGCACGTGGTCATGGGCGGTGAGCTCGTCGTCCAGGCCCGCGATGTAGCTGCGGGCGAAGTGGCCGTCAAGCTCGGCGTCAATGATCAAAACGACAATCCGCGACGATCCTTCACGCAATGCGCGGGCGATTCCATGCGGGACGTAGCCAAGGTCGGCCGCCGCCTGCCGGACCCGCTCGCGGGTAGCGTCGGAGATCGCGATCTCGCGGGAATCGCGCAGCACGATGCTCGCCGTGGCCCGGGACACCCCGCTCGCGGCGGCCACGTCGTTGAGCGTTACCCGCGCTGCCCGCCCCGCCCGCCCGGGTGCGTCGTCCGCCATCGAGTCAGTCACTGCCACGCTCCAGTATCTTCTACCGCAGGTCTCTTGCAGCACGGTACAGGTCCTGTTAACCTCGCGCTAAATCGATCCAGTTAATCGATCTAGCGGTCTGCTTGGAGGACGTCATGACAGCACCCAGCCTGCAAGACGGCATCGAGGCGGCCGGGTCACCGGTCAACCTGCTGTGGAAGGTGAACCCGGCGCCGTGGAATCCGGAGAACGTGGAGCCGGAGTACGCCGGCTGGCGGGCCGAGCAGGCCGCGTGGCATGACGGGGTGGCGCTGTCGGAGCTGTCGCACCACATGTTCGACACGTTCATCGAGGGGCCGGACGCGATGCGGCTGCTCGCGGCGGTCAGTGCCAACAACTACGAGTCGTTCGCGGTGGGACAGGCCAAGCAGTTCGTCCCGGTCACCAACGACGGGAACATCATCACCGACGGCATCTTGCACCGGGTGGGGGAGCAGAAGTTCGTCCTCAGCGGCATCCCTGCCGCGCAGAACTGGGTGAAGTACCACGGCGAGAAGGACGGCTATGACGTCTCGTTCGCCTGCGACCCGTCGTCGGCGTTCCGCTTTGGCGCGGACCCGGTGCTGTTCCGCTATCAGGTGCAGGGCCCGATGGCCGCCGCGGTCGTGGCGGCCGCCTTCGGCGGGCCGCTGCCGCCGGCGAAGTTCTTCCACTCGGTCCCCGTGTCGCTGGGCGGCCGTGACTTCCACGCGCTGCGGCACAACATGGCAGGCCAGGACGGGTATGAGTTCATCGGCCCCTGGGAGCACGCGGCCGCGGTCAAGGAGGCGCTGCTGTCGGCCGGGTCGCAGTTCGGCATGGTCCAGGTGGGCGCGCTCGCCTACGCCTCGGCCAGCGTGGAGAGCGGCTGGATCCCGTCGCCAATCCCGGCCATCTACACCGACCCGGACCTGGCCGGCTACCGGGCATGGCTGCCGCTGTTCGGGATCGAGGGCCAGCGGCCCCTGAACGGGAGCTTCTACTCGCCCGACATCGAGGACTACTACTGCACCCCGTATGAGCTGGGCTACGGCAAGTCCGTCTCGTTCAACCACGACTTCATCGGCCGTGACGGGCTGCTCAAGCAGCGGGACAACGCCCGGCGCACGAAGGTCACGCTGGCCTTCGACCCCGCGGACGTGCGCCGGGTCCTCGGAGCCGACCTCGGCTACTACCTGACCTACGCGCGCAACCGGGTGGTGGGCGGCGCCGGCGACCTCGTCGGGTTCACTTACCAGACGGCCACCATAGACCGGGCGGGCACCGTCTTGGCGCTCTCGCTCGTCGACACGCCGGTTGCGGAACCGGGCACGCGGGTGAGCGTCGTGTGGGGCGACCACCCGGGCGCCGGCACGGACCCCGCTGCGGACCTGGGCTTCCCCAGCATCCGGGCCACCGTCGCCCCCGCCCCGTATGAGGCCTACGCCCGCTCGCAGTACCGCAAGCACCGGTAGCCGGCACCGCGAGGACCGCAGCGCGCCGCTAGCATTCGGGCGGTGAGCGCGGATCCGACGATGCTGCTCTCGGCGCTTGCCTCGGCGGCCGGGCAGGAACTGCTGGCGCGGCTTGCCGTCGAGTCACCCAGTGCGGTGCCGGGCATGGCGGCGGCCACCAGGCTGCGGCGCGAGTACCCGGCCGGCCTTGTCGCCGCCGCGATGGCCCAGCACGAGCTGCGGCTGGCGGCCCGGGCGAAGTTCTCGCGCGCCGCCGAGATGCTGTTCACGCGGGCCGGATACGAGCAGTCGTCCTCAGAGGCGATCGCCAGCTACCGGGCAACCCGGCTGGCGGATGCCCGGCGAGTGGCCGACCTGTGCTGCGGCATCGGCGGCGACCTGGCCGCGCTCGCCGCGAGCTCACCGGGCCGGCAGCTTGCCGCGGTCGACCGGGACCCGGTGCACGCAAGGCTGGCCAGGCACAACGCGAGCGTCTACGCGCCGGGCCCGGGCCTGGGAGCATGCGTTGCCGACGTGCGGGACATCCGGCTGGCCGGCCTCGACGCGGTGTTCATCGACCCAGCGCGACGAGACGGCGGGCGCCGGTTCCGGGCGGGTGACTGCGAGCCGCCGCTGGACTGGTGCCTGTCGCTCACTGGCGCGGTGCCCGCCGTCTGCGTCAAGGCCGCGCCCGGCCTGGATGCCAGCGTGGTCCCGGCTGACTGGGAGGTGGAGTTCATCGCCGACGGCCGCGACCTGAAGGAGGCGGTCCTCTGGTCCCCGGCCCTGGCGACCGCGCCAGGTCCCGCTGACGGCTGGGGGCATCGTGCTGGCGGCGGGCCGCGCCGGGCGACCATCCTCACGCCTGGCGCATCTGGCGCTCTCGCTGCTCCTGTCACCCTGGTCGCGGAGCCTGGGCCGCCGGTGCCACTCGGGGAGCCGGGGGAGTTCCTGCTCGACCCGAATCCGGCGGTGACCAGGGCTGGGCTGGTGGAGGACCTCGCGCGCCAGCTGGGGGCGTGGAAGATCGACCCGCAGATCGCGTTCCTCTCACTTGACGCGGAGAAGACGACGCCCTTTGCCCGCACGCTGCGCGTGGTGGAGTCCGCGCCGTGGAACGAGAAGCGCTTCGCGGCCCGGCTGCGCGAGCTCGGCGTCGGCGCCGCCGACCTGCGGCGGCGAGGGCTGGCGGGCGACGTTGACCAGATCCGCCGCCGGCTGCGGCTGCACGGCCCGCACCGCGCGACCGTAGTCCTCACCCGCGTCAACGACCAGCCATGGGGCCTGATCTGCGCCGACCCTGGCTCCCCGCTCGCACGGGCTTCATCGTGAATGCTTGCGGGTGGATCGCGCAGTCCGCCCGCCGGCCAGCGGAGGGCGCGGGGCAGCGGGGGAGCGCGGGGCAGCGGGGGAGCGCCGGCGTCATCGCCTTAGCAGGATGCCGCGGACGTAGAGGGCCTGGCCGACGTGCTGCGTGGCGTCGTTAATGACGCTCACGAGGCGCACGCCCAGGGTGACCGGCGGGGTCCACCTGACGTCCACGACTCGCTCCAGGCCGGCGTCCGTCAGGCCGGAGACCAGCGAGAGCGTCTGCTCGTGCACCGCCGCATGGTACTCAACCAGCAGCTTGCCGGGCGACGGCATGCGGCACATGGCCGCCGAGGTGGCCGCGACCTGCGCCGACGTGTGGCCGTAGCCGATCTCCCTGCTCTTGCCGGGGAGGCCGAGCCGGGCTGCCCACGACGCCGCCGACCATGCCTCCGGCACGCTGAAGGCCGCCGCCAGGTGGTCGTCCTGCACCCGGGACAGGTGCCACAGCAGCCAGCTGACCGGGTTCGCGTCCGCGTCCAGCCGCGCCGCGAGCTGGTCCGCGTCCAGGCCCTCGACGGCGTCGGCCACCGACTCCTGGATGCGCTCGAATGCGTCCGTTAGCAGTCCCGCGACGGTCATGCGGCACATGATACGCCCTGAGCCCAGGCGTGATAACGCTGTCTCTCACTCTGTGCATTCAAATGACCACAAGACGTGACTAAGGCGAGACGTCAAGGGTACGAGTAGGCCTGGCAACGAAGGCGATAACGCGACAGGCCCGCCGAAGAGGGCCAGCCAGGGAGGCCAGCTACCTGGCAGGTCATCAACGGCACGCTGGAAGCGGGGTAGCGGGCATGCCAAAACCAGTAGGCAAAGGGCAGCGATATCTCCCGGGCCTGGACGGGCTGCGGGCACTCGCGGTAGCGGTGGTCGTCGCTTATCACCTGGGTCTCGGCTGGGCCAGCGGCGGCCTCCTCGGCGTGGGAGTCTTCTTCACTCTGAGTGGTTACCTTATCACTGACATCCTTGTCGGGCAGTGGCGCGCCACTCGGAAGATCAACCTCAAGAAGTTCTGGCTGGCCCGGGCCCGGCGGCTGCTCCCGGCGCTGTTCGCGCTGCTCGCCGTCGTCGCTGCCTGGGTCGCCATCGGCTACCCGGGCGAGCTCGCCACGGTTCGGGGCGACATCGTGGCGGCCGCGCTGTACGTCAGCAACTGGTGGTTCATCGTGCGGGACGCCTCCTACTTCGCCCATTTCGGCCCGCCCTCGCCCGCCGGGCACCTGTGGTCGCTCGCCGTGGAGGAGCAGTTCTACCTCCTGTGGCCGTGGTTCGTGGCGGCCGGCGGCCTCGCGACCGCCCGGCTGTGGCCGAAGCCCGGGCTTCCGCGGCCCCGCTTCGTGTGGGTGGGGGCGACGCTCGCCCTGACGGCCGCCAGCTTTGCCGCCATGGCCCTCGTGTATCACCCCGGGCTGGACCCGACGCGGGCCTACGAGGGCACCGACACGAGGGCCGGGGGGCTGCTCGTCGGCGCGGCGCTGGCCCTCGTATGGCCAACCCGGCGCAGGACGACGCAGGGCAGGCGGGCACGCCACGGGACGGGCCATCGCGATGATGCACTGCGCGCCGCGCTGCTGCTCGATGCCTGCGGGGTAGCCGGCCTGGCGGTGATCGGGATGCTGATCTGGCGGACCACCCAGTACTCGCCGTTCATGTTCCGCGGCGGCATGCTGCTGCTCTCGCTGGCCACCGCGCTGGTGATCGCGGCGGTCGTGCACCCGGCGAGCCGGCTCGGGGGGCTGTTGGGCATTGCGCCGCTGCGCTGGCTCGGCGTCCGGTCGTACGGCATCTACCTGTGGCACTACCCGCTGATCGTGCTGATGGCCCCTGGCGGCAACCCGGATAATGAGTCGCTCAGCGGGCTGCGGCAGGTGGGGATGGCCACCTTGTGCGTCGTGGCCGCCGCGCTGTCCTGGTCGCTCATCGAGGACCCGGTCCGGTCCCGGCGGCGGCCGGGGCTTCCGCTCCCGGCCCCGCGGCAAGTCCTCGCCCCGGTGCTGGGCGTGACGCGGTGGGCGCACGGCGGATGGCTGCGGACGGCCACCGCGAGCGCGATGGTGCTCGGCGTGGGCGGGGTGGCGGTCACCGGCACGATCGTCTTGGCGGACGGGCTGCAGTCGGCTGGCGAGCCGCCCGACGTCCTCGCGGGCGACCGGGCGTCAGGCTCATCGTCGCAAGGCACCGGGACCGGCGCTGGCACTGCATCTGGATCAGGCACTGTACCTGGATCAGGCACTGTACCTGGCGCTGCTTCTGGATCAGGCACTGCATCGAGTCCCGCGGCGGGCCCGGCGCAGTGGTACGGCTCGCTGGGCCCCACGGTGACGTCGGCCCAGGACAAGGCGGACGCGCGGGCGGCGGGCCAGGCCGCGGCATACGCCGCCGACCTGCCGGAACCGCGGCCCCGCACGTCCTGTCAGTCGGTCGTGCACATCGGGGACTCGACCTCCGACGGCCTGATCTCCAGCAATTACCTGCCGGACCCGGCCCAGCGAATCCCGGAGCGCTACGCCCAGGTAGGGGTATCGAGCGTGCACATGGAGGTCGTCGGCGGCACCTCCATCGTCGAGGAATACGACAACCAGCCGAACGCGTTCGACGTCGCCACGCGGTACAAGCAGGCCGGCTACCACGGCTGCTGGGTTCTCGCGCTGGGCACCAACGACACCGCTGACGTGGCGGTCGGCTCCAGCGTCGGCCTGGCCGCCCGGATCACCAAGATGATGTCGGCGATCGGGAACCAGCCAGTGCTCTGGGTCACCGTCAAGTCGCTGCTGTCTGCGGGCCCATACGGGGAGCACAACATGCAGCTGTGGAACCAGGCGCTCTCCGCGGCCCAGTCGCGGTACCCGGACATGCGGATCTACGACTGGGCGTCTGTGGTTGCGCCCCAGTGGTTCATCAGCGACGAGATCCACTTCACATCGGCGGGATACGCGGCTCGTGCCGAGCTCATCGCGGACGCGCTCGCTGCCGCGTTCCCCGCGAACGGGCCCGCGAACACGCGGACTCAGCTCCCTGAGAACTTCCCACCAGGTTGACCGGGTAATCTGCCGACATTAGCTGATAATGCGCCGGGTTGTAGAGCTAGGGAGTGTAACGATGCGATTGAGCGCGTTCCCGCGCTTCCTCCGGCGCGGATTGCGGCGGGCGCTCAGCTTCCTGCGGCGCAGGTGGGGGTGGATCCTCGGCGGGACGGCCATCGTCGTCGTGCTCGCGGTGGTGGCCACGTTCCTGGTGGGCTACCACCAGTACCGCAAGGTGGTCGGTGAGATCCACCGCGTGACCGTGGGCGACCTGGGGAACCGCCCGCCGGTCTACAGCACGTCCTCGGAGAACATCCTCATCTTCGGCTCCGACAGCCGGGCCGGGCTGGACCACCACATGCAGGTCCTGCTGCACACCGGCGACGTCCAGGGCAACAACACCGACACGATCATCGTGCTGCACGTCTCGCCGGGCCGGCACCTGGTCACGGCGATGTCGATCCCGCGCGACACGATGGTTCCGGCTTACCAGTGCGCCTCCGGGGGCGGCCACCCCGGCCAGGCGGCCGACCCGTATTCCTTCGAGCGGATCAACTCGCTGCTCCAGGTCGGCGGGCCGTCGTGCCTGTGGAAGACCGTCGAGCAGGTGACCGGCATCCACATCGACCACTTCGTCGAGATCGGCCTGGCCGGCTTCGTCAACGTGGTCAACGACGTGGGCGGCGTGAACGTGTGCGTCCCGTTCGACGTGAACAACTCGGTGTCCGGGCTGAACCTGACCGAGGGCGAGCACCACATCAACGGGGTCACGGCGCTGGAATTCTGGCGGACCAGGGAGGCAATCGGCGAGGGCTCCGACCTCCAGCGAATCCAGCGGGACCAGTTCATGGCGGCGCAGGTGGTCAAGGGCGTCCTGGGAACTGGACTGCTGAGCAACCCGATCAAGCTATTCCAGGTGGCCGGCGACCTGGCCCCGTACCTGACCATCGACTCGAAGCTGAGCATCTCCGACCTGGTGTCGCTCGGGGAGAGCCTGCACAGCCTGCCGGCCAAGGACGTGCAGTTCGTCACCACGCCGGTGGTCCCCTGGCCCTCCGACGCGAACGAGGTCGGGATCTCGCAGCCCGCGGCCAAGACGCTGTTCAGCGCGATCGCGCACGACACGAGCCTCCCGGACGGAACCCCGAGCGCCAGCCCGTCAGCCTCGGCGAGCAAGCCCGCGCTGGCCGGGAACCCGGCCACCACGCCGGGCGCCCAGGCGGCAGTGGCCGTCCCGGCTACCGCGACCCCG
>Ga0210389_10004714_pt1 | contig 10580 bp, 8 predicted proteins | sample IncBWH28OmetaG_FD_160127 | JGI IMG/M metagenome (GOLD analysis project Ga0210389, IMG submission 160127) | Forest soil microbial communities from Barre Woods Harvard Forest LTER site, Petersham, Massachusetts, United States - Inc-BW-H-28-O ... | reverse complement strand
GGTGGTGGTCTTGACGACCTTGCCGACGTATTCGTCGCCGACCTCGACCTCCTTCATCATCATCCGCACGCGCTCCACGAGCGCGTCGCCGAGCTCGCCGTTGGCGGAGTAGATCAGCACCTGGCCGTCGTCGTTGACGTCGATCTGGGATTCGAACTCATCGGAGAGGCCACGAATGGTTTCGCCGCCCTTGCCGATCAGCAGGCCGATCTGGGAGGGGTCGATCTGGATCGTCTGGATGCGCGGCGCGAACTGCGAAAGCTGCTCGCGCGGGCTCTGGATCACGCCGGCCATCTTGCCGAGGATGAACGTGCGCGCCTCTTTGGCCTGGGCGAGCGCGTCGCGCAGGATGTCGAAGGTGACGCCCGTGATCTTGATGTCCATCTGCAGCGCGGTGATCCCGCGCTCGGTGCCGGCGACCTTGAAGTCCATGTCGCCGAGGTGGTCCTCGACGCCGGCGATGTCGGTCAGCACGACGTAGTCATCGCCCTCTTTGATGAGGCCCATGGCGATCCCGGCGACCGGGCGCTTGATCGGCACCCCGGCATCCATCAAGGACAGCGAGGAGCCGCACACGGAGGCCATCGAGGAGGAGCCGTTTGACTCGAGGATGTCCGAGACCACACGGATCGAGTAGGGGAACTCCTCGATCGATGGCACCATCGGCGCGAGTGCGCGCTCGGCGAGCGCGCCGTGGCCGATGTCGCGGCGCTTGACGCCGCCCATACGACCGGCCTCCCCGACCGAGAACGGCGGGAAGTTGTAGTGGTGCCAGTAGTACTTTTTGGTCTCCAGGCCGAGCGTATCGATGCGCATCTCCTCCTTGAGGGTGCCCATCGCGACGACGCTCAGCGCCTGCGTCTGGCCGCGCGTGAACAGCGCCGAGCCGTGGGTCCTGGGAGTGACGCCGACCTCGATCGTGATGTCGCGGATCTCGTTCTCGGAGCGCCCGTCGGGACGCTTCTTGTGCACGGCGATGCGCTCGCGGATGATCGACTTCTCGAGCTTGTCGAACGCGAGCTGCGCGGCGCCGCGGCGCTCCTTGGCGGCGACGAGCTGCTCGTCTGAGGCACCGTCGGGTGCGCTCGGGCCGTACTGCTCGAGGATCGCCTGCTCGACCGCCTTGGTGGCGTCCTGGCGCTCGAGCTTGTCCTCGACCTGCGTGGCGGCATCCAGCGCCGCGCCGTGTGAGCCGCGGATCTGCTCGAGCAGCTGCGTGTCGACCTGGATCGGCGCGAAGACTTTCTTCTCCTTGCCGACTTTGGCGGCCAGGTCGCGCTGCAGCGCGCACAGCTTCTTGATGGCCGCGTGCGCGATGTCGAGCGCGTCGAGGATCTCGGCCTCGGGGATCTCGTTGGCGCCCGCCTCGACCATCAGGATCGCGTCCTCGGTGCCAGCCACGATCAGGTCGAGGTCCGACTCGTTCTCGGCATCCGGCAGCAGGTCGGCCTCGGGCGGGTTGACGACGAAGTTGCCGTCGATCTTGCCGATGCGCACCGCACCGACGGGCGTCGGCAGCGGGATGTCGGAGATCATCAGCGCAGCCGAGGCGCCGTTCATGGCGAGGATGTCGTACGGGTGGACGTGGTCGATCGACAGCGGGATCGCTACCAGCTGCGTGTCGTAGCGCCAGTCCTTGGGGAACAGCGGGCGGATCGGGCGGTCGATCATGCGCGCCGTCAGCGTGCCCTTCTCCCCTGGGCGACCCTCGCGCTTGAAGAACGAGCCGGGGATTTTCCCGGCGGCGTACATGCGCTCCTCGACGTCCACTGTCAAGGGCATGAAGTCTGTGTCGCGGATCCCCCCCGCGACGGCGGTGCAAAGCACCATCGTGTCGCCCTGACGGACGACCACTGCACCGGAGGCCTGCTTGGCCATCCTGCCGGTCTCGAACGAGATCTCGCTGCCGGCGATCTCCACGGAGATCCGGGTAACGGAGTCACTGCTCATGTTCACTGCCTTCCTGTCCCGCCCGTCGGTCGGCGGTCCTGTTTCATTTTTCTCTTTCCCGAACGAAGGGAGCTTAGCGAAGCGCGGCGGCGAGGCCATCGCGCAGCAGCTCAACGCCGGGTAGATCGCCGGGAGATGGCGCTTCGTAGCTGAAGCGCACGACCCCGTCGGAGTCGGTGATTACCAGCGCGCGCTGGGGGAAGCCGCCGGGGTGCAGCACGCCGAAGACCTCGCACGCGGCGCCCTTGGGCTCGAAGTCAGATAGCTGCTCGCTGCCGACCCCGAGCTTCTCCTTGAAGGCGCTCTGCGCCCAGGCGGAGTCGCAGGAGACCCCGTAGAGCGCGTCTCCGCGCTCAGCCAGCTCCGCGCGCAGCTCCTCGTAGAGCTGCAGTTGGTCGGTGCATACGGGGCTGAAGGCGAACGGGTAGAACACCAGCACGCTGGTGCGGCCCTTCAGATCCTGCTCGGTGAAGCTCTCGCCGTCGGCGCGCGCGAGCTTGAAGCTCGGCGCGGGCGTGCCGGGCGAGACGACACTCACTTTCTGAGGCCCAGCTCTTTGATCAAGGCGCGGTAGCCCTCGAGGTCGTGGCGCTGCAGGTAGTCGAGGAAGCGCCGGCGACGCCCGACGAGCATCAGCAGGCCGCGGCGGGAGCTGTGGTCTTTGCCCTGCGCGCGAAGGTGCTCGGTGAGGTGGTTGATGCGCTCGGTCAGCAGTGCGATCTGCACCTTGGTGGCGCCGGTGTCGTGCTCTCCGGCGCCGAACGTTGCGGCGATCTCTCGCTTGCGCTCACTGGTTATCGCGGACATGGCTGGAGCACGGTAGCAGACACCGGGCGTCGGGCCGCTTAGGCGGGGTCGCCGGTGGCGGCGGCGAGCTGGCGTGTGCGCGCCACGTCGCGGTGCATCTGCTCGATCAGCGCACCCGGATCCTCGAAGCGTCGCTCGCCGCGCAGGCGCTCGAGGAAGCGCAGGCGCAGCTCGCTGCCGTATAGGTCGCCGGAGTAGTCCAGCAGGTAGGCCTCGATCAGCTCTCCCCTGCCGGTGTTGAAGGTCGGGCGCACGCCGATGCTGACGGCCGCTGGCAGCCCCTTCACGCCGTCGCTGTGGGCGATGCACGCGTACACGCCGTGCCCGGGGCAGGCGAGCGTCTCGTCGGGCACCAGGTTGGCTGTCGGGAAGCCGAGCTCGCGTCCGCGCTCATCGCCGTGGACGACCTCGCCGGCCAGCTGGAAGTCGGCGCCGAGCAGCCGGTTGGCCTCGCTGACCTCGCCGGCGAGCACGAGCCCGCGAATGTGGCTGGAGGAGACGACCTCCCCGTCGACCTCCAGCAGCGGGTGCACGACAGTGGCGAAGCGATCGTCGGCTTCGAGCAGGGTCGGGTCGCCGTGGGCCTTGTGCCCGAAGCGGAAGTTCTCGCCAACGGCGACCTGGGTGGCGCCGAGCGCACCGACGAGCACGTCATCGACGAACTCGCGCGCGGAGCGCGCTGCGAACTGGGCGTCGAAGGGGATCACGATCAGCTCCTGAGCGCCGAGCGAGGCGACCAGCTCGGCCTTGCGCGCGAGCGTGGTGAGCAGCCGCGGCGTGTGCTGCGGGGCGACCACGGACACCGGGTGCGGGTCGAACGTGAGGACGCTGTCGGCGCCGGCGATCACCTCGCGGTGTCCGACGTGCACGCCGTCGAAGGTGCCGACCGCGACGCTGCGCGCAGTGGCGCGCCGCACGTCTGGCAAGCGGGTGACCTTCACGGCCGCACAGCCTATTGGCGCGGCGCGACGGTGGGCGGCTGCCCGGCGATGGCGAGGGCGCGGGCGAGCTCGATCAGTGGCGGCTCGCGCCACTCCGCCACGCTCGCCTGCCCCCCGTCATGGGGGGTGTCGCGTTGGCCACGTGCGGGCGGCGCAACCGCGTCGGCGACCTCGAACGGGCCGATGGCGGTGCGTCTAAGCTCCAGGCAGTACGCGTCGCCGAGGTCTGAGATGAGTGAGCGCACGTACGTGCCCGACCCGCACTCGATCTCGAAGCCGGCGCGTTCGAGCCCCGGCTGCTCGGCGTCGGGGGCACGCCAGAGCTGCTCGAAGCGGTGCACGGAGACGATCCGCTCGGGCATCTCGAGCTGCTCCCCGCGACGGGCGCGCTTGTAGGCGCGCTCGCCGCCGATCTTGACGGCGGAGTACGCGGGCGGGCGCTGGCGCAGCTCGCCGGTGGGCAGCTCGAGCGGCTCGCGGGGCAGGTGCCCGGTGATCGTGATCTCCCCCTCGGTGTCGCCGGTGCTCGATTTGGCGCCGAGCTGGGCGACCGTCCGATAGCGCTTGGGCAGCCCCATGAGCGTGCTCTGAGCCTTGGTGGCGCGCCCGACGAGCACCAGCAGCAGCCCGGTGGCGAACGGGTCGAGCGTGCCGGCGTGCCCGGTGCGTGCGCCGCCGAGGCTGCGGCGCACGGCGGCGACCACGTCGTGGGAGCTCATGCCCGCGGGCTTGTCGATCAGCAGCACCCCGTCCATCGGGCGTCCGTTCATTCCATCGCCGGGCCGAAGGCCTCAGGCGAGCGTGGCGGCGGCGTGCTCGTTGGAGGATGGGTGCAGCTGCGCGGCGATCGCCTCGCGCAGGAACACGATCAGCTCGCCCGGGTCAAGCTCGGTCGAGAAGCCGGCGGCGCGGCGGTGCCCGCCGCCGCCCTGGGCGCGCGCGATGATCGACACGTCGACGTCGTCGTCGGTGGCACGCAGCGAGACTTTGTGCTGTCCTTTGCGCTCGCCGCTGGTGACCTCGCGTACGAGCGCGGCGACCTTGGTGCCGTGCAGCGCGCGCAACTGGTCGATGATCCCCTCCGAGTAGCTCTCTTCGGCTTCGGCCCGGTCGAAGTCTTCGGCGCTGAGCGTCGCCAGCGTGAGCTCGCCGGAGTCGAAGCGTTGCAGCTGGCCGAGGGCGACGCCGAGCAGCGTGAGCTTGCCGAGCGGCAGGTCCTCGTACAGGCGCCGGTAGACGCCGGGCACGTCGACGCCGGCTTCGATCAGCTCGGCGGCCATGCGGTGCGCGCCCGGGCCGGTGCTCTCGTACATGAAGCGTCCGGTGTCGGTGACGAGCGCGACGTACAGCGCCTCGGCGACGGTCGGCGTGGGCCTGACGCCCAGCTCGCACATCAGCTCCCACACAATCTCGGCGGTGCTCGAGGCGTCGGGCACGACGTGGTTGAGCGTGCCGAACAGCGTGTTGTCGTGATGGTGGTCGATGTTGAGCAGGTGCGTGCCGTCGCGCAGCACGCTGGCGGAGTTGCGGTCGATGTTGCCGCAGTCCAGGAACACGACGGTGCGCTCGGCGATGTCGGCGGGGGGCTCCTCGATCAGCCCGTCGAGGGTGAAGAAGCGGTACTCGCGGGGCAGCGGCAAATCGTCGGGCGAGATGTACATCAGCGAGTCCTTGCCGAGCGCGCTGAGCAGTCCCTGCATTGCCACGAGCGAGCCGAGCGCGTCGCCGTCGGGGCGCTCGTGGGCGGCGAGCACGAAACGCTCGTCCTCGCGCAGGCGAGCGAGCACGGCCCGGCGTGTGTCATCGAGGCTCGACGTCGCGCTCATAGGGCCTCCGTCCCCTCCCCCTGCTGAAGCTCGCCAGGCGGGGACTCTCCCTGCCCCTGGGCGGACTTCGCCGGGGATTGGGCGATCAGGTGCTCGACGCGCAACGCGCGGTCGGTGGTGTCGTCGTAGACGAACTCGAGCTCGGGCGTGCGCTTGAGGTGCAGCTCGCCGGCGATGCGTGCCTGCAGGAAACCGTGGGCGCTGCGCAGCCCCGCGAGCGTGGCCTCGCGCTCGTCCTCTTGCGAAGGGCCGCCGTCGGCGCCGAGCACGCTGACGTACACGCGCGCGTGGCGCAGATCTGGGCTCGTTCTGACGTCCGTCACCGTTGTAAATCCCACCCTTGGGTCCTTGAGATCCGCTGCCACGGCGTCGCCAATCACCTGCCGCACCGCCTCGTCCACCCTGCGCATCCGTGCCGTACCCATCCTACCTCTCCAATTCCCCGCGGCGCCCCGGGTCCCTGCTCACGGGCGCTCAGGAGGAGAGCTCTCGCTCTACCTGCCTCGTCTCGTAGGTCTCGAGCACGTCGCCCTCGTGCAGGTCCTGGAAGTTGGCGAGCACGATGCCGCACTCGAAGCCGCTGGCAACCTCGCGGGCGTCCTCGTTGAAGCGGCGCAGGCTTTCGACGGTGGTGTCGTAGATGACGGTGCCCTCGCGTACGACGCGCACGCGGGCGCCGCGGGTGACCTTGCCCTCGGTGACGAACGAGCCGGCGATGGTGCCGATGCGGGAGGCTTTGAAGAGCTGGCGGACCTCGGCCTGGCCGAGCGGGGTCTCGACCTCGGCGGGCTCGAGCATGCCTTGCATGGCGGCGCGCAGCTCCTCGATGGCGCGGTAGATGACGGCGTAGGAGCGGATCTCGACGCCCTCGCGCTCGGCGATCTGGCGGGCGTCTCCGACCGGGCGGACGTTGAACGCGAGGATCACGCCGTCGGAGGCGGAGGCGAGCATCACGTCGGACTCGTTGATGCCGCCGACGCCGCGGTGGATGATGTTGACCTGGACCTCCTGCTGGGGCAGCTTGGCGATCTCGTCCTCGATCGCCTCGAGCGAGCCGGCGACGTCGGCCTTGACGACCAGCCCGAGCTCCTTGACGGTGCCCTCCTGGGCGAGCTTGAAGACGTCCTCGAGCGAGACCTTGCGCCCGGAGCGACGGGCGAGCGCCTCGGTCTTTAGGCGGTTGGCGCGCTCGCCGGCGAGCTGGCGGGCACGGCGCTCGTTCTCGACCACGCGCACGTGCTCGCCGGCCTCGGGCACGCCGTCGAAGCCGAGCACCTCGACGGGCTGGCCGGGCATCGCGCGCTTGAGCTTGCCGCCGGTGAAGTCGTGCATGGCGCGCACGCGTCCGAAGTGCGCTCCGGCGACGAGCGCGTCGCCGACGCGCAGCGTGCCGCGCTGGATCAGGATCGTGACGACGGGTCCGCGCCCGGGGTCGAGCTTGGACTCGATCACGGCGCCGGAGGCCTCGGCGCCGGCGTTGGCCTTGAGCTCCTCGAGATCGGTGACCACCTGAATCGTCTCCAGCAGCGTGTCGAGGCCCTCGTGCGTCTTGGCGCTGACGTCGACGAACTCGATCTCGCCGCCCCACTCCGACGGCTGCAGGCCGTGCTGGGTCATCTCGGTACGCACGCGCTCGGGCTGTGCGCCCTCCTTGTCGATCTTGTTGACGGCCACGATGATCGGCACTTCGGCGGCCTTGGCGTGGTCGATCGCCTCCTCGGTCTGCGGCTTGACGCCGTCGTCGGCGGCGACCACGATCACCGCGAGATCGGTGACTTTGGCGCCGCGCGCGCGCATCGCGGTGAACGCCTCGTGCCCGGGCGTGTCGAGGAAGGTGATCTCCTTGCCGGCGTGGCGGACCTGGTAGGCGCCGATGTGCTGGGTGATGCCGCCGGCCTCCCCGGCCACCACCTCGGTCTCGCGGATGGCGTCCAGCAGCGAGGTCTTGCCGTGGTCGACGTGGCCCATGATGGTCACGACCGGCGGGCGCTCGATCAGATCCTCGTCGGAGTCCTCATAGACCGGCTCGACCTCGACGTCGTCGGCGGCGTGGACGATCTCGATGCGCTTCTCGAACTCGTCGGCGAGCACCTGAATGGCGTCGTCGGAGAGGGTCTGGGTGAGCGTGGCCATCTCCCCCAGTGACATCAGCTTCTTGATGATCTCGGGCACGGCCACGCCGAGGTACTCGGCGATGTCCTTGACGGTCGAGCCGGAGTTCACGCGGATCAGGTCGGTGGCCTCCATCGCGGTGTTGTCGATCGGCGCGATCGTCTCGTCGTAGGTGCCGCGGCGCCGGCGCCCGCGCCGGGGCCTGCGCTGGGGCTGGTTGGAGGGCCCGCCCTGCTGACGACGCGAGGCCTGCGAGTCGATCACGACGCGCCGGCGTCCGCCGGGGCCGACGTCGCCGGGTGTGCGCTCGCCGGTGCGCGAGTCGCGCGTCGGGCGCACCCGCTCGCCGCCGGGGGCGGTCGCGCCGGCTGCGCCCGCGGGAGCCGCACCGGCGGGCGCAGTGGCGACCGGCGTGGGCGCGGGTGCTGCCGCGGTTGCAGGTGCGGGTGCGGGGGGCCGCGCGGGCGTCGGAGTCGAGCTTGGGGCTGATGTGGCGCTGGGCTGTGCCGGCGGCGCCGATTGGGCGGGCGCGCTGGCGACGGCCGCGGGCGCGGACTGCGTCTGGGGGCTTGACGGGGCGGCGGGCTTGGCGGCGGCGGGCGGCTGTGCGGATGAGCCTCCCTTGCTGGCGCCGCCCGTGCCGGCGCCACCGCCGTTGGCGCTCGCGGGCGAGGCGCCGCCGGCGCCGATGACCTTCAGCGCGGCTGCCTCCTCGACCGACGAGGCGGCGGCCTTGGCCTCGATGCCGGCAGCCTGAAGCTTCTCGAGCAGTTCCTTGCTCGAGAGACCGTGCTCCTTGGCGATCTCGTGTATGCGCTTCTTGCTCATGGCTCACTCAAAGTTAGACGGGATGGGCTCGCCGATCCACGCTGGGCGTGGCGTGCCTCCGGCGATTCTACGAGCTCGGGGGCAAGCGTCACCGCAGCTCGGAGCGCGCGTGGGATCCCACCGCGGCGTGTGGCGCGCTGCAGGCACGCGGGCTCGGCGAGCGGCGCGAAACCACCGTCGGTGCGGCGGCACAGGTAGGCGCCGCGGCCTGGCAGCGTGCCGTCGCGGTCGAGCACCGCTCGGGCGCGCGCGTCCGCCGGCTCGCGAGCCAGGGCGACGCGCAGGAGCTCCGTCTTCGGCGCGATTCGCCCACAGCCGACGCAGCGGCGGCGGGGCACGTGCGCCGCTATGTCGCCTGCTCCTCAGCGGCCGGCTGCTCTGTGTGCTCGGCGAGCGGCTCGGCAGAGGACTGCTCGACGGGCACATCGGGCTCGCTCGCCACGACACCATCATCGCCGCGCTCGCTCTCGGCGAGGTCGCCGACGTTGTCGCTGGCGATGTTGGCGAGCGCCTGGTGTGTGTCCAGGCCGCAGTAGCGCGAGCCGGGCAGCGAGGCGTTGGGGCAGCGCCGCCCGTTGGAGAGGATGGCGGAGCAGCGGCCGGTGACCTCCTCCTCCTCGTAGGCGTGCTCGGCCTCCTCGGCGGCGAACTCGGTCTCCGAGCGGATGTCCACGCGCCAACCGGTCAACCGCGCGGCCAGGCGCGCGTTCTGGCCCTCGCGTCCGATGGCGAGCGACAGCTGGTCGTCGGGCACGATCACGGTGGCCTGCTTGGCCTCGTCGTCGACGAGCACCTCGCGTACGCGGGCGGGCGAGAGCGCCTTGGCGACGAAGCGGGCGGGCTCGTCGTTGAAGGGGATGATGTCGATCTTCTCGCCGCGCAGCTCGGAGACGACCATGCGCACGCGCGAGCCGCGCGGGCCGACGCACGCCCCGACCGGGTCGACGCCGTCGGTGTGCGAGACGACCGCGATCTTGGAGCGGTAGCCGGGCTCGCGCGCGACGTTGGCGATTTCCACGAGACCGTCGGCGATCTCGGGGACCTCGAGCTCGAACAGCTTCTTGATCAGCTCGGGGTCACGCCGCGAGACGATGATGGCGGGCCCCTTGGTCGAGGGCGAGACCTCCTTGATGACGGCCTTGATGCGCTGGGAGTGGTCGTAGCGCTCGCCGTCGACCTGCTCTGACTTGGGCAGCAGCGCCTCGACGCGTTCGCGCAGCTGCACGAGCGTGTAGCGGGAGTCGGACTGTTGGACGATGCCGGTGATCAGCTCACCGACACGGTCGCGGTACTCCTCGTACATCATGTCGCGCTCGGCCTCGCGGATGCGCTGCAGGATCACCTGCTTGGCGGTCTGGGCGGCGATCCGGCCGAAGTCGTCGGGCGTGACGTCGCGCTCGTCGATCTGATCGCGGTATTCGGCGAACTTCTTGGGGTCAATTTCGGGTTCCTCGGGTTCGCGCATCTCCCCGGTCTCTGGGTCGATGGTGGTTTCCTCGTCGATTGTCTCGACGATCAGATGCGCCTCGAGACGCTCGGGGATGATCAGTTCGATGACGCGGAAGTCGGCCGTCTCGCGGTCCATTTCGACCCGCGCGTACTTGGCGGAGCCGGGCTGCTTCTTGTAGGCGGACAGCAGCGCGTCCTCCAGGGCGATCATGAGCTTCTCCGGCTCGATCCCCTTCTCGCGCGCAAGCGCATGCATGGCCTCAAGGATTTCGCGTGACATGGGCGGGCTGGCTCCTTAATCTTCAATCAGGTTCGAACGACGGATCTCCGAGTAGGGGATCGCGATGATGCCCCCGTCGGCTGCCAGCGTGACCTCCTGGTCGGAGGCACCGACCAGCTCCCCGGTGAAGCTGCTCACCATCGCGGTCGCCTCGGCCTTGCTGTCGGCGGCATCCCGGCATGCCTGCGGCACGGCGATCGGCCGGGCGTGACGCGTGCGCACGCGTGCTCGGCGTCCGACGAAGCGCCGGAAGTGTGCGGGCTTGGTCAGCGGACGCTCGGTGCCTGGCGAGGAGACCTCCAGCGAGTAGCGCTCGCGCATGTCGTTCAACTGCATGGTCACCCGCTCGCATAGGGCGAGCGTTACCCCGTCGGGGTGGTCGATGAA
>Ga0210389_10004710_pt1 | contig 10583 bp, 11 predicted proteins | sample IncBWH28OmetaG_FD_160127 | JGI IMG/M metagenome (GOLD analysis project Ga0210389, IMG submission 160127) | Forest soil microbial communities from Barre Woods Harvard Forest LTER site, Petersham, Massachusetts, United States - Inc-BW-H-28-O ... | reverse complement strand
TGTTTCGCGGAGATCATCGCACCGCCAAAACTGACGCCGCGCAAACCGGACTCGGAAATCAGCTTTGCGGCGGAGATAACCGGGAACGGATCTGCTTTCACGGAAAATTCTGAACCGCGATACGCGAGAGACTGCGCGGCGAGTGCTGTTTTATATTTTGAAGATGCTTCAGCGTGGATTTCCGCAACCGGAACATTTTTAAAAATACTTCCGATATTTGGATATTCGAGTGGATGATGCTTCACACGATGCGCGATCTTTTCGGCGATCGCTCTTGCAATTACGCGCTTATCGCCATTCGTGAGCGCAAGCGTCGCCGACAAAATTATTTCGTTCGCAGCGCCGCGTGCGCCAGATTTTTTGAAAATACTATCGCGATACGCAAATTTGCATTCGCGCACGGATCGTTCGACGACTTTCATCTTTTTCACATCGAAACTTCGAACCGATTCTATGACGTCTTTTATTTCACCTCCAAAGCATCCTGCGTTGCCACGGATCGCGCCACCCACCGTCCCCGGCAAACCGCCCGCCCATTCAAGTCCGGATAATGATTTATCCGTTGCATACTTCAATAATTCCGCCATCGAAACGCCGGCACCAATCGAAACCGTCTTGGATGCCGCTGTTGGCTTCCCCGTCGAGATTTTTGCAATCGCCGGTTTAAGAACCAAGCCACTAAAACCCGAATCACGGAATAAAAGATTTGTCCCGCCGCCAAGAATAAATATCGGCAACTTCATCTCGCCCGCTTTTGCGACCGCCATCGTAATTTCCCGCTCGTTTTTCGGTTCACAAAAAAATCGGGCGCGGCCGCCGATCTTATAATTACTGTATTTCGAAAGTGAAACGTTTTCCTGAAATTTCATAAATTTTTAATTAACATGCCGCCACCAATAACCACTAGACACGAGCAGGCACAACAAAAGCCGCTCCGCTCGAACTTCGATAAATGAGAATTCAAAGGCCGAGCGGAGCGGCTATGGTGACCTCCAATTCTGTTGTTATTGAATGAGTGCTCTCTAGCTGCTCCGAAATTATTATACGATAGTTACGAGAACAAAGACAATAAGGTTAATACCCGTATGTCGTACTCGCTACAGTGCTCGAGGCACCAAAGAAGTAATTGTCCGGAGAATAAGGATTTTGGACGCCGGTTACCGAATAAGTAATGCAATCATAACCTTTCGAATGTTGTTGCGCTTCACCTGTCCCTAGGTAGAGAAGCGATGATCCATTATAGTTCGCCTCATCCTGGGAGCTCGCCGCGAAAGTGGCGCACAACTGATAGCTCGTCGAACCTGTAGTTTTGTAATCATAAAACGCTTGAGTGTCGGGATCGGTGAAAACATTTTGCTCGGCATAATACACTCCGTAGCTACTCGACGCGAGCGTTGCTAATGAATCAGGAAGTGAATATTTCGTATCGTAATAATCCTGGGTAATATTCTGAATCTCAGAGAAATCAGTCATCCGCGTCGCATCCAATTTATAACCTCGAATGGCCCACGGAGATCCCATCACCCAAAAGCCATAACCTACGGCTACGGCGACTACCAATGTCATAATGATTACTGCGATATAAGTTCCCTTCATGCTTTTGATCGATCGTTTCTTACTTCAGATAGCAAATACCAGAAAATAGGGACGGCGATGAAGAGGGTGATAATAAAGTGCGCAACGGTGCGGCCCGTCACATCTCCCGACAATAAACCGTAAATGATAGAGATCACATAGCTCACGATAATAAGAAATGCTATGACGAGCGTGATGTAAAAAAGCACCTGGCGCGCTCGCACTCCCCTTATTTCAGGATGCGCCAGCAAATTCTTCCGTAGGATAACGAATAAAATTGCAAAAATAGGAAACGCGACGATAATGGTCGCGAGATATCCCTGGAGTAGATAACTATCAACAAAGCTATAAATTGATGCCGCGTTCGTTGTATCGGGAATCAACTTATCAGCCCATTGATAAAGCAAGCCCCCAAGAGAGATGGAGGTCATATATAAGGTTATAAAAAGGAGAATGTACTGGAATGTAATCCACATTCCGGGATGGGATGGCGGTGGCAGGGGCACTGCCGTTGAAGAATTCGTGCCCATCGCCAACACGATATCCTGCTCGACCCATCCAGCCTCCATAAGATTCGTCTTTATAGCAACATCGCTCAGCCCCTGAGCACGAGCGCTTTTTACGTAATCCCCCAACGCAGGATTGGTCATATATGTTTTTATTATATCACATCGCGCATCCAACTCCTCCGCTTAAAACCAGAAACCCCCGAGAAGGGGTTTTTGGCAACAGAATTTCTGGGGCATAGGTCGCTCGATATCATCGGCTACCTATACTCACACTCATTCACTCGCATATTAGCACACTTGAGCGAAAAACGCAAGCGTTACTTGGCAGCTGCAAGCGCGGTTTCGATAGCTTGCTGGAACTGCGCATAAGGTTCAGCGCCGAGAATTTGCGTGCCGTTAACATAGAATGTCGGTGTCGAATTTACGCCCTGCGCCATCGCATCACTCTTTTCCTGATTGACTATATTTGCATCACTCTGGTTTTGCACGCAACTGGTAAACGTGGACATATTCAAGCCAACCTGCTGGCCAAGCTTGAGCAGTTCAGCAGTCGAAAAGAAGCCATCATCTTCGCTTCCACCTTTCGCATCGTCAGCAACTTTTGCGGAATACAATGCATCGTGATATGGCCAAAGCTTGCCCTGGTCATTCGCGCACTGCGCGGCGTTTGCAGCCGCAATTGATTCCGGTCCAAGAAATGCGAAGTCGCGGAAGACGAACTTAACCTTGCCCGTGTTCACATAATTTTGCACGATCAATGGTTCGGTTTGCGCAAAGAACTGCGTGCCACAGAATGGACATTGATAGTCGCCGTATTCGACCATCGTCACGGGCGCGTTCGCGCTTCCGAGAACAGCGTCGCGCTGGCCAAGCGCCATAACGGCAGTATTCGTCGTTGCACCTGGCTGTTGCGCCGTCGGCGGCGTACCTCCATTATTACCAATAATCGCCGTCCCACTCGTACCCCCTTTGTTGTAAAATGCGACAAAAATTAACGCGCTACCGATTAAAACCGCAGCGACCAAAATGCTGATTGGCAAAAACTTATCCGAACGACCGCCAGTACCGCTTGTATTATTTGGTTCCATGCTTTTATCTTATTCAAAGGAGGGCAACGATGTCAACTGCTCGGGATAAGTTTATGATCTTCCGGGAAAAACCTCTCACAAATTTTATAAACCCCATAGACGATAAACGGCGCGGCGAAGACGTCGATAGAATAATGGACGTGCGCAAGAAGGACGCTCGCGCCGAAGAGCACTGCCATAACAAGAAAGAAGGGTCGCCAAAAATCATCATCCCAAAAGATAAGCGCCATCAAAACCGGAAATCCAGTATGGCCGGAATAGAAAAAATTTCCTTGGAACGTTAAAAGTTTATAAAATCCCCAGCCGAGATTGTCTGGCCCTGGCGGGATGCCGCGCGGGTATGAACCGACGTGAGTCAAACTAAAGAAAAATGCCCGGGAGATAATAAAGAGTGCAATCGCTTTGATGCCGAATATTAAATAACGGGGCTTCGTAACGAGCAGCCAACACGCGAGGATCCATAATGCAATCGCGCCACCGACAATCATGAAGTCGAGATTAACGATGGGCAGGTTGTCGAGCAAGATGTCATGGACTGAATTGGCGCCGACAGACACGCGCGCTGAGTACTGGCCAGCAAAAACTTGGATAATGATCGCGACTGCGAGGAGGGCGATGCCTTGATACAACGACTTCTTGCGCGCTTTGTCCCAAAATTCACGGTTGTAACGCCAAAATAGCTTTCGCATGTAGGAATTATAGCAAAAGCATCCCGAAATAAGCACTCATCACGTGCTACAATAAAACTCATGATTCCGACCACGTTCCCGGCCATAACGCAGTGGATCCTCCACAATGGCTACTCTTTAATGTTCGTATTAATGCTGATCGAAGGCCCGGTCGTCACAGCAGCCGGAGCATTCGCCGCGGCGCTGAGCTATTTCCATCTTTGGATCGTTTTCCTCCTCTCAATCCTCGGCAATCTCATCCCTGATGCGGTTTACTATGCACTCGGCTACTGGGGTCGCCATAGATTTATCGATGCCTATGGCCATTATTTCGGTCTGACCAAAGAGCGCGTCAAGGCTGCCGAAAGGCTTGCAAGTAAACATACCGGGAAATCCTTATTTGCGATAAAAACGATCCCCTTCCTTGCGACCCCCGGCCTCATTGTTATCGGTGCCTCGAAAATGGATCTCCGAAAATATATTTTCTGGAGCATCATAATTACGCTTCCTTCATCGCTCATCTACCTGCTCCTCGGCTACTATTTCGGCGCCTTCTACTCCACCATTGATCACTATCTTCACCTCGGCTGGTATCTCATCGCTCTCACGCTCGCAGTCTTATTCGCAATCCTTTATTTCCAGCGCAAGTTTACCGAAAATTTCGCAAAGAAAATCGGCCAAGATTAGAATTCTAGATCCATCCGAGCCGCTTGAGCGCGCCATATGCGCCAAGATAGGAAACCATCGTTCCCATGAAATGTTGTGGTGGGCGATAAAATCTCGTTTCACCGCGCCGCGGCTCGTCGGCTTGGAGCACCTCATACGCACCCCCGGCCTCTTTAAAAATCCGCGCCATCTTCGCGAGGTCTCCAATCGCTTCTTCTTTATATTGTTCGCGTACTGCCAAATCGCTATGCCCGAGCACGACTTTTATCTTCACCTGAATATTTTGTAGCGTAACCCATGGCCAAACAAATTCGTTATGGTAAACCCATTGGCCCATCAGCCGATGCATCCAAAAAATATCTTTTCGCGGGTACTGCGGGTCGAAGTTCTGGAGACCGGAGCCGTGACCCACGCGCTGTTTCAATGTCTGCTCAACAATAAATGCTTCATCGGGCGTTAAAAAATATAGTGTGCCGAATATCGATGCGACGGTGTCGAGACGATCATCACTCGCTTCTGCGCGGAAAAACGCTTCGCGCGGGGCACCGTGCGCGCCTTCGCCATTTTCGCTGTATATTTTTTCCATAACGCTTCGGCGCGTTTTTTCGAATTGATTTTCGAATTCACGCGCGGCGGCTTCATCGCCTATCGCATTCGCAATATCAGCCATCGCTCGCAACCCGCGCGCCCACCAAACATTTACGCCACCCAGCTTCCCTTTTCGTCGTATCGTGTCAGCCCAATCCGGATTCTCAAGCGTCATGACTGCGAGGCCATCGGCGGAATCAACTTTTTTCTTGGCGAAAAAATCTACGGCTTTTTTTAATTTATCGAAGTGCTGAACTATAAATGTCTTGCCATTCGCGGAATTATGGAAAAGTTCGCCAGCGGCGATTAATGTCACTGGGATAGTGTCCTCGCCTCCGGCGAAATCAACTCCTTCATGTACCGGCCTCTCAAAACTTCGCGTTGCATCGCTCTCTTTATTATTATCTGTCGAAACGGCGCGTCGGCGGCGCGCAATATAAAAAATCGGCTTACTCCATCGCCGCAAGCCCGGCGTAAGCTTCACTGCCTGGTATTCGCGTTCGACACGAGACGGAAGCGAGCCGTCGGGACGCTGATGCCAAAACAATGTCGCCAGCGAATCGATCGCAGCATCCGGAAATTCGTGGACGAAATAATTTGCGCTCGCATGCGCCGCATCGCGCGCCCAAACCTGATTAAAATAATTGCTATCCGGATCCGTGGACGGAAAAATACCGAAGCCCGGCTCGTGATGTTTGCGCAAACGATTTTGAAAATCTTCGGCGGTTTGATGGATTAAATCATCATCTTGAAGAGTGGACATATTATAAGCATCGCACTATCAAGCTTTGCGATTCAAGTTGACAAAATTAAATTTATATGAAATAATATGATCTGATCATTAACTAATTGGAGGTCTTCATGCAAACGGTTGCAAAATGGCTTGCTGTTTCTTGGGTTCTTAAAAGCAGTTACGCCGGAATGTTTATCATCATGCTCATTGAAGGCCCGGTCGTCACTGCCTTCGGTGGGTTTGGGGCCAAACTTGGATTCTTCAACGTCTGGTTTGTACTATTGCTTTCAGCTTTGGGAAATTTTTTACCCGATCTCTTCTTCTATGGTATTGGCTATTATGGCCAAGCATGGGATAATCGATAAGCTCAGGCCCCTCGGTATTACGAATGAGCTAATGAGTAAAGTGGGGATGCTCTATGCCAATCACCCATTCACCACATTATTCATCGTGAAGATGATCCCGTTCTTGCCGCCAAGCGGGCTTACAGCCGCAGGCGCTGTCCGAATGCCAATTGGGAAGTTTTCTTTCTGGAGCTTGATTATTACTATCCCGAGTTCTGGATTATATTTCCTAACTGGCTATCTCGCCGGAGAAGAATACGCACGCATCGCTCATTATCAGGAGCTCGCATTGGCTGCTATCGCGATCGCAATCGTGGCCATCGTCTTTGCCTATAACAAACTTATGGCGGGTCTCGGCAAAAAGATGGCGCCAAAAGAACTCCGATGAGATGTATACCTACGACCAAACGCGCGGATTGCATTCGCGCGTTTTTTATTCTTAATTTTTGCTACAATCATAATAATGAAGTTCCGTCATGAGTTTTTTCTGATGGTTATCGTTATCGCATTCGTCATCGCAATCGCGATTCCATTCAATACGTACCATTATGAAGCTGTGAGCGGCATCACGAACCCCAACCTCGCCTCCATCGCTAGCATTGCTGGCACTGCCTCATTCGATGGCGCGCTGACGTGGCTGAAATCCGCCGGATACTTTTTAATATTCATCGCAATGGTTATCGAAGGCCCAGTGATAACGTCCGCAGCCGCTTTCGCTGCCGCGCTCGGTTACTTTAATATTTTCATCGTCTTTTTATTGTCCATCGCGGGCGATCTCGTCGGCGATTACATCTATTACGCGATCGGCTATTTCGGTCGCGTACGCTTTGTTGAAAAATACGGCCATCATGTTGGCCTTACAGAAAAACGGCTGAAGCATATGGAACGGCTGATCAAAAAACATCCAAAGAAAACGCTGGCGGCGATCAAGCTCGCACCGCTTCTTCCCGCGCCGGGGCTGATGATGATTGGTGCGACGCACATGCCGATGCGACGTTATACAGTTATGACATTCCTCGTTGCGCTTCCTAAAACCCTTCTCTTCATGCTCCTCGGCTATTACTTCGGGAGTGCGTATGACCGTTTCGCGTCGATTTTTCAAAATGGCGAATACTTTATACTCATCGCCGTCGGCCTGACGGTCGTCGTATTTTACGGCTACCAGAAGCTTAGCGCCGTTCTTTCGACCCGACTGGAAACGATTTAACCGTGATTCAAAAAGGGGTGTTTTTGCGGTATTATTAGCCAATGCGCATCGCGATCTTTTCGGATAACTTTTATCCGGAACTTTCGGGGATTTCGGACTCGGTTATCAGCCTTGCGAAAGAGCTCGTAAAACGCGGGCATTTTGTGCACTTTTACGCTCCGCAATACTCGGCGGCCGATTTCGCAAAGTCGAATCTTCCGGACGAAGAAATCGACCTCGGACCGAATGTCGACGTGACACGATTCGTTTCCACATATTTTGGTTCCGGCTCCGGCCAGGGTCGGATGGTGCTCCCCTACGGCTTGCGCTGGTTGCAAGTTTCGTCATTTAAGCCGGACGTCATCCACACCCAAACATTTTTCGGCGTCGGTTTCGAAGGACTCATCGCCAGCCGCGCGCTCGGAGTGCCGCTCGTTGGGACAAACCATACTGCCATCAAAAGCTTCCTCATCTATAATCCGATCAAAACTGCGTGGATGGATGCTGGCATCGTAAAATACGTCAATTGGTATTATGAGCGATGCAAAATCGTAACGGCACCATCGCGATCAGTGTTTGTCGAAATGGAAGAAAGCGGCTTCCATAAAAACGGAGTCCCGCTTTCGAATCCGATCGAGACGGAAATCTTTAAACCGCTCGCGGATCGTGAAGCATTAAGGAAACAATTCGGTATCGGAAAATTCGCGATCATGCACGCCGGACGCCTTGCAAAGGAACGGAGCATCGACATCATGATCCGCGCACTGCCGATCGTGAAAAAATCTATCCCGGAAGCAGAGCTTGTTTTCTCTGGCCGCGGAGCTGACGAGCAAGCGTTTAGAAAACTTGCTGCCGACCTCGGCGTCGCAGAATCAGTAAAATTTTTAGGATTCCTCCCGCAAGAAAAACTCGTCGAGGCATACAACGCGAGCAAAGTGTTTGCCATCACAAGCACGTCGGATACGCAGAGCATGGTCATGATGCAGGCGATGGCATGCGGCTTGCCGATCGTCGGCGTTAACGCACGCGCACTGCCGGAATATATTAACAAGAACAATGGTTTCGTGGTTGAGCCCGAAGATCCGGCCGCGCTTGCCGCCAGGCTCGTGGAAATCCTGGAGAGTCCGGCTCTTGAGAAAAAACTCGGCGAAGGCGGCCGTAAAACGGCGCTCCAGTTCTCGCCGGATGCTATCGCCAACCGTTGGGAAACAATTTACAAAGACGCGATAATAAAAAGATGAAACTAAGCTTCATTATCCCCGCTTACAACGAAGAGCATTATATTGGCGACTGCCTCGATGCAATTGTAAAAGAGCGCCGCGAACTTCCACCGGAACTCGCGCGGGAGATTGAAATTATCGTCGTAAACAATAAATCAACGGATGGGACGGCGGCAGTGGTCACAAAGTATCCAGAAGTGAAACTCGTCAACGAGCCGGAAAAAGGCATCGTGCACGCCCGCCGCGCCGGCTTCCTCGCTTCGAGCGGCGCGCTGATCGCGAACGTGGATGCCGACACGCGCATAACATCGGGCTGGATTAAAAAAGTTATGGATGAGTTCGCGCGGGATCCAAAACTTGTTGGGATTTCAGGCCCGTTCATTTATTACGACGCCTCGCGTTCAGTCAGATTCTGGACTCGATTTTTCTATTATGTCGGATTCGTTTTTTACCTTTTGATCCGTTTTGTCTTTCGAGTCGGTTCGATCTTACAGGGCGGCAACTTCGTCGTCCGACGCGACGCGCTCGAAAAGATCGGCGGCTACGATACCAATATCAGCTTTTACGGCGAGGACACGGACGTCGCGCGCCGATTAAGTAAAGTTGGCCATGTTAAATTTACTTTTTCACTCCCTGCGCTTTCCTCCGGCCGCCGCCTCGCGAAAGAAGGGAGTATCGTTGCCGGATTTCGTTATGCGACCAATATCGTCTGGATCACGTTTTTCAAAAAACCAAAGACACAGACATACCAAGATATCCGCGTATCGGATAGTTCATCCATGACCTATAGCCCCCGCAACAACCGGAGGCAATGGATCATTGGCACCATCTTCGTCGTGATCGTCCTACTCATTTTCGGCACTGGCGCGTATATTATCTATAGCATCGCGAAAACCGGTACGATTAGCACGATTGGCTTCATAGAAATGGAGAATGCCGCACGTCAAGAGTCGCAACAACTTCGTGAAAAGCTGGATGAGGTTGCAACAACAACGAAAACCATGCTACAAGAAAAGCTCAATGGGCAATAAAGCTAAAGTTTTCCTTTTATTTATCGGCGACGCCATAGCGCTCTACGCGTCATTTTTCCTCGCACTCATGCTCCGCTACGACATCGCGCTTAACACTCCCGTCTACGAAGCATATATCGACGCCGACCTCGTTCCGTTCACTATAATATTTGCGCTCTGGTTAATTGTCTTCTTTGTCGCCGGCCTCTACGATCTTCGCCGCCTCCGCAACGGCCTCGACTTTATTAAAACGCTTTGGCTTACGACTTTCACCGCGGCCATTTTATCCGTCATTGTTTTTTATATCGCGCCATCGCTCTTCGGCATCACGCCCAAAACCAACCTTCTCGTCTTCGCGATCATTTTCGCTATCATTGAAACGCTTTGGCGGCGTGCGTTCAACCGACACACGAGATCTGGGCAGGCACCGAATCAAGTTTTATTAATCGGCAACGGCGTCACGGAAGAAATCGAAAAAGTGGTCCGCGAAAATGCTCAACTCGGATTCGGGATTGCCGCGCGCATTAATGAGCCATCGGCGTTCTCAGATCCAGCAGCACTCGAAAAAATCGTCCATGAAAAAAATATTAACTGCATCGTCGTTCCACGATCATTGAAACGCGAAGGCGACCTTCCCGCGACGCTCTTTAAATTCTTCAGCCAAGGCATCCTTATCATGGACTTGCCGAATTTCTATGAAGCCGTCATGCGAAAAGTTCCGCTCGCAGACCTCGAAGAAACCTGGTTTCTGGAAAATATTGAAGGCGCCGCGCAAATCTATGAACCGCTCAAACGCGCATGGGAATTCTCTGCCGCACTCATCATTGGCATTGTGCTCATTCCCGTAGAACTCATTATCGCGATTTTGGTTGCCACGACTTCGCGCGGTCCAGCCATTTATCAGCAGACGCGTGTCGGAAAAAATGGGCATAATTTTACGCTCTATAAATTTCGGACGATGCGCGCGAACGCGGAACGCGAAGGCGCGCAATGGTC
>Ga0210389_10004709_pt1 | contig 10587 bp, 10 predicted proteins | sample IncBWH28OmetaG_FD_160127 | JGI IMG/M metagenome (GOLD analysis project Ga0210389, IMG submission 160127) | Forest soil microbial communities from Barre Woods Harvard Forest LTER site, Petersham, Massachusetts, United States - Inc-BW-H-28-O ... | reverse complement strand
AGGAGGTACTCAATCGGCGTGATCCCGTTGTCCTCCGCCGCGAAGACCTCCGGGTGATCGGCCTCGAAGACCGACTCCTGCTTGTGGCTCTGCTCCTGGCCGAGGCCGAAGTAGTCCTTGACCGTGATGGTGGTGTGGACGCCCCCTTGCCACTTGGACGATGCCCGCCAGGTGAACTGCGCGGCCTCTGGCGCGCCCTTCAGCACTTCGCGCGCGTCGAGAAGTGCCTGCACGTTTACTCCGTTATCGGCTACCGCGGTCATCTCGCCCATCCCCTCCCGTATTCGGATTTCCCCATCATCCTTATGGGGATACTTGACAATACACGGAACATGGCGCGTTACCATAGCCCCATGGCGGAGCCTGCCTCGACGCTCGCGGCCGGCTCTGTCGGCACTGTCGAAACCCAGTACCTCGACCTGCCCGGGCCGGTGCCGCTCGACTGCGGGCGGCAATTGCACCCGGTTCGCGTAGCGTACGAAACCTACGGCACCCTGTCACCCCGGCGGGACAACGTCATCCTGGTCTGCCACGCGCTGAGCGGCGACGCCCACGCGGCCGGCATCGCGAAGACGCCGCCGGCCGAGAGCACGCGCGACGGCTTCGGCGCCGCCGACCGCGACGGCACGGCAGGCAAGGGGCTCGGCTGGTGGGACGGGATGATCGGCCCAGGCAAGGCATTCGACACCGACCGCTTCTACGTCGTCGCCACGAACCTGCTCGGCGGCTGCCGCGGCACGACCGGGCCGTCGTCGACCAACCCGGCGACGGGCAGGCCCTACGGCGCCGACTTCCCCGTGATCACCGTCGCGGACATGGTCAGGACCGAGCGGGCGTTCCTTGACCAGCTGGGCATCGAGCGGCTCGCGGCGGTGGCCGGCGGCTCGCTCGGCGGGATGCAGGCGCTGGAGTGGGCGATCATGTTCCCCGACCAGGTCGATGCCGTCGTGGCGATCGCGAGTACGCACGCCCTGCACCCGCAGGGCGTCGCATGGAACGCGATCGCGCGTGACGCGATCATGCGCGACCCGGCGTGGCAGGGCGGTGACTACTACGGCACGGGTGCCGCGCCAGACGCAGGCATGGGCGTGGCGCGCATGGTCGGCCACGTCACCTACCTGTCCGCGCAGGCACTCGACGAGAAGTTCGGCCGGCGCCTGCAGCCATCTCCTGGAGAAGCACCGCCCGACGATGTCCGGTACACGATCACCGACGCGGAGTTCCAGGTCGAAAGCTACCTGCGGCACCAGGCCGAGTCGTTCGTCAAGCGGTTCGACGCCAACACCTACCTCTACACGTCGCGCGCGCTGACCTACTTCGACCTGGCCAGGCAGCACGGCGGGTCGCTCGCCAGGGCGCTCGCGGGCGTTTCCGCGCGGACGCTGCTCCTTGCGTTCAGCTCCGACTGGCTGTACCCGCCGTCCGCGTCGGCCGAGGTCGCCGACGCGCTCCGCGCCCTCGGCAAGCCGGCCGAGCTCCAGGTGATCGACGCGCCGTACGGGCACGACTGCTTCCTGCTCGAAGAGGCGCGGCAGACACCCATCATCCGCCGGTTCCTTGGCGAGCACGGCCTGGCCTCGGGTGTGGACGGCGATTGACATCGGGGAAGATGGGCCCATGACCGACAACCAGTCACCCCCCGGAGGGACGACCAACCCGGGCCGTGTCGAAGAAGACCGGGTGTTCGGATTCGAGACACGGCAGCTGCACGCCGGGCAGCGGCCCGACCCGAACACGGGCGCGCGCGCGGTGCCGATCTTCCAGACGACCAGCTACGTGTTCGAGGACCCGGAATCCGCGGCGGCGTACTTCAACCTGCAGGAGTACGGGAACACCTACTCGCGGATCATGAACCCGACGGTCGCGGTGTTCGAGGAGCGGGTGGCGAACCTCGAGGGCGGAGCCGGGGCGGTCGCGTTCGCCAGCGGCATCGCCGCGCAGGCCGCCGCGCTCTTCACGCTGCTTGAGCCGGGCGATCACGTGGTCTCGTCCTCCGCGCTCTACGGCGGGACGGTGAACCAGCTCAAGCACCTGCTGCGCAAGATGAACGTGGGGCTGACGTGGGTCGACCCGGACGACCCGGACGCGTGGCGCCAGGCGGTCCTGCCGAACACGAAGGCGTTCTTCGGCGAGACGATCGGCAACCCCGCGGGGAACGTGCTCGACCTTGAGACGGTGGCCTCCATCGCGCACGAGCACGAGCTGCCGTTCATCGTGGACAACACGTTCGCGACGCCGTACCTGTGCCGCCCGATCGAGTGGGGCGCCGACATCGTGATTCACTCGGCGACCAAGTTCATCGGCGGCCACGGCACCTCCATCGGCGGCGTCGTGGTCGAGGCGGGCACGTTCGACTGGTCCAACGGCCGGTTCCCCGTGGTCGCGGCCCCGTCGCCTGCCTACCACGGCCTGCAGTTCCACGAGACGTTCGGGACGTACGGCTACCTGATGAAGCTCAGGGCCGAGACCCTGCGCGACCTGGGCGCGGCGCTCTCGCCGTTCAACGCCTTCCTGTTCCTGCAGGGGCTTGAGACGCTGTCGCTGCGAATGGACCGGCACGTCGCCAACGCCCGCGAGGTCGCGGCCTTCCTCGCGGCGCACGAGCTCGCGTCGAACGTGACCTACCCGGGCCAGCTCGGGAGCAAGTACCAGCTGCTCGTGGAGAAGTACCTGCCGCTCGGCGCCGGGGCGGTGTTCTCGTTCGACTGCGCCGGCGGCCGGGCGGGCGGCCAGGACCTCATTCGCGGCGTGTCGCTCTGGTCCCACCTGGCCAATGTCGGCGACGCGAAGAGCCTGATCATCCATCCCGCCAGCACGACGCACCGCCAGCTGAGCGACGATGAGCTGCGGGCGGCCGGCGTCGGGCCTGGTACGGTGCGGCTGTCGGTTGGCACCGAGTCCGTCGCGGACCTGATCTGGGACCTGGAGCAGGGCTTCGCGCTGGTAGCCGCGACAACGGGAAAGAGGGTGGCGATCCCATGAGCGATCTCGACCTCAGCAAGTACCAGGACGTGCTGACGATCCAGCGCGTGCTGCACACCGCCAAGACGATCGCGATCGTGGGCCTGTCGAGCAACCAGCTGCGGGCGAGCAACTTCGTCGGCTACTACCTCAAGCGGCACGGCTACCAGGTGATCCCGGTCAACCCGCGCGAGACGGAGATCCTCGGCGAGAAGTCCTACCCGAGCCTGCTTGACGTGCCCGTGCCGGTGGACGTCGTGAACGTCTTCCGCGCGCCCGACGCGCTGCCAGGGATCGCCAGGGAAGCCGTGACGATCGGCGCGGGCACCCTCTGGTGCCAGTTCGGCGTGATTAACGCCGAGGGCGCCAAGATCGCGGAGGACGGCGGGCTAAGCGTGATCATGGACCGCTGCATCAAGGTGGAGCACGCCCGCTACGTGGGCCGGATGCACTGGCTCGGCTTCAACACCCAGCGCATCACGTCCGTCCGTGCCGGGCTGCAATAGCCCCTCGTCAACCGCGCCGACGCGGGAGGCCAGCGCGGAGCGCAGGTTTCGCTGTCCCAACACGCAACGCCAAGGCTGGGTAAGACGTCCTTTAGACAGATGCTTCATCTATCAAGGACGTGACTGACATGGCGCGGACGCACGACGGTCATCACGCGGGGGGACGACCCCCCGTGCCCTTCGAGGGCCTGCCCGGTGGAAAGGTGCGAGTACACCGGACAGGCCGGCTCGCAACAATCGGCGCGACCGCGCTAGCGGCGGCCGCGATCGCGGTGACCGGGTGCACGACACAGGCCGCCTCGGCCGCTCCTGCGGCCTTCGCCAAGTCCGCCGGAGCGGCGGCCCCCGCCGCCAGCGCGGTGACCGCCAGCGTGACGGCACCCGCCGGCTACACGGCGCCCAAGCGCAACCTGGCCCCTGGCATGAAGGGCGCGGACGTCAAGGCACTGCAGCAGCGGCTAGCTTCACTCAGGTACTACCCGGGCTCGATCGACGGCCAGTTCGGCGGCAACACCCAGGCGGCGCTCTGGGCCTTCCAGGAGATCAACGGCGTCAAGGTGACCGGCGTGGTCGACGCGGCGACCAAGAAGGCCCTGGTACATCCCAGGACCTACAAGTCGCCTTCGTACACGGGCAAGCGCGCCACGCGCATCGAGGTGGATCAGGCGCTTGAGGTCCTTGTCCTGTTCGACAACAACACGGTCAAGCTGATCAGCCACGTCTCCAGCGGCGGCGGCTATTACTACAACTGCGGCAGCTACGGCTGCTCGCAGGCGGTCACCCCTAACGGCACGTACAACACCACGGTCTTCATGCCCGGCTGGGTGACGGTGCCGCTCGGCGAGATGTACAACCCGGTGTTCTTCATCAGCACGGTTTTCGCCATCCACGGCGACACGTACGTCCCAGTGGGGCCGGCCTCGCACGGCTGCGTCCGGGTCCCGATGGACGTCGCGGCCATCTTCCACACCCTGGTCAGGACCCCGGGGACGCAAGTACACGTCTACGGCAAGCCACAGTGGGAGAAGTAGGTCACGTCGGTCAGCGCTAGACGCCCCGTCATTGGCCGGGTGATAGTGGAGAGAGGGGCTCGCGCCCCCGTTGCCCGGCCAAATGACTGATGGGTGGTCTTATGCTCCAGGCCTTCGTCTTCGAGAAAGTCGGCGTCGTCGTCGGCGACCTGTACTTCCTCGACCCCAACCCGCACCCGGGGCAGGAGGGTCCCGAGCACGGCGTCCGGCTCGAGCTGCGGGTCATCGACCGCGGCGAGCTCAAGAGCTCCATCTACTCGGCCGTCCCGATCGCGGTCGGCAAGCCGATCTGGCGAGTCGACCTGCTTGAGTCGGTGGACGGCAAGCCCGGCAGCTTCAATCGCACGCACCACCACCCGAAGTTCACCGAGGAATGGGACCCGACCTCCCGCGTCTTCCTGCGGGAGCTGTCACAGGACCCGCTCGGCTGGCTCGCCGGCCAGCTCGCCGACCTGCCGGGAATCCTCGACCGGGCGGAGGTTCCGCAGGACGTCGCCGACCCCTCCGACGCGGCCAGCCTCAAGGACATGGCACCCGCGATCGCCGGGGTGGCCGGCATGATGCTGGACAAGGTCCGCGCCGGCGAACTCGGCACCGCCCCAGGCGACGACGCGGTCGACAGCATCAGGAACGGGTGGCTGTAGGCGTCTTCTTCTTCCCGCCGCGGATGGCGGACAGGATCGCGGCGATCACCATGAAGGACACCGACTCGTAGAACGCCGCGTGCAGGCCGGTGGTGAACGCCGACGCCGCCGGGCCGTGCAGCGAGGTCGTACCCACGAAGATCGCGAACGCGAGCTGCCGTGAGATCGACCGCGACGCCACCAGGATGGCCACAGAGAACGAGAACACCATCCCGACGTTCGCAAAGGTCCGCATCATCCCTGACGCGATGCCGAACATGTCAGGCGGTGCCGCCTTCATGATCGCCGAGCTGTTGGCCGGGAAGAACAGGGACGCTCCAACCGCGTTGATCACGCCGACGCAGACGATCCACCACAGCGGGGTCGCGTTGCTGAGCTGTGCGTACAGCACCAGCGCGACGACCTGCAGGCCGAGCCCCGCCGTGGCGGGCAGTACCGCACCGTAGCGGTCGGCCAGGCGACCCGCGTAGATGCTGACCCCGGCGGAGATCAGGTAACCGGGCAGTAGCAGCAGCGACGCGTGGATCGGCGAAAGCCCGCGTGGCCCCTGCAGGTACATCAGCAGCAGGAAGAGCACCGCGAAGCTGGCGAGGCCCTGGAAGAGGGACGCGCACAGCGACGCCGACATCGTCGGGACCTTGAAGATGCGCAGCGGCAGCATGGGCGCGGCGACCCGTGACTCGATGAGCACGAACACCGCGATCAGCACCACGCCGCCAATGAGGAAGCCGGCCGTCGAGGCGTCGAACGGCTCGTTGCCGAGCTTGGTGATCGCCCAGAGCACGCCGAACAGGCCGAGGCCGAGAGTGACCATGCCAAGCGGGTCGAGCCGCTGGCGGGTCCGCTCGCCCTTGTCGCGGAGCACGCGCATCGCCCCCGCGATGGCGAGCACGCCCGTCGGCACGTTGATCCAGAAGATCCACCGCCACGAGACGTACGTGACGATCAGCCCGCCGAGCACCACGCCGAGCACCGCGCCGATCGTCCAGCCAAGCGAAGTGAACCCGTAGGCACGGCCGCGCTGCTCCCTCGGATAGAGGTCGGCGATCACCGCGCCGCTGTTCGCCATGATCAGCGCGCCGCCGATGCCCTGGACGACACGGAAGGCGATGATCGACACCTCGTCCCACGCCAGCGCGCACAGCAGCGAGCCGAGGACGAAGACGGCGAACCCGGTCTCGTACATGCGCACCCGGCCGAACATGTCGCCGAGCCTGCCGACCTGGGTGGCGAGCAGCGTGATGACCAGCAGGAAGCTGATGATCACCCAGACCACGTCCGACAGCGCCACGTGCAGGCTGCGCTGGATCTCCGGTAGCGCGAGAACCACGATGGTCGTGTCGACGGCCGTCATCAGCACGCCCGCCATGATCACGATCATGGCGAGGCCGGTCCGTACCGGCTGCTCGGTACCCGCCAGCGCTGGACTATTTTGTTCGGTACCGGGGAAAGTCACTTTCTTAGCCTAACGAAAGGTAGCTTTTCCGCCAGCCGAGACTAGGCTGTGTTCCGGCGTTCGCACGTGAGGGGCGGCATTGCAGTGGCTCGCGATGAATCCGCGATCGGCAGGGTGGGAGTGCTCGTCCTTGGCACCCGTGGCCCGGACGGTCCCGGTGAGGTGCGGATCAGGATTCGCGGCGGCTCAGAGAACTACCTTGCCTGGTCGCGAAGGCCGCTGCCGCGAGGCACCGTTGTCCTCGTCATCGAATACCTCGGCCCGCGAACGGTTGACGTTATGGAATGGACCGACCCGCTCGGCGAGGCCCCCGCTATCCCCGGTTCTACTGAAGTCCCTCGCTCAGGAGAGTGAAACCATGTTCGGTTACCGAGTTCCCGCGCCCGATGAGGCAATGCTCATCTCCGGCGGTCGTCGCGGGATGAATGACGCGCCGTTCCGTGTAGTCACCGGGCACGGCGCGTTCGTCACGCCGTTTTTCCGTAAGGTCAGGTACCTGACGCTTTCCATGCAGGAAGCCGAGGTGGCCGAGACCTGCGTGACCAAGCAGGGCATCTCGCTGAACGTCCGGTCGGTGATCGCGTTCAAGGTCGGCTACGACGCGGAGTCCATCGTCAACGCCGGGCAGCGGTTCCTGTCCGACCAGGACCAGATGTCCGTGCTTACTGGCCGGATCTTCGCCGGCCACTTGCGATCGATCATCGGCTCGATGACCGTCGAGGAGATCGTGACCGAGCGGCAGAAGCTGGCCACCGAGGTGCTCGACGGGTCCAAGGCGGAGATGGCCACCATCGGCCTGACCGTCGACTCGCTGCAGATCCAGTCCATTGATGACATGGGCGCCGGCTACATCGCGGCGATGGCCGCGCCGAACAACGCGGCGATCCAGCGGCAGGCGAAGATCGCCCAGGCCGCGGCCGACCAGGCGGCGGCCGAGGCGCAGCAGGCGTCGGTCAGGAAGCAGGCCGAGTTCGCCAGGCAGACCTCGGTCGTCCAGGCTCAGTACAAGGCCGAGATCGACAAGGCGCAAGCGCAGGCCGCGCAGGCCGGTCCGCTCGCCCAGGCCGAGGCGCAGCAGGCGGTCATCGCCACGCAGGCCAAACTGGCGCAGCAGCAGGCCGAACTGCGCCAGCAGCAACTGGTATCCGAGGTGATCAGGCCCGCCGAGGCGGAGGCCCAGAAGGTCAAGATCCTCGCTATCGCCGAAGCGGAACGGACCAGGATCGCGGCGGAGGCCGCGGCGTCGAACAACCGGGTGGCGCTCGACCAGTTGCTCATCGCCCAGCTCCCGCAGATCGTCAAGGAGGCGGCCGTCGGCCTGGCCGGGGCCAATGTCACCGTGCTCAACGGCGCGGACGGGCTCGGCGAGATCGCCGCCGGACTGGTCAGCCAGGGGCTGACCATCCTGGAGTCGGTCCGCAGGGGCGTCGGCGCAGGACCGGCCGACGGCAAGACCACACCGAACACTCTCGGCAACGGCCAAAACCCCTAGCGCCGGGAGAGGATGGCGGCCAAGGCCGCGGCCGGAGAACGCTCGGGCAGCGCCGCGTGTATCAGCTCTACGCGATGGCACAGCCTTGGCTGCCCCACGTGGACGGCGGTGATACCGCTGCCGCGCAACGCTGGCTCTGGTAGCAGGGTCAGGCCGTGGCCTCCGGCTGCCAGGTTGATCAGCGTGGTGACGTCTTCGCCGGCGTAGCGCAATGCGGGCTTGAACGCTCCTGTGCCCGCGTGCCTGCGGATCTCCGCTAGCGGCGGGGCCACGTTGTCTGCTTCTATCCATCTGGCGTCGGCTAGATCCGTGAGACGGAGAGTGGTTCTCGCCGCCAGCGGGTGGTCGTCGGGCAGGATCACCTTGACCTGGGTCTCGGTGAGTCCGGTGGCGGTTACCGGTGCTTGCTCTGGGAGCGGGTCGCCTGGGGCGGTGAGGCCATCGGTTAGGGCCAGGTCCAGCTCGCCGCGGGCTACGGCAACGGCCGTGTCCCTGCCGTTTCCCGTCTGAACGGTGATGGCCAGGCGGGGCATCCGGTTGCGGAGTTCGGCCAGGGCGGCCGCCAGGGCCGAGGTCGCGCCGGCGAGCGGGGTGACGCCGATGAGCAGTGCGGCGGCCGGGGTCTTGGTCATTCTCGTGACGTCGGTTCTGGCCGCGTCCAAGCGGAGCAGGATGGGTTCCGCGTGCTCGAGCAGCCGGGCGCCCGCCTCCGTCGGGGTGACCGGGCGGCGGTTGAGCAGCGGGGTCTTCAGGTCGTTTTCCAGCGCGGCGATCTGCTGGGAGACCGCCGCTTGGGTGTAGCCGAGTTTTGCCGCGGCAGCCGAGAACGAGCCGAGCCTGGCCACCATCACGAAGGTCCTGAGCAGTTGCGCTTCCACTGGATAAGCATCGCTTATCGGAAGACAAGAAATCATCGTTGGCGCTTAATGTCGCGGTGGCGCGAGGATTGGGGCATGACTCAGCACACCCCCCGGATCGCGGTCGTGGGCGACCGGTCAGCGAACGTCAGGGCGCACGCACGCATCCCGCGGCTCATCGACGCCCTCCTCACCCGCGACTCCATCGCGCTCGATCCCTACTGGATCGCCACCCCTGACGTGGCGGAATGCGATCTGAGCGGCTTCGACGCGATCTGGCTGGTACCCGGCAGCCCGTACGAGAGCGCCGAGGGGGCGCTCGCCGCCATCCGCACCGCGCGCGAGCAGCGCATTCCGTTCCTTGGCACCTGCGGCGGCTTCCAGTACGCGCTGATCGAGTACGCGCGCAACGTCTGCGGGCTGGCGGAGGTCGAGAACGCCGAGGTCACGCCCGACGCCAGCGAGTACCTCATCGTCCCGCTTGAGTGCTCACTCACGGGGCATGAGGAGGCCGTCATGATCGTCCCAGGCACGCTGGCCGCGAAGATCTCCGGTCCCGGCAGGCGCACCGAGCGCTACCACTGCAGCTACGGGCTGAACCCGGAGTACATGGAGGCACTGACCGGCAGTGGCCTGCGGTTCAGCGGGTTCGACGATTCTGGGCAAGTCAGGATCGCGGAACTGCCAGGGCACCCGTTCTTCATGGGCACTCTTTTCCAGCCGGAACTGCAGGGTGATGGCACCCAGCCGCACCAGATCATCCGCGCCTTCGCCGTGGCCGCGGCGGAGCGGGTCGCATGGCTCGCTCCCTCATCGCGATAGCGCCTACGACGGGTCGCGGAGGAGGATGAAGTTGATCGCGGTCGCCTTCATCACCAGGTCACCGTCCTGATTGGTCAGTTCCATGAGGGTCTTGACGATCCCCCGGTCGGGCTTGCTGCTTGAGCGGCGCGCCTCGATGACCGTGGCGCGGACGTGCAGCGTGTCGCCGGGGCGGACCGGCTTCGGCCAGCGGAGCTCGTCGACGCCGGCGGCGCCGAGGCTGCTCTCCGGGCTCACGTAGCTGTCCACCAGCAGGCGCATCATCATGCTCGTCGTGTGCCAGCCGCTCGCGATCAGGCCGCCGAACGGCCCGTCCTTGGCCGCCACGGGGTCGACGTGGAACGGCTGCGGGTCGTACTCCTTGGCGAAGGCGATGATCTCCGCCTCGCTCAGCGAGAAGCTGCCGCAGTCCACGGTGGTCCCAGGGACATAATCCTCGAAGAAGCGGGTCACGCGCTCAAGATGATCGGTCACGTCCCAAGTATCGCGGAAAAGTGTGCCAGCCACAGCGCGTCTGTCCGTATTTGATCACGACACGATCACGGGAAAAACTCAATTTGCCTGCGGACGCCCGACGGCCCCTGCAATAGTTCCACCAACGGATCGGCGGGGGCGAAAGCGTCGATAAACGCTCAGACCCTTGGATACCGCGACATAGCGGGCAGGCGCTTAAGAACGCCCGCAAGCGAGTAGATGGGGCCCGCCGAGAGGCGCACGCCGCGTAGGCCGGGCGAGGCAACGACCATGGGGAGAGCATGACCGCTGGGCGTAGTGACCGTCGGCCGGTGAGGATCAGGCGAAGGGGGCGTCACACGATC
>Ga0210389_10004708_pt1 | contig 10587 bp, 11 predicted proteins | sample IncBWH28OmetaG_FD_160127 | JGI IMG/M metagenome (GOLD analysis project Ga0210389, IMG submission 160127) | Forest soil microbial communities from Barre Woods Harvard Forest LTER site, Petersham, Massachusetts, United States - Inc-BW-H-28-O ... | reverse complement strand
CCAGGTCCCGGTCCGCCAGGTCCCGGTCCATGACCCGGTCCACCAGGACCCGGTCCGCCAGGCCCCGGTCCATGACCCGGTCCACCAGGACCCGGCCCAGGAGGCCCAGGAGGCCCAGGACCCGGTCCCGGTCCGCCAGGTCCTGGCGCGTCAGGGGCCGGCCCGTGCCACGGTCCGCCAAGACTCGGTGCGCAGTTCTCACAAAGCGGCGGTTGCTTCAACGGGGCGGCGTTGGCCAGCTCTCCGCCTACTGCCAGTGCTGACATGCCGACACCCGCGGCAATTGCCGCGCCTGCCATGCGCTTCACATACATGCCCGTTCGTCCCTTCCGAGCTCCGACTTCGACATTGTCTGGCTACCCCGTGACCAGGCACCGAAACGGCGGTGCCCGTCCGCCACGACGCCGTGCCGTGTGATGGTGTGCGCTAGGGGCAAGTCACGTCCATCTCGAACGGCTTGGTCACCGGCTGCTGCGGGCTAGCCATGTTAACGCCCGTAGCGGTGCCCTTGATCGTGTAGGAGTTGCCGTTTTTTGTAACCTCGACGCTGCCTTGATTCGGCGCGGCGGCGGAGTAGCCCAGCGTCACGCCGTTGACGTTCCCCAGTCCGACCGACTGGACGGCTGGCGGATTGGCAATAGTGATCACTGCGCCGATCCCGTTTGTCGGATCGCCGATGCCGATGTTGACGTTACCGCCGGCCTGGGTGCAGCTGACCTGACCCGTGATGTTCTGATTCTGACCATCGATAGTGACCTTCTCCGTGCTCGCTGTCGTATTGGACTTGTCGCTCGAACAGCCAGCCAGACCCGCGACCACCATGGCCACAGCCGCTATTCCGACCAAGATCGCACGCTTCACCAGTGCCCTCCTTTTTGTCGTGGCCCTTCAATGCTGGCGGATCGTTCATAGCTGCGATTGAGGAAAAACCCGCTACCCCCTTGTCCTGGATGCACTTTCACGACGTCCCGTTCCGGGCGGATACCCAAATTACCGTTCGCGTGTTCGTGTTTCCGATCCTTTTCGGTTGGCCGGTCGGTTCGGTCTGCAGCGCGGGCGGGTCAACCTAGCAAGCCGGTAGTACCGGACTGGCCAGCGCCCACGCGAGACGGTGGCTCACCACCACCAGCGGTGCCCGAAGCCGCCGCGGCCGTGGTCAAACCCGCGGCCATGGTCAAACCCGCGGCCATGGTCAAACCCGCGGCCATGGTCAAAGCCGCGACCGCGGTCAAAGCCGCCGTGACCGCGGCCGAATCCGCCGCCATGACCGAACCCGCCAACGTGGCCCCCGCCGCCACCATGGCCCCATCCCCCGCCGCCTCTGCTCGGGACTGGGGCGCCATGGGGCCCGGTCATCGCGAAGGTTGTGCCGGGCGCGGGCGGCGGCGCGGCCTGTGCCGCGGCGATGCCGCCGAACATCATCGCTCCGGTCAGCGCGCCGGCGCCGACTGCACCGGCGGCCGCTTTGCGGACCGATCGCAGAGAAATCAACATGGAGCTCCTTCCAAGACCTTTGAACTGACGCATTGAAAGTTACCCATAAAATCGGGAGCAAAACAATAAATTAGACTTTAGATATCGCTGTGAATCAGTTGAAGGAACGCTGGTAGATACGCATTTTTGTGTGCAGTTTATCCACATTTACGCGTCGTATTATTTACGACTCTCAGTATCCCTGCGACCCCTGCGATCGGTACACGCGTAACCAGCTAAACATGCTGCTCAAGCAGCAATTACTGAAATACTGACATACGTAACATCGCGCTTCAGTGCATCATTATTTGCGCGTCTACGCAGCCGAATCAAGCGAAATACGTCCAATGTTTCTGCCTGCCGCGCCGGGCAAGCGGCAAACCGTAATATTTCACATATCGGTCGATCGATCCATGGACCTATATTAACGTTTAGCTATCTTTCGAAATAATCGGGAAGCGGCTGGTAGAACGCAAGGTCGCGCCTTGACCTGGGTTCAACGGCTCCGCGACGCGCCGTGGCCGTTAGTGCACGATTCCGTATCTACCTGTATACTGACATACTGATCTACTGATTGGCGCCCCCATCGGAAGGCGATTGGCGCAGTGAACATCAACCCAGACGCAGCGCCAACCGAGCGCCTCACGGGCTTCCGACAAAAACCCGTGCAACGGACGATCGCCCAACAGCCAGTCGACCATCGAACACACGATCAACCAGCACGCGCCCAACGAACGCGACGCACCGTCGACCTCCCAGCCGCCACACACCGAGGCCTCGACATCTGGCAACGAGAGGCGGCCGACCGCCTCGGAGTCGCCCGCGTGACCGGCCAAGAGGTCCTCACCGCGCTCATCGACCAGCTTCTGGGCGACCCCAAACTCGCGGCCCAGATCACCCGCGCCATCGGGGACACGCGCTGACCGGCCGGCAAATTAGTGGTACTGTCGTACCAAATCCGTGGTTCTGGTTCGGACCGATCGACGCTTAGCACGTGGATGTTCCATGTCCACCGCGATCTACTTTGCCTCGAACGTCACACGGATGCTCGATCGAGCGGACGCGGCACTGGTACCCCTGGAGTTCGCCCACCCCTGTCTCAGCTGGCCTTTCGTGTGGATCAGTCCCGCCCTGGGAGCCTCCCGATCCACACGTACCGAAACGAATCATGACTCAAATTTGAAAACCGAGCGTCCGGTGCCGGGCGCCGAGCGAAGGTACCCGCGTTCTGGGGCTGCGTGGTGATATCGCCGCCACAGTGACCGAGTTGACCCCACTGCTGTCGGGGCTGCCGCTAATGCCTGCACACGCGATTCGCTGTCGACGACCGAGATGTCCGTCGAATTCAACGTTTTGAATGGCAAAAAGTCTGACTAATCGCGAAGCTTACTTGTAATGCCCTGCAACTTCGTCCTCGGCCTTGATCGCCCGGCGCGTGGTTTGGGGGGCGCCCCGCCCCACTACGTCGCCACCCGTGGATATCGACTAATGCTTCAAAGCAGTTCGCCAAATTGACGACTTCTTTGTCCAAGTGGTCCACTGACACCGTGCGGGCGCTATGAGCGTGCAGCGGGTTGACGCCCGAGTGTTGACCTCGCCCCACCACAGGCGGATGTTGCACAACCGCACCGAGATGCGCCACGAAGTTGGGAAAGTCCTGTGCGAACTTGAGAAAATCCTGCGCCAACTTGGGAAAGCCCTGTACGCCATTTTGGAAAGTCCTGTGCACCATTTTGATGCGACGGATTCGGCGATAGGGTAAAGACAACGGGAACGCGGTTATCGATGACGTACGCATCGCCAAGAGCGCCTCGAAGAGTTGTGCGGCAGGGGGTTCCGTCGTAATTCGGCGAGCCGCACGAGGCTATTCACGAAAGCAGTCCTGGAAGCCTGATGACGACGGGATCACATCTGAAAGTGCGTGACGTCGCGCCGACGAGTCGGGTCATGGTGGTGGCGATCATGGTGTCGATGGTTGCCTTCCTCGATGGCACCGTCGTGAACCTGGCCCTTCCGGCTATGGAACGCGACCTTGGCGGTGGTTTGCCGTTACAGCAGTGGGTTGTCGATGGCTACTTCTTGGCGTTGGCGGCGACGATTTTGCCGGGCGGTTCCATCTCGGATCTGTTCGGGCGCGTGCGGGTGATGCGTTTCGGGTTGGTGGCCTTCGGTGTGGGCTCGGTGTTGGCCGCCACCGCGGTCTCGCCAGCGATGCTGATCACTGCGCGCCTCATCCAGGGGTTCGGCGGGGCGTTTTTAGTGCCCGGCTCGCTGGCGCTGATCAACTCCGCGTTCGACCGCGCAGACCGGCCCGCAGCGATTGGTTTCTGGACCGCCTGGACCGGCACCGCCTTTGCGCTCGGGCCGGTGCTGGGCGGACTGGGCGTGGACTTTCTGAGCTGGCGATGGATCTATGTCCTCTCCGCGATCCCGGTGGTCCTCGGCTTCACCTTGACGTATTGGCTGAGCCCAATGCCCGGGCCCGTAAAGCACCCGCGCGTCGACGTGGCTGGCGCTGCGCTTTCGGCGGTTGGGCTGGCCGCCACGGTGTATGCACTGATCGAATCCCAGCGGCGCGGATGGAGCGCCCCGCTCGTCACCGCGTCGGTGGTCGTGGGAGCCGCGGCGTTGCTGGCATTCATGGCCTGGGAACGCCGCGCCCCCCACCCTATGCTGCCGCTGGGCTTGTTCGAGATTCGAAACTTCGCCGGGGCCAATCTGGCCACCGCGTTCATCTACGGCGCCCTCGCAATGGGCTCGCTTGGCACCGCGCTGTATCTCCAGGAGATCGCCGGCTACCCGGCCATCGCCGCGGGTTTGATCACCTTGCCCACCCCTATCATGTCGTTGCTGTTCGCCCGCCGCGTCGGCCGCGCCGCCACCCGAATCGGACCTCGGATTTTCCTGATGGCGGGCCCGCTGCTGGCCGGGTTGGGGGTGCTGCTCATCCGCCCCACCGCACACGGGTTCAACGTCTTCACGCAGCTGCTGCCCGGAAGGATCGTGCTGGCGACGGGTCTTGTCCTGACAATCACGCCGCTGACCGCGCTCAATTTGTCCTCCGTGGAGCTCGCGCACAGCGGAATCGCGGCCGCGATCCAGAACGCAGTGGGCCGGTTTTCGGCGCTGATCGCCGTGGGCTGCGTGGGACTCATCGCCGCCGGCACCCTGACCGATGCCAGCTTCGCCCGTCTGCTGCAGGTCAGCGCGGTGTTGTTCTTCATCGGCGCCGTCATCAGCGGCCTCACCATCACCAACCGGGCCGTCCCCGCTGAGCTGAGTCCGCTCCCGGTGAAGTCGCCGTCTTGTGCCACGGCCGTCACGACGCCCACAAGTGCGGCGCATGGCTGCCGGGTCTCTCGCCAGGCTTTGGGCGGGCCGTCAGGACCTTCTTGATCGACGCCGTGGTGTCCGCGAAATCGGGAATCACCACCACTGGGCTGCTGTGAGCCGATGAAGGTTTTCTCGGTGAAATTCATACCGACGATCTTCCCGGCTACTGTTACCAGACTTCGGGCAGGACACTCAGCGCGCTCGAATCAATCGAGCGAGACGCGATCGTCCTGGCACTGCGCGAGGCCGGCGAGAACCGTGTGCAGGCCGCAGCAACCCTCGGTATCGCCCGTTCGTCGCTGTACCGCAAACTGAAGAGCTTCGGCATCGAAGTCGACTGAGGTATCGGTCGGGACACGTCGCCGTGCTACACGGCCGGAGGCCGACGCGTCGCGCGAGCACTGGTAACCCCGCGGTCGGATGGCGTCCTCGTGCCCGCACACCTCGCTGGTCGAAATTGCTTCTGCTGCAGTCAAATTAGCGTGATCCAGTTGTGGAGTAAAGGATCGTTCGGCCACCGCGTCTCCGCCGAGCTGAGCGTGTTGTTCGCCACGGGTGCCGTGCTTCCCGGTGCCGACCCCACAGGCTGGGGGGACAAGCTGTCCTTGGCGGGATCCGGCGCGGCCGTTCCCGAGATCGACAAGATCGGGTGGTGGGGAATTGCCTTGCGGCACTCGAAGCTCCGGCGACGGCGGCTTCTCGTCGAATGTGTGATCGGATGCGTCGGCGCTGAGCTGCGCATGACCGGTTCACGGCGACACCGTGCGTCGCTGCTGCCGCAATTTGTCACAGCCACACGCCGGATAAACGGCGGATAAACGGGCGCCCGGTGATCGAATGGCATTCGAGCGGTCGAAGAAACCACCTACCAGCAAGTTCTCACAGTGGCCAGGGGCGGGATCGAACCGCCGACCTTCCGCTTTTCAGGCGGACGCGAAATCAGGTGTGAGGCTTTTGTGCTGGTCAAATTGGACGAACTGGACCAATTCCGACGGTTCAGAACACGCAATCCGAACCGCATGGCGGATGCAGAGCGGATGAAAACCCACCCTGAGCCCCACACTGCCAGGAGCGGGCAGGAGTCGTGACCAGGCACGATAACAGGGATTTCGGGCTGTAGTTGCCGTAGTTAAGGGAGTAGTCGTCGTCACGGTTGTCGTCAAGATTGTCGTCAACTGACCAGTTCACCCGTACCCTAGACTCAGGGTGTTTGCGATCCGGGCCGCCCACGCGCCGGGCGCGTTTACCGTGAAGCACGGCCTGGGGTACACCGGCCGGTCGTCGGCCTCGGGGTGCTCGTCGGCGTAGGTTCGGCTGCATGAATCAACGCAGATCGATCACTGTTACGTCCGATGGCGTGCAGAATAAACTTACGGCTGACTGGCAACTACACACTCTGTCGGTCACAGGCACCTACTTCATCAGCGTGTCTGATCTGTCTGGTCCATAGCCTGTTGCATTCGCGAGCGCCCGGGAAAGTTTGCGAGCCCTTGGGCCGAAGCGAAGCATCAGCGCAGCGCAGCCGCGGGCTTGCGTGCAATTCGAGGCGTCCGGTGCGGCGCATCCGGCTCGGCCCGGCTCTCGCGGAAACACCGCTTCGAGACACGCATGCGGCAGTACCATGTGGTTCGATATTTTGAAGCGACCTGGGGTGGAGGAGCTTTGCCTGCGCAGCCGACGATGGATGTATTGACGGCAATAAAATTCGGCCAGCTCCTGAACGCAACCTATGAGACACCGCCCAGCGACTTGACGAATACGGCCGGTCAGGCGTTAAGCGCGGGCGGCGCAGACTACACATTGGTCACGACGGTCTATGCCAACGATCTTGCGACCGACATCAACCCGAGCCGAGGCGACGACGAAGTTTCCATCGGGTTGATCTGCCAGGCGGATCAAGCTGGCGATGTGGTGATCGCGATCCGGGGTACCGAAGGGATCCTGGAGTGGATTCACGACGCCGAATTCCTGCAGGTGCCATGCCCCTTCCTGGTCGGCGCCGGCCACACGGAAGACGGCTTCACCGCCATGTATGAGTCCCTGAGGACCGCTGTTGCGCCGAGTTCACCGACCGTGGTCAACGCATTGGCTAAGCTTGCGTTTCCCCGCCCCGTCAGCTCTGTGACGATCTGCGGTCATAGCCTCGGAGGAGCCCTTGCGACGCTGCTCGCCCTCGACGTGGCGGCGAATACGGTCTTTAGCGACCCGGCCGTTTACACCTATGGCAGTCCGCGCACAGGGGATTCGCTGTTTGCAAGCACCTACGACCAGGTGGTCAAGAACTCGTATCGGATCGCAAATCGCCTCGACATCGTCCCAGCATTGCCTCCTCCCGACGACTATGAGCATGTGCTCAATCCTTATGAGCTAAACCCGATTCGATTCTTGCCGCTGCCGCCAAAGGTGCTGGTCAAGTTCACTCCGGAATGCGAACATTCGCTCACAACGTATCTGTACCTGCTGTCCCTGCAATCCGGCGGCACGGTCATTCCACTCGAATCCACTTGTCACCCCTGAACAACAAGCAGGGCCTGTCGTCGTCGAGCGGCATCCCTGATTGTTGGTTCTACGACAGAAGCCCTCCCTAACGTCTCGGAGGAAAGGAATATCGACGACGTACGGTCATCAACGACCAGCAGACAGCTGTCAACCACCCCGACCGTGCTGCCGTTCACCGGCCTCAACGGACCCGTGTCCCTGAAGTGGGGCGGGCGGGGCTCGAACCCGCGACCAACGGATTATGAGTCCTTAGGCGGCGGCGCGGCGACCAGGGGAAACGGGTTAACTGAAACAACCAAAACGCTTGAGCAGCCTTGTTTTTTGCCTTTGCCGGTACGCTCCCGGTACGCCTACGGTTCGCACTAGAAACGCCCTTGGTCGCGTACGTCTCGCGTACGCGGGCGAGTTAGCTAACGGGGGTGGCGCCCCCGCGCGTTTATTAGGCTGACAAATGTTGCCAGTTCGGATGAGTGTGTACGCCGAGTGACCTCAGCAGCCTCAGCACCAGTCGCGCCGTTACCTTGTCCGGCTCGGTGTCGAGCTCGGCGAACGTAGCTTCGACGGCCCGGTCATATGTCGCGTCTCTGTAGATAGGACCTGGATCACCCCACCGGTCCACCAAGGTTGCCGAGGTGGCCCCTTCGAGACCTGTGACGACAACTGCTATGCGCCAAGGGCCGTAGTAACCATATTTCTTACCCACCTCCGCGCGGCAGACCCCAAGTCGGCCCCGGTCGCGGGTTCCAAGTTGCGGAACTTCTCGCCTGCGACCGGGCTGCGCCCCAACCGAGAGGAACCACGATGGCGACCAAGAAGCAAAGCGGCGCGCGAACGAAGTTCACCAAGGCTGCCCGCGCCGACGGAGGCAACGTGAGTCGATTGTGGGTTCTAGGATGCCGGGACAGCGCCTCTTGAGCTGACCTACGAAGGCCGGTAGTGCTGTGTCGTCGTCACCAACGTCGACGGCTCGGGACTCGCGGCGTCGTCCTTTGGGTCGATCAGGATCTTCGCATGGGCCTCTGGGTCGCCGAGGGCGTCAAACGCGGCACTGACTCCCGGCAAGCCGACCGTCCCGGTGACAAGTGGCGTGACATCCACCTTGCCCTCAGCCAGCATGTGGAGTGTGTCGCGGAATTCGAGCGGCGTATAGGCGATTGCGAACCGCAGGTCGATCTCTTTGTTGATTGCCATCGACGGCCGGATGTGATCCGTCCCCATGCAGAGCCCGACTACGACGACGCGCGATAACAGCGGTGCGCCAGTGATTATGCCTTCGAGCATGCCTGGGACGCCGACGCACTCGAAGATGACTGGGCGCTTCGGCGTCGCCGCCCCGACCGCTTCAGCGGCGCGCCATAGATGCCACCAGGGCAACCGCAGCTTGTACAGCTTCTCGATCATGCCGACCACGAGGTTTAGCGCATCGGGCACTGTGTCGAGGTGTCCGTTGCCGGCGGACGCCGCGTAGGGCGAGTCCTGCGCCGGATCGACGACCACGTCCGCGCCGCATGCGGTCGCGAGTGTGCGCCGGGCGGGCGAGAAGTCGCTTGCGATCACAGTGCGCACCCCGTGCGCCTTCAGCATGCAGACGACAGCCAAGCCGATCGGCCCGCAGCCAATCACAATCGCGACGTCACCCTTGCTCACCTCACCGCGCTGGACGGCGTGTAAGGCGACGGCCATCGGCTCGGTCAGCGCGGCCACCGCGGGCAGCAAACCGTTCGGGACGGGGAACGCAAGTGACTGCTCGACCAGAACCTGCTCGGCGTAGGCGCCCGGCGCCCCTGTCGACATACCTATCGGGTGCACTTCGTTGCCGCGTCGTAGCATCGGCAGCGCAACTACGGGCGTACCGACAGGCGGCGACTTCCGCGTCCCAGGACCGTGATCGACGACCTCGCCGCAGAACTCGTGTCCGAACACGACCTGCTGGTGCGAGCGCATCAAGTCGTAGTATCCGCACTCGGCCATCACCTCGGCCCAGTCGTCGGAATGGTGGCGCGCGTGCAGGTCCGAGCCGCAGATGCCACATCGCAGGACGTCGATCAGGAGTTGACCCTTAGCCGGTCTCGGCGTTGGTAGATCGACGACCTCAAGATTGGCATTGGTGCAGGTGACGGCCCTCACGCGGTCGACCCTACCCATCGCGTAGGCGCAAGAACAGGTCCCTTGTCCTGCGTTCCACAAACCAAGGGACGTGTTACATGACCCTGGTCCATAACCCCGTGGCAGGCAAGCAGATTCGGTTCGTCGGCAGGTAGGCGCTTCGCGAAACTCTCCGCCACGCGATCACCCGCGCTGGCATTTCGCGAAAACCGACATTGCGGTGCAACCGCCGCCCCCGCTGCCGCCCTAACCGGCGAGTTAGCTACGGCGCAGCATCGTCGCCCACACGCCGGTATTTCGCCGGTATTTTGGGTGCCGTTAGGCAACCTAGGTACCTACAACCGCGATCTACCAGTTCTTTCTCAGTGCCCCCAGTCGGACTCGAACCGACACTGTGCGGATTTTAAGAACGAGCGGCCCGCACGTCTGCGACCGCAGGCTCTTTCAAGGTCAATGCGGCGAATAGCGCGGTGTTAGCCGCCGCCCCGAAGGCAGCGACACTCAGATCGCGGGCTTTGACGTGGAATCCCACCGCCAGTGCGAAATAGATCGTGAGCATCGCAGTTGTGAGTCGCGCCAGCCCAGGCGACCATCGCGCCGAGAGCAGGCCGATTGCAGCGGCGGCCTTGATGGGTGCGAATATCCATCGGTATCGGGGCGGAAAATCGATCGCATCGAGCACTTGTGTCACGAACGGCATAGGAATGGCATCGCCGACAGCGCTCGCCGCCAGGTAAGCCGCCAACACGTCGTAGGTTCGCAACGGTGCCATGACTCCATTATCGCTGATTGTGATGTTAACGAAGATGCGCGGGGGCTGGCCTCGCCTTAGCGCGAGCGCACCGCTGCAGCTGGAACTTAGGCTCGGGCGACAACGGGGCCGTCGGCGTTCTTCCGCATTTTTCCCGGGGGCGATTCCCCCGGGCCGAGTAGCGGTGCGCGCAAGTTAGCTAGCCGATCAGCAGCCCGCACGGTCGCGTACACGGCGCATATATAAAACAGCCTAGCGGTCGCCACCAAGGCCCTAGCAAGCCATCTACCAGCGGTTATTACGTGGGGCGGGCGGGGCTCGAACCCGCGACCAACGGATTCGCGATTCAAGGTTCTCGTTAACCGCCCAAACATACCGGTAAGTACTTGTGCGACAAGGAACTTGGGCCCTCGAGTAGACCGACT
>Ga0210389_10004706_pt1 | contig 10590 bp, 12 predicted proteins | sample IncBWH28OmetaG_FD_160127 | JGI IMG/M metagenome (GOLD analysis project Ga0210389, IMG submission 160127) | Forest soil microbial communities from Barre Woods Harvard Forest LTER site, Petersham, Massachusetts, United States - Inc-BW-H-28-O ... | reverse complement strand
TGGCGCGCTAACGTAGTTCATTGCCGAGCTTTGCAACGAGCCCCAGTAATGTCTGAAGTGCTCCAGGCAAAAGGCTGATTTCGAAGCGGGATCAAGTATCTATTTTATGACTTGTGGACCCAACTTCAGGTCTAACAGTCGGTACGGCTTTCGATACCCGCTCGGTCGGAGAGCAGCAGGCATCAACGCACTTACCTTGAGCAAAACGCCTGGAAAGGCACCAGTAGCCGCAACTGACGGAGATGAGCGTGACTAATGCTGTTAGCGGTTTGGCAAAGCCTAGCACCTTCGCACCAAACAAACCCAAGTATATCGCTAACATTGGCGAGCCGCAGCAACCGATTAAAAAGCAGCCGCTGGCCATAAGAATACCGGCGAGCGTTACGCTCCCCGCAGCGGCTCCTGCCGTCACCTCTTTACCACGGCTAGAAACGCAGCGGCTCAAAGCCCATGTGGCAAAGGCCGAGGCGAAGGCATAGGAAAAACTAAGAAAATAATCTTGCCCGTGCCAGTATGCCAAAAGCCCAAGCGGTCCTACAGCACTGGAACTCACGTCGAGATCGGCCCAACCGGCAAGCGTGGCCTCAGCACAAAAACCTGAGTAAATTGCGTGCCCAACAAAAACGGCCAGAAAGACGGAAGCAGGCAGTATCCTTCTCGCGATCACAACGCGCGAACCTCTCGTGCAACGAGGCTTAACCCTTTGTCGGTTTGGTGCAAGGTTCCTTCAACTCGCACCGTTTGCTCAAGTTTTGGAGCATCACCGTTCCATCTTACCGGTATCTTTTTCGTAGCCGGTTCGGAAATACAGCTTATCCCGCAGTCTGCGTACTCGCGCGTGTCCACGAGCACGAAGCCATTTCCTTGAGAGACACCAGCCACCACGCCTACTAACCGAACCTGGCCGAGATGCTCAGCGGGTTTTGCCGCCAGATCATTAACGTTCAGCACCACGCCGTCACTTTGCGGTTGCTGATCTTGTCCATTAACTCCATGTGAGAAAAGTGAGAAGATAACCGCCAAAAAAAGCCATTTAGTTTTCGTGATCATAATCAAGCAGTTGATTCAGAAGGTGGCATATCGTCAGCAGGTGCAGGTTGGATCATTTGTACACCTCTCCCATTCGTCTTGGTACCCTGGTCTTCCTCCTGAGACCTAGGGAGCTCTCCTAGAGCGCCGTCCTGCTCATATGTCGCTCCGCCAGAAAGAGCAGCTTCGGCTTTTTGTAACTCGCGGCCGAGATACGCCGCATGATCGAGTTGGGTTACGAATCCTCGTTCTACCGCAGTGGCAGCGATAACGTCCGCTTGTTGGCCTTGGATCACGTGAACAAGGCGACCGTTGTTCTCATAGTGTTCGCAAACAATAAGGCCCTTCTGCGCCTGCGGTAAGATTATAAAGAACCCGGCGCGATCTAGATGTAATTGCTTCGGGGCCTTGACGTGGATGTACTCAACTCCGGCAAGCGGATCACAAGAACTGTCCGCTTCAGGAAGAGTAAAGGAAGCTACCGGCGCCGGTTTAACCGAGCATTCGCGGACCGCGGCGAGAATACGGTCCGGTTGCGTTGCGCCGATGAGGTTAATTTCCTCCACTTGCTCGCGAAATCTAGCCACCTGCAGAAGGGTCAGATTTTTCAGAATGGGCCGCCAGGAGGCCGACTCCAGAACCCGCATGTTAGCGTCCACTCCTCGTTCTTTCAGGCGGAGAAATGCATCACCGGCTCGGTGTCCCTTCGCGTCTTGGCCGCAGATCACCAACCAACGAATTCGCGGATTCGCAAGCAGATTCAGAACAACCTTTTCAATTCCAATGTTCTCGGTGTCACAACGGCCCGCGATTGCCAAGGCCGATTCACTCGCAGCGATTAGTTGGTGAGGAAGATCTCGATTGGATAAAGTGCAGACAGCTACCGTACCCTCAGGATCACCCAAAACGTAGTCTCCCGGATGCGGTGGCCAAGGCGCGGTCGTCGACTTGCTTTGATAGAGTTGAAACGAGGCAGGAGCCATGGTCGAAGGCCGGCAAGCGCAATTATCTTCGACAGCGCATTGGTCGATCTCTATTTGATCAAAATGTTCGGCTAGTGCGATCGTGGCATCTGCGCCCCAACATTTCTTGCAGCCAATGCAATCGTAGGCCAATGGCTTCATTTTGGCCTGATAGCTCGAAATGACAGGCCCAAGAGAGCGAACTTCAGGTTCTTCGGACGCAGCAAACGCGCGCTCGGCCTGATCGAGCGCGTCTTTCATGCAACCACACTTTCGGCACTTCTCGAGTTTCATTCCGCGAGCGATCTCCATGAAGGCCGGCGCCGCTTTCGGAGGTAAAGTCCCTAAGATTTCATCACGTCCGCGCATGACTTAAGATCTCTGTTCTTGCCAACTCGCCAAAGCCAAGCGTACAGCGTCCGTCTTCACGGATGGCCAGACGTCCCTTGACACGCTCGACGTCACGAAGGACGCGGTGATCGCTCCTAATGTCGTTTTCAACGAGCGAGAATAACGCGTCCACTAGGGCTGCTTTCCGCTCAGCCAAGGAATAGTAGACCCAACGCCCTTCTTTTCGGGTAACTACTAATCCCGATTGTCTTAGCACTTGCAGATGACTGGACAATGTCGATTGGCTGACTTCTAGGGCGTCGACGAGCTCGCAAACACAGAGTTCTGCATGCAGCAGAGCAGCCAGAATTCGAACGCGTGTGGGATCCGCTATTGCTTGCCCGAGATGATTAAGCTGGTCCACAACTCTATATATCGCCAATCGCCGATATATCAACTCCTGTTGAGGGTGCTCGTAAGAAACGGCGAAAGCTAGACTTAGATTGTCGAGGGTCCTGCCATTCTGCGATGCTTGTGTGCTAGCGTGCGTCATGCTGCGACGTTTTCTGACTAATCACGCTGGCTCCTGAGTTCCGGTGATGTTCTGATGGTTTCGGCAGCGTTAAATGTAGTTCTAGGTAATGCGGACGGAGAAACATCGGCGGAGCCCTTGTGGCAGAGCGGTGGGGAGACCTACCCCCATAAACAATTTCTTTGGCACTTGCAAACTGCGGGGTCGGTTCGACCCGTCGTTTTTCTATCGGCAAGAATCTCAAAATTTTCGGCGCGGTCCGCAAAGTATCGCGGCTCCACTAGGGATTACGAAAAACGAGCTGATCGGAAGGGTGCCCGCATTTTGCAGCCATCAGCGCGATCTCTGCTGCTTCCAGAAATGGCTTACAATCCTCACAGATACGCCCAGCCAAGTTCGCATCCCAAGATGATAGTTCTCGTTGGCTGTTACATAGTGCGCATTCGCCACACACTTTCGTGAGTAATGGTCTAATCGCTAGGCTCATTTTGAACTTCTTGGTTCCGGAACGCACAGAAGATCATCTGTGAGTTCCGGATTGTTAAACCGCCTAAGCCGGTAACCAATCTTTGGCATCGACCTTCTCTAATGACGCAATACCGTCAAGAAGGCTATCGAGTTAGAAGCGGTCGTTCGGTGCAACGAGCGAGAGAGTTAGTCGCATCGCCCGATAGAAGGAATAAACACCGGATTCTTCGAGACCTTCTTCTTTTGGCGCGCTTGCCGTAATCGTTCTCTCAATCGTCACCTCACTCGCTTGGCCCTTCGTTACGCTGGGCTTTTGCGAGTTGGATACAATTGCTCCGAATTGGCCAACCGACGTTAGCTCTCTGACCGCTGCTTGCCCCAGGCCCCAGGGTGGAGAGGGCCACTTCGGAACCGGTCGTGATCCGTTCAGCGTCGTGTTTTCAACACTGCAGCTAGCCGCCCCGCACCCGAGCGCGAAGCCTTGATTTCGGTTCCGACTCGGTCACGCAGTCGCACGCGGTATAGTCGGTCGCCATAGTGAGTAATATAGGCAACGGCCTGCAGGTTCACTACCGCATAGTTTCCTATGTGTACGAAAGGGTAGCCGCCGAGCCAACGGCCAAGAATAGCCCCCGGATAATAAGTCGCAAACTCTTCCCGCACGGTATGAATCCAAGTGCGCCGTCTCCGTCGCAGCACCGCTGCAACCTCGTGACGGGCGAGCAGCCGGATCCGGCCGCGGTCCGCATCCTTGACGGGCAGCAACTCGTCGGCTGTACCGGTAAAACCTGCCTTGTGCTGCGTCGCTGCTGGATTCACTCCGTGCGCGGAAACCGAGCGAGAGGCAGGCTCAAAAGGGCGCATGTATGAGAGCAGGCGATCGACCGTCTGGACGACCTGTTCCGGATCCAACGGTTTCAGCAGATAGTCCACCGCCCCGAGACGGAAGGCGTCGGTTGCGCGGTTCGCGTGCCCAGTAGTAAAGACCAGCAGGGGAGGCTGTGGAAGCATGACTAGTTGCGTTGCCAGCGAAACACCATCTCTACCCGGCAGATTAATGTCCAGAAAGGCAGCATCCGGCCGCAACTCGGCACAAAGACGAAGCCCCTCCTCGCTCTCTGCGGCCGAACCAATGACCTCTACCTGGCAGGTATCGTCCAGCAATGCGGCTAAATACTGGGCGGCCAAGGGATCGTCTTCAATGATGACAATGCGCATCCGGATCCACATGATAACAATTTTAGCGAGACGCCGGTTTGCAGAGATTCGAAGCCCCCCCGATTCTAATCTAAGTCCCGATCGCCGTGCCAAGGAAGGCGCATAGTCACCGTGATGCCCTGGCCAACCTAGCAGCGCACTTCCAGCTGAATTGACCGTCCGAATAATCCTTGCAGTCGCCGGCCCTCTGAAACAGCGGCTTCTTCAAAGAGGGCGAGAATTGCAAACGTTAATATCCGGTGTTTCACGTTTCCGAAGATGTCGGTCCGACGACTGCCAGAGCGGTCCCTGGCGTTACTCGGAGCCCAGCCTTTGCATCGTTCTCCATTCGGTGGGTGTCACACCTTCCCATGCTCGGAACGCGCGTAGAAAGGAGTTGGGCCCCCCTAGTGAAGCAGAGTGGCGATGTTACTAAATTCCAATGACGGATGCTGGAGATAGACGCGGGCCAGCTCTCTGCGCGCGTCACTTAAGAGTTGCCGAAAACTGCTACTCTCTTCGGTGATTCGACGTTGCAATGTGCGGCTACTCATTCCCAGCATTTTTGCCACTGCGTGAACAGGGGTATGCTGGCGGCCGAGCAATCGCTTGAGCACCCATTTTGCGCGGGAAGAAGTCGTCAGCTGTGCCTTTAACAATTCGATTTCACCGTCGAGTTGAGGGCTAAGCGTGGCCAGCAGTTCGGCATTGTAAGTGGCGAAAGGAAGTTCGAGATCGCTGGTCCGGAACAGTATGGCATTACGGCGCGCCTTGAATCGAACGCGGCATCCATAGTGAGCTTCCTGGATTTCCTGACCCCTTGCTGTTCTCGTCAGCTCCACCCGTAGTGGATGCAACGGATGTTGAGTACCTCGTCGCCCCATTTCGAGCGCGAGAGCGAAAGCAGAATCTAGAAACAGGGCCGGAGCCGCTTCATTCAAAAGGGCCCCGCTGAACTCGATACTGCACTCGTCTTCGGTTTTTACAATTCGCATGTGCTGTGAAAAGCAGAAGAGCATCGTAGAGCACGCCAGATCTCGTAAGGCATCCCCAAACGTTCGGGCATGTTGGGCCGCGACGATGGCGTGCGGGCGCGGATTCAGAGTGCCCATCTTCAGGCCGAGCGCAGGGTCGTCGCTGACCTCTCCCAAAGTGTACCATAGTCTAAAGAATTGCTCGGTCGATATCTTCCAATCGCCCGGACTGCAGAGATCAGGGGGAAGGCCGCTTTTGCGAAAAAGAAATGCAGGGTCCATGTGCACTTCGTTCAGTGCCGTTAGAAAAGCATCGGGGAATCTGAACTCGTTCATCGCTGGTAGACAATTGTGCACAATGTAGCCTCAGTCCCGGAAAATCTGTTTAGCGGAATCGATTGAGGTGGTCTTAGGTGTCTCATCTAGTTGTTTCGCTTTTGCCGCATTTCTTCAGACCCGTAACTAGCACGACCCGCCATTCTCTGTGCAGATGGCGCCGACCAGCGAGGGTCCATGAACGGCCGAGCGCGCCCTTATGCGCGGAGGGGACAAGCGATTCACTAACATTAGAAAGGTGGCCAACGAATATTCACGTTGTTGAGACGACGATTACGGCAATGGCGACAAGAATCAGCCCAGGCGCATGATCTTGGGTTCGAGTTCCAGAGGCTTGACGGTATTGCTCAGCGCTTTGAAAGCGGCTCTGAGGAATCGGAACATACCAAGAAAGAAAAAAGATGAACAACACCATCCCAACGTTGAAAGCGTTCAAGCGGTCCACATCCCTGGAGTTATCCAGGTGGTACATGGGGAATTTGACGACAAACCTCGCGGAAAAGAAGGATACCAATGGAGCTTTCTGTTTAGCGGAGGCACTTTTAGCACCCGGAAATGAAGCGCCTCCGCATGTGCACTCGCGTGAGGACGAGCTTTTTTACATTCTCGAAGGAGCGTTGACGGTGTATGTGGGAGATGAAGCTTTCAAGGTGGAAACCGGGGAATGCATCTTTCTTCCCAGATTAAAGCCGCACGCCTTCGTTATCCGCTCGCCTCGGCTTCGCTTGCTCGTTCTGTTCACCCCTGGAGGGTTGGAAGAAGCCTTCCGCAGCGCGAGCTCGCCTGCCCAAAATCTGGAACTTCCCAGTGGGGCGCTCACGTATTCAACGGCTGATTTACAGCAAACGGTGCAACGACTTAGTGAGCACGGTGTACACGTTCTAACTCTGGATGAAATTGCGGGTCAATTGCCCTTGTATCCTAAAGCGGTTCCCCCAATTCCTGGCAAGTCACCGAGCATCGAACTGAATGACTGGAACACCAAAACTCCGTAACCAGGTTCGCTAATCATTTCGATATTCCGCTGGCTGAACAAACATCTTTTGGTGGACTAACTGAACTTCTGCCGAGTCGCAGCGTCTATTTAGCTCGCTAACTTTTCGGAAAAGCCGCAAGCCAAAAAATTAACACTAAAGATACTATGAGACATCACCGTTCGACAAAGGCCTCATCCAAGATTTCGGCCCAGCGCCGTTCATTGAATGCATGCTGCTCCGCTCGAGATCGCGTCGTTACGGTCATTTCTTGGTCTCCCAAGAATGCTACACTCCCTCACCCTTGGCGTCACCTGGAGAGAAAGAGCCGTCGCAGAATCTTGTTCAACGGAGTATTCGGACGCCGAAAGTGTATTTGAATGATACCGGCTTACTTGCGCATCTTTTGGCTTTGAGCCCAGAACGGTTGGAGACAGATCCCAGCCTGGCCGGCGCGCTCGCCGAAAACTTTGCGATGATGGAGCTGGTCAAACAATCAACATGGAGCGAGACGAAGCCAAAGATTTTCTATTGGCGCACCGCATCGGGTAGGGAAGTCGATATTGTTCTGGAGGACAGCGCAGGGCGGATTGTGGGTCTTGAAATGAAGGCGGGGGCAACGCTAAATCCAAACGACACAGCGGGGTTGCGCGCCTTGACTGGAAATCTTCCGGTTTCATCGAGGCGACCGATTCCCCTAAGCCGGCGAGCCAACTGCTCCTGATCAAGCTGTGGTCGAGCTCGGACGGATCGACAAGACAATTCACGCTCTCACCTACATCGATGACGAGGCCAAACGTCGACGAATTCTGAATCAACTCAATAAAGGCGAAGATCGTCACAAATTGGCTCGCGCCGTGTTTCATGGTAAACAAGGTGAACTGCGGCAGAGATACCGCGAGGGCCAGGAAGATCAGCTCGGAGCGCTGGGGTTAGTTGTCAATATGATCGTTCTCTGGAATACGCTCTATATCAACGCTGCACTCGAGCAGCTTGTTCGCGAAGGACATCACGTTACACCAGAAGATGTAGCTCGTCTTTCGCCGCTAGTATTCGAGCATATCAATTTGCTCGGTCGCTACGCTCGCTTTCTCTGTCCCAGAAGCGGTTACTCGGGGTGAATTGCGGCCGTTAAGAAACCCGGCTGAAGTCCTCGAAGAGGTTGCTTGAAATTTGCTTAAACCGGTTTTCTGCTCCGTTGCTCCCCAACACCCAACTAAAACCGCACACCGGTTTCTTGAAAGGAAGTCGGCTCGATCTGGTTTACTATCAGAACCCCTGTCTGAACGCCAGCGATCCATTTGCTCTCTGGACTCTCCACTGAAGGGGACGACAAGATCCAAAATACTGTTGAGCGTCTTTAGCAATCTTGCGCAGTCTCTCCACGCGGTAGCAACAAGTTCCTCCCGAGCTTCAACCGCAACATCTATCAAAGATTCATCCGCTTTCTCTTGCGATAGAGCGTCGCAGGATCGATCCCGAGCGTTTTTGCCGCCGCGTCGAGGCTCGAGGCTCTCTGCAAAATCCTGCGGATGTGCACTTCCTCGAGTTGGTCAAGCGTAATGTCAGCTCCGAGCGTTACTTCTGTCATATGCCCGTCCAACGACGCCTCCGGCAGGAAATCTTCACCTATCTCGTTTGTTTGCGCGAGGATCGCCGCGCGCTCGATAGTATTTCTGAGCTCTCGGATGTTCCCACGCCAGGGATGAGCACGCAGTTTCCGAATCGCTGCTTCAGAAAACGACAATCCAGTCCTGCCAAGCTGCCGTGCGAAGAACTCTAAAAACGACCTCGCAAGATTCTCGAGGTCCTGCAGTCTCTCGCGCAAGGGCGGAATCGAGACTGAGATAACGTCAAGCCGATAATACAGGTCTTCTCGAAAGCTTCCTTTCCGTACGCATTCTTTCAGGTCCTTATTCGTGGCAGCAATAATCCTCGTATTGGCGATTCTTACTTTGTTTTCCCCGACTCTTTCGTATTGACGCTCCTGAAGCAGTCGCAGCAGCTTCGGCTGAATCTCCAATGGCAATTCGCCGATCTCGTCCAGCAACAATGTTCCAGACTCGGCTGCCGCTACCTTCCCCCAGGTATCCCGCACTGCGCCCGTGAAAGCCCCTCTCATGTGACCAAACAATTCGCTCTCCAAAAGTTCGCGCGATAAGCTGGGACAACTGACCGTTACAAATGGACCCTCCTTGCTCTTGCTTCTCTGGTGAACTTCGCGAGCCAAAACGCTCTTACCAGTGCCACTCTCCCCCAACAACAGGATTGCGGCTTGAGTCGGGGCAGCACGGAAAAGAACGTCCAGCGTCGCAGTCATCCTGGGATCGGATGGTTGCAATTCAGTCGTCGGATTCTGTAGATTGATCTGCTCCTGCAGATCGTCGATCTTCGACTCAAGCTTTCGCTGTTTTTCCACGCGCCCGATGATCTGCCGCAGATGCTCGGGCGTGAACGGCTTTTCGAGATAATCGAATGCGCCACGCTGCATCGCCGCCACCGCAGAGGCAACAGAGGCATAAGCCGTAAATACGACAACCGGCAATTTGGAATGTTGACGCTTGATTTGCTCCAGAATCTCGAGTCCGTCCTCGTTGCCAAGTCGCAAATCGAGAAACGCGAGATCGTAGGCGTCGTCCTGAAGCTTCAGGATCCCAATCTGTCCACTATCAACGGTCTCCGCATTGTGACCGGCAGCCTGAATGGCCACAGTAGTTGACGTGCGAATTGATCGTTCATCGTCGATGATTAAAACGCGCATGATATCTTTATATCAAGTTAGAGTCCGACTGAGAGGACTTGACGGCAAAGGATTTTTCCTTTGCCTCCTCAGCGCAGGCGGGTGCGGTGGCTTTCTTGTGCAAGCCTGTCAGCGAACAAGACCTTATCAGCGCGATCCAAGCCGCATTGCGAAGGTAAGAATTTTTGGCGGAACGAGCTTACGCAAACCAGTAGTTGCCGGGGCAACCTTGCGCCAAATATTGTGAAAAAAAAGACGTTTAATAGTTTGGGAATGCACATTTGAACTGTGAATTCCCAAATTGTTTGCCGTCTTTTTTCCAGACAATTTGACGCCCTGAAATCTTCTGGAGAGCGTGTATCAGTTCAATCGCTTCGGCTGAGGCGGTATCCACCGCCCTTTCAGGATTTCGTCTCTTGGGGGCTGGCTACGGGTAGCCAATGCACTTTCCTTCATACTACCGTTATATTATATTTGATCGTGCAGTAAAAGGAGTAAGGATACCGATCGTCGTCAGTGATAACGTCGCAGCTGCCAATGAGACCACAACCCATCTGATCAACCAGGGGCACTGACGCATCTGCGTGGTTATGGACAGAGGTAAGGATTCGAGCTTATGTCGGATCCGACATAAACCAGATAATGTCGGATTATGGATCATGTCGGATAAATGCACACCGTTGCTGTCCTGGACTACGTTGGCGGGCATTTAAACTTGAGCAATCCGACATAATCTTCACGCCCTTCTCGGGCCCCTGGTTCTCTGCATCGGCAGGAGAAGATATCATTAGAGTCCTTGCTTCGTCGGGCGAGTTCCTTGGTCCGGTTGCTTGAACTGCCTCTCGGCTCCTACATCCGCAGACAGGCTTTGCGATGAAAAAGCGCTGAAGATTCCGACAGTTCGCGAAGTCAACGTGGCCCAGTTTGATCCCTGCGACGAGCGGCCGACCTTTTCGTCGTCGCTCCGATTATGTCGGATCTAAAACCATGAAACCCGCGCCTCACCATTGTTTGCTGACCTGATCCGACATGATCCATGATCCGACAT